>Ga0172376_10001902_pt1 | contig 26160 bp, 31 predicted proteins | sample Lak35m_FD_121114 | JGI IMG/M metagenome (GOLD analysis project Ga0172376, IMG submission 121114) | Freshwater microbial communities from Kabuno Bay, South-Kivu, Congo - kab_092012_35m | ecosystem: Environmental > Aquatic > Freshwater > Lake | place: Democratic Republic of the Congo: South-Kivu...
GTACCCAACGGAGGATCGTCATTATAGGAGAAGTCCATGACATTGTGGGCTGTAAAGATTATGCGGACAAGGATACAAAATACTTGTCGTTGCCAGAATTCATTGAGCAGTATCACCGCAGTATTGGAAATGATAAGATCCTTGACATTTTCAGTGAATCTTTTTATATTGGGAACAAGAAGCTGGGTTGGTTGCCCACACTCCACTACCTCGTGTACATGACAACACATCTGGACGATGCCAAGGCGTTGTCGTACATCCGCAAACGCCTCGACGCGTGCAGCCCTAAATTTAATTTTTCAATGTATGAATGCCCTGAAAACACAAGGGTTCATTTGTGCGATGTCCGTTTTGTGAAACAGATGGACTATTCCATCAAACGGACCAGTGAAAAAGAGTGTATGATTGACAAACTGTTCAAGATTGGGCTGTCTTATACATACCAGGATAGGATTCCACGAGCAAACTATGCTCTTGCGGACCTTGTTTCCTTTGTCAAGAGGTTTTTGTTTGACAAGAACAGCAAAGAATACCATACAGATCTTTCTGCTTACATTATTGACGAGACAAAAATCCACAAACAGATAAAACACATCCCATCCAGTGTTGTTCGAAGGAAGCTGACAAAATGGTCTCATTCTTCTTATGATCGCAGTATCACAAATGCCCGCAGAAAATTTATCAAATTTGAGAACAGTTACGGAAAGGAGATGAAGACACATTCTTCAATTGAGTATGTTTCTGAGAATTGTATCAAGTCATTTGTTGAAAATATTTCCCTCCACATCCTCTATGTGATTTCTGTTTTTATGGACATGTACCTATCCGCACGGATGCTACGTAAATTTGCCGATGATTCTTATGCCGAGAATTCTATTGTTTATGTGGGAGAATTCCACGCAAAACAATACCAGGAATTGCTTGAGATTCTGGGGGCAAAAGAGATATACCACAAGAGTTCCATAAAAAACTCTGGGTACACCTCGTGTGTTGATATTTCTTCTTTCTACAACTCACATATCAAACCAAACAACAACAAAAAATAAATAAAATCATCATCTTCCGGTCCATACCTTGACAAGTGCTGGTAAATTTCTCCTACCCTTGATGTCCCTTTCAAATTGACTGTAATGGTAGCCCCATCCCAATGGGTAAGAATGGATACTGCCCATGATGGAGACATCGGTCATTAACTCTGGGTAATGATAAAAACATGCAACAGCAAAAATCCTTTCTATGCACATCCTATCGTGGCGGGTTTTTACATGTTCCACCAATTTAAAAATGGGTGAAATTTTTGTCAGGAAACCGTGCTCAATGACGGACATGACACCAAAACACCCTTTCCATTTGTTTTTGTCCTCGTAAAGACCCAGATAGGGGCCACCAAGTTTTTTCAGTAATTTTGTCTCCAATTTCACATTGTCAAATGCCTTGTTGTCAATCTGCCACAGGAACTTTACATTTTTACAGGAATCAAAATTGATTGGGCGCTGGATAAACACCGAATCGTGCAGGATGACGGCCTTTTTGAACCATTTGTTTTTAAAATAATAAAAATACCCCAGGATCTCTCCACTCGAAGGGTGTTCCGATTTGATGATCCTGCAATTGGACAATTTTGATTCAAGGTTGCTATTGATGAATTTCTGGTTGCTGTTGTCATCAATAATGACAATCGGGATGAAAGGGTATAATCTTCTGATGGATGTGTAGCATTTATACCAGTATTGTGCCGTTAATTTATTCGTGACACACCGAACGATAATAAAACCTATATGGTAGTTTGTTGTGTTGAAAGGGCTTTTTATCTGGGTGGGCACATATTCTACCTTGTTCATCAAACTTTTTTGTAATCGTAAAGGCATGGTCCTACTCATTTTTGAATACTATATTCTTATTCTAGAACAATATTTATTATTTTTCTTTTGTATAGAATTTCAGATTGTGTTTTGTGGATTCGACAAGATTTTCTGGCACATTGGGGTTCTCCAACAGCATCTTGCACGCAATCTTCCCCCTTTCAAGGTCATCGACATAATAAGCACACACTGACAATTCGTATAAAAACCTATAGTCATGAACAGGTTTTTCTACGAACAATTGCCGTTCCAATGGGAGTGGGAGCTTTAAACCCTTGTTGATGAATAACATTGCGGTATGATGCTGTGAAATGGTGCGGAAATGGATGGACAAGCGGATCAATGCCTCCCCTCGTATGGGGTCGGTATTGTATGCCTTTAGCCACGATTCGATCGCCTCTGGGTATTGTTGGATCACATAATGACAATCCCCTTTGTACACCAGCGCACAATAAGTTTCTTCAAACCATCCACCAATATCAATCCTGTTGTTGTATGCCATGATTGCACTGTAGAAATCCTTGACATCCCTAAAGGTATTGGCCAGATAAAACCAGTATCGGCAATTCTTGGGGTCGGTTGTCAATGCCTCCTTGAGCATTCGGATGTCCCGTTCTGCCTTGTCGTCCTTGCACCCACCATCCCCCACATCATCGATTGCGGCACCTTCAAAAACCTTGCGCTCTATATTGGGTGTGTAGATCTCGTAATACTCGTGGGTGGGGCATTTACATATAATATCAACACTGGCCCGGACAGAACGCAGATTTGCGTACACAATCGTTGGGTTCTGTTGGCGAATGTCCCACACATCGGCCTCGTGGATGACTTTCCGCAAACATTCACCCGGGAACATCATGTCGGCATCCAGAAAGAGCAAGTAGGTTTTGGTAAGGTCCAGATTGGCTTCCTTGCACCATTTCTTCGCCTGAAGGATGGCTTCCGTCCTATTGTGCCCAAAATTCTTCCACACATTCGTTGCGACTGCCCCAATCTTGTTGTTGCGCTGCTTCCAGTTGTTGATGATTTCTATCGTGTTGTCCGTGGAACCCGTATCACTGATGAAGAACCCATCCACCCAACGGGCAGTGTCCAGGCACCTTTCTATGATTTTTGATTCGTTTTTGACAATCATGTTGAGGATGATTTTGTATTCACTACTCATTTTTATTGTCAAAAACCCCTTGTCTTTAAATGGGAAAAATTGAAACAAAAAGACAAAAACCAGAAATAATATATATAGACGACATTATGGAACTCAATGACTGGATCATTGACAAACGAGACCTCCACTACATCACTGCGAAACAATTTAAAAAGATTGAAAACAGCAGGGTCAAGGCGATTGGGGATTACCTCTCACGGGGAAGAAGGATTGTTCATTTCCAGGAAGAAAATGATGAAAAAAAAATTATTGGGAAAAGCATGCACTACACCGTTTATTTGGGTGAATGGAGGGGTCTGGTCGTGGCTGTAAAACGCCTTGATCTCCAGCAGACAGACGAAAAGGCAATCGAAAAATTAACACGCCACCTAAAGGATGAGATTTCGATCCTGGTCAAGATGCACCACCCCAACATTGTCCAGATCCTCGGGATTACCCTGGATCCATTCCAGATCATTCTGGAGTATTTTCCAATGAGAGACCTGAATTACTTCCAGACAAGGCACAAGTCCATTCTCTCCTGCTGGAAGTTCTCAGCGTCTTCTTATCATACAAAATACAGATGGACAATTGATATCCTACTGGCCCTGATTTACCTCCACGAACGCCGTCCGGAATCGGTGATCCATCGGGATCTAAAACCGAGTAATGTGCTGATTACGAATGACGGCACCCTGAAAATCACCGATTTTGGATTGTCAAAACTGCACACGGATTATTACGAACTCTTGTATTCAAGCGACCAGAACCTCGATAATCTGGTGGAAAGCCAGAATAAAAAATTTGACACATTTGATATTGGGACTTATTGGTACATGTCTCCCGAATTGAGGAATCGGATCCCTTATGATAATAAGATGGACATTTGGTCGCTTGGGCTGATCCTGTATGAGATCTGGGAGCAACAGAGGACAAGCACCATTGTCTCCACACCCCTCGATTTCATTGAACACAATTCCACACGAGAAGAATGGATCCATTTTACCTTTCGCACCCCCAAAACTATACAGAGAATGATTATCCAGTGCCTGGATGTGGATCCTGTCAATCGCCCATCGGTAAGGAAGATGTTGTCTATTATCTGTTCTCTTCCTAAACGGTGTCTATGGTTTTGATTTGTATTTCTTGACAACCTCATTGTAGAACAGGTTCTGGTTTGTGATGAACATTTCGGGGATCTTGGCTTTTAGCAGGGGGATTAGCATGGTTGAAACGGTCTTGTTGGGGAAATACTTTTCGGCATCCAGCAGTGTAAAATGGATCATGGTGATTACTTTACATTTTTCCTTTGTGATGGGTATGAACCGTGTCGATCCGGTGATCTGATAGATATTATCAGACACTATAAAAAAGTTGAGTTTCTTTTCCTTCCTGTCAAAAACAGTTTCTTCGGTTATATGACGCACACTCTCTACAAATTCTCTGGGCAGTGTCTTTATAACCATGTTGGGCAGTTCCTTCAAAAAAGAATTCCGTTTCAAAAGGGATTTTCTGTAGAGCCGGTGGTCGTCTTGTATTTCATCTATTACTTTGTAATCGTCTTCAGGGTGGTTGTCCAGATATTCTGGCAGGTATTTCTGCAGTGTATCGAATATCTGTTCATCATCCCCATTGACATAAAAATCCCTTATGAGTTTTATCATTTGTATATACAAATGATAAATACTTAAACAAAAAATAATCTTCAAGAGAATAAATGGTCATTCTTATTCTGTGTATCTTGATTATTTTATTGTTTGTCATGGTTTTCATGTGGAAACAACGGGAACATTATAATCCTTCATCCTGTATCGTCACAATGACCACCTATATGGGGTTTGAAGACAGGAGCCATAACGTGCCCAAGATCCTTGATAGTTTAGTGGCAACGGGTCAAGAAATCATTGTCATTAACGAATGGGATAAGGATTCTTCTCTTTATGTTGATTTTATGAAACGGAATTACTCAAAAGTCAAGTTTATTCAAAAAACACAAGGGGATAGTGGGCAGGCACGCTCATTGAATATACTGATTCGTGATTACCTCTTACATTCTGAAAAGAAATACTGGATCCACTGGGAGGACACGTGGGAGTGCTCGCGCCCATTACTCCCGGACCTTGTCCGTATTATGGACAAACACCCGCAAGTATCACAACTCCAGGTGACGGATGACTGGAAACAAATGCCCCCAAAACAAACAATCCAGATGGACGAAATCACGATCCTCACACCACCCCATTCTACCAATCACGAGAAGGATATTTATGAAATGATGGACAGAGTGACACTTGAAAACTGGCCGCTTTTCAGCTTGCGACCAAGCATCAATCGCCTATCGTTTTTCCAGAGGCACGCCAACGATTTCTACTTCCTGGAACACCCCCACCTCTGGCCCCTCCGTTTCGAATGGGAATTTGGCAGGATTTTCTTGCGGAACAAGGGTGTCAAGGCCATTACAAAAAAACCCTATGCCGAGAGGATCAAGGGCCACAAGAGCACTTACCAATATTTATTCACCGCTGTCCCGCATTCAGGAGGATAAAGATCTGTTGTAGGATATTGACAAGATCCACGTACAGCAGGGAAGCGCCGTTTAGGGGGTCGCACTGGATAGAATTGGGTTTTTTGCACCTATGGACAAGTATGTTCAGATCAGTCATCAACAGGCCCAGAAAAACAAACAACCCAACAGAAACCCAAATCAAAAATCCCTTTCCAACAAACAGCCCCCACAGAATAAGACCAATCAAACAGATAAAAAGTGAAGCCGAAACCGCATACATGAAACCCATGTATTTCATTGTGAATGGCATAAGGACCAGATTGACAATGAATATGAAAATGACAATCAAGAGGGCCCTTAAGAATGTCTCGGCTGTTTTCTTGTCGTTTTTATTTTTCAACATGGCAATTGTATTGTATTGGAGCGCCATGATGTATGCCAGCAGAACGGCAATGCCAAAGAATGCGGTGTATCGAACCACGATATTCATGCCCTGGGAATGAGAAACGGAAACAAGCCCCACAACAAGGATCATGTAAAGGACCAGATCCAGCCAGAAATGGCAGGTCATGAAACATACTTGTTTGGGAAACCATTGATGAACGACATAGACAACAACCAGAAGGATAATCATCTGGGCAAATAACAAGGAACAAACTTTTTGTAAAAAGAGTGATTGTAATCTTGATAATTTTTCCATATTGTTTATTAATTATTATTTAGAGAAATAATTTTATTCTAATAGAAACAATATGGGGATCAAGAATTTACATCATTTTTTAAGAAAAGCATGTCCGTTAATCTACACCGAAATCCATTTATCAAAATATGCCTACAAGAAGCTGGCGATTGATACTTCTATTTTCATGTGTCGGTTCAAGACAACATATGGGAGGCAATGGCTGGATGCTTTTCTACAACTGGTGTCAATCTTGCGAGAAAACGAAATCCACCCAGTGTTTGTTTATGACACCAAAGCCCCCATTGAAAAGGAAGAAGAAAGAAAAATGCGCACAATGGCCCGCATCAAGACCAAGGAGAAAGCGGATCTAATATGTGCCTCCTGGGAGACCTATAAAGGTCTGTTTCGGGACAATAACGAATGTTTTGGATTGAATGGGATTATACCTCTGGAAAGAGAGAAAATGACGCCAGAATTATGTGAATTTATCAACAAGAATTATATGGAATACGAGGCATACAGTATCGTATCGATTGACAATGCTCTGGACCACATGCTGAATACACTCTTGTCAATCAGGACAGAGGATTTTGAATTGACAAGGACCCTGTTTGATATTATGGACATTCCGTATTTGATGGCGACGGGTGAAGCCGAGGCAACCTGTGCGATGCTGTGTCGGATGGGCCTTGTTGACGCGGTCCTGTCTGAGGATACGGATGTCCTGAATTATAAGGCACCCCGATTCCTTCACAAGCTGAACATGAACCAGCAGACATTCGTGGAGATTGAGTATGAGGACATGCTGTCCAGATTGGACATGACAGAGGAACAGTTCCTGGATTTCTGTATCATGTGCGGCACAGATTACAACAATAATCTCTACAAGATTGGCCCAGAAAAATCATTCCGGTTGTTGAAAAAACACGGGTCAATCGAGCAGATCAAGATCAACAATCCAGCACTGGACATGTCAAACTTTCCCTACCAGCGTGTCCGTGAGATTTTCAAGGACGATCAACAGATCACACAAGACATGATTGATGCGGTGCGCTATGCGGGCACCCCCGACAGCCAGAAATTATTGGAATTCTGTTTCAAGAACAATTGCAGGTTTGACCTCCCCCGCCTCTTCCAGTCCTTTACTATTAATTCTCACATTGAATTCGAATAAAAATTATATTATTATTTCTTTTTGTAAAGAAAGAAAGTAATGTATTGTGTCAAGGACGTCAAACGCTGTCCGTATAAAAGTCAGGTCACCACGATTAATCAGGTGAGGAATGCCTGTCTCAATTTTTGTTATTCCCAGCCTCAATTCAAAGACAATATTGATAAAGACATGTATTCTTCTCCCTGTGGCAAGTTCTGCCAACAGGTGGTCAACCAGACCATCAAGGAGTACGGCTACAGCCCCTGTGAGAAGAAGATCCAACCAGCCGTCAAATGGTACCAATACCCTTAATATAAAAATGATTTTCATTTTCCACAAAATGAAAATGTAAATAATGAAAGTAATTCGGGACAACATATGGGGGGATATTTCCGTTTCGAGTATCGCTCTAAAATGGATAGACACCGAAGAATTCCAGCGGCTGCACAGTATCCGCCAAACAGGTCTGGCCTACAGGGTCTTTCCAACTGCCACCACCACCCGTTTTGTCCATTCTTTGGGTGTGTACCATTTACTGGCGTGCTTGTTGGAAAACCTCAAGCACCATCAACCAGAGGTCATAGATGGATTGGGAGAGGAAAAGATGGAATGGATATGCCTGGCTGGGCTCCTCCACGACATTGGGCATGGTCCATTCTCTCACTTGTTCGATGAATATCTGGAAGGTGATGCACCATGGTCCTTCCATGAGAAACGGGCATTGGACATGATTACCATTATTAACCAGAAATATAAATTGATGCCGAAAGAAGCCATCCAGTTTATCCAGGCCATGATTGATCCACCAAAAGATGGTAATGATGTGAGATGGTATTCACACCTGATCAACAACCCCGAGAGTGGCGTGGATGTCGACAAGATGGATTATCTGGTGCGCGACAACCATCAATTCGGGTTGTGCATGTCGGTGGATGTCCAGCGGATCATCAAGAATTGTCGCGTGGTGGATGACACACTCTGTTTCCGGGACAGGGTTCAGGATGAACTATGGAACCTGTTCTTGATCCGGCACCGCCTCCATTCCACCATCTACCGCCACCCAAGGATCCGTAAATTCGAAAAAGAAATCCAATTTATCCTGTTGATGCTTGAAAAAGACGAGAATTTCAAGGTCAAGGTGGCATCCAGAGACATCAAATCATTCCTCAAATGGACGGATTCTTATATCCTTTTTAAAGCAGACCCAGATCAATTACGCGAGTTCCACGCACGATCATCACCACTCGTCAAGGAAAACCCCATCACATACAAGGACACCCAATTCATGAAACTCAATAATGCCTGGTTCTACCATCGTGATAATCTTGCTGAAAAATTCCAGCTTCAGTTTCCCTCTCTTTTCTGCCCCTTTTCCATCCCAATCTAAGGAGAAGATTCATTTTTTCAAACAAACAATAAAAAAAGGTTTGAAAACAAATTATTTCTACACGAGGTATGCCGTCTGGGGATGGGATAGGACGGCATCCTTGAACCAGTATTGGTAGATATCAAAATTGGCGGGGGCATCCTGGATGGGCGTGTACCCCATGGGTGGAGGGAATGTAAAATTTCTGTAGGCACACAATGGGGGGCGGACGGCATTCAAATTATAAAAGGGAGGGGATCTGCTGCTTGTCCTTATATTTTCTGGAACAGGCATCTTGTCGCACCCATCCGCATACGAGAATCCGGTTACTGGGGAATATTTTTCACAGGAATAGAATCGGAAGCACACGGCCACACTTATTAACAAAAGAGCCAAAAACAAAAGAACGGTTGTCATTGTCTTTATTTATATTTTGAAAACAAACTTTTTTTCCATAATAAAATGATAAAAATTATAATCCCATTGTTGATGATTATTATTCTTTTGTTGATGTGCCTGAACAAGAGGGAGAATTGGAAGTACCAAAACTGGGATTTTGACGATTTCCCCAGGATGTGTAAATGCAAACTCGAGGAAACCAACGAAGCCCTGGCATTCGCCAACACCCCCCATTTCGGCGGAACCCCCAACAATTCTCAGGTGTGGATGTGATGCTCACACCACGACAAGATCTGGCACCCATAAAAAATCAACACCTTTCAATCGATCTGTGTTTATCCGTTGGAGCAGGTCATTCTTCCAGATGTAAAAAGATGACGGATACAGATTGTTCCATTCATCGATCGTCCACATTCGGACCGATTGGATACGATGCACGAAACGGGGTTTAGAATCATTGTAAAAGAACAAGTCGGCGTCTGCGACAATGAGCTTCATCACATTGGGAAAATGACGCGTCCATTCCACCAATTGGTTGTGAGGATGTATCAATAACCTCTTTTGTATGATGTATGTGAATTTGTGATTGCGCAGCGAATGGTAATGCTTTATCTTTCTTTTACGGAATGGATTGTAAATATATTCTCCACATGTTGGGCAGTACCTCTCGTTCAATTGTTTCCGAATAATTTCCTTCTGGAGGGTGGAAAGGGTGGGCAGTGCGCACCCTACAAACTTGAGGATATTCCACCTGTGGTAGTTTATTACATTCATTTTGTTTAATAAGGAGAATATGGATATTATTTTCATTTTTCTTTTGAAATAGATAAAAAAGAAAAAATGAAACAGATCAGGCCATTCTTCTTGCTTGATATGAAAAAACCCCTTCATTTCTGTTTCCAGGAAGCCGTCCTATCCGCCATTGTCATTACTTTCTATATGATCTTGTCGGATTTTGTCGATGAATATATTGATCAGCAATCGATCGACAAGTGGAAAAAATATGTTTTGACAATGATGATTATGTTTGTTTCCAGTTTTGTTTCCATCACATTCATCCTTTTCATTTTCGGCTACAATTGTGATGTAAAAAAAAATAAGAAAATCTTCAATAAAGAATGTTGATTGGTAGTGGTGGTTATAGTAAAATTTGGCATCCCCCCCGTAAGAATAGGATGATTGATGAAAAATATCGAGGAAATGATGATTACATCCAAAGATTAACAAATGAGAGTTTTACAGACATCTCCAAAGGACAGTTTGCCCGCACCATTTTTGACAAGAATAATAAAATGACAAGCCCCCTGCTTGCCATCTATGAAAGACCCAGTAAAATGTATAGTGAAATCCGCCCATTCCGTGATGATGACCTCGGTGTTTTATTGTCAAAAAATTCTGGCAGAAACAACCTCGAATTGTTCTGCCGTATACTGAAAAATATTAAAAATATTATGAAGGGCCTTGTCGTCCTCCACGAAAAAGGGTGGGTCCATCACGATATCAAGACAAAAAACATCCTCTACAACACGAAACCCTTCAAACTCTTTTTGATCGATTGGGGGACAACCGATCTTTTCAGTGATGTTTATTCCGAAGAAAACTATTCGTGGTTTTCGGGCGACAATACAAACCATCCACCCGAATACAAGAGTTATGCTCACTACAAGTATGGTTATGAATTCAATGATGATGACTTTGCCACTGATTATGCGAACAATATCTACATTTTTTCTCTCTTGAAGATCCAGAGTAATTATATGAAGTTGTTGAACAAGGCAAACAATGAATTACAGCACGAATTCAAGACAAAGGGAGAAAAATTCCTTAAAAGTATTGCGCCAAAGACTGATGTTTTTGCCATTGGGATGGTGCTGACACAGGTGTATCTGGTGATGGCCTATGCGACCTTGTATGGATCACCATTCAATAAAAAAATGATATTTCTGCTCCGGAACATGACCCACCCCGACCCACGGAAAAGGTGGGCTATGGAAAAATCCGTAGAGGCACTCAGCCCTCTTGTTTACCAGATCTGCAAGTTATAAAACTATTGATAATCAAAAGGGCCTCCTGATCATGGGCGTCTGGTATGTCGCTTATAGTGTTGGTATTGGGCGAGACACGAGAAATACAGCATGTGGGGATATGTTCCAGTAGGGTTTTCATGACACACTGATCAGTGCCCACATGGATCTGGTCGTAATCAAGGATCATGTAAATTATTCGCCCCAAGTGTTCCAGAAGAAAATTGTGATCCGGGATCCTTATAGAGATGGTTTTTGCTCCGTAACTCTTTTGTTCTTTTACACTGGAATCCATATTAAAAATCCGTTTCAACCGGAATCTCTTGTCATTGTATGAAAAGATTGCCGATGCCAGATTGGAAAACCCCGCTGGGTCATCCATAACACGGAACGCTTTCATCTCGTTTGTCTTGTCCCAGATCATCTGGTTCGTATGGCACAAGAGTTCGTAGCACATGGGCCACTTGTCAATCAATGATAAGGTATAATCGTGGAGGAGTTCCTTTTCACGCAAGATTTCCCTTCTTTTCTGTTCATCTGGAATTTTTGCCAGTTTTAGGCACAGGATCGAATACTTGTCCGCAATTTCACCATCAGACACCTCAATCTTCATTTTTATCTATAAAATTTTATTTTATAGATGGTGTTTGTTTATAACTTGTGGTGCTGGCTGATCTCGTCCAATAGGCCATCGATTGTGATTGATAATTCCCAGCCAATTTTTTTTAGACGGGAATTGTCGCCCTGAATGTTGTTTGATTTTTCATTCCGCTTGTTCCTTTCATCGACAAGAAGGACAATCTCGTCTGTGTCTTTATGAACATAATAATTTCCCTTCTTTTTGAGTTCAACGCCTACCCTCCTATAGATACCCATGACCAGTTCCTCCATTAGATAGCTCTTGTCGTGGCAAATCACATAGTTTTGGTCTCCCCCAATCAGGATACAATGGATCGCATGGGCAACATCGGACGCGTGGATAATGTTCCTCATGGAATCCAAACTCCCAATCTGGATCGGCATCTTGTTCTTGACCCATTGGTGCGAATGATGGGCAACCTTGTTCAACAAGAAATCCTTTGATTTGCGACAGGATTCAGTTGTAAAGATGATGCCATTGTAGAAGGGGCATTCGTATTTTTCACGATAAAAATCAACAAACGAATGCCCCATAATCTTCGAGATGGAATAGGGGTGGAGGTGCTTGTAATGGGTGTCGTCCTCGCGGACCGTGTAATCGCCATGCCCCTTGAATATCTCACTGCTGGAGGCATTGAAGACCTTTGCCGTTAAATCATTTTTACAGACACACTCACAAATGACGGCAATCATACGACCATTCACATCCAGGGTGGCAATCGGGTTCTCAAGGGCTGTTTGGGAATTGGAGATCCCGGCAAGGTGGGCGATATACTGGGGATTAACGGCCAGTATAACATCGTTCAATAGTTCATCATCCTCACCCACAAAAAATTTGGTGATATTGTGTGGATTGTCGTGTTTTCTTCTGGAATGACCAAGGCCAAAGATATTGTAGAAATTTTTGTATTGATCGAGAAAATAGGAAGCAATATGCCCATCACAACCCGTCAGCAAAAGTTTTGGCCGGAGGGAAAAGATGTCGAGGTGTGGAAAGGGAAAGACAAGAGATCCCCCATTTTCCAAGAAAATATTCTCCCGTTCGATAATCTCCTTCTTGAAATGCCACGGCAGGACAAGGAGGTATTCGGGGGGATTTTTTCTCATCTCTTCTTCGCTTATGATTTCTGTGCCAGTGGGTGTCATTTTTCCAAATTTATTGGGATTCCTTTCTACCGCATAGGGGATGTCTTCTTTTGTAATGTTGGCAAACTGGAGTGTGCAGTTCCCCTTGGTGGATGCTCCATAGATCCATATTCTTTTGCCATTCTCATTGATGTTATTGATAAACATTTTTAAACGGCGCGCCTCGTCCGCGCACCTCTGGTAGAACCGCTGATATGTTTCGGGGTCCTTGAGGGAATACATCTCCTCTTTTATAAAAATGGAGTGGATCAGGTCGGCGCACTCATTGTGTCTTGTGGATGATTGTTTCGCCAAATAAATCCGAAAACTCCCTCCGTTGGACGAATTGAATTTGACATCAATAATCTTCAATCCGGCACGATTCGCAATCTCTTTGATCTGGAAGAGGGTGTAGTATTCAAGGTGCTCGTGGCAGATGGTGTCGATGCTGTTGGCATCCAGCATGTTCAACAAGTAGCTCTGTTCGCACGTCCAAACACCATCGTCTTCCAGGATGCCTTCGATATCCCTTGCGAACTGGACTGGGTCTGGGAGATCATAGAACATGGCGATGGAAGAGACAATCTTGCATTTTTCCGTTGGGAATCGTTTTCGAAAAGTTTGTCCCGTAAAATAATCGGGGATCAACACTTCATCCGTGTAGAAATGTTCGAATTGTTTTCCAGTGGGGTCAATCCCCACACGCACCAATCCTTTTGGGTAGAATTTCAGAAAAGTGGAATCATTGCTCCCAATGTCCAGCACAACATCTCCATCCTTCCACCCTTGAACCTTTTCCATCAACTCCTCGTGGTATGTCTTTAAATGGGTTTTCATGGTGTTGCTGATGCCAGAGCGGTAGCCGTACTCGTGCTCGTACATTTCGGATGCGTGAGTGGTCTGCCTCAACTGGAGCAGGCCACATTCACAGCACAAACAAAGGGTGATGGGGCATTTGGGCGTAGAAAAGTCATTCTTCTCGGGGAAACGGGAAGTGATGTACTGCTCGCCAAGGTCAATGACATCTGCTAGGTTTGTGGATTTACATATTCGACAATTTTCAATAATGTCCATGCTGGTTTTCTTGTAATCTTCTTCTTCTTTTAAATCATTCTCATTTCAAAACTGAAGGGATATTCTGCCCGATGTTGTGAAAATGTTTATAGTCATTAAAATTTCTTTTAGTGTGTTTGTAGAAACCAATTTTAGTTGGGGTATGAATACTGAATGCGATTGATAAGGGAGCAGAGAGAGACCCAATAAATAATTTACAAGAATTGATAATGGTAAATAACTCTTCTAATGAATGGGGGCAATAATAATTGATCTTATGGGCATTCTTTACAAAATGGTCATGCTCATTCTTGTCAAAACCCACAAATAAAATGTTTCCGTAATCAATCCTATTAAAAAATATCTTCCAGTCGATTATATCCGGAAAACGATAAGAAGTTGTATTAATGACGATTTTGTCTTTCCAGATGGCATCACACGGAATATCAAAGATCCATTTATTTTTCCCCCAATCGATATTGTATTCTTTCTTCATCCACGTCAAATAGTCGTCCATAAATTTTTTATCCACGTATATATGTCTTCTCCAGCGAGAAAGATCAATATCGTATTGTTCTCCATTGTGAATCTTGAATTCTTTGATATAAGGTTGTTTGGATACTATTGGAAGCAGGTCTGTGTATGCTCTTTTAACACCGTGTCTAAACTTATCCCCCCTCTCAGAAATATACAGGATTGCTGGTTTCTTATCCAGTAAGAACCTTTCATAGATAATGGACATTTGTTGGATAAAATCCCCTAATTTACCTCCCGAAATGTATATTGTCATCTCTTATGTGATATCAATATTTTATAAATTTGATATTTTATCAATCAAAATTCAAACGAAGGATCTTGGGGAATTTAAGTTTGTATCTCTTGACGGCAATATTGAATGCCTGGTAATAGCTCAACACAATCCAGCCCATAATTATAAGGTTCGCTACCAAGCTGGCTACAAGGCCAGCCCACCCATACTGACCGTAATTGATTAGGATACTTCCAATCATCCATATTGTTCCTATGAACAAATAACCAGTCAGTGCGTCAGCCGCTCCCTGTAGAGTCGACTGGTCTTTGGAAAAATTCACCACTGAAAATTTGCTTGACATTTCGACCGAACCAATGGACGCTTGAATAGAGGCCAAGAGGATCGCATTGCCCATCAATTTAAAAAACTTTTTAGAAGAATCATCCTGGAAAGAAGAAGATGAATTTTTTTTCATTAGATCGTCTCTTTCTATACGAAAAGAAGATTTTTTTTTTTATTGTAAATAAAACATGCCAAGCAAGAAAGAAGAAAAAGTCAATCCCCGTTGTTTAGAATACGCCCAGCAACACACAATTATGCTGCTACTGCTCCTTTTGTTCTTTGGTGTTTTGATTGTCCCCCGTTTTTATGAACAGGTTCTACAATCACAATACGACAAGAATGAAGGGGTTATCAAGACCATCTATTTCTCCCAATACACGCCCGTTGTTTCTTTTGTTGAGATTGTGTACAAGGTGGATGAAAAAGAATATAGTGTGAAAGAACTCCTTAACCAACACCTCCAGATGGGGGATCATGTTGAAATTTACGTTGGGAAGGACAAGAAAACCATCCAGTTCCAGAAACCTTCCATGGCTGTCCCCGCATCACTGTTGGTTGTTTACGCAATTATTCTGTTTATGTGCCTATACAAAATCTATTGGTTCTTTTCAAGCAAAAAGTAAGTAAAAAAAATAATTTTTATATTGTCGCGCTATAAGTGGTCCGTTCTTCAATCCTTTCCAAGATGGTCAGCCCATTATTGTTGGGGTAATGTTTCTTGAACCTCCATTCGGGGTGTCGTTCCAGGAACTCGTCAATCGCAAACGAGAGCCCCATCATGATTTCATGGACTGGATAGCCATATTCCCGGCTTTCCTGATGGATGTCGTGTTTTTCTCGCAAGCTCTCCCCCATGATCTTGTCAACCTCGGTGTCGTGGAGCACAATGTATTTCCTAACTCGGCTGTGGTGGAATTCCAGTTCCCGGATCAAATGAGCGTAAACGTGCCACGTGTCGATAAACATCATATCCACAGGTGGCAAGGGTGTCGTCGCGCTATTTCCCTGGAAAAAATCAAACTCAATCCCGCATGAAGCACTCACTCTCTGGATGTCCTGTAGGCAAGTGGGCGGGACAATATCAAGGCAAACCAGTTTCTTCTTGGTCTTTTGGTTCAGGCACAACCCATACAAGAATGCCCACGTAGAAACCGCATAACGAACCCCTACTTCTGCGATGGTTTCGCATTTTACAGACATTTCTAATAATTTCGGCAGGTGCTCGTGGATGTCTGAAACAATCTTCATGTGGTGGATACAATTATTGGCAATGGTCTCCATTTTTATTTATTACACCTTTTCCCATGGTCTTAAATAAAAATGTCTGTCTATTTTACTTGCTGTAGGGCTTGCGACCCTTGGAAACCCAGTGCCCCTTCTCGTGGAACACCTTGGAGGTCTTCTTGGTGGTAAAGTCCAATTTTCCGGGATGGGTCTTGGACTCTTTGTGGTAGGAAGGACGAGACAGGGTGAGGGCATCGTGGTATGACACATTGTTCTTCTTGGCATAAGCCATCGCATGCTTGATCCAACGGTTCATCTTTTCTTTATATAAATATTTTTATTAATTATTTTTGTTTCAATAATGCTTCCAAAGTATTTGGCAGTAAAAATTGTTCTGAAAAATACTGGTTGTCTTTGTCCATACTTAATATTCGTAATTCGCAGATAGACGTGTTCTTCTCCTCATTCCATCCCATCTCATCGTAATACATATAAAGAACAAGTATCGGTGGCACAACGGAGTTTTTACAATTGGAATAAATTTGTTTCGCAATTTGTTTGCCGTCTTCAGACATAGCCCATGTAAGGACGGAAACCAATGTGGCTAATCTATTCTTGTTCGGTATTTTGATTTTTTCTCCGTTAAAATGGACAGTGTCAGGATTGTATCGGATCAGGAGGGTGGGTTTCGGACGGGATTGGTTCATTTCCAAGATGCGTTGGCATTCACAATTGTAGGTCTTATGTTGGTCTTCATCAATTTCGAGATGGACGAAATAATCACCACAATCATATAAAATATCAGGAAAATAGTGTAAATGACGGAACGAAGAATGTTCAACAACCTCATAAGGATTATGAAGAAAAGATGAAAATGAATTATTCTGAGATCGGAGAAAATCAACCACTTTCATTTCACGAGATTTGCGACGACGGGTTTGTGAAGTGTCATGGCGAACACATAAATGATTATCTGTTGATGTTTGGATCTGACATGTTGTCCCGTCTGGGTAGGTATATGAACATTTTTTATTAGTATCACAACGTCTATTTTCTTCAATATTTATTAAGTTTTATATATTGTGATTTCGAACACGAAGAACACCATAAATACTTACCATCGTATCCATATGTTGGTCTTGTTATATTACATACTTCACACAATTTTTGAGAAGTACATCTACGGTTTTCACTAATATTTAGTTCTTGCCATTTTATTCTAGCACAATCAGAACACCATATTAATTTTTTTTCGTCATACCCATATGAAGCTCGTTTATTGTGACATTCATTACATTTTTTTTGAATATCACACCATCTGTTTTTATCAATATTAAGAATCTCTCTTATAATTTTAGCACATGTAGAACACCACGAGTATTTATTATCATAACCATAGCCATTTTTTATTTTCTGACACATGATACACTTTGGATTCAGGTTACATCGCCTTTCTTCACCTATGTTTAGTAAATCAAACTGAACGATAGAACATGGTGCACACCATAAACGAGCATTCCCGTCATAACCATAATTTGCTCTTGTTTGTTTACAAACATTACATTTTACTTGTGTATCGCACCACCTCTCTTCGCCAATTTTTAACTCTTCATAATTTGATAAAGCACAATTCGCACACCATATATATGGATTATTATCATAACCAAAAGATGCGCTTATTTTTTTACACACTTGACATTTTCTCTTACTATTACAACGTCGATTAATATCAATATTTAATTCAACATAACATTCAGCAGCACAATCAAAACACCACATCAAACTATTCCCATCATAACCAAAAGATGGTGATACAATTTTACATTTTAGGCATTTTGGAAATATATTACATCGTCTTTCTTCGCTAATATTCATTTCAATATAACATAAAGACGCACAAGTTGCACACCATATATATTTATCTCCATCATATCCAAAACTCGCTCTTGTTTTGTTACATAAATGACATTTTTTATGTGAATCACATCTTCTATCTACACTAATATTCAAATCTATATAAAATTTAGTTGCGCATGGTTTACACCATATTTTTTTATTTTTGTCATATCCATAGGATGCTCGTTTCTTCTGACATGCTTTACATTTATCTGCCATGTTTTTATGTTTTTATTCGCAAATTATTTAAATCAAATTTCATTTTTTTAAAAATAAAATTTAAGAATTGTATTCATATTAATCAACTTCTTCAATTTTGATATTGTCGTCAGTTGCTTTGAATTCTTCTGGAGGAGTAGTATCTGTTGCCGTTTCTGGTGAAGGTGTTGGTGGTTGGAGGAATTCCATGATTTTGGTTCTGCGTTCATCATATACTTCCTTTTCTTCATTTGGATGCTCCTCTAACCACTTTATTTCTTCTTGAATCTTTGTCTTGACTTCCTCTGGGAGTTTGTCTTGTGATTTGGCTTGATAAAGAATTGACTCGTATAGATTTTTGGCTTCAACTTGTTCCTTGAATTTCTTGTCTTGTTCCTTGAACTGTTCTGCCTCATCAATCATCCGCTTGATCTCTTCTTCACTCAAATTCTTCTTGTCATTTGTAATTGTAAGATTCTTTTTGGTTCCTTCTTTACCCTCAACCTCCGCACTTACTTCAAGAATACCATCAGCACTGAGGTCGTACGTCACATTGATCTTGGGAACACCCCTGGGAGCTGGTGGGATGCCTTCCAACTGGAATGTCCCGAGTGTGTGGTTGTCCGCAGAACGAGCACGCTCACCCTCCAGGATCTTGATCGTCGCTGATGGTTGGTTGTCGCTGAACGTGCTGAATGTCTGGGTCTTTTTGGCAGGAATAGTGGTGTTCCTGGGGATCAATACAGTCATCATATCACCAGCTGTCTCAATCCCCAGTGATAGGGGGCAGACATCCAACAAGACAATATTGTCGGTTTTCTCGGATTGGATTCCTGTCAGAATGGCAGATTGAATAGATGCGCCTACCGCAACCGCTTCGTCTACGTTGATACCAGTGCAGGGATCCTTCCCGAAATAGTCCTTCAGCATGCTCTGGATCTTGGGGATTCGGGTGGTGCCACCCACCAAAACCACCTCGTCAATCTGTGCCTTGCCCAGTTTGCCGTCCGCCAACACCTTGTAAACGGGTTCCATGGTCCGCCTGAAAATATCGGCAGCCAGGTCCTCAAATTTGGCACGGGTCAGCACCATATTAAAATCGTGCCCCTCATACAAGGAGTCAATCTCGATTGTGGCCGTAGAAGCCGATGACAATGTCCGCTTGGCCCTCTCGCACGCATTCTGGATCCTCCTCAGGGGACGTGTCTTGCCAGTCAGGTCCAAACCGGTCTTTTTCTGGAATTCCTTGGCGAAATGATCCACCATCCGGACATCAATGTCCTCCCCTCCCAAGTTGCTGTCCCCGCTTGTCGCCACTACTTCAAAAATACCATCAGAAATGTTCAGCAACGACACATCATGTGTGCCTCCACCGCAGTCGAATACCAGTATATTCTTCTCTTCTCCTTCCTTCATCTTGTCCAGCCCATAGGCAATGGACGCTGCGGTGGGTTCCTGGATCAGGCGCAACACCTCCAATCCAGCAATCGCACAAGCGTCCTTCGTGCCCTGTCTCTGGCTGTCATTGAAATAAGCCGGGACGGTCACAACCACTTTTTTCAGTTCATATCCTAGGTATGCCTCTGTGATGGCCTTCATCTCCCCCATGACCATGGAGGAAATCTCTTCAGGTGTGAATAATTTCTTTTCACCCTTGATTTCTACTTCAAAATGGGGTTTGTTGTTCTTTTCCACAAGATTACAGGTCAGGTGGGTCTTGTTCTTCTGGACCACAGGATCATCCCACGTCCTGCCAATGAAACGCTTCGCATCAAAAATCGTATTCTTGGGGTTGGAAACAACCTGGTTCTTGGCCGCATCACCCACCAATCTCTCCCCCGTCTCTGGGTTGAACGATACCCAACTGGGGACCGTGCGATTGCCGGTTGTCGTATGAGCAATCACCTCCACCTTGTTGTTCTCAAAAACAGCACTACAGCTGTTGGTAGTCCCTAGGTCAACTCCAAATGCCTTGATTGTCATAATTTGCTTTTATTTTACATTTTCAAGTTCTTAAATTCATTTTTATTTCCATCATTAAATCATTTTCTCGAGCAAATGTCCTGTAATATGATAAGCAAGATCAAAGGAGATTCGTTTGCGTTGATTTTCGCGATAATTGGATAAAAATAATGAATGGTAATCATTACGATATCTTTGAAGTAAGGTATTGAATCTGCTCACAACGCATTCTTGTTGCTCCAATGAGATTGGAGGATTGATTACCAAAGTTGCGTAAGACCGCGCACTTGTGTTTGGTGTCTCGTCCACATAAACATTTGCCGTTTTTACAATATTCATCCCGATTGGTTTTTCGTCATCAATACATTTCAATAAAATATTTGTGTGTTGTTTGTCCTTGTTGTGTTTCGTCAGCCGAGCGATTTGATAAGAATGTGTTCTTTCAAGATTATAAATATCCCCCCCGATAAGGAAATGATTGAGTGTTGAAAGTTTTACCGAAAAATGTTTTTCTGTAGGGTAGATGGAAACATTGATCCTATCATCATTGGTTCTTTTTCTTTCAAATTGAAAAGCACACACCGAATAAGTTGTGTCGTGAAAAACCTGTTCCTCAAAAATGTTAAGATGAATAACATGAAATTTCTCCAAAAAATCCTTCCTTAATTTCATATCTGCCTTGCGAATAGGACACCAGAAATTAATAGGAATAATCACAATTCCTCCAATCGCACCAGAGAGTGTAATTTGTTTCATGAAGCATTTATACAGATCATCTGTTTTATACTGATCAAAATATCTCTTGTCTTGGCATTTGTTCCTTGCCAGATAAGGGGGGTTGGTCAAAACAAATTTATTGTCATAACAAGGAGGATTTTGAAGTGTATCTTGTTCTATAATAAAATCTTGTTTAGGATCAATATCATAACATTCAAATACAATATCTGGTCTATCTTTAATGAATTTTAGTAAATCACCTGCTCCAGCAAAAGGTTCTATAATATTTTTTACATGGCTTGGAACACTCAAGTTTCTTAAAATTTTTTCGTAGTTTGTAGTAAAAAATTGACCTAATTCTTGTTTCTTTTTTAAATCGTTATTTTTCATTTGTAATTTAGAAATTATTTCTTTAAACCAAAATTCTTCAAATTGTTCCATATCTCCAACAAAAATATGGTCCTTGACGTCAGCATGACAATCTAACAAGTATTTAAATTTCGACATACTTTTGAAAGAAGTATCTCCATCTAAAATATTTATAAAATATATATTTTCATAATTGGCAACTAAATATTTTAATTGTGTTTTTATAAAATGATAAACTCGAATTGACCTTGTCTGGGCCCCACCCTGATCACAAATAAATTTGAGATTCAAATAAAAGCTGTTTGATAAATGTTTTACAAATCCATCAAAATCTTCAGTCCATTCAAATCCATCGTCGTCTTTCAATGGGAATTTTTTATAACAAAGATCTAAAGAATCCATATGTAATCGAATTCCCGTGTTATAAGACCATGTTAGTCCTGTTATTTTATCGATACATTAACGCTGGAAACTTTCGCATTCATTTTTTTTTCCTCCCTGATACCAAACTTGTTCTTTTCTCCATGTTTTGGTGTGTTTAATTGACGATACAAACGACATTTTTATTTTTTTATAAAATCTATTTATAACTTTCATTTTTATCTCCATCCAAAAAATTTCACGAATAATACTTGTCTGTCCCGTGGATGCCGACGGGGTGTGTGGAATACACATCTTCAGTTGCAAACTGGTATGATGTCTGGACATCTGGCAAGTTATACCCACTTTTTTCCCACAAAAGATCGGTAAAGAAAACGTCTTCTGGGCGGTTTTCCAGTTGGTTCTGTCTCACATTTTCAAGCGCCACCTCCAGCATGGCTTTTTTCTTTCGCAACGAGAAACCCCCATTATAAACACACATCTCATTCCCCCGAATCAGGCCACACGGAGCCCCAATCATATCGTATTGTTCGACCCATGTGGGGATTGGCCTCAACAATAAACAGTCAATCTGAAAAATAAGGATTGTCTCTTCGTAGATCTGTTCCCAGAACTGTCTCTGTCGCAAGAGGTAAGAATACTGTTTGGGGGTCATTCTTTTATCCCGAATTGTTGTTTTGCGATACTGGAAATCGGGCAATTCAGTTGTTAAAAAATTTTCCACCTTGTCATTGATGAACAAGTGGAAATTCCATTCCCCCCCTAAAACAATACAGAAATTTTTAAGGACCAGGGGTAGGAAATACGCATCACGGGTCTCCACCAGCACGGCCACCCTGGTATTTGTTTCCTTGTTTTGGTGCTCACATCCTACGTGGCTGTATGTTTCGACCAGGTGTCTTCCAATATCCTTTTGGATCATGTTTTTTTCTAAACAAAACTTTTGTTTTTTTATTGTTTAGAAAAACATAATTGTTGTGTATTGTCATCAAAATTGATTTCTTCTGTTTTGTGCTGAAGGTTATAAGACAAACAGCACTGACATTTTCTTTTTTATACAGATACAAAATGGACAAGGAATTCTTTTTCAGGGTATGGAATACCTACCACACCCACTGGGGAAAAGAAGAACAACAAGAAATCAAGAAGCGATACTCGGCATCTTTACTGGAAAAAAAACTTAAAAAATCAAGCAGCATCAACGCCCTCCTTTACATGTTTGACATATTCAGGGACGACATTTTTGAATACGACTATGAGGTCCTGCGTGCCATCAAGAACATGTCCAGGGCGTGTATGGAAGAAGAGGACTTGTGTGAAGAGGAAGATTCTTATACACGGATGAATAGCGATTTCCACCTATACCACCATTTCGGGGTTTTGTCTGTGGCCCAGCGTCAATGGATGTCATTGAGGAAGTCGAGGGGGGCCAACAGTATCGTATTGACCGATGAAAACATTTATAATCTTTCGGCCATACTCGTCCTACCAACGATTTAAAAAAAATTTTTTTTTTGACGACATAAATAAATATTCTTTATAAATAAAAAATGCCAGAACAAGTATTTATTAAATTCCACACAAAATGGTTCTACATCCCAGCCATGATCGCAATTGCCTTCATCTTTGCCTTTGTTGGAGTCAAGGACTGCTACAAGAAAATCCGCGAATTCGTAAAAGTGTTGGACAACGACCAGAAGAAGATCTATAACGAAATCCGCAAGGAGCGTGAAAACACCTATTGGTGTGCCCTCATGCAGGGATGTTTTGTAGCTGTGCTTTACATTCTTGTCGCCACCTTTACATGCGGTCAATCCAAGTCCATCTACCACCTTGTATCAGATATCATGTGTATCGTTTTTGTGACAACCTATTTTGTCTATACGCTCAAGGAAAAGAAGAAAATCATGCTGATTGACGGGGATATGGACGAGACACAGGAGAAGAAGTGGATCACCATATACCGTTGTATGCAGAAAAATTTCCACAGTTATTTCTTGTTTGGCCTCTTGTTCTCTGGGCTTGTCTTTAGTTTGCTGGACATTATTTCTCCCCCTGTGATGGTCTGTGTGAATCCTAAAAGGCGCAAACAACAAGAAAAAAAATTATTGAAAAAATCCCGCAAGTAAAAAAAATAACGAAAAGTATGTATGTTTATCTAAATAAATTATTTAGATAAGTAGGAATTTATTCACATACACAAAACAGGTGGGTTGCATGGGAACAATCTGTTCCCCCTCAATTGTAAGCACTCCGCCACATGTTCGTTATAATCAATCAATATTTCCTTTAGATCATTTTTAAAACACTTGATACGGTGCTGGATGTCGGTGTGCTGCTGTCTCGTGATATCAAGAAGGATCCTCATCCCTCGTTTATAGTAATCGCCCCAGAGGACATACAGCGACAGATTCCGTTGTCGTTCCTCGTCTTGTTGGTACAAGTGATCTTCAAGCAAGCCACAGCAGAACGGGTCTGGGTCTGTTTGTTTCAATGGGGAAACCTTTTCCATTTGGTTCTCAATATCTGTCATCAGGTGATAAAATTCTTCAAAAATCCACTTGAGGTGGTATTCCGTCATATTGTCGAGTTTTTGTTGAAAACCCTGTTTCATTGCGTGGTGCTGGTGGTGATCGAAGTAGTGTGGGTTGTGGATGTTTTCGTTGATGATGTTTCCATTATTCCAGTCAAACGCCGTATAACATTGGGTGCAGAACATCTGGAAACACCCGGATTTTTTTTCAATGGGGATACGGCAACCGGGGCAACGCCTGCTCAATTCCGCCACCTTGTCGAGGGATTTGACAATCTCATCCCGGCAGATGTGATGTTCTTCTTGATGACAGAGACATTTTTCACACACCCTGATCCAGCATGACGAGCAGGTCATCGTCGATTTCCTTATCTTGCCGTAGTGGCACGATGGGCACGGGCACAGAAAATCCTTGCCCAACGCTCGACTAAAACGCTTCATCAATAATTTTATACGATACTTTTTAAAAGAATCATCCAGAAACTTCTGTTCTAGGTTCTGCCTTAAAAACAACAAGTCCCACGAGTGCCGGCAATTCATACAATGAGCATCACTTGTAATATTCAATAAATATTTCTGGACACACCCACTACATGCCTCGTACTGACAATTATTACACTTTACTCTTTTTTCGTAATTTGTGCTACAACACACGCTACACTCCATTCTTCTTTTTATGGTTATGTGCTACAACTTTTAAATAAAATAGTTTCACTGATTGATTTCATTTTTTGGATTAGAAAAATGAAATTGGATCTGTTTGTTTTTATAAAAAATAAAAGAAACTATATGGTTCTGATTGGATTGATTGGGCGCAAACAATCTGGAAAAGACACCTTTGCCGATTACCTTGTTCGAACCCGCGGCTTCAAGAAGCATTCATTCGCAGAGCCCGTGAAACAGATATGCCAGATCATGTTCCATCTGGAAACAGAACAGATGCACGACCCACGCCTCAAGGAAAAAGTGGATGAAAGGTGGGGGCTCTCTCCAAGACAAATGATGCAAAAGGTCGGGACAGACATGGTCAGGGATATGCTGGGGAATGATTTCTGGGTAAGACATATGGACATGCGCGCACCAGCAGGCAATGTTATCATATCGGATGTGAGGTTCAGGAACGAGGCCCAGTGGGTCAAGGATCGGGGGGGTGTGCTGATAAGGATCGTGGATGGAACGCCACACTCCGACAACCACTCATCCGAAACAGAACAACTGGCCATCCAGGAAGACATCCTTGTCATGAACAACAAGACAAATGGTCTGGAAACATACCACCGCGAGATCGAAACCATTATCAAAAATATTTTATAGAAAATAACTAAAATTGACTTTCTATTCTTTCAACATGAATGGAAAAGATGAATGAACTTTATTGTTGTCGGGCTTTTTACTGTATTGCGGTTTCATTCCTTGTGGTGATTGTCATGCTTTTCCTTATGGGGGTTTTCAAGGTTCATTTTGTTTAAACAATCTTTACGTTGCTTGTATCATGTTTAAGGTAGCATACCTTATTTCCTTCAAAACTATCTACCCCAAAATTAATTGTGGAATTGTCGAGCTTACTCTTATCAGCAGACATCCCGTACTTGGACAGGCAACTATTGTTGCAGTCATTAAGACACCCTGTCTTGCCAGCATAAACAATCTTTCTTTTTATAGAGTTGTCAATATCCTTGAAATGAACCGCCACAAGGTCGTCCTTGTCACAAAAATCAAATTCCTTTTTCCAGTTGGCTCTCCCACATGCGGGAGAGTTCCACCACACGCCTAATTTTTTTTGCCATCATCCATCGTCTTTTTTTGTATGTTTCTGCCGTAGATACACGATGTA
>Ga0172376_10001903_pt1 | contig 26140 bp, 19 predicted proteins | sample Lak35m_FD_121114 | JGI IMG/M metagenome (GOLD analysis project Ga0172376, IMG submission 121114) | Freshwater microbial communities from Kabuno Bay, South-Kivu, Congo - kab_092012_35m | ecosystem: Environmental > Aquatic > Freshwater > Lake | place: Democratic Republic of the Congo: South-Kivu...
ATACTTAACATCTCACTCATTATTCATCCATTTCACTTTTGGATAAAACACAACAATAGACTAATTTTTCGTTTGAATCAACGATTATTTTATTAAATTATGACCGCTTAGTCATAATAGTCGCTTGGGGGTTCTGTGAGGAAAGCTGAAGGAGTAGTGGGAAAGGGCAAGGAGATCGCTCTCCCTGCCCCGTCAGAAAATCAGAACGGCTTATTGTTCAGCGGTAACAGCGGCAATGTCACGAACTACATCATAGAAATCATTGATGGTTTCAAGATTGAGTTCTTCTGCCAAAGCGGGGATTTGTGCAGGATCGATGTAAACGCGCCCTACGGAATCCAAAGCAGCTTGATCGGTACCGATGTTCAGGAGAGCATCCTTGATAGCTTGCTTGAAAGATTCTGGAAGGTCAGCACGAACTGCGAAAGGTGTGTTGGGGATGGGAGCAGATTGAGCAATTACAACGAGATGACCATCGGGGCAGTCAGCATAGGTTGCATCGATCATTTCTTGGGTGAGGGTGATACCAACAGCGTCCTCTTCAAAACCACAAACTTCTGCCAAACCTTCATTACGTTGAGCAATGAGGTTGCCTTCGTAGGTTGCAGCAGCTTGAACATCGCCATTGATGAGAGCGAGTACAGCAGCGGGGTGAGAACCAGCAAATACAGGGTTCAACCAAGCATCTACGTCAGAAGGAGTTTCGAGACCTTCGATGTCGTTGATGAGGCGAACAACAGGTGCGTTACGGCCAGAGGTAGAAGCGGGATCAACGAATGCGACGTCCTTGCCTTCGAGGTCAGCGAGGGTTGCAATGCCGCTACCTTTTTTGGTGACGAATACGCTGTAGTAGAAGGGGCGGAATTCAGTCATGTTGATTTCGTCAACGGTAGTGCCTTCGAGAGAATCTTCGGTAGCACCAACAGCGATTGCTTCTGCGTTAGCTTCACGTTCAGCAATAACATAAGAGAAAGGTCCAACTTCCATAGCATCGACTTGACCTGCCGCCATAGCAGCAATAACAGCACTATAGGTGGTTCCTACGTTAACGAGTACGGGGATACCCAATTGTGCTTCGAGGTAAGCACGGAGGGGTTCAGCGTTGTTCAATGCAGATGCGGCATCATCACCGGCGAAACGACCAAATGAAAAGACAGCTGGCCAATCAGTGCGATCAACGGCGGCGTCTTGTGCAGAAACCAAGGAGACGGTGGTGGCTAGAACAGCCAAAACAAGAAGGATACGAACGAACTTATTCATGCTACTTTTCCTCATGGTTAGACTATCTTGGTAACATAACTGGCTTTTGGAATTACCCAATCACCCCTTGTAAAAACTATTTTTACGGCGTAGGGGCAACCCCCAGCAAGAGTTACCCCTACGCCGCGCAATAACTAGATGATCCACTTGCGTAACTGGTTGCTGGCGCGGTCAATGATGGTTACAACCAGCATCAAAAAGACCACCGCACCCATCAACCGATTGAACTGATACAAGGCAGTATATTTCTGGATGATGAACCCAATACCACCTGCACCCACCAACCCAAGAATGGTTGAGGCACGAATGTTCCCCTCAAACGTAATGAGGGAGTAACTAGCAAGCAGAGGGAACGCTTGTGGCAACACCGCGAAGTTGAAAACCTGAATGGCGTTTGCGCCGGTCGCACGCACTGCCGCCACCTGGTTGGGGTCAATTTGCTCGAACGAATCGGCAAACAGGTGCGCATTGTATCCGATTGAACCAATCACCAGCGCAAGCACCCCAGCGAAGGGACCCAAGCCCACCGCGCTCACCATAATCAACGCCCAAATGAGCGGGGGGATGGTGCGCAACACATTCAGGATTAAACGGGTAATCTGGTAAATGGCAGGATGAGGGGAGACATTGCGCGCCGCCAAGAGTGCCAACGGAATAGATAACAAAATGGTTGCCACCGTACCAATGATCGCCATTTGCACGGTTTCTACCACGGAATCTAAGATGATGGGATAACCAATCACTATTTCATTCTTTTGAACCACATAGCGATTTGAATCAACACGCTCATTGTCGCCAAAAGGTACGGCATTGATGGCACGCTTACCCTCTTCCACCATCAAGACGCTTTCGTCCCATTCATCTAAAACGATGGTGTAACCAGGTTCAGCAATGTAAGCGCGGAGGGTATGTACCTCTTCTTTATTGTAGTTCGCCGCTTCTTCAGGGGTAATTACGCTTGCATCATCCCCCCCAGTGAGTCGCAAAACATAGTGGAGCGTTTGACCATCGGCTAGGTTTGCAATCTCTTCTTCGGAGGCCCGTGCGCGACGTTCCGCCTTTTCCACACGTTCAACAGGACGACCACCCAAATTGCTCCAGCTGATCGCGCGTTCACTCCCGTCTAAATACTCAAACTCGACGGGGAATAGTTTAACGACAAAGTTGATGAGTGTAGGAACGCCTTGAACAAATTCAGCGGGGCTTGCGTCCACACCGCGATTGCTCCACACCAACACCACCACGATTAAAACGACAACCAAGATGCCACCCAAGTTCAAGGTGGGTAGCGGGCGGAGAATGTCTTGACGAATACGTTCGATCTCAGCACGTTGCTTCGCAATTTCTTCTTGCGCAATGCGCTGGTCTTGAATTTTGTGTTCTATCATTTACGCGCCCTCCGCAATAAATTGAGTCTGTCCAACCGCACTGTGTTGGGCTTCTAAAGAAGCGGAAACAGTTTGATCTTTATCAAAGCGGTATATGCGATCCATCGCGTCTTCATCTAGTTGCGTCGGGCTACCATCAAAGACAACCACCCCTTTTGCAATCCCAATCATGCGATCGGTGAAGGCTTTTGCCAATTCCACTTCATGAATATTGATGAGCGTAGGCACGCTTTCTTCACGAGCGATTCGAGCAAAATCCCCCAAGACCGTCCAGGACAGTTCAGGATCAAGACTGGCGACAGGTTCGTCGGCAAGCAACAAACGGGGTTGCTGAGAAATTGCGCGTGCAATGTTGACCCGTTGCTTCTCTCCACCGGAGAGACGATCCGCACGGAACTTTGCACGATGAAGCATATTGACACGCTCCAGACTACGACTCGCAATTTCACGTTGTTCTTTGCTGAAGTAGCCGAAATATCCAAAGATATTTTTGTTGTAACCCAGACGTCCGGTTAAGACGTTCATGTTGGCAGAAAGACGGTTCACAAGGTTGTACTCTTGCCAAATAAAGCCGATCTCCTTCGACAATTTAGCAAGGTCGCGCTTGTTGAGCGCGGTGATTTCAATGTCGTCCAGCATGATCTTACCCGTTGTCACGGGTTGCATGCCATTGATGGCACGCAATAACGTAGACTTGCCTGCGCCAGAACGCCCAATAATCGCAATTAGCTCTCCTGGACGCGCTTCAAAAGAAATGGACTTGAGTGCTTGCGTACCGTTTGGATACACCACCCCGACATTTTGGACAGACAGAACGCCCACTACATCACCTCATCAACCTATGCAAAACGACACCTGAGTTCCGAAACCACGCGAACTGTGCCAACAATACCGATAGATTGTTATGTAGCGACTATAGCAACATTAAGTTTTGTGCGGATTCAATCCCACTATTGATAACATTTCATTATTATTGGCTTAATCAAAATCGACGCCGCAACCTCGCTATGCATATTGATCGAGTAAAATGGTACACTGCAGGTCTAAAAGTTGAGTTTCATGGGAATAACAATCATGCAGGATTATTTTTATTTGGTAGGAACATTGGACGAAACCGCACACTATCGTGTTGCCCTCCAACAAAACGACGAAGTATTTGAGCTGGCATCCCCGTATGATGATTTGGGTTTCATCATGCAAATGCAGGACACCTCCAACCTGATTGAGCAACTTCAGCACGCCGTGGTGCGCCCCACACACAACGCAGTCGTGCCCATCCGTATTCCGCACATGGCTTCCGTGTGGGCGGCAGGGGTCACTTACAAAATTAGTGAAGAAGCGCGCGAGCGTGAATCAAAGAATAGCACCATCTACACCCGCGTTTATCATGCTGAACGCCCTGAACTCTTTGAGAAGGCGATAGGCTATGAGGTTGTCTCCAGTGGGGATTCAGTGGGAATTCGCTTTGATGCAAGTTGGTCTGTTCCAGAACCAGAGTTTACGGTGGTTTATACTGCCAATCTCAAGGTGATTGGATTCACCATCGGCAACGATATGAGTTCACGCGACATAGAAGGTGCCAATCCGCTCTATCTCCCCCAGGCAAAATCGTATGAGCGTTCTTGCGCAATCGGGGCGCGCATTTGGCTTGTACCCAACGCCACCCAATGGGAGATCGTGAAGATGTCGATTCAAATTGAACGTGACGGGCAAATCCTTTACAGCGGAAATACCACCACCCAGCAACTCAACCGCACCCTACCCGAACTGACGGATTATCTGGGGCGGTGTAAGTCTTTCCCGTATGGGGTGTGCTTGTTGACAGGAACGTGCTTAGTGCCCCCAGACAGCTTCACGCTTGCACAAGGGGACATGGTGCGGATTCAGATTGAACACATTGGTGAGTTGGTGAATGAGGTTGTGGTCGTGGGCAATCCACGATAAATGAAGGGGGTGATGGGCTTTTCTGCTCCATCACCCACACCCTTTATTTAGTCGTCAAGTTCCCCATCACGCGGTCTAAAACTCATGCGGATGGGCGTACCTGGAAATTGGAAAGACTCTCGAATTTGGTTTTCGAGATACCGTCGATAGCTAAAATGCACCAAGCGCGTATCATTCACGTGGAATAAAATCATCGGCGGGGCAACCGCCACTTGGGTTACGAAGTAGAGTTTCAAGCGTTTCGTACCGCTGGAAGGAGGCGGATGCTTGGCAACAGCTTCTCGTAGGATGTCGTTCAACTTCGATGTTGGAATACGGAATGAGCGCATCTCCCAAACGTTCACGGCAGTTTCTAGCAACTGATGGATGCGTTGCCCGGTCAAAGCACTGGTGAATATGATGGGGACATGGGGCAAGAAATCGAGCTTCTCGCGGATTTCTTCGGTGAAGGTGTTCATGGTGTACGTGTCTTTTGCAACAGCATCCCACTTATTCACCACCAACACGACGCTCACATTCGCCTCTTTAATGTAACCGGCAATGTGTTGATCTTGTTCGGTGATGCCCTCTGTTGCATCCACCAACAGCAACGCAACATCCGCACGATCCAACGCCTTCAACGCCCGCAACACGCTATACTTTTCTACGCCGGGTTCAATTCGCCCGCGCCGACGAATGCCCGCTGTATCAACCAGACGGATGCGTTGCCCATGCCACTTGATTTCGGTATCAATCGCATCGCGGGTTGTGCCTGCAAAAGGGCTAACGATGGCGCGTTCTTCGCCAACGAGGTGGTTGAGCGTGCTACTTTTTCCCACGTTCGGTCTGCCAACAATCGCAATCTTGAGAATGTCTTCATCGTCGTCATCCTCATCCACCTCACGCTTGATGTCACCGAATGCTTTCACAATCGCATCGAGCAAATCACCAACGCCTAGCCCGTGCATCGCACTGATGGCAAACACTTCCCCAATTCCCAGACCATAAAACTCAAACGCGCGATCAACATCTTTCAGGTTGTCCGTTTTATTGGCTGCAATAAAAACGGTGCGGTCCGTGCGACGCAAAATCTCAGCAATCTCTTCATCAGCAGCGGTGATCCCGTGACCGCTGTCTACGAGCATCACAATCACATCCGCATCTTGTATGGCGATCATCGCTTGGGCGCGGATTTGTGGGACAAACTCTTTGCTTCCTTCGGCAAGTGGCATTTCATCCCGAACACCTTTAGGTTCGTAGATTTCTATACCGCCGGTATCGATGACATAGAACTCTACGCCGTTCCAATCCGCATTCCCTTGAATACGATCTCGGGTTGTTCCGGGTATATCATCGGTGACAGCAATCCGCTCACCTACCAGACGGTTGAACAAGGTACTTTTGCCTACATTGGGACGACCCACTAAGGCAACCACAGGTTTATACGACATCGGACATCTTCATACAACTAAATGATTAGTAAATTTACACACGCCATGCTATGGCTCAGTCGTGGGGGTGGCAAGGTTATCCAGTTGAATATCAATCAAAGCAGGTAAAACTGAGACCTCCACTTGGTCAATAGCCCCCCCACCAATACTCACCAAGGGTTCAACTTGGTATGATCCTGCTTGGGAAAAGCTATTTAAGTCCAACACCACTGTAAAATCTGCTTTGGTAAGGGCATTCAAAATGGGTTCGGCACCATTTACCAAAATTGTCACGGTTTCTAATGATGGGGTTGCCGTGAATGTTGCACCTAAACCGATCAAATTGATAGGGACATCATCAAATTGGCGACTAGATTGAATGGGGTCTATCCCGATTGAGACCGTAATTTGTGATTGTGTCAAGACCAGTATATCAGATAATGGCAACTGAACGGGAACCACAACTTCAAAATCTGTAGTGTGGTTAGCCAAATCAATTGGTTCAGTAGACAATGTGGAAGGCAAGCTCTCTAAATGTTCTTGTGTGCTGGACACAATGATACTCTGTGGCTCATAGCTAAATTCTGCTGTAAGTGTGTATCCATCTGGCAATGCTCCCGTTAGTTTAGGAGACACACGCAACTCTCGCACATCACTGCGCGGTAAAAGTTCCGCCACAACCGTCACTTGATTGGGCTTGAGGATCAGATTGTTGAGGGGCAATTCATCGGATGCCACGAGACTGGGCTGAATGGTGAATGAAACACTCTCTTTGTGCTGGCTTAAATCTAATGCCACTTGGGCGGAAGCCACACGATTGACTTCATCTTCTGTCCCTGTTACCAAAATCTGATTGGCGTTCGCAGTCAGGCTTTCGAGTTTGACGGTGCGCGGAGGCTCTTCCATGACCTGTATGTCAAGCGGGATGATGCGCTCAAACCGCTGTTCGACATCCAAATTGACCTGCTTCGGGTCAAGGTCAAGCACGGTTACTGGTCGCGCGACTTGCACTTCTAGCGGGATGCTCAACCTACCTTCGACAGTCACTTCCGAAAGATCAACCACGATGGATAAATCATCTGCCGATAACCGTTGTGCATCGGACTGTTGCACCCTTAAAGCGACCCATGCAGTCGCAGGAAGCGTATTGGTGACAATGAGGTTTTCCGGTATGAGGTAGTCTATTTCTACAGTTTGGTAGGTGCGCGTTACAAAAGGATCTGCTTCCAGTTTTGCCGTCACCCACAACAAGGTTGCCACGACAAGCGACAAACCTAGCCACAACAGGTTATCTAGGATGAGGAAACTATAACGGCGAAACATGGTCAGGGCGTTCTATTGGTTGCTGTGCTTTGAACGAGAAGCGTTTCTTGAATTGTCCCAACCAATGCAGTGAGGTGGAATCACAGTATAAGGCAGTCAGAATATGTTCTAACCGGGTCAACTCCAAGTGCGACATGATACGTCCTCCTTCTGCTAGTGAGATGCTACCGCTCTCTTCGGAGACAATCACACAAATTGCATCACTGACTTCACTCACACCTAACCCTGCGCGGTGGCGCGTTCCTTGCTTTTTGCTGGGCATGTTGCGACTAGAGGAAAGAGGTAGCACAGCGGCAGCGACAGTTATTTTTGCCGAACGGTCAATGATAACGGCGCCGTCGTGCAGTTCAGTTTTTGGGAAGAAGATTGTCAACAGCAGGGGTGCGCTCACCTCGCTGTGGAGAGGAATACCGGTGGCGATGAACTCATCTAGCGAGGAGTTGCGTTCTAGGACAATTAAGGCACCGTGACGACGTTGAGTTAGTCGTTCTACTGCCGAGACGATCTGCAAAACGACCTGCTTGCGCATATCCCTGGGAAGTTGCTTGCCTCCCAACCAACTTATTTCTCCCGTGCGCTCCAAAATACGGCGTAGCTCCGGTTGAAACAAAATCGGGAAGGCAAGCCCAATGACAATCAAGGAGTGATTAATTAACCATTGCAGTGCGACTAGATCAAAGAACCCTGTAATCAGGATGAGCGTGATCGCAACGAGAAGCAACCCCCGAAACAAGGCAATCGCTTTGCTCCCACGAAATAAAAACGATATTCCGAAGAACAAAAGCGTAACCAACCCAATGTCAATGTAGTCTACGGAGGTTGCCCCGCTTAAAGTCCAAATCCATTCCAAAGATAACCACCTAATGCCGGAGTATATGCTTCCCGATTACCTGTGCCATTCTTCGTTAGCCCTTACTGCTTCAACAGGCGTATTAAAAGAGCCTTCTGTGCATGGAGGCGGTTTTCCGCTTGCCGAAAAATAGCGGACTGCTTGCCATCCGCAACCTCGTCAGTCACTTCTTCGCCCCGATGAGCAGGGAGACAGTGCATGAAAATGGCGTTTGGCTTTGCCAATGACATCAGTTGCGCCGTCACCTGGAAGTGCACGAAGTGCCGAATTTTTTCATCGCGCTCTGCTTCTTGCCCCATGCTCACCCAAGTATCGGTGTAGACAACATCGGCATTGGCGACGGCTTTCTCCGCCGTAGAAAAAGATTCAATGGGTACAGGAACAGTCATATTCTGTACCGCTTTTTGAAAAGCTGCCTCAGCAAGGGTATAGCGATTGGGCGAGGCAATCGCAAAGCGTGCCCCCAATTTTGCACAGATCATCATCAAGGAAGCGGCAACGTTGTTCCCATCCCCCACATAAGCGACTTTCAAGCCGTCCATTCTCCCAAACGTTTCAACAATCGTCAAAGCATCCGCCAATGCTTGACAGGGGTGAGATTCATCACTTAGCCCATTGATGACGGGAACGCTTGCATATTGTGCCAGTTGCTTGAGGTGTTTGTGTTGGAAAACCCGTGCCATCACAACATCGGCATATCCCGACAACACTCGTGCAATATCAGCAACCGATTCGCGCTTATTGAAGCCAATCTCGGAGGGACCTAAATAGACGCTAAAACCGCCTAGTTGTTGCATCCCAACATCAAAAGAAGCACGAGTGCGCAACGAGGGTTTTTCAAAGACCATCGCCAATGTCTTGCCTTTTAGTACAGGGTCATTCGTACCTGTCTTTTTTAGTTCAGCCTTAAGCCGTTGTGCGTTCGTCAATAGTTGAGAAATTTCATTAGCCTGCCAATCGGCAATATCTAAAAAATGGCGCATTGCAAAAATTCCGATCTGGGTTGATAGAGGGTTACATTCAATAAATAGGACGTTCAATTTAACGAGTATAACACATCTCGCTTGTGTTGTAACCAGTTGAAGCGTGTGAAGAATAGGGTTTCGCTCAAAAACTAACTGCGTTCATATCGCGCCAATTCAACCCCACTTCCGCGTTCGCTACCAGCATCGGTGTCATGGGGTAAGCAGTTTGCATCACCTCGACCACCACCTGCGCCACATCTGTCGCTTCAGCAGACGGGACTTCTAACACCAACTCATCATGCACTTGTAGTAACATCCTTGCCAGAAAGCCCTCTCGATTCAAGCGACGGTGTAATTGAATCATCGCCAGTTTCATGATGTCCGCAGCAGTGCCTTGAATGGGCATATTGATAGCAATCCGTTCTGCGGCAGCACGTTGTTGAGCAGAACCTTTGATGTCACCATAGTAACGCCTGCGCCCGAGCAAAGTCTCTGTGAAGCCTTCTTGATGCAGTTTGGTTTTCATGTTCTCCATGTATTGTTTGACTTTTGGCAACCGCTCAAAATAAGTCTTGATGAATAAATTCGCCTCTGCCAATGTCAGTTCACTATCACGCGCAAGGCGGAACGCCCCCATCCCGTATAGCAAGCCAAAGTTGATGCGCTTGGCAAAACTGCGTTGATCGCTGGAGATCGCGTCCACCGTGGTGTCAAAGATCAAAGCACCGGTTGCGCGGTGAATGTCTTGCCCCTCCATGAATGCTTTTTGGAGATAGGGTTCGTCCGCCATGTGCGCCATTATGCGTAACTCCACTTGGCTATAATCCACTGAAAGCAAAACATTTCCCTCTTCCGCGATCACCGCTCGGCGCACTTCCCTGCCGATTTCAGTGCGGATGGGAATATTCTGCAAATTGGGGTTACTACTGCTGATGCGTCCAGTTGATGAGCCAGCTTGATTAAAGCTGGTGTGAACGCGCCCAGTAACAGCATTCACCAACGCTGGGAGCGCATCAACATAGGTGCCCTTAAGTTTGCTCAATTCTCGATACTCAAGGATAGATTTTAGAATAGGGTGTCCACTCTGTTCCCACAGCTTCTCTAAGATATTGGCAGCGGTGGAGTTTCCATGCGCGGTCTTCGGTATCCCTTGTCGAGGAAGCCCCAGCTTGCCGAACAACACATCATTGAGTTGCTTGGGGCTACTGAGGTTAAAATCGCCATATCCGCCACTATGCTCATGTGCTTGGCGTTCTAATCCTTTGAGAGCTTCATCCAACCGTTGGCTCATCTCTGCCAAATAGGGAAGATCAAACTTGACCCCCGCTTGTTCCATGTCACTAATCACGGGGATGAGGGGGATTTCAATTTCATCATAGACGCGCGTCAAGCCCTGCACTCGTTGCAGTTGTTCGCGCAACGGCTTGACCAACCGCCAAGTCATAGCCGCGTCCTGTACTGCATAGGGGGCAGCTTTGCTGACGGGCACAACCGCCATCGTAATCTGCTTTTTACCGCTCCCGATGAGGTCACTAATTTCTTGCATCTGCACCCCTTTCGGCGCGACCAAGCCCGCACGTTGCACCAAGCGTTTGAGACCTAGCTGAATGTCAGGGCTATTGTTGCCCACATATTCCGCCACCATCGTATCTTCTGTGATCGGCACAGTGCGAATCCCCTGACGCAACAACATCAGGTAATCGTAAGTGGCGTTGTGCGCCGCCTTGGGGATAGCGGGATTTTCAAAGGAAGGGCGCAACGCCTCCACCACCACACTTGTCGGCAACTGTGAGTACATCTCGTCTTGGTGTCCCACAGGAAGATAATATCCCACCTCCCCATCTGTTGAAACGGAGATACCCACCAAGTCAGAACTCATCGGGTCAATACCCGTTGTCTCCGTGTCGAAAGCAATCAGGTGTGCCTCATTCAAAACGGTGACGAGTTCATCTAATGTGGTTTGGTCGCGGACAATCACACAGCGAACCAAGTCACTGGCATGGGGAGGAACAGCGAAAAGAGGAGCATCTTTAACGCCACCTGCCACCAAAGCAACTTCCTCGATCTCAAACAAAGTCGGTTGATCGAAGTCATCCGATGGTTGCACTGCGGCTCGGACAGTTCCCCCCACTTCATCTGTTAGACGTTTCAACAGGCTCGTGAAACCCAAGCGCACAAAGAGCGTGCGAATGATGGAAGCGTCATAGGATTGGGTGTGGCACGCTGACAAGTCAACTTGCAGATCAAGGTCGGTTTGAATGGTCGCCAAGCGACGACTTAGGTATGCACTCTCTCGCCCTTCGGCGAGTTTCTTGCGCACCGATCCGCTTAGCTCGTCGAGATGGTCATAAACTCCATCAAGAGAATGATAGGTTTGTAAAAGTGTGGTGGCGGTTTTCTTACCAATCCCCTGCACACCAGGAATATTGTCCGACGTATCTCCCTCTAATGCCTTGAGGTCGATCAATTGCTGTGGCAGGCGTAAACCGTACTTATGATGGAATGCCTCTTGATCGTGGAGCAACGGCTCTTTGAAAGGGCGGTGCAAATATACTTGCACATCATCTGTGATCAGTTGCAAAAGATCGCTATCGCCGGTGATGATCTGAACCGCAATGCCTTGTGCGCTTGCCTGACGTGACACCGTACCAATGACATCATCAGCTTCAAAACCTGCTAGCTCCAAAATGGGGATGTTGTAGGCTTGAATGACCTCTCGCATTTTATCCACTTGGACAGACAACTCATGTGGGGTTTCGGGGCGATGGGCTTTGTAATCGCCAAATTGGACATCACGCCCGCTTAAACCTGCATCGAATGCAACAGCAATATACTCTGGTTTTTGCTTATAGATGATGTCCATCAGTTGGCGAGCGAACGCAAAAACCGCGCCCACCGGCTCGCCGAGGGGCGAAGTTAGGGTGGCATCACGCATGCCGTGATAATGGCGATACGCCATCGAGTGCCCATCAAGGATCATGAAAGTTGGTTTAGGTGCAATCATTCGCAAAGCCAATCAGTTTAGTTATGGTAAAAGTTAATGTACCGCAATATCTCGTGATTGGATAATCGGCGACCGGGAGCAACCATAAGGTAACTGTCTGCCCATAGGTGCTCAACATCCAAGTAGGGGTCTTGTTGGTGCGCTATCTGGGCGGCGCACTGCTGCAGCAGTTGAAGTGCATTTTGCGGTACTTCGTTGGAAGGCAAATCCAACACAATATACACGTAGCCTTGTGTCACTTCAACGTGTTCAAACTGCCAACCGCGCTCCACCCATTGAACGCTCAACCCACCCTCGATCGCTTCAACTGTGGGTGCCTTGATGAGGTCATGAAGCTGATCGCGCAACAACCAAACAAAGGTGAACTTGTTAAAGGACTCAATGCTGGCGGAGAGGGTACCACTGATGATTCTCTCACGACTGTCGTCAGAAGCTGGCTCGATGGAGGCATGAGCCACGCTTTCCGCCTCTGTAGGCGTGCCAGGTTGCACAGTCACAGGCGAGGGAACAGTTTCAGCAGGCTCTAACGGATGAAACTCCCCCACCAATTCGCTTAAGGGAACAGCACGCAACGCATTCAACAAGCGCTGGCTTTGCTGACGAATCTCTTTGAGCGGGGTATTACCTGCAAAGACCATAGTGAGTAGATAGTCTTCGTGGGTTAGGCGTGTGTACAACATATAATTTTGCCCATCGCTTGGTAAAGTGACGAAGCGAATTTGTGCCTGCCCCACTGCCAAGCTAGGGGTTAAGTTCACAATAGCAGGCATAATTTCTTGTAACTGCGTAGCCGTTAACGCTCCAGCATATGCAACCGTTTCTTGGTGGCGTGTGAGAATGGTCGCTTGAGCAGCTGTTTCCATAGAAATCTGCGTGAAGTTGAGTGCTAACTGGGCAACGGCTCGTTCTTCTTCCTCTAGCGTTCCAGGCTCCGCCAGGCTGAAGCTCGATGATGTGGGGTCTTGTGACGCCATTGCCAACTCAAACTCCTGGGCGGTTTGGTTCGAGGAGTCGTCAACGTCGAGGGAGGTCCACGCATCACTCGGTTGTCCAGGTGTAAAGCGTTCTGCATCGCGATTTGCAAATTGCAACAACGCGCTCTCAAACAAAATGGGAGCTCCATCATCAAAGTTGGTAATGGATGGCTCAAAGTCTGAAGGGAGAGCGAATGTTTCATGAAGGTCTGAATCACGCTTGACCAATAAATCAACTCTCGGCGTGCGGTCATCCGCTTGCTCGGGTAGAGTTGAATCGAACACGAGTTCATTCTGATCTAAACGCAACGCCACATCCAACATCTCGCCAGAATGGAGATCGTTGGCATCGGGTTCTGTTGCGAACAAATCACTTTCATCCAGTGCATCAAAGTCGCCCATCTCGCTATCAACATCATGCTGATGTAAGGTGAGATCATGTTCTGCAATGGGAGTCGGCAGAATGTCAGAGGGTGTGGAATCGACGGGCGAGATGGTCTCCTGTTCAGTGGGAACATCACCAACATTTGCGCGCATGTAATGGTCAAGTTGCGCTTGAAACAGTGCTCCTTCAATAGGCTCTGTGGCAGTTAGACCACTGCGGATTAAGCGTGCCTGAACACTCGACGGGCGCGTCACCTGATTGAAAGAATCATCCATGAAATTCTCCAAGTCATTCGGTTGTTGCACCTTCTCAATCTCTTGATTCAGGTCTTGCTCACCAACAATCCCCTCCTTTTCACCTACAACGCGCTCGTTAAGGTTGCCCTTGATGAAGTCCGGTTCTTTGACCAGTGGCATCTCTTTGGTCATGCCCTTCACCCGCGCAATCAGTTCATCCAACGGAATGGAGTCGAGCGGAATAGAAGGGTTTTGGCTTGCCTTGAGCAACTGCTTGGCGGGAGTGTCGTCATAGGGGAGCGGATCTTCCCCCTCGACCCACTCTTCAAAGAGTTCGGATGAAGTAAAAACCGACAAGGCATCGCGCTGAATACTGGACATTAAGTCCGTAATCGTTGCATTATCCTCAAAAGCAGGAAATTCAGGTTCCTCAGAAGCCAGTCTTTCAAACAAAGCAGAACTCGTTTCTGTGGCATCTGCCTCTTTGATGGGTTCCCCCAAGCTGTGCGGAAGTGACGGTAACGACGAGCGTTGAGGGGGCGTGGGCTTATTCTGTCTAAACATTTCTGAGGGCAATAACGTCCGCAACAAGTCAACCAATTCACGCGCCGTATAACGATTTGGTAACGTTGCCACTGCGCCTGCTCGTCTTGATTCGATCTTTTCAGTTTCTCCAGACACATCGGCAATGATATACAGGTCACTTTGTAATGCTTTAAGACGCTGAATCACGACTGTACCCGGAGTGTGTGGAATGCCAAATTCCACTACCGCCACGTCATGCCGATGTCTTTTAAGGAACTCGAGGGCAGCAGACACATCCGAAAAAGGGTACACGTCAAACTGCCCTGTTTGTTCCAGAGCGCTCTTGAGCGCAACCCCTGCCATGATATTGGAATTGATGATGAGCGTTCTAATTTCCATAGTTGTTATTCCTCAGTTTGCTGAAACCGTCACCACAAGCGCAGACACATTGTTGACCTCGTTCGATTCCGAAAGGGCAGAAGCAGAGTCAGCTAGTGCCTGCAAGGTGTATTGTTGCGCTGTCTCATACAGCACGTTGGTATTCAGAATGATGCTTTCGCCAGCGCGCAAATTCCCAACGGTTGCCAGTTCGCGCGTCAAATTAAGCGGAAATACGGTGAAGGTCGTCGTGAATTGCCCGCTATCTTGCCCGCCCAAATTGGTGACTTGCACGCTGTAGGTTACACTAACACTCCCGCCCGACAAGCTGACCGCGTTTGAGCCAGTGATCGAGGTCACTGCCAGGTCAGGGGGTTGCGGGGTAATTGTGGCACTTACATTGGGTTGTGGGGTGGACGTGTTGGGCACACCAATCGGTTGGGCGGTACTGGTGGCAGGAAGCGCGACAGCAGTCGCGGTGGCGTTGGGGGTTGGCGAGGGCAATGGGCGCACAATCGGGATGGCAGTACAAATGCCGTATACGGTGGCGTACTGCGCACTCACCCACGCATCTGTTAGGTTGTCACGCACTTGCCACCAGGAATTATCTGCCAAGCGCCCTATGATCGGCACAATACGCCCCGCAGGAAACGTTCCCAAGCGTTGATACGAAGTCCCAGGGCCAGTGCGATAGTTCAAATCGACATTGGTTAACACACGACATGTCGGATCATTGGCATTCACCGAATTGACAGAAGCCACCTGCCCACTATTGTTCTCGATGACTTGAACTTGGTCGGGTAACTCGGTCACCACTTGCACAGTCAGCACCACAGGCTCACTCGCTATGGTTCCACGAAACGCCACGACGCGCAACTCAACATTGCCTGTTAAGCGTGGGATGTAATCCAATACCGCCGCCATTTCACGTTCACCATTGACCGATTCCGATGAGACGGTTTTCACGAGTTGATTATTAGCAAGCAATTGTACGCGCGTGATGCCAACCGCATCGGTTGCCAGGGCGGAGACCAATAAGGGGCTACCCTGTTGTGCTTGACTACCCGCCGATGGGGCTTCAACCTTGACGGTCGGCAAGACCGATTCATCCACCATGACGGTAGGGGTAACAGTTGCAAGACTGGATTGCCCCAACGTGAGGTTGCATCCAAGCACACCCCATAACACTGTCGAACACAGAAGGAGTTGTCGTTTTAATGTTTTCATCTGTCGCCCAAAATAAAAAGACCCCACTTAGAAAGTGAAGTCATTATCCCATTAAAGATAGGCTTCTGGCAAATGAAAACTGTCTCGATCTTTTGAAAAGCAGTCAAAATTTTACAGACGCTGATGTTAATTGCCACAAACACAGCACATCGCGCTCACAAGCTGTTCAGAGGATGGGTTCCTTGAAGATCACGTAGCGTCCAACATCATCGCCTTTAGCTATACACTTGGTCATTTCGACCTTGAACTCATGCCCGCCTGATACCCAACTCAACGCCTCTTGAAGCAAGCCTTGCCCAATGTAACACACAGGGCGGTCAGCGACACGCTTCCAACACATTGGACAACGTTGCAACGTGAAGACAATGCGGTCTGTTCCTTCTTCGTAGACATGTGAGATTTGATCTGAAAACTGTGAGAAAATATCTGCAAGTGCCGATACACCGATTTTCAATTTAGCATTCAGTGGGAGCACCTTAAAGGCGAGGTCTTCTACGCCAGCAAGCGCACCGAAAGAGCGCAAGCCTTCTGCGAAAGTTGCCCGTCCAACACGCAGAGCTAATCCGCGTCCCCCACGCGGATTGTACTTTTCCTCTAAAGCAGTATTGAGCGCGGTAAAATCTGCAAAGTCAAAACCTTTTTCAAGGTTGTCCGGTGGGTAGTTATCGATCAGTTCAGGTAACTTTGCCGTCTGCAAAATTGCATCAAGCCCTGTTTTACCCATGATTTCTTCCATCGCTTCGATGGTAATTCGGGCAAATTTATTGGGATAGTAGTATCCACTTTTTTCTGGCGACATATAACCAAATCCTCTGGTCGGTACTCACTGTCAACCGTTTTGGTGTGGGTTTTGCTCATTGGACCTCTGTACGAAATACATTTCACAGGGTTGAACTGCAATGACCTACGCATCACCTTTAAGGACGGGTTAAAACGCGCTCAAGCCTACACGGTGACAACTTAGTGGGTTGCTTGTGGAAGCTGCCCCTGCATAGACCACGGTCCAGTCCATATAATTTCTACGTCTGCCATGCTACCACGCCAATCCACATCTGAATTAAAAAATACAAGTTTATTCTGCGGGGTTCTGCCTCGCCATTTACCTTTTTGGTTTTCCTCAACCAATACTTTAACCGTCTGCCCCAGATAGCGATGATTGATGGTGGCGTTGATTTGTTCTTGTAGAGCCTCTAATGCCTGATGGCGACGCTTCTTCTCGTCGTCAGGCACATCATCTTCCATACGTCGCTCACTGACGGTGTTGGGGCGTGGGCTATATTGGGCAAGGTGCGCCTTATCTAGTTGTAACTCCGCCAACAAGTCATACGTGCCTTGAAACTGCGCTTCAGTTTCGCCACAAAAGCCCACGATGATGTCTGTATGGATGGCAACATCTGGGATGATCGCGCGGATTTTGTGCACCAGTTGACGATACTGATCGACAGTATAACCGCGCTTCATGCGTTCCAAGACAAGATCATCGCCCGCTTGAACCGGCACTTCAATATGAGGCATCACCTTAGGCAACTCAGCAACCGTTTCTAACAGTTTTTCGCTCAACCAGTTGGGGTGACTGGTCAAGAAGCGGATGCGCTCTAGCCCGGTTTCGTCCGCCACACCATGCACCACGCGCAACAAGTCGGCTAAGTCGGGACCGTCGGGGATGTCTTTGCCATAGCGATCGACAATCTGCCCCAACAGCGTCACTTCCTTCACACCTTGCAGGGCGAGGCTTCGCACGTGGGCAACGATCTCCCCCACGCTACGGCTTCGCTCTACGCCACGCCGAAACGGGATGATGCAAAAAGAACAAGCGTGCGAACAACCATACACCACCGGCACATGCGCACTAATCAAGTTGTGTTGCTCGTGCAAGGGCAAGATCAAATCCCCATCTTGCAGTGCATCGCGCTGTTGGCGAGCGTCCCATTCGGCATGGCGCACCTTGAGGTCATCCACGCGCTCTTGTAAGAACGTCACCATCGGCAACGGATCGGAAGGGGACATGAACACATCGACGCCGGGCAAGCGTTTACGTAGTTGCACCGGGTCTTTCACGCCGACCATACACCCCATCACCCCGATGATCTTGCTGGGATCGGTGCGCTTGAGGGTTTGCAATTCATGGATGCGCCCCAAGCCTTTGTTTTCTGCACTTTGGCGCACCACGCAAGTATTGACGACCTGAATCTCAGCTTCTTCGGGGTTGTCGGTTTCTGCGGTAATGCCCATGCGCTCCAATTCCGAAGCGAGTCGCTGGGAATCCGCAGTGTTCATCTGGCAACCCAATGTCCAAATGTGGTACTTCATTACTTTTACTTATCTCTCTCAACTGTAGTGGACATTGTATCCACTCTAGGATGGAACGTCAACGTATGCTTAATGGATAATTGGGCACCCCTCGCCCTGCGCCACCATGACTACGGCACCAACTTTAGAGGTTTAGTGGATTCTCTAACAATCAGTTGGCATCCCAAAAACTCTGTGACCGGTTGGGGCGGGGGATTTTGAATGATCTGCATTGCAGTTTTCCCCAACTCAAACTTGGGTTGGTGGATCGTGGTAAGTGCTGGGTAAAATCGAGAAGATTGGTCAATATTATCAAAACCGACTACACTTAGTTGATCTGGTATGTGAATTCCGCGCTCACGGCACGCATTCATCAACCCTAACGCAATCATATCGTCGTAACAGAAAACAGCTGTCACGTTGGTATCCAACAAATAATTGAGGGCTTTTCTACCGGTTTCATAATCAGACATGATGGGTAGTAAGTAAAAGATATGAGCCTCATTCACTGCCATTCCACGCTGAAGAAACGCTTCTCGATAGCCTTGAAGCCTTTGCCAATTGGATCGAAATCTTATTGACGATCCAACATATGCGATTCTCTCATGCCCAATCGAGAGAAGATAATCAACTGCCTTCTTGGCTTCCGATTTAGAATCAATGGTCACGTTGTTATATTTACTTAGATCAAACTCGTCGTTGATGAGCACGATTGGAATGTCAAGACTTTCAAAATGTGTATCCACAAAATTCGAGGTGTGGGTCTTGTGTACAATGATGCCATCTACACGCCGTTGATAAAACTTCAATATTGTTTCCTTTTCTTTATTTGGGTCAAACTTAGATGTACCCAAAAAAATGGTATACCCCGCGCTATCCGCAAATTGCTCAATCCCTTCTACTAGTTCGGCTACAAACGGATCAGAAACAGAGGTAATGACCACCCCTATCATTTTTGTTTGCGCTTCATGCAGAATTTGAGCGAGGTAATTAGGGAAATATCCCATTTCATTAGCTAGATTTTTAATGTAGCTACGGGTTGTTTCTGCCATTCGTCCTTGCCCATTGAGTGCCCTGGATACAGTCGAAAGAGAAACCCCTGCTTTTACCGCAACATCCTTTAATGTGACCGACATCACTTCACCTACTAAAACACGACCTTTATATACTACATCAAACAAAGCCAAAGATTCAAAATTTAATCAACAACGAGCTGTGTTTAATAAACCAAAAACGGTATGATAACCCCTGTTGACAGACAATATTTTTTATGGGTAAACTTTGAGCAATCGTTTGTTCAGTACCTTATTCAAGGCTAGTGCGTAGTATTTTTCAATCTCTCATTTTGAACTTAGAAATTACAAGCGGCGATTACTCTTGTGAACCAAGATTATGCAAGATACACCGTCGATGCGGTAGAACATTTTAAGTCAATGATCTTGAATACGGTTTCGACAAGGAATGCAAAGACTAACCTATGCCAACTTCACTGGCGGAATGCTTTTTTATCAGTTATACCAACGTACATCAACTATAGTATGAACGCGGAGAATTTAAACGATTATGGCAACTTATCAACCACTTTCAGAAGTGCGTAAAACGCTTAAGGTGAAATGGTATCGCACTAAAATTGATCCTAAGGTGATGAAAGAATTATCCACCCGTAGCGATGTACAAGGGTTTTTGCAAGCAGGTGGGCATTTTGGTTTGTTTCTGCTCACAGGTGCTATAACCTTTTATTTCTGGTTACAACAATCTTGGATTCCAATGTGTATTGCGCTATGGTTTCATGGTACCGTCTCTAGTTTCTTTGTAGGAGTTGCTCCGCATGAACTGGGGCACGGGTCTGTTTTCAAAAGTAAGTGGCTTAATCGAATCTTTCTCTATTTATTTAGTGCAATAGCCTGGTGGGATCCATTCGATTATGCCAGTAGCCATACGTACCACCATCGCTACACGTTGCACCCAGAAGGAGACCGCGAAAACCTATTACCGCTGGAACCCAACCTAGCATCCCCATTCGTCTTTCAGCTACTAACTATCAACTTGTTCACACTACACGGTCGTACCTTCAGTAAAGGTGGTTTACTCTCCACCCTATACGTAACGCTTCTCGGTGCATTCGGTCGCGTGGGGGATGTTGACCGTCCGAGGAATGAGTGGGTTCAAACTCTGCATGACGATCAACCTGAGGAGTACCGTCGCTCTATTTGGTGGTCGCGCTTCTTGTTACTATTGCACGGTGGAATCACTGTGGCTTCATTGATAACGGGTTATTGGATTTTCATCTTGCTCGTTCCCGTTGCCCCCTTCATCGCTAACCTATTCTCCTATTTAGTGGGCTTACCCCAACATTGCGGACTGCGTGAGAACACACCTGATTTTCGTAAGAGTGTACGTTCCATGCACCTAAACCCCATCCTAGAGTTTTTGTACTGGCGCATGAATTGGCATCTTGAACATCACATGTATGTGGGCGTTCCGTGCTACAACCTTAAGAAGCTCCACCAAGAACTAGCTTGGGATATGCCAGAACCACGCACGCTGATGGGAGCATGGAAGGAAATGAGAGAAATCTGGAAGAAGCAAAAGGCCGATTCTAGCTATGTTTTCGATACGCCTCTTCCGCCTACCGCCACCCCAGAGTACAAGGGTGATACAACCCAAGCCCCTGTCTCTACAGGAGAAGAACACCAAGAGGCGATGTCCCTCGGTGATCTAGTTCCACAAGGACTAACCCACTAAATTTTTAGCTAGTTGCCGGGCATTCCCATCAAAGAATGCCCCGTTAGCATCTTGACTCGATAAGATTGCCAAAGAAGGGTTTTTTTGATGAATAAGTTGACCGTAAAAGATTTATTTGAACTCCGCAAAGAACGCACGCTCATTCAAATCTATGCGGATAGCCCCCAAGAAGCTGCCGCATGCGAAGCAGCGGGTATTGAAATGGTGATGACCTCCGATGGTAGCGATGTGGCTACTTTTCGTAAAGCAGCACCGAACGTCTTCCTGTCATATGGGTTGCCCTATCGCGTTCAGGCGAGTCCTACCGAAACCTTGCATGCCGCCTATGAGGTCTTAAATGCTGGGGCAGATGCAGTTTATTGCGCACAAGGCTTATCTCACGTCAAAGCTCTTGCTGATGAGGCTATACCCGTGTGGGGTCATGTCGGTTTTATCCCCCACAAGGCATCTTGGTTAGGAGGGTTCAAGGCACAGGGCAAAACGGCGACCGATGCCTTGAAGATTTTTGCAGACGCGATAGCATATCAGGACGCAGGCGCGATAGGCATAGAGGTGGAGATTATCCCCAGTGAAGTCGCCAATGAATTGAGCAAACGCCTCAACATCCTGACTATTGGGATGGGCAGCGGATCAGGTTGCAATGCACAATACTTGTTCGCCACTGATATTTTAGGAACAAACAGGGGGCACATCCCACGTCATGCGAAAGTCTACCGCAACCATAAAGCTGAATATGAACGCTTGTATCACGATGCGGTAGCTGCCTTCAAAGAATTTAGAGCGGATGTAGACTCAAGTGTATATCCTTCTGAAAATCATAGCCTGCGGATGAAGGATGGTGAGTTCCAAATTTTTCTAAATGAGTTAGACGCTCATTAGGCAAGGTGCCTTAGCGGATAACCCAATATCTTATTTTGTCAACCTGAGGAAAAAAGCATGACATTAAAGATTGCCCTCATCGGCGCGGGACGGATTGGCAAAGTTCATGCCAGTGCCGTCATGACTGCTATTCCCAACGCGACCATTGTTGCCGTTGCTGATTATCACCTAAGCAGTGCCCAAGCACTCGCTGATGCTTACGGGATCGCGTTGGCAACCGATCAGCACTTGGATGCCATTCACGCTGACGGAGTGGAAGCCGTGATTATCGCCTCCTCCACCGACACACACGCCCCCTTCATCATAGATGCCGCCAAAGCGAATAAGCATATCTTCTGTGAAAAGCCCATCGCCGCCCAGTTGGACAAGATTGATGCGGCACTTGCCGCGGTTGCCGAAGCGGGGGTGCAATTGCAAATCGGGTTCAACCGTCGCTTTGACCCCACCTTCGCGCGTATCAAGCAAGCCATCAACGAGGGTGCCATCGGCACGCCCCACCTCCTGCACATCATCAGCCGTGACCCAGCCCCCCCTCCTGTTGAGTATGTGAAGGTGTCTGGCGGGTTATTCTTTGATATGACCATCCATGACTTTGACATGGCGCGGTTTCTGTTTGGCGAGGTTGAGGAGATTTACGCCAGCGGGGGTGTATTGGTCAATCCTGCCATTGGTGAGGCGGGGGATATTGATACTGCAATGGTGACGCTCAAGTTCGCCAACGGTGCGCTGGGCGTGATCGACAACAGTCGTCAAGCGGTGTATGGGTATGACCAACGGGTCGAAGCGTTCGGCAACGGTGGCAGTGCGGGCAACGTCAACCTCTATCCTGACGCTGTTACCATCAGCAACGCCACACGGGTTGAGCGTGGAAGTTTGCCCCTGAACTTCTTCCTTGAACGCTACATGGATTCCTATCGCAATGAGTTGACCGCGTTTGTGGATGCGGTACAAAATGGCACCCCCGTGCCAGTCAACGGCAATGATGGGCGCGTGCCCGTAGTGATGGCTATGGCAGCGAAGAAATCACTAGATGAGAACCGCCCCGTCCGCCTAAGCGAAATCAACTAAATCAGATTCACCCCTCCCCATGTGTGGCATGATGCATGGGGAGAGCCTATTTAAGCTAACGTTATTGCGAAAACAATTTTCAGGAGAACTACAATGTCGAACACACGAACCATTAACTTTGGGGTGATTGGTGCGGGGGCAATTGGAAGCATCCACGCGCGGAACATCGCCACACGCATTGCTGGGGCAAACTTGGTGGGGGTGATGGATGTCAATCTGGAAGCCGCCCAAAAAGCCGCGTTTGGGGGCGCGTATGCCACCCAAGACCTAGACCGCCTGCTGGGTGATCCAGCTATTGATGCCGTGCTGATCGCCTCGCTCACCGCGCTCCATCGTGAACACATTCAACAGGCAACCCAAGCCGGCAAGGCGATCTTCTGTGAGAAGCCCGTCGCTTTGGATATTCACGAAACGCGCCGTGTGATGCAAGAGGTGGAGGAGGCAAAGCTCCCCTTCCAGATCGGCTTCCAACGTCGCTTTGACCCCGGTTATGCCGAAGTGGCACGCCTCTTGCGCAGTGGTGAGATGGGCAAAGTGGAAATGTTCCGTAGCCAGTCGAGCGATCCCAAGCCTGCCCCAGAGCATTACATCGCTTCGTCGGGCGGAATTTACATTGACAGCGTGATTCATGATATCGACGTGGCGCGGTTTATGGTGGGGGAAATCACGCGCGTCACGGCGTTGGGGCGTAACCCAGTTGATGCGGTATATGACAAGTATGGCGACATTAGCATTAGCATCCTCACGCTTGAGTTTGAGAACGGCGCGGTGGGGGTCATCCAGAATTCACGACGCACCCCTCACGGGTATGACTTGCGCTGTGAGGTGCATTGTGAGCGTGGGAAGCTCGTCACCGAAGATGAGCGCGAAACCAAATTATGGCGATATGACGCGCACGGGATTCACGGAGACTACTATTATTACTTCATGCAACGCTTTCAAGATGCCTATCGGATTGAGGTGCAGGCGTTCGTGGATGGATTGTTAGCAGGAACGCCCCTGCAACCCAACACCCACGATGCGATCGAGTCCTTGCGCGTGGCGGTGGCGGCAACCAAGAGCCTGCGCGAAGCCCGTAGCGTCCTAATCGCAGAAGTGTAACGCTACCCCCATCTCGCGCTTCGCTGGTGGGAGAAGGGGTGAAAAGATGCGTCACCCTCTGCGGAACAAGTCCCCTCTCAAACAAGCAACGTGCCGTGGGGGAGGGCTTTAGGGGTGGGGGCGCACTTTACCTTCCACCACCGCATGCCCCCATCCCCCTGCCCCTTACCCCCACTGCGCTTCGCTGGTGGGAGAAGGGGTGAAAAGATGCGTCACCGTCTGCGGAAAAAGTCCCCTCTCGCCACAAGCAACGCGCCGTGGGGGAGATACCGTCTTGAAAGTCAAGAGGGTAAAGGGGTGGAAGAAAGATAGTTGGGATCAAAAGGGCGACCGGATTTGAGAATGCCGTAAACCAAGTGAAGGAGTTTGCGCATGACAGCAACAACGGTCTGCATAGGGGTGAGACCGTTGGAAAGCATACGCTTGGCAAAGACGCTAAGAATGGGATTGCAATTCTTAGCGACAACAGCAGGAAGATATAAAGCCGCTCGCAAAGAAGACCGCCCCATACGAGAGATGCCCACAGAAGTTCGCTTGCGACCTGATTGGGATTGACGTGGATTGAGACCGACGAACGCCACGACTTGGCGTACATCATCAAAGCGATGAATATCTCCTAACTCACTCAGAATAACTGCGGCGGTTAAAATCCCAATGCCGGGAATGGATTCTAGGAGTTCTACTTCTTTGCGAAGGGTGGGATCGCGCTTGATGAGGTCTTTAATTGCTTGTTTGATTTCTTCGATCTGTTGCACAAGTAAGTCAATTTGTGCAGTCAGTTGCTCGATGATAGCGGTGTGTTGCTCAACCGAACGACGGTTTTCAGCACGCACTTTCTCTTGTTTGAGGTTATCAAGGTGTCTAACCAATTGTCTGAGTTCCTTGACGGCGGGGGTTGGTGGTGTCCACAACATAGGATTTTGAGTACGGCAGTAGTCCGCGATCAGTTCTGCATCTAATCCATCCGTCTTGTTACGACGCATCTGGCTTTGCGCATAGGCACTGATCCGTGCGGGGTTCACCACGCTTACTCTATATCCCTTCTCATGTAATGCCTTCTGTTATGGCATCCCCGTATATCCCCGTCGCCTCTAAACACACGTGGGCTTCTTTGCCCGTGCGTTTCTTCAACCAGTTCATCAGAGTCTTGAATCCGCTCTTATCGTTCTTTACAACACACTCCTCACTTCTCCCCCCTGACTCCCACATCAGGTATACCACCAACTCGTCTTTTGCTACATCTATCCCTACGAATCCACTCATCTTCTCTTCTCCTGTTTAATATATTCCTGTGCACCAACCCACCTTGTTTATGCAAGCTCTTGGCTTCAGATACCGTTCGGTCTCGACACATTTTATCAATGCGATGTGCTTCATCTCTCCCACAAGCTCTTACGCTTCAGGGGACTCCAAGCTACATCGCTATAGATTTTACTCCTTTTCTAAGATACAAGGGGATTTAGGGGTGGGGGAAATCAGAGACCAGGACTAGTAAGACGAATTGCACAGCGGAAACCGAAGTCAGGGTCGTATTGAAATATACCCCTTAGGAGACGATCAGAAGACCGCAATAAGTTGGCAGTACTGCTGAAAGAGCCACCCCGCAAAACGCGATCACCAGCATCGTCACTGTTATATTCATTGTCTCCCTCCCAATACGGGTAAGGGTCATAACGTGTGTGCGTCCATTCCCACACATTCCCCGCCATGTCCATTGCCCCCGCCCATGACATTCCGACAGGATGACTGCCCACCGGCGCGGTTCGGCGATTCCCATACGTCGGGTCATCCGCACCGCTCGCGTGCTCCATTACATAGTCATTGCCCCAGGGATACACCCAACCCTCTACCCCACGCGCGGCATACTCCCACTGCATTTCGCTCGGGAGCGTCCCTCCATGTAATTCGCAAAACGCTTGTGCGTCCAACCATGTCACACAATTACGGGGTTGGTCTGCTTCGGATGACCAATCTCTACAGCCCACCGACCCATACTGCGCGTTGGTCACCTCGTACTTATCCAACCAAAACGGCTCGGTCACACATTGCTCGTGCACGGGTTGCTCATCATTTTCACCGTTGATGCTACCCATTTGGAAGCACCCCACTGGCACCAGCACCCGCTCCACCCCATCGCTAAAGACGTGGCTAAACGGTTGCCATTCAAGATTGCGCGTCCCGGTGAAAGTA
>Ga0172376_10001904_pt1 | contig 26125 bp, 23 predicted proteins | sample Lak35m_FD_121114 | JGI IMG/M metagenome (GOLD analysis project Ga0172376, IMG submission 121114) | Freshwater microbial communities from Kabuno Bay, South-Kivu, Congo - kab_092012_35m | ecosystem: Environmental > Aquatic > Freshwater > Lake | place: Democratic Republic of the Congo: South-Kivu...
ATCCCTTCTGCCGCGCCCGTCTGTTGGCGCACCGGTGGCTGCGGCGCTGCGACAACAGCGGCCAGTGTGCTGTCGCGCATGTTTAGGCCTGATTCAGGACCTGCCGATCGGGATGAGGGGATGAGAAGCCTTGCCCTGCTCGATGCCCAGGGGCCTGCATGATCCATCCGTTCCCCTGCATAGTTGCAGGGTGGAGCCCAGGCGCAACAGCTTGCCGATCACCTGGGACGGAGTGGCAATCACGAACCCGCCTGACTTCAACCAGCACCGCAGGCGCCTGGCCGAGGCGCAGCAGGCACTGGCCTGCCAGCGGAAGGGTTCGCATAATCGCCGGAAGGCGCGGCAGCGGCTTGCCCGCATCCACGCTGAGATCCGTGACTGGGACTGCCCCGGTTGCGGTGCTCAGCACGATCGCGACCTCAACGCCGCCAAGAATGTTCTGGCCGCCGGGCTGGCGGTTGCAGCCCGTGGAGTACCGGTAAGACCAGGCTCGCAGGATCGGGGGAGGCAGGGGCAATCAGGAAGCCTCAGTTGTGAAGCTGGACATCTCCGCCGTTGATGGCGGGGTTGATGGCGGGGAGGAAGTCAAGGAGTGATCTGGGCGATCAGGACTCCTGGTGATGCTCAGGTAGCGCCAGAGGATGGCGAGGTCTCGACCCGATCAAAGCTGCGGTAGCTGAGCGCCTCGGCGATTCCAGCGGCCTCGATCAGGGCGCTCTCCTCCAGATCCGCAATCGTGCGGGCCACCCGCAGCAGCCGCAGGCTGGCCCGCGCCGACAACTGGCGCTGCTCGATCGCCCCCTCCCACAGGTGCCGGGCCGCCTCCGACAGGTTGGCGACCGCCTCCAGGGCCTGGCCGGAGAGGGCACCATTGCTGCAGCGGCCGGGGTTGCGGGCCGCCATCCGCTGCCGTGCCCGCTGCACCCGGGCCGCCACGACCGCACTCGCCTCCGGCGCGGCCTCCGGTGGCGCCGGAGGCACAGAGGCGGGGTGGCGGCAGGCCCGTGCAAACGGGGCCGCCAGGGCCTGGCTGTCAGGCCGACGCATCACCACCTGCAGATCGAGCCGATCCAGCAGCGGGCCCGACAGACGCCCCCAGTAGCGGCGCCGCAGGCCTTCGCCGCAACTGCAGCTGCCCTCCGCTTCGCCGTAGCGGCCGCAGGGGCAGGGGTTGGTGGCAGCCACCAGGGTGATGCGACAGGGGAAGCGGCAGCGCTGGCGGGCCCTGCTGATGCGCACCTCCCCCTCCTCCAGCGGTTGACGCAGCAGATCGAGGATGTCGCGGCGGAACTCCGCCAGCTCATCGAGAAACAGAACCCCGTGGTGGGCCAGGCTCAGCTCCCCCGGCATCGGCAGGGAGCCACCGCCGATCAGCGCCGCCCCCGAGCAGCTGTGGTGGGGGCTGCGGAAGGGCCGGCGGCAGATCAGGCCGTCGTCCTCCGCCAGCAGCCCCGCCACCGAGTGCAGGCGGGTCACCTCCAGGGCCTCGGCCCGCTCCAGGGGCGGCAGCAGGCCGGGCAGGCGCTGCGCCAGCATCGTCTTGCCGCTGCCGGCGGAACCCACCAGCAGCAGGTGGTGGCCCCCGGCCGCCGCGATCTCCAGGGCGCGACGGCCGTGGGCGGCGCCGCGCACATCGGCCAGATCCGGGCCGCGCAGCCGACCTGATGTGAGGGGCCTGGCCACCGCCCGGGGGAAGCGCTCGGGCTGGCGCAACAGTTCCAGCACGGCCGCCAGATCCGGCGCCCCCCAGACCGGCAGATCATCCACCAGCGCCGCCTCGGCCCCATTGGCGGCGGCCACCACCAGACCGCGGGCACCGGCCTGGCGGGCCGCCATCGCCATCGCCAGCACACCGCGGATCGGCCGCAGGCGGCCATCGAGACCCAGCTCCGCGGCACTCCAGATGCCATCCAGTCGAGTCTGGCTCAGCTGGCCGGTGGCCACCAGCAGGCCCAGGGCGATCGGCAGATCGAAGCCGGGACCGGCCTTGCGCAGATCCGAGGGCGCCAGGCTCACCACCACGCGGGTCAGGGGCACCTTGAGGCCGCTGTTGCGCAGGGCGGCCCGCACCCGTTCGCGCGCCTCCTGCACGGCCGCATCGGGCAACCCCACCAGCTGCAGGCCCGGCAGGCCCGGGGCCATGTCCACCTCCACGCTCACCTCCACGGCCTCCAGGCCCCGCAGGGCCGAGCCGCTGCAACGTGCCAGCATCGTCATCTCCGGTGCCACGATTGATCCGGTCCTCCACTGCATCAGTGCCACCGCTGTCCCAGGGGGCCGGGCCGCAGGCCCTGTGGATACCTGCAGCTCCGAGGCAGAGCAGCCCTGCGGCGGTGCATTCAGGCCGCCCCTGGCCCACCCGCCGATCCGGCGGCCGCCCATCTCCGGCGGCCGGCGACGGGATCCGGGGGCATGGGGCCCACCGGCGGCTGCTGGCGCCGCCGGTGGGCCCGTAACCTGCTGCTCTGCTTCCCGCCAGCGGCGGCACTGCGACCATGGCCAGCGAATCCCAGGGCGGCGACACGATCTTCGGGCGCATCCTGCGCGGCGAGATCCCCTGTGATGCCGTCCACAGCGACGATCTCTGCCTCGCCTTCCGCGATCGGGCCCCCCAGGCCCCGGTGCATGTGCTGGTGATCCCGCGCCGGCCGATCCCGCGCCTGGCCGATGCGGAGCAGGCCGACCAGGCCCTGCTGGGCCATCTGTTGCTGGTGGCGGCCCGGGTGGCCCGCCAGGAGGGTCTGGAGGATTTCCGGCTGGTGGTCAACAGTGGCGCCGCTGCCGGCCAGACGGTGTTTCACCTGCATGTGCATGTGCTCGGCGGGAGGCCGCTGGCCTGGCCGCCGGGGTGAGGCTCTGCCCGCGGGCCAAATCCCTGGCAGGATCACGACATTCCTGGCTCCGGGATCAGAATGGTCAGGGATCGCCACAGTACCCCTACCGCCCTGCGCACCCCACCCTGGAACAGGGCTGGAGTAGCGGGGCCAGAGTGGCGTACAAACCCACCCCCGACCCTTTTAGGGTCGTGCTGCTGACTACCCCACTGACTTAAGAGCCTGCTGAACAACCTGCTCGCGGCCCGATCCAGCCTCTGGGCAGGCGTCGAGAACCCAGGCACAGCCTGGTTCCAGTGCCATGGTGGGTGCCTGGGATCAGGCGTTGTCCGGGTTTTTCAGCGAACGCTTAAAGGCTGTTCTGAGATACAAGCCCGGCTCTTCAGAGCGGCTCTCCCCCTGAAGCCACTGTGGGTACTGCATGAATAAGAGTGCTATGCTTTCTTCATGCTCCACCGAACCTACGAGTTCAAGCTGCTGCCGACTTCGGCCCAGGTCGAAACCTTCGACCGTTGGCTGGACATCTGCAGAGGCGTCTGGAACTTCGCCCTGGCGGAGCGACGGGATTTCGCTCGTGCCAGGAGGTCATCCGTCAATGCCTGCTCAATCCGGCAGGAGTACATCATTGCGCCGGATGCGCCCAAGCCCAGCTTCGCCAGGCAGTGCGCTGCCTTGGCAGCGGCCAAGCCATCACGGCCCTGGCTGAAGGAGCCTCACACCCACGTTCTGCAGCAGGTTCTCCGCGACCTGGAGGCCTCCTTTGTCGCGACATGGGAGCGAGGGCTCGGTTTTCCACGGTTCAAGCAGCGGATCAGGTCGTTCCTGTTCCCGCAAATGAATCAGCAGGCCGTCTCTGCTGGTCGTGTCAACCTGCCGAAGATCGGCTGTGTAAAGATGCGGCAGTCCCGCCCCCTGCCTGACGGCGCTGTTGTCAAGCAGGTGCGGATCGTGAAGCGAGCGTCTGGCTTCTACGCCATGCTCTCGCTCCAGCAGGACATCGACATCCCAGAGCCCCAGCCCCACGGCCATGCGATCGGGGTTGATGTCGGGATCAACAGCTTCCTGGCGACCAGCGCAGGTGAGCTAGTGGCGAATCCCCGTTGCTTCCAAACCGGACAATGCAGGCTGAAAGAGCTGAACCGTTCGGCATCCAGGAAGCACAAGGGGAGCCGCCGTTGGCGCATCGCCATGCACCGTATCGCCAGGCAACACGAACGCCTGAACAATGCCCGCAAGGACTTCCACTTCAAGCAGTCCCATCGCCTGTGCGACAGCGCCGATACGGTGGTGGTCGAAGCCCTGAATGTGGCGGTTATGGCACACGGCAACCCGTCTGAGCAGGTGCTCGATACCGGCTCCGGCTGGGGTCAGTTCGTTTCGATCCTGCAATCAGTCGGATTGAAGCGCGGCGTTTGCATCGAGACGGTCGAGGCACGAGGCATCAGCCAGCAATGCCCTGAGTGCGGAGCGGCAGTGCCAAAGCATCCTGGTGTTCTTGTCCACGCCTGTCCTGAGTGCGGCTATACCGCAGCTCGGAATGTTGCTGCCGCTCAGGTATTGCTCAGGCGTGGAACCATTTCAGCGTCCGGGCTGGGCGCTAGAGAAGCTCGGGGAGGGGACGCACCATGAGGGCGCCTGAAGATCCGAGAATCTCCACCCTTGAGGGTGGGGAGTACGTCAAAACTACCCGCACAACTACCCGCACGCAACCCGAGCCAGTGACTGCACGGAGTAATCAGCTACAAAAACTGCGCAACCTTTCCCAGCCTTTTTTCCTGCCCCTTGATCAGGCCAGCGGCTGGCAGTTCATCTGGTTGCTGCTCTCGCTGTTGTTCTGCGTCGGCGGAGCTGTACTGCTGATCGTCACACAGCTCAATTCTATTCTGCTCTGGGTTCAACCCGCGCTGACCACCAAGTATCTGGGCGGCGTGGCACGCACGGTCAACCAGATCTGGTCCTCCCACTGGGGCCTTGTTTTCAGCGGCCTGTTCCTGCTCGGGCTGGCCAGCTTCGTTTCGATGCGCAAGCAGTTGAAGGGCAGAAGATGGCTGCATTGGATCCTGTTGGGTCTGATCGTCTTCATGCTGCTTGCCGTCAACGGCATCAATGCAGGGATCGGCTTCATTGCCCGCGATCTCACCAATGCGCTGGTGGAAAAGCAACGGGATAATTTTTATCTGATTCTGACGGTCTATGCATGCTGTTTTCTGGTGGCGCTCCCGATCCGGGTCTCGCAATTCTATTTAACTCAGAAGCTGGGGCTGATCTGGCGCGAATGGCTTTCCCGCGGCTTGATCGCAGACTACATGCACAACCGCGCCTATTACGTTCTCAACCCCAATGACGAGACTGCGACTGATGTAGACAATCCGGATCAGCGGATCACCGATGATACCCGTTCATTCACATCCCAGAGCCTGGGATTTACCCTCGGCGTCTTCGACGCGCTGCTCACATTTGCACTCAATATAATCATCCTCTGGAGCATCAGCCAAAAGCTCACATGGGCCCTTTTTGTCTATGCCCTCATCGCCACGGTCCTGCTCGCTGTTGCCGGCCTCAACCTGGTGCGTATTAATTACAATCAGCTTCGCTTTGAGGCCGACTTCAGATACGGACTGGTACACATACGTGACAATGCTGAGTCAATCGCCTTCTACGCCGGAGAAAAGCCAGAGGTGGCCGAGACGTTGAGGCGCCTGTCTACGGCCATCCGGAACTTTGACATTTTGATCATCTGGCAAGTGATCATTGGGGCGATCCAGCGCTCGGTTGGCTATGCCGGCAACTTCTTCCCTTATCTTATTATGGCCGGAGCCTATTTCAGCGGCCAGATTGATTACGGAAGATTCATCCAGGCCTCGTTCGCCTTCAGCATGGTGGAAGGATCCTTGATGTTCGTCGTCAACAACATCACCGAGCTCGCCCAGTTCTCGGCCGGCATCAGTCGGCTGGAAGGATTCCAGGCCAAGGTGGAACGATATCGGCTCACCTCCAGTAGTGAAGATGCCAATGTTTCCATTCATCCCAATTCCATTGTTGTCAAGAGCGTCGATGTGCGTGCCCCCGGCTCTGACTCCACCTTGATCGCAGACCTCAGCCTCACGGTCGGGCAGGGAGATCGTCTGCTGGTGGTCGGACCCTCCGGCTGCGGCAAGACCTCCCTGCTCAGAATGGTCTCCGGTCTGTGGACGCCGGAAAACGGCACGGTCGAGCGGCCGAAAACAGGTGACCTGCTGTTCATCCCTCAGAAACCGTATATGATTCTAGGCTCTCTCAGGGAACAACTCTGCTATCCGGGTGATCAGTCCCGCTACAACGATGATCAGCTTCGCCATGTCCTGACCCAGGTCAGACTCGAGAAGCTGGTGCAGCGATATCCGGATTTTGATGTCAAGCAGGACTGGACCCGCGTGCTTTCGCTGGGCGAGCAACAGCGTCTTGCCTTTGGCAGATTGCTGTTGCATTCCCCCAAAATGGTGGTGTTGGATGAGGCCACCAGTGCCGTGGACGTAGCCACGGAGGAGCATCTCTATCAACTGCTGCTCGACCGTGAGCTCGCGGTCGTCAGCGTGGGTCATCGCAACTCGTTGATCCCTTTCCATGAAAACGTCCTGCGACTTCGCGGTGGTGGCCAGTGGGAGCTGCTGCCGATGTCCAACTACATCTCCCTCTCCAGAACCTCCCTGTGACCTCTCCGCATCAGGGCGCTGAGCCCACCACCCCGCCGGCCACCAGCGCCACCAGCGCCACCAGCGGTGATTTGCCAGCCTTCGGCTGGAGCGCCTATGCCGAGCGCATCAACGGCCGCTTCGCGATGCTCGGCTTCGTGGCGGTGCTGCTGATCGAGGCGATCAGCGGCGACACGTTCCTGCACTGGGCCGGCCTGGTCCCCTGAACAAATCCCCCCTCGCCCGCGGGCGGGTTGGGTGGTCGCCCGCCCCGGGTGCCGATCCGGGCCGGCAGGGCTGGGGCGGCCATGGCCGTGGCTGCCGCGATCTGCATCCAACCCTCAGGAGTGCGCTGAACCACCCCGACGTCCACCGACATCGGGCGCCAGCAACGGCAGCCAGCCCGGGCTGGAACTCGCTGTTCCGCCCTGGCATGGACCATGGACCGGCGATCGGGCCGCAAGCCAGGGCTGATTCAAACTTGGCGCGAGGGCTGCGGCCGAAGTTCAGGGGGACAACCCGCTGCTTGCAGCGCCTGGGGGTGCTGAGGCTCCATTGCTGGTGCCCGTGTCGCGCATGACTGACGCAACGCAACCGGCACTTTGAAGCGGCCCTGGGCCGCAAGCGGGTTTTTCAGCGAACTCTTAAGCTCAGGCGGCAGGCGGCGGCTGATGACAACGGGGGCGGAGATCGGATCCCGGCTGCGGGCCTGGCTGCGGCAGAGCGAGGCTGCGGCGCCCCCACCGCGGCGGCTGGAGGCCTTTCTGCTCGATCACCTCGGTGACGACAGCCGCCTGCGAGGGCCCCTGAGGGATCTGGCCCTGCAGCCCCTGCTGCTGCAACTGCTGCGGGAGCGATCGCCGGCGGTGCGGCGCAGCCTGCTGGATGCCCTGGTGCGCGATCTGGCGGACACCTATGCCGCGCCGGTCCTGGCGGAGTTGCTCGACCTGCTGGAGGCCGCCACCGATCTGGCGCCGCAGCGACCAGCCGGCCCCGGCCCCATCCTCACCACCACGACTACCACCCCTGCCCCTGGCATCACGGCTGCCGGGGCGGCTGACCCGGCAACCGTCCCGGCGGTGCCGACGCCCACGCCGGCAGCCACCACAGCCCGGGCCGCGATCGCCACAGCCACAACGACCACAGCCACAACGACCACAGCTGCAATCACCACAGTCGGCACGGGCCCGCTCCACCGTCAGCACCTGAACGCCCTGGCCCGGTCCCTGCATCCCCTGGCCCCGGGACTGGCCCTGGGCTTCCTCTCCGCCCCCGTGCTCGCCTGGCTGGTGGGGGAACTGAGCCGTCTGCTGCCGGCGGACTGGAGCGGCGCGCTGCTGCTGGTGCTGCTGCTCTGCGGGATGCAACTGCTGCTGGTGGTGCTGCCGTGCCTGCGCCCTGGCGCTTCCCTACGCCTGGTGGGCAGTGGCAATCCACGCCGCTCCTGGCGCTGGATCAGCGCTGCCTGGGTGCATCACCGCCACGGCGAGGCCCTGCTCCATGCCGCGCTGCTGCTGGTGCTGCTGGGGGGATCGCCGCTGCCCTTGTCCGAGCTGGTGCTGCGCTACCAGCTCACCCATCTGGCGACCCTGGCCCCGGCCGTGCTGCTGGCGCGCCGCTGGCTGCGCGGAGGCCTCTGGGATGGGGCCAGCGGCGCCGTCGCCGCCCTGATCAGCCTGGCGGCAGGGGTGAGCCTGCTGGGCTGGCGTTCGATCGACTTCCCCCTGCTCGTATTCAGGGTGCCCAGCTGGGTGCTGTTCGTGGTCTATGGAGCGATCCAGATGGCCTGGGTGCTGCCGCGTCGCAGCCGTCAGGATCGCTCGCTGCCGCTGCAGCGTCTGCTCTGCTCCTGCTGGTGGTGGGGCAGCGTGTTCGGGCTGTTGTGGGCCCTGATCAGCCGCCTGCGGGAGTGGGTCACACCGCTGGCGCAGGCCCTGTTCGCGCCCGCCTGATCCGCTGCTGGCAGGCCATCGGCCACCGCAGCGCGGCGCCGCCGGCGGCACCGATCGGTGCGTGTTCGCCAGCCGGAACCAGCCGGCAGCGGCGGTGATGGGGAGAATGGAGACCCCTGCATGCGGCCGGCTCTGCCCCGGCCGTTCCCCCTCGATGGATCCATCCGCCTTCAACCTGGGCAGCGTGCTGCTGATCGGCAGCGGCCTGTTCGTGCTGACCACCCTCTACTTCGGCACCCGCGGCGGCTACTACGACAGCGACGACTACGACGGCAACGGCACCGCTCACTGACGATCAGCTCGCTGCCCCGGCGCCGCTGTTCAGGCCGCCAGGATGCAGGGCCGCCTCCAGCCGTGGCCGGTCGCTGCCGAGGCGGTGCAGCAGCAGCCAGGTACTGAGCAGATCGGGCCCCTGCAGACTCCCCAGCAGGGCGGCGCGCAGGCTCTTCATCAGCACACCCTTCTTGATGCCGGCGGCGGCGACCGCCTCAGCGAGCAGGGCCTGGGCCGCGGCGGCGTTCAGATCGGCGTCAGCGGCCGGCAGCCGCTCCAGCAGGGCCGTCAGCCCCGCGCGGGCGCCAGCGGCCGCCAGCTGCTGGCGCGCAGCGTCATCGCTGACCGGCGTGAGGAAGAAGGGTTCCGCCTGGGCGACGCCATCGGCCAGCAGCGTCAGCGAAGGCCCGAGCAGGGCGCACAACTGCTGCTGCCAGACGGGATCGGCGGTGGCACCATCGACGGCCCAGCCACGCTCCTGCCAGAGCGGCAGCAGCTGCTGGCACAGGGTCTCGGGATCGAGCCCGTGCAGCACCTGAGCATTGAGCCAGTTCAACTTGTCCCAGTCAAAGCGGGCACCGGCCCGGTTGACCCGCTCAAAGTCGAACACCGCAGCCGCTTCTGCCAGGCTGAAGCGCTCCCCCATCCCCTCCGGCGGCGACCAGCCCAGCAGGGTCATGTAGTTGACCAGCGCCTCAGCCGTGTAGCCCATGGCGCGGAAATCACACACCGAGGTGACACCATCGCGCTTGGAGAGCTTCCTGCCCTCCTGGTTGAGGATCAGCGGTGTGTGGGCGAACACGGGTGCCGGTACGCCGAGCGCCTCGTACAGCAGCAGCTGCTTGGCAGTGTTGGCGATGTGATCCTCCCCGCGGATCACATGGCTGATCGCCATGGCGGCATCGTCCACCACCACCACCAGGTTGTAGAGGGGATCGCCGATCTGATCGGCGGGGGCGCGGCGGGCGATCACCATGTCGCCGCCCAGATCAGCACCGGCCCAGCGCATCTCGCCACGCACCAGATCGGTCCAGGTGATCACCGCGTTGTCGTCGATGCGGAAGCGGATCGTGGCCTCCCGCCCCGCGGCGATGAATGCCCGCTGCTGCTCCGGCGTCAGGTCGCGATGGCGGTTGTCGTAGCGGGGAGCGCGGTTCTCGGCGGCCTGGCGCTCGCGCATCTGCGTCAGTTCGGCCTCCGTGGCGTAGCAGCGGTAGGCGTGGCCCGAATCGAGCAGCGCCTGGATGGCGGCGCGGTGTTCAGCGATGCACTCGCTCTGGATCAGCGGGTCGCCGTCCCAGCCCAGCCCGAGCCACTGCAGGCCTGCGAGGATATTGGCGGTGTACTCGGGCCTGCTGCGTTCGCGGTCGGTGTCCTCGATGCGCAGCAGGAACTGGCCGCCGTGACGACGGGCGAACAGCCAGTTGAACACAGCCGTGCGTGCCGTGCCGATGTGCAACGTTCCGGTGGGGCTGGGAGCCAGACGCACACGCACCGGACCGGCAACGCTCATCGCTGGATCGATCAAAAACGGGACTGACGGGGCTCGAACCCGCAACCTCCGCCGTGACAGGGCGGTGCTCTAACCGATTGAACTACAGTCCCAGATCAAGCTTCCAGCGCTCCACAGGAGATTGTGCTGCGGCTGGAATCGGGCCGGCGGATGCCTCCCTGTGCAGGGCGGCCAGCGCCCCAGGCACTAAGGAAGTATCTCCTGCGACCTGTCCCGCCGTCAATACGGGGCCACCACAGCGCCAGCGCGCGGCCATGGCGGCAGCGGCGGCAGCGGCGGCGCCTCGCGCCTGGATGCGACCGGCAGCAGACCTGCCCGGCCCGCGGCCCAGGCGCGCCGCAGGTATTCGCTGAACAAACTGCGGCCGGCGGGATCGGCGCTCCGAGCCCGGGCGGCAAGGCCAGTTTCGGCCGCCCGGGCGGGGCGGGGGCCGCCCAGGGCTGCCTCCCGATCGAGAGCTCAGCGGGCGCTGGCGGCTCCACGGCCCGCTGCCGCCAGGCGCAAGCGCGTCGGCGCCTGAATCCCGACGGCAGAACCAGCCGGCGGCGGGGCATTCCAGCAGCCCTGAGGTGACATTCCAGCAGCCCTGGCGGGAGGTTCCGGCAGCCCTGGCGGGACGCCGGAGGCGGGCAGCGAACGGATCCCATCTCGTCGTGTGCATCCGCGCCTGATCACGGCCGCCTGTGCGGGCTGCGTGGCATTCGGCGCCCGCACAGGCCGCATCGATCGAGTCGCGGGGGAGATGTTTCCGGGTGCGATCAGCAGCCCGATGCCCACGGATTTGTGGCGAGCACCGCGAGCACCGCGAGCACAGGAGAGTGACCCGATCGCCAGCCAGCGGGGCCTGCCTGGGCGCGAGCCTGTGTGCTGTCCCGCCTGTCTGGGCCTGATTCAGGACCTGCTGATCGGGCTTGGCAGCCTTGCCCTGCTCGATACCCAGGGGCCGACATGGTCCCTCCGTTCCAGTGCATCGTTGCAGGACCGCACCCCAGGGCCGCTTCAGGCTGCCGGTTTCGCCAGTCGTGGCGGCAGCGGCACCATGCGTGGGCATTCAGCCCCCCAGACGCTGCGAGCAGCGGGTTGCCCCCTGCGCTTCGACCGCAGCCCTCGCGGCGAGTTTGAATCGGCCCTGGGGTGCGAGCTGTGCCCCGGGCTCAGCTCAGGATGCGGCCGCCGCCCAGGATTGCTGGGCGAGCGGAGCCAGGGGGCTGCTCGGCAATCGCAGCCCCCTGGCTCCGCTGCAGGGGAATTCAGCTGCACGAACACCGGCTGGCAGACAGAGCCGGGCCGGCACGAGCCCTGGCTGACGCGACGATTTACGAGTTGCCTGAACAACCGGCTCGCGGCCCGGTCGATGCCGCAAGCGGCTGCCGACAGTCCAGTTGCAATCTGGTATCTGGGCCACGGCAGGCGGCCCGGATCAGCGGCTGCTGGAGTTTTTCGGCGAACTCTTACAGGCCTGGCAGCGCAGAACGACCGGCGGTGGCCCCGCAGAGCGAGGCTTCAGGGACGAAATCCGGCCGGTTCGATCAGACGCACCTGATTGCCTCGGGCGGTGAACTCGCGGCCCTGATCGCTCTGCACGACAACACGACCCCCGGATTTGACGCGGATCACCCGGGCACGAACCCAGCCAAGAGCGGCAGACTCCAGCACCTTGACAACATCACCGGGTTGCAGATCCAACTCCATCTTCGGAAGCATGAGAACGGTGAACAGGGGTCATCGAACGCGCCGTGGAGGACTTGAACCCCCGACATCAGGTTTTGGAGACCTGCGTTCTACCAACTGAACTAACGGCGCAAGGCGATGACCCCAGGAGATGTGGCTGAAACACCTGTCAGGAAAACCCGATGGGGGCATCCTGCCTGGGGTGGGGCCTCAGCGATCGAAGCGCTGCTTGACGCGGGTGGCCTTGCCAACCCGATCACGCAGGTAGAAGAGCTTCGCCCGCCGCACCTTACCGCGTCGCTCCACCTTCACGGAAGCCACCTGGGGGCTGTGCAACAGGAACACCCGCTCCACACCCACGCCCTGGAAGATGCGTCGCACTGTGATCGTCTCGTTGAGACCACCGTGACGCATGGCGATCACCACGCCCTCATAGGGCTGGATGCGCTCCTTGTTGCCCTCGCGGATGCGGACGCCCACCTTGACCGTGTCGCCGACAAAGATTTCCGGCAGATCGCTCTTGAGCTGCTCGGCCTCGAACGCCCGGATCAGTTCGCTGGCGCTGAGCCGACCCGTGCGGGCCCGGGGCGCAGCCCCTGCCGTGGCGATCGCAGCCGCATCAGCCCCCTCCGTGGTTGCCACTTCGGTGCCGTCTGCTGCGGTGCCGTCAGTTCCCGTGCCGTCTGCTGCTGTGGTTTCCGCTGCGGTTTCCGCTGCCATCCCGAACTCCGAGGCGCCTTGCCAAACCGCCAGTGTACCGGCCGATGGTCCCGCTCAACGGCGGCCCCAGGAGCGCTGCAGGCGCTGCCACACCATGGCGCCGCCGCTGACCAGCATCCACAGCAGCCCCAGCCCGTTGGCCAGCACGTAGAGCGTCTCGCCGGCCGGTCCGAACCACTGCCGCAGCCACTCGCCCTCGTGCAGCACCATCAGCGCATGGGCCTGATCCCGTCCGAGGCCGCCCCAGTCGCGCAGCAGGCGGTAGCCGACGCCGCTGCCGACCGTGAGCAGCAGCGGCAGCAGCACGAAGGGGGCCAGATCGGCATGCAGACGCCGCAGACGCTGAGCCAGCGGCGGGGCAGGGGTGGACATCGCACGCGCCAACCGGAGCAGACCATTGATACCTTGAATCCAACCCTTCGACTCCGCCGCTGGCTCAGCGCGCATGAACCTCTTCGCCGATCTGCTCGCCGGCAGCCAGCCCTCCCGCCGCTCCGGCGCAGACTCCGCCGCCCGGGGCCTGGCCGCCACCGCCCCGGCCAGCGCCGGTCCCCGCATCGCGACCGGCCGCCGCGGCGTCGAGATCAAGTCGGCCCGTGAGATCGCGATCATGCGTCGCGCCAGCCGCATCGTGGCCACGGTGCTGCGCGAGATCATCGCCATCGCCGCCCCGGGCATGAGCACCGCCGATCTCGACCGCCATGCCGAACGACGCATCCGCGAACTCGGTGCCACGCCCAGCTTCAAGGGCTATCACGGTTTCCCGGCCAGCATCTGCGCCAGCGTCAACGATCAGGTGGTGCATGGCATCCCCAGTGAGCGCCAGATCCTCCGCGACGGGGATCTGCTCAAGGTCGACACCGGCGCCTACTTCGATGGCTACCACGGCGACAGCTGCGTCAGCATCTGCGTCGGAGCGGGGGTGAGCGATGCGGTCCGCCGGCTCAGCCGCGTGGCGCAGGAAGCGCTGATGCGCGGGCTGGCCACCGTCCGGGCTGGCAGCACCCTGCTGGAGCTGGCCGGTGCCGTGCAGGATCACGTCGAGGCCCACGGCTATGCGGTCGTGGAAGACTTCACCGGCCATGGCGTCGGGCGCAATCTGCACGAGGAGCCCTCGGTGTTCAACTTCCGCACCCGCGATCTGCCCAATGTCACCCTGCGCCCCGGCATGACCCTGGCGGTGGAGCCGATCCTCAACGCCGGCAGCAAGGCCTGTCGCACCCTGCGGGATCGCTGGACGGTCGTCACGGTCGACGGCAGCCTTTCGGCCCAGTGGGAGCACACGATCCTGGTCACCAGCGACGGCTGCGAGATCCTCACGGATCGCGACTTCTGAACCCCGGCCCCACCCCGGCCCCCACCCCAGCGCCCGCCTCTGCGTTTGCGTTTGCATTTGCATTTGTATTGCATTTGCGGTGCGGGGTTGATGGCGGCGCGATGGCGATGGTGTCGCGCCGCTCCTGGGGAAGCCGCCCGCAGCCCTGTCTTCACTGTTGACTACCGATCAGGCGCGGCAACGCAGGTCGGGAGAGCGATGATGCCTGCTCATCCAGCTCTGATTGCGCCGCCTTGTTGGACTCGGACGGCAGGTCACGAAGTGATCTGGGTAATTCAAACATCCCCATGGTGGCAGCAGCATCGCAGTCGCCCGATCGGCATCTGCGCAGCGGCCGACTGGTGGGAGCGAATGCCTGCCATCTTTCCAGGCGCCGGGCTGTCGTCCGAGCCGGCGATCGCTGCGGCCGCCTCAGCGCCCGCGACTGGTGAGTCGGTAATACAGCCAACGACCACCACAGGTCAGGGGCATCAGCAGATAGGTGAGCGGATTGGGGGTAACGATCACCAGGCCCAGATCCCAGTCGACAGCCTGACGCATGACCTGGGCGGCCACCCAGTCGGGCGCCATCAGCCCGATCGGATTGAGATCCGAATGGAAGGGGCCCAGCACCAGCCGCCGCAGCCGCAGGCCGGCGGCCAGATCCAGCGCCCTGAGGCTGTACAGCTGGCCGATCAGCCGCTTGCTGATCTCATACAACGGGCTCACGGCCGGCTGGATCTCCGCTTCTGAGGTGTTCAGCCACAGCTCCGCCCGCGGCCGCTCGTTGCCATTCCCCTCCCGGGTGGCGACCTGCGCGGCGAACAGCTCCAGCAGCCGCCAGGCGCTCAGGGCATTCACCTCCAGCGAGCTCTGCAACGCCGCCGCATCGCGGCCGCCCTGGACATTGATGCCGTGGTTGAGGATCAGCACATCCACCTCAGCCAGCAGGGGCGCCAGCAGCGCCTCCTCTCCCACCTGCCAGCGCACCTGGCGCAGCGGCAGGGGCTGGCCGTCCGCATCGACGAGCCGCAGCGGGCGATCGCCATGGCAGAGGGCGATCAGCACGGCACCACGACGGTGCCAGCAGCGCAGCAGGGCCGAGCCCAGGGCTCCGGAGGCACCCGTGATCGCCACCACCGGCGGCGGGCAGCTGGCGGACACAGCCATGGCAACGGCGGCAAGGGCTCGGCCACCAGCATGGTGCCGGGCCGAAATCACTGCCTAGATTGCTCTGCACCTGCAGGCTCCGGCGAGGTCGCTCAATGCCCAACCCTCCCCTGCCCCCGCTGCTGATCGGCTCCTGTGAACCGTTCAGCGGCAAATCGGCGGTGGTGCTGGGCCTGGCCCGCCAGCTCAGCCGCCTGGGCGTTGCGATCGCCTTCGGCAAGCCGCTCGCCACCGATTGGCAGGAGCCCGACAGCAACGCCGGTACATCCGGCCCGCTGCTCGATGCCGATGTGCGCTTCATCGGCGAGATCCTGAAACTGCCGCCAGCGCAGTTGCTGCCCTCGGTGCAGCTGCTGCAGGCCAGCTCCGCCCAGAGTCGGCTGCTCAGCGGTGATCTCAGCCCCGGTGATGCCTTCGCCGGCCTGCAGCGCCGCCTGGCCGAGGAGCAGGACAAGCTGGTGCTGCTGGAAGCGGCCGGAAGCCTCAGCGAAGGCCTGCTGTTCGGCCTCGGCCTGGCCCAGATGGCCCGCGCCCTGCAGGCCCCGGTGGTGCTGGTGCACGGCTGGAGCGACAGCCGCAGCGTCGATGCCCTGCTGGAGGCGCGCCAGCAGCTGGGCGAACTGCTGGCCGGGGTGGTGCTCAATGCCGTGGCGCCCGAGCTGGTGCCCCGCCTGCGCGAGGAGATCGTCCCGGCGCTGGAACGGCTGCAGATCCCGGTGCTGGGGGTCATGCCGCGCAGCCCGCTGCTGCGCAGCGTCACCGTGGGGGAGCTGGGCCGTCGCCTCGAGGCCCGCATCCTCTGCTGCCACGACCGGGCCGATCTGCTGGTGGAGACCCTCTCGATCGGGGCCATGAACGTCAATTCGGCGCTGGAGTTCTTCCGCCGCCGCCGCAACATGGCCGTGGTCACCGGCGCCGATCGCACCGACATCCAGCTGGCAGCGCTGGAGGCCTCCACCCAGTGCCTGATTCTCACCGGGGCCGGTGATCCCCTGCCCCAGCTGATCAACCGGGCTGAGGAGCTCGATGTGCCTGTGCTCAAGGTCGAGCACGACACGCTGACGACGGTGGAGGTGATCGAGGCCGCCATCGGCCATGTGCGCCTGCATGAGCCGGTCAAGGCCGCCTATGCCATGCGGCTGGTGGAGGAGCACTGCCGGTTTGAACGGCTGTTCGAGCGCCTGCGCCTGCCGGTGCGTACCTGAGGGCCGCTGTTCGTGCCGCCCCAGCGCTGCTAGTTTCGGGGGGTCAGCAGGGCGAGTGCGGGTGACCCGGTCCCTTGATTTTCCGGCATTGGGCCGCATCGACACCCTTGCCCAGGAACTGGCGATGCTCCAGGACCGCGGCAAGCGTCGCATCGCCATCCTCGGCAGCCGCCATGTACCGGTGGTCTCGATCCATCTGGTGGAGCTGGTGGCCCGCTCCTTGGTTCAGGAGGGGCACAACCTGATCACATCCGGAGCCCAGGGGGTGAATTCCGCCGTGATCCGCAGTGTGCTGGAGGTGGATCCCGGCCGGCTCACGGTGCTGCTGCCCCAGAGCCTTGAGCGCCAACCGCTGGAATCGCGCGATCAGCTCGAGCGGGTTCTGCATCTGGTGGAGAAGCCTGAGCACGACGAATTGCCCCTGCCCGTGGCCAGCAGCCTCTGCAATCAGGAGATCATCAGCCGCTGCGACCAGTTGATCTGCTACGCCTTCCACGACAGCGAAACCCTGCTGGCCAGCTGCCGCACCGCCGAGGACATGGGCAAGGTGGTCAGCCTGATGTTCTTCGACTGAGCGGACGCTGACCGGCCGCCCGCGGCGGGCACTGCCAGCCGCAATGCCGGGCGCCGACGGCGCCACAGGTCACTCCAACCGCCGGGAGGCCGGGATGGGAGGCGAGGGGCGTGAATATCCTGGGGGGGCCGGGCCAGCGAGGGCGCCGCGGGTCACGGCTCGCCGCTGTGGTCCTGGATCCGGGCGGCAGCGGGCGGCTGCCGGCATGGTTCCAGCGGCAGCACCTGCAACCGGGTTCCCTCCCGACCCATCACCAGCACTTCACGGCCGACGGGCGGTGCGATCTCCGGGGCCAGGTTCACGGCGGCCCAGCTCTGGCCCTGCCAGCGCACCCGCCCCCGCCCCTCGCGATCGAAGCCGCTGATCACCTCCGCCCGCTCCGCCGCGGCCGAGGCGGGCACGGGGCGCTCCCGCTGCTGGCGGGCCCAGCGGCGCAGCCCTGCATAGGCGGCCAGCACCAGGGCCAGGAACAGCAGCAGCTGCCCCACAGCGGCCAGGGAGGGCAGCGCGATCACCACCAGACTGAGCAGCAGCCCGCAGAGGCCCACAAGCAGCAGCAGACCATCGTTGTCCAGCCCCGACAGCGCCAGCAGCAGCAGCAGCGAGCCGCTCAGAAACCAAAGCAGCGCTGGGGCCATGGGGTGGGCGCCCGTGGGATGGCGTGGCTTTGATGCTAGGCAGCGGGCAACCCGAGCCGAAACCATCCCCACGACCGCGGGCAGGCGCAGCAGCGGCTGGTGGGATTCGGGCGGCTCGCAGCCGGGATAGGGCTGGACCGCGACGCGGTTCCAGCCCAGGGTATGGGGGGGCTCGGGGGAGCTCAGTTCACCGGAGCGATGCTCACCACACGACCGCCCTGGCGGTGGATCGCCTGCTGCGTTTCCAGCATCTTGTTGAACGGCACGAAACGCACGGTGTTGCTGCGCTTGTGCAGCCGGTAGTTGTTCAGACCGCTCACCTCGACCCGATAGACGCGGGCCTTCTGGCCGATGCCCTGGGCCATCTGGGTGATGCTGGTGCTGGCGATGTTGGCCGGCTGCAGCCCGGAGGAACCGCGACTGGGGCTGGTGACGGGGATCGGCCGATCCTGGTGCAGGGCCTTGCCGAGCCGGAAGCTGGTGCCGGCGCTATCGCCCTTCACCGAAGCGGCGGCGCCGCGGGCCAGCTGCATCAGCCAGGAGAACTGCCGGCCCTGCTGGCCTGCGGAATAGTCCCAGCCATGCAGGTAGGGCACCACTTCTTCACCGAAACGATCCTGGTACTCAGCACTGTCGATGTGGGAATCGATCTCGGCGTCGTAGCCGTCGTTCTGCAGGATCTCAAAATGCTCCAGCATCTCAGCCTTGCTCTGAGGCGCACGGCCACGCAGATGCTTGAAGTTGAGCTCGATGAAGTGATAGGGATTGCAGTTGTTGAAGAAGCGGGCACGATAGAGGCCGCTCTTGGCCACCATGCGCACAAGCTCACGCACGCTGAGATAACCATTTCAGAACAGGGACTCGATGCCTTCGAGTCGCTCACTCTTCATCACATACTGATGACCGAGCACCTGCTGATAGACAGCGCGGATGATCGTGTTCTTGTCGCTGTCGGAGGCGTTGACCCAGTTCTCCTTGTTGCGTTCACTGGAATAACGCTCAATGCCAAGATAGGGCGCATTGATCAATGTCATGATGGGCGGGCCGGGAGGGAGATGGATGCAGCCGGGTCAGCGGCAGAAGCCCTCTGATCTCAAGGCCTGATCAGGCGAGACCCCACAACTGAGCCGATGCAACACCTGGATCTTATGGGTGGGGGACGGGAACGCCATCCGCGGCTGCAACGATTGTTACTGGTCGCAAAAGCCGCTCTCATCCAGACATCGACAGCGGCCGGTCCGAGCCGCCCGTCGGCATGCACCCCAGGCCGGAGCGGGCAGCGGCTGCAGCGGCATCGGGCAACCTGATCAGACAGGAAGCTCCGCGACCCACCCCTGAGAGCCAGCACAGTACGCATGTACCATAGGTGAAGTCATGGCCATGAACCGGATCCAATTCCAGTCCGGGATGTCATTGGCACAGTTCTTTGAGCTGCACAGCACAGAGGAGCAATGCGAGGTGGCCCTCGAGCAAGCCCGCTAGCCAGATCAATTCCGCTGTCCCCGCTGCGGAGAGCAGAGCCATCGCCTCGTGTATGGACGTGTCACAGGCGCTTTGACTTCCTCCCCGGCGTAAACGCCGGAGCCTCCTTCTCCCAGGCGGCGCATTGCTGTGCCTGCAGGTTCAGCTGGGTTGGCGCTTCACATCCCCTGTGCGGAACACGTGCGACAGGAAGCGGATCGATGGAGCGCCGCGCCGCTGCTTGAACCGTGGCGCCCGCACTTTCGGCATTCCAGACGACACGCGCCCAGCCGAACGCCTTTGCCAGCGCCACCTGCTGATGCTGATGCTGATGCTGATGAGGGTGCGGGTGCAGGTGCGGGTGCGAGTAGAGGCGGAAGCGGTAGCGGTAGCGTTGCTTCATACCAACTGCTATACAAAACCTGGGGTGCAATGGCGCAACAGCGGACCACGTTCAGCTGCTGGTGGAGTACCCGCCGACGCTTTCCCTCTCCACACTGGTGAACCACCTCAAAGGCGTGAGCAGCCGGATGCTGCGCAAGCAGTGCCCCGCTCTGGCGGCCCGTGGCGCGCAGCTTTGGACTCCCAGCTACTTCGCTGCTTGCGCTGGTGGTGCGCCCATCGAGCGGCTCAGGGAGTATGTGGAAGCTCAGGAAAAGCCGTCCTGAAGGACGGAGTTTGTATCCCAGAACAGCCTTGGATCAGTCCCCCAGATGCTGCCAGGAGCGGGTTGACGTCTGCGCTTCGGCCGCAGCCCTGGCGCCGAGTTGGCATCAGCCCTGGCGCCAACCCTGCCAGCTGAGCTCGTGGCAGCCGGCAGCCCTGGCACCAGGCCCGCAGCGCCGGCTGTGCCGCTCAACCGCAGAGGCTCTGCCACAGCCAGGCCACCGCCAGCGGCACGCTGAGATTATCCAGCCCCCCCCAGCCGATCTGCTCCAGCAGCACCGCCGTGGTGGTGATCGACACCAGCGCCGACGGACCGGGGCTGCCCCCCCGCAGGGCCGCCAGCGAACCCAGCACCAGCAGGCTGGCCGCCGCCATCGTGCCCGTACCGGCCAGGGAGCGCCGCTGGCCGAACAGGGTCCAGCTGCGGGACGGCAGCAGCGGTCCGATCAGGCCGGCCAGACCATCGCCGATCGCCATCACCAACACCCCGGCGCAGACCGCATCGGCCCGCTGCGGCCAGTAGGCCAGCAACAGCAGCGTGATCGAGGCGCCGTAGGCGACCGTGCCATAGCTGGTACGGCCCACGTCTTCGATCGCGGGCAACAGCCGCCGACGATGGTTGAAAGCCGCCACCAGGGTGATCGTGGCCGCTGCCGCAATCGCAAGCCAGCGGTCCACCGCCAGGGCCCAGGCCAGCGGCACCACAGCGCCGGAACCGATGTGCACCAGCTTGCGACTCCATTCGCGCTGCTGCCGCCAGCGCCGCCGCACCAGCAATGCCAGCGCGATCACGACAGCCAGCCACAGGCCGATCAGGGCCAGGGCGGTGGTCTGCTGCAACCACCAGGGCTGGTACTGATAGGCCAGCGGCTGCATTCGCGGCTCAGGCAACCTGCTGTCCGTCGCTCATCAACCGCAGCTTGAGGATCGCTCGGGCCTCCAGCTGCCGCACCCGCTCACGGGAGACATTGAGCGTGCGACCGATCTCGGCCAGGGTGAGCGGTTCACTGCCCTCCAACCCGAAGCGCAGCCTGAGGATCTGCTGCTCGCGCTCATTGAGCTGAGACAGCCAGCTGCCCAGATGCTCCTTGAGCAGGTTGCGATCCAGCGTATCGAACGAATCTCCACTGCCGGGATCAGCGATCAGTTCACCGAGGGTGCTGCGATCCTCATCGCCGAATGCGTGCGCATCGAGAGAGGCGCAGGGAGCGCTCTGGGCCAGCAGCTCCTCCAGCTCCTCGGGGGGCATGCCCATCGCATGGGCGATCTCGAGCCGATTCGGCTGACGGCCGAGACGATGGCTGAGCTCCCGGGTGATGCGCCGCATCTTGGTCAGCTTTTCGCTGATGTGAATCGGCAGGCGAATGGTGCGAGCACAATTGTCAATCGCCCGCGTTATTCCCTGACGAATCCACCAGTAGGCGTAGGTAGAAAACTTATAGCCCAACGCCGGGTCGAACTTGTCGACGGCGCGCTCCAGTCCGATCGCACCCTCCTGAACCAGATCCAGCAACTCCAGGCCATGATTCTGGTACTTCTTGGCCACGCTCACCACCAGACGCAGGTTGGCGGCCATCATGCGATCACGGGCGCGCTGCCCCATGCGCAGCTGCCGCTGCTGCTGGGGGGACAACGCCGCCTGGGCCTGCTGCAACCGCTTGGCCGCCTGCACATGGTGGGCGAGCTCGATCTCCTCGGCCGCCGTGAGCAGCGGCACACGGCCGATGTTGCTCAGATACAAACTGATCGGATCGGCACTGACGCGGGCACTGACGCGCCCTGCAGCCGGCCTGGTCGCAGCGGCAGGGCCGCTGGAACGCCGGCCCGCACCTGGAACGGCGGGCGGAACTGCGGGTGCCTGCAGCCGCTGGCCTGGGCGTACCTGGGTTTTGCCACGCGGCCTGAGCTCCTGCTCGTCCTCTTCTTCGTCCTCATCCTCTTCGTACAGCTCACGGCCGATCACCAGCCGCTTCAGGCGGTCGAAGGCACTGGGCCCCCGCTCCGACCTGGCGCCAGCGGCGGCCGGGCGGGCGCCGCTGGCGCCGCCTGGAGCGGGCTTCCTGCGGCTGGATCCTGGGTTTGCCCGCTGGGCGGCGGCGGCACCGGAATCGTCCTCAGCGGAGGAAGCGGAATGCAGAGGCGTCCCCATCACCCCAAGCCTCCGAAACTGATTTGGCCGGAATGTAGCACCGCTGGGCCGAGGCGCCAGGGGTGAACCGGAAGAAATCCGGTGTACAGCTGGGGCGGTGTCTCCAGTGCGATCCGGCTCCTACACGCGCGGCAATTGTGGACGACCAGGCGCTGTGGTGGGGCTGACAGGGCCCCGGCACTGGCGGCGGCCCCAGCAGAGCTGATCGCGGCGGCGGCGGCCCGGTTGCGGCTAATGGCCGCGATCAATCTGTTCAGAGCTGATCTGCTGTCAATGAACAGACACAAGCAGCAGCAGAGCGGCACGAGTAGGAGGGCTGAGCTGCTCCAGGATCCCGGCCGCGATCGCGGCTGTGATCGCGGCTGTGATCGGGGCGGCGGCCGTGATTCCTGCCGCAGCCGGGCCACCGCAGATGTACTGCCCCAGATCTGCTGCCCCAGATGGGCAGATCTGAGGCAGGGCTGATTCAAACTCGGCGCGAGGGCTGCGGCTGAAGCGCAGCGGTCAACCCGCTCCTGGCAGCGCCTGGGGTGCTGAGGCTCATTGATGACGCCCGCGTCGCCCGCGACTGGCGAAACCGGCACATTGAAGCAGCCCTGAGATCTGAGCAACCTCTGGGAAACCCCTCAAGGGCGCCGGTCAGAGCGCGGAGATCCCAGTTGCCGCAAGGGGCAGCCCGCGAGCGCGATCGGTTTTCCAGAGCTTCCCTGAGTCAAACTCGGCGCAAGGGCTGCGGCCGAAGCGCAGGTGGCAAGCCGCTCCTGACAGCGCCTGGGGTGCTGAGGTGCATTCCTGCTGCCCGCGTCAGCCACGACCGCCGCAACCAGAACTGGGCAGCGGCCCTGGGCAGAGGGGCTGTGGTGGATGGGGCGAGCGAGGGTCCTCGCTGCTGCCATGGCGCACACCGCGCACGCCGCAGCGGCCGCCGAAAGGCTGCCGCTGCCTGGATTGCGCCAGCCGGAGCCCCGTTGCAGCCGCACTGTCTGATCGCCCCCACGGGCGCGGGCGCGCTCAGGCCGGTGCGGACACGGCGGGGGAAGCAGGGAAGCCACCCCGCCAGCGTTGCATCAGGTTGGCCTGGGCCAGCTGCGGCTCCGCTTCCGGTTGCAGCTGGCTGAAACTGCCATCGCTGTGCATCACCCAGGCACCCGTATCCTGCAGATAAAGCGCCAGTAACTGCTCCAGCTGCTGCCCCAGCTGTGGATCCTCGATCGGCGCCACCGCCTCCACGCGCCGATCCAGATTGCGCGGCATCCAATCGGCGCTGCCCAGGAAGATGGCAGCGGCACCGTCATTGGCAAACCAGAACAGACGCGAATGCTCCAGATAACGACCGATGACGCTGCGCACGCTGATGTTGTCGCTGATCCCGGCGAGGCCGGGGCGCAGGCAGCACATGCCGCGGATCACCAGTTCCACCTTCACCCCCGCCTGGGAGGCTTCATAGAGCAGGGCGATGATCGCCGGATCCACCAGAGCGTTCATCTTGGCGCGGATGTGGCCGCTGCGGCCGGCCCTGGCATGTTCGATCTCGCGGCGGATCAGGTCCTCCATGCCACGGCGCAGGCTCACCGGTGCCACCAGCAATTTGCGGAAGCTCTGCTGTTTGGAGAAGCCGGTGAGATAGTTGAACAGCTCCACCAGATCCTGGCCGAAATCCTCGTGGGCGGTGAGCAGGCCAAGATCGGTGTAGAGACTGGAGGTCTTTGAGTTGTAGTTGCCGGTGCCGATGTGCAGATAACTGCGCAGCTTCTGCTTCTCGCGTCTCACCACCAGTGCCACCTTGGTGTGGGTCTTGAGGCCGATCACGCCATACACCACATGCACGCCGGCATGCTCCAGCTGGCGGGCCCACTGAATGTTGTTGTCTTCATCAAAGCGGGCCTTGAGTTCCACCAGGGCCATCACCTGCTTGCCATTCTCCGCCGCCCGGATCAGGGCCGCCACCACCGGCGAATCCTTGGAGGTGCGGTAGAGGGTCATCTTGATGGCGAGCACCGAAGCATCGTCGGCAGCCTGGCTGAGAAACTCCTCCACCGAGGTGGAAAATAGATCGTAGGGATGCTGCAGCAGCACATCACCTCGACGCATCACCCGGAAGATGCTCTCAAACTCCTCCGCCTTGATCGAGCCATCGGCCAGCTGGCTGCGTTGGGCCCGCACCAGCCGCGGCACCGTGCGCCCCTTGAAGGGGGCATCCCTCAGCTGGGGCAGGGAAATCGCCAGCAGGCTGGAGAGATCATCCAGCCCCAGTGGGCCATTGATGCGGTAGAGATCCTCCGCTGCGATCGCGGTGCCTTCCATCAGCAGCTGCACCACCTCATCGGGCATCTCATCGGCCACCTCCAGCCGGACCACCTCGCCGCCCATGCGTCGCTTGCGCAGGCCCTCCTGCAGGGCCTCCATCAGATCATCGGCCTCCAGATCGCGCAGCTCCAGATCGGCATCGCGAGTGACCCGAAAGAAATAATGCCCTTCAATCACCATGCCGGGAAACAACAGGTGCAGATTGAAGGCCACCAGCTGCTCCAGGGGCACCGCCGTGAATGTGGGGATGGGATCACGGCCGCTGAGCTCGGTGGGGATCGGCACGAAGCGCGGCAGGATCTTCTGGGGAACCTTGATGCGGGCGAACTGCTGCTGGCCGCTGTCGGGATCGCGAATCAGAGCCGCGATATTGAGGCTCAGATTGCTCATGAACGGAAAGGGGTGGGCCGGATCCACCGCCAGGGGGGTCAGCACTGGGAAGATCGAGGCACGAAAATACTGATCAGCCCATAGCTTCTGGGCCTCATTAAGCTGCAGATAATCGATCAGTGAAACCCCGTATTCGCCGAGATTGCGCTTCAGCGAATAGCGGTAGTGCTGTTGTTGCAGATCCAGCAGTGGGCGCAATCGGGCATGAATGGCCTCGAGCTGCTGCTGGGCGGTCAGGCCATCGTCGCTGAGGGCGCTGATGCCGGCATCCAGTTGTGACTTCAGCGAAGCCACACGCACCATGAAAAATTCATCCAGGTTGTTGCTGAAGATGGCGCTGAACTTGGCCTGCTCCAGCAGGGGCGTGTGCTCATCGAGAGCCTGGCAGAGCACGCGATGATTGAACGCCAGCCAGCTCAGCTCACGGTTGATATAAAGCTCGGGGGCGACGATCGGTTGGCTCATCGGTGGGTGCTCCTGACCGCTGCAGAGCACGAAGGTAGCAATCACACCGGCCTCAGCCGTGTCGCCCAGGTGGCATCAGCCGCGCGGCTCCGGGCGCCGCTGCTGCGGATCGGCGCCACCCGGACGGGGCTGCCCTCCCTCCACCAGGATCGTCACCCCGATCAACAGGGCCACCCCCAGCCAGAAGGGACTGGTGCGACCGAGGCTTTCGTAGGCGAAGCCGGCCAGGGGAGGGCCGAGGAAGCTGCCCAGGCTCTGCAGGCCCTGCAGGCTGCCCAGGGCCGCACCCTGGCCGCTGTCGTCCAGCCGCCGCGACACCAGCGCCCGCAGGCAGGGGGTCACCAGGCCGGTGCCCAGGGCCAGCAGCGCCACCGCGGTGAACACCATCGGCTGGGCGCTGGCCGGGCGGGCCAGGGGCAGCAGCAGGCAGCCGCTGATCACAAACCCGAGCCCGGCCAGGCTGAGCCGCCATTCGCCCCAGCGCTTCACCAGCGGACCGATCAATCCCCCCTGCACCACCGTCGCCACCACCCCGACCACCAGGAACGCGGCGCCGGCCAGGCCGGGACCCCAGCCAAAGGCCTGCTTGAGATAGAGCACCAGCACGGCCGTATAGCCGCTGAAGCCGAGGAAGAACAGGAAGAAGGCCAGGCAGAGCCTGCGGATCTGCGGGTTGCGGAACACGCGGCTGAGCTGGGTGAACGGCTGCAGCTCCCGCTTGGGCGGCAGGGCGATGCGGGCTGAGACCGGATGGGTCTCCGGCAACAGCAGCAGCACCAGCACCAGATTGGCGGCGGCGATCGACACCGCCACCAGCAGCGGCAGGTTGACATCGACCCTGCCCAGCAGGCTGACCAGCGCCGGCCCGAGGATGAAGCCCAGCCCGAAGGCGACACCGATCAGGCCGAAAGCCCTGGCCCGCCGCTCCGGCGGGGATACATCGGCGAGCACGGCGGTGGCGGTGGCGGCGGTGCCGCCGCTGAAGCCATCGATCAGACGGGCGAGGAACAGCAGGGTGAGCGGCAGACCAGCGGCCCGGGCCTCCGGCCAGCGGCTGGCCCAGGGGAAGGCGATCGTGGCGGCGAACAGGGACAGCCCGAGCACGGATCCGGCCACGCACAGGGCGATCACCGGCTTGCGGCCGTAGCGAT
>Ga0172376_10001908_pt1 | contig 26102 bp, 23 predicted proteins | sample Lak35m_FD_121114 | JGI IMG/M metagenome (GOLD analysis project Ga0172376, IMG submission 121114) | Freshwater microbial communities from Kabuno Bay, South-Kivu, Congo - kab_092012_35m | ecosystem: Environmental > Aquatic > Freshwater > Lake | place: Democratic Republic of the Congo: South-Kivu...
CAGGTAGTTTGCTGCGATGCTTATGAAAATAAAGCGTAAGTATTTTTGAGTCGTGCTGAAGCTCATAAGGTTTTTCAGGTATTGGAACTTCAGATTTGTTGAGAACTTCGCACCCAGTCAAAATAAAGGATACAAGAAGGGCCAAAGCTGATTTACGAGTCAATTGGTAGCGGTTCATTTTCGTCATCATATATTTCACCATTAAAAGTAAAAGCCTGCGTTGCCGATGAGTGCAGGGCAAGGAGACCTCCCTGTGGGTTCATTAATTTTTTGAAACAGGATCATATCCAACAATTTAGCAAACCTAAGCCCGTCTGTTGGCATAATAATGTCCTGTGAGTTATCAATGGGTTCAACAATGTACGGCGTTACAACGATGACCAGTTCTGTTTTTGCATTTTGGTATTCGACAGAACGAAACAAGGCGCCGAGAATAGGGATATCTCCCAATCCTGGAAAATTGTCAATATTCCCGGATGTTTGGTCAGATAATAACCCAGCCATAATCATGCTTTGTCCATTTGCCATTTCCATAGTACTTTCCGCCCGGCGTGTTCGGATAGAAGGAATATCATTTCCATTTTGATCCTTGACGGTGATTGAATTATCCAGGTCGCTGACTTCAGGCCGGACACGAAGGCTGATTGAGTCCCCAATAACAACGGGGAGGAATGAAAGGCTGATACCATAAGCTTTAAATTGAATACTCACTGTTAAGTTAGAACCTGTTCCTTGAGAAACTGGGTAGGGATACTCACCACCAACAAGGAAACTCGCTTCTTCTCCTGAGCGTGTGACGAGATTTGGTTCGGCTAAGACTGTTGCAAGGTTCTCTTGAGCTAAAGCATCAACGAGGCCAGAAAAATCTGTTTGGCCAAACCTTGAGGGGAAGTTTGCCCCAATACTACCTAGAGGAGGTGATTGTGTTGAAGGTAGAAAGTTTAGAGGAAGGCCTGTGGCTGTATTAATCACTGTATTTGGGCGTCCGTTGAAGAGCCCAAACCGCAAGTTTTGCAACGGGGAAGTTGACCAATTAATTCCAAGTTGGTTCACAATGGTCCGCTTGACCTCGGCAATTTTGACTTTTAAATTAATTTGTGTTGAGCCTTTTATTTTAAGTTGATTTACAACAGTGCCTTGGGCTCCTACATAGCGCTGTGCAAGGGATCGGATATCTTCTGCTACTTTTGCAGATTCTACGGTACCTTGCAGTAACAATCCATCGGGGACGGAATGGACTTTAACATGGCTATGAGGCGTAAACCCTTTAATCAAATTTTCCAATTCACGATAGTTAGATACGACATGAATTTCATACCGATAGGCGGATAGCATATCTTGGCCTGTCACAATAATTTCTGTAGTGCCAGGGGAACGACCATAAACATAAAGAGTGGAGGGTGTAACCAGTTGAACATCGGCAACCTTCGGGTCGGTCAATAAAACTTGGCCTGCGGGTTGCTTGAGGTTAATCACTTGCGTTCCATGATTAGCCAATTCTATCCGCTTGGTGGTTGCAACATCAACCTCTCTTCCAGAGGTAACTAAACCAGTTCCCTTTGGGACCTCTACGACAAGGTTCTTTGCTTCAGCTATGTGGGGTGTGGCTGGTGCGGTTGCATGGGATGCAGCAGAGCCGTTAGGAGCCGGTGTGGCTGTATTTTGAGTTGAAGGGGGAGTTGTTGACGGGTCTTTCTTATTTGCTTCGTGCTGAGGGTTTTTTGCATCTGAGGAGCTATAGTTTTCCCCATGTATAGGCGCCATCACCAAGAAGGCAATAAGATACCCGATTAAGTAAGATTTCGGTTTTGATTTTTTCATCGTCATATCCATCATTTCTCTACCGCCCCTGTTGCGGAGACGATTGAGTTGTCCCATCCCCACGAATAATTTTAATCTGCTCCATTGGTTTTAAGGAAGACTCTATACAATTGCTTTTGTTATCATTTATAGAATGTAAGCTTAAAGAAAGGCTTCCCATCTTAACAGCTGAAGCTAAGGCGGAAGCTTGTTGAGGCGTGACTTCAAGGGTGACTGATTTAGGCGCGGCTTGGAGGGCATCCCCTACTTTTTTATTGACGATTTCTACAGGATTTGAGAGGTGCTGGTCTAAAGCGAGAACCCGGACACCGCACAGAATTGTGTGGTTTGTTTCTTCATTTTCCTTTTCTTTGCCGGTATTATTGAGCACGACAATCACGTCAACAATATCTCCAGGATTCAATAGACCTGCCATGCCTGCATTTGCATCCAAGCCCAAAGATACAGCACGCATTCCTTCATCGAGCAAAGCGGAAAGAATACCACGGTCTTTTCGGTCAACGACACTATTTTTTGTAATAGGCTCACCTTGGTTAATGATGCGTCGGGCGATGAAAGATTTGAGTTGTTCTGGGGTGAATTGATTCTTCAAGTAAAAACTTGCGCGAACACTTGATTGCGGCCATTTCTCATAAACAACCGCATTTGAAATGCTATCCCCCGTATTGATGATACTGCTGGCAATCATTACTTCCTTCATTTCTGGAAGTGGGGGACAGTTATTGGAGAAAGTTTGCTGTTTTGGTGCCGTGTAAATTAAATGATATACCCCAAAGGCTACCAAGACGGCGACAACAAGAGCGATGATAGCAATGATAGGTTCCAGACGTTGCATAATTTACAGTATCCCTTTTAATAAAATAATGAGTCCTGCACCTGCAATTGAAATGCCGTATGGAATCATTCGTTTTTGTTGGAGAGAAAGGATTTCTCCTTCGATTACATCGATGTCTGATACCAAAAATCGGATACTTTTCTTAAGGAGTGCCTGTTTTTGAATAAATTCTCTCATTTGGGCTGTTATGTGGTAAATAGCTTTGGGAAACATCAAGTAGAAACAAGAGATCGCTCCTCCAAGTACCAACATCCAAAGCATAAAAGGGACAATATTAGTCCAACCGATCCACAAAGAGATTGCTGCTAGCAATTTGGCATCTCCTCCTCCAATGATTGTGGTAGAAAAGAGGACAAAGCCAATGAGAATAGAACCAACAAAAACCAAATAGTTGCTCATAAGGTGAAATTTAAAAGAAAGAACAATATAAATTGGAAATAGGTAAAAGATTGCATAGAATAATTTATTAGGCAGCCGATAATATAAGAAATCCAAAATTGCGGCTAGTATAAAAATAGAACCAACAATAAAGGGGATAGAATTGAAAAGGGGGTGTAAGGCTTCGGTCATTCTGCTGAATCACTCTCTGCCTCAGTCATAGGCTCATCCTTTACAACTGGCCCTGGCTCTTCTTTTGAAACTGCTACTGGCTCTGCCTTCGGTTTGTATACGGGCCTGGGGGCCATACGGATGGCATGGAGATTTCCCTGAAAGTCAGGAGCCTCCATATCTTTTGCATAGATTTCTTGGGCTTTTGAATGGTTTCCAGACAAAGCATAAACAAGGGCCAAGTTATGGCGTTGTTTTGAGGTTGCCCCAAGCGCCTCCCCGATGGGTCGTAGCAGCCTCAAAGATTCTTCATACCTGCCTTCAAATGCTAGAGATAACCCCATGTTGCTTTTAATATCATTATTCTCTTCATTAACCTGGAGGGCTTTGTGGTAATAACTTTGAGCCGTTTGATGGTCGCCCTTTAGGTCATAAGCAACACCGATTCCATTAAGGGCCCTGATATCATCTTTATGGACCATAATGATTTCTTCAAATATGGAGATAGCTGAATCGGGCTGGCCTGTGCTTAAATAAAGTCGACCCAATTGTTTTTTGACTTCGTCATTCTCATCAATGGGGAGAGCTTCTTCATAGACTCTTTTGGCATCATCTAAGCGCTCTGCGTTCATGTAAGCTTCCCCTAACTTGAGGTAAAGAGGAAGTTTATTGGCCGGATTTTTTTCCAGAGCACTCTTATATACATTAATAGCTGAAGATGAATCTCCAGCGGCTTGAACACGATCACCTGCTCGGATGAGGCTATCTTGCTCGCCTTCTTGTCTTGATAAGCGGTTACAAGATACCTGTATAAAGCTGCAAAGGACCATGAAAATCAATAATCGTGTCATACGCGCCGTAACAAATAAGAGTTATCATTAGTTTAATTTTATACAAATTTTAAAATAATTCTAGATAATATTTTTATCTTTGGAGAAGAGATTGCAAATCAGCCTAAATCCCTTTGTATTCCATTATGTTCTACTTCTAATAACTCTATTCTTTAGTTGAAATTCATTGTTTGCAGAGAAGTGCTACCTACATTTTTAGCCTGATTCTCTAATTTCAATTAAGCGACCTTAGCTTTTTGGGCTTGGTTTGGTAGTTGGATTAAGTTGATGAGGGAGGCAAGTTCTTGTTTTGCAGCAACATGGGATAAGGTAAGGGCTGTGTTACTTTCTTTCATATCAAGAAGCGTAAGACCATTCAGGAACAGCTCACGGAAGATAACTCGTTCTCCAAACCCAGCAACCAACCGGAACCCAATGCGTTTTGCCAAAGCCGACAAGACCCGTTCCATTTCTTCTTTGTTCTTAGAATTAATGCTGCTTAAGCGATTGCGAAGAACGATCCAGTCAATAGAGCCATTATCGCGCATAGCACGCTGTTTTTTCTGGTCCCACACCATCTCTGCATAGGTGCTGGGGCGTAAAATATCATGGGAGTCGGCATTGACACGAACGAGCATGTCCAAGTCAATAAAGCTGTCATTGAGGGGCGTAATTAACGTGTCTGCATAGGAATGAGCCAACCGGGACAGGTGGGTGTCGCTCCCTGGAGTATCGATAACGATAAAATCATTCTGTTTTAGACGCTCAAAGACATCTGTAAACGTGGATGACTCTTCTAATTCTGCGGCAGGCGTGGATTCCAATTTGCTGCGAAAGATAGGAGTATGATCAGGAAGGGGCAGATCTTCTTCTGTTTTTTCTTTACGAGTGCGGCGGTTTTCAACGTAACGAGATAGGGTCCCTTGGCGGGCATCAACGTCAATTGAACCAACGGAATAGCCATTACGTAAAAGGCTTGTGATGATATGCATGGCAACCGTGGATTTACCGGTACCGCCTTTTTCATTACCTAAGACAATAATGTATGGTTTTTGGTCTGTCGCCATTATTAATCCCCTTAAATCTTTAAGAATCAACCCTCCGGTCACCCTTCTAAAACCCTCCCTGCCTATCTTAGGGATGGCCTTTAAATACTTTTACGCCATCTGGTTTTAAGATGGAACAGAAATGATCCCAAAGGCTGAAAAATGTTTGGGATTCACTCGAACAGAAGAAAGTTACGCCTTGGTCGGATTGGAAGCACTTTTAAATATGTTCTCAAGGCTTTTTTCATCGGTTGGCATTACCAGGTGAACACCATTTTTATCAACCAGCAAGCTTGTTGGCGTCCCTTGAAGGCCAATGTCTTTAGCAAGCTTGGATGTTTCGTCTACAATATCTATAGTTGCTTTGGATTGAGAATCTTCCTTGAACTTTTTTATGTTAAGGTTGTGATCTTCAACCCAGGCAAGCAATTTAGCATAAGTGTATCGTTCTTCGCTTGGTGAAGCAGCAATAGCCTTACAAATGGCATTATACTTGTCTAGGCCTTGTTGCTTAATAGCCCAGAGCCCACGGACAACTTCTTCAGAGTCTTTTAAAATTGGCCAATGACGTATCAAGATAGCTACATTTGGGAAATTTTCACGGACTTTATGAAGAGCCTGTGTAAAGGGGCGACAATGAGGGCAGTTTGGGTCTAAAAAGACAACGAGTTTCGTTTCAGCATCTTTTTTCCCTAAAAGGACGGCGTTGGATTCTTTGGAAATTTCATCTTTATATTTCATGAAGGAGGCTTCCATTTTTTCTTGAAGCTCGCGTTCTTGGTTTTCCGTGAACTTTTGTAAAGCGGTAACAATAATTTGTGGATTTCTATTCACTGTATCGATAAGTTTTTTCTCAAACTCAGAGTCGCTTATGACGTTAGCTGTTGCTGTGTTAGTGGCTATGGTTGAGGTCGTTTCTATATTGTTTCCCCCTTCTTTGGATCCAGAAATCTGAGTAGGGTCTGGTGTTCCTTTTGTGCTATTTGTATTTAAGAGGTCTGCTTTTTGAGTATCAGCAGCTATATCTTTTGCAGTTTCTTTGGTTTCTTCTGCCTTAACAACTCCATTTGCCGTATCTTTGGTATCCCCCAAAACGGGTGGAATTGTCAGCAGGCTAACCAATAACCCGAGCACAAAATTATCTTTCCTAACCATGAGACCCTCCATTTAATAAAACTTATCTAAAATTTATTGTAGTGAATGTGGGGGAGAATACAATACCTGTTTTATAAGAAGGGGAGAGGCGTAGATATGTTATATTCTTTTGATTTTAATTCTTTACATCGTTACTTGTCTAGCTTTAGTAGGCGTTGCCCCTTGAATGCCAAGACTAGGAGAGCATCTCTAGAAGAAAGGGTTAAGAAATATATTGGTGGCTGAAGATTTTTATTCAACTGAGGAACTTATTCTTTAGTTCCTTACGCAGCAGATTCAATTGCTAAGCCGCTTTTGTTCCAGTCTTTTAGAAAATTCTCAAGGCCAGTATCTGTGAGAGGATGCTGATAAAGTTGGCGCAAAATTTTGGGAGGCATTGTTGCGACATCGGCACCAGCTTTTGCAGCTTCTAGAACATGTAAAGGATGGCGAATAGATGCGGCCAAAATTGCAGTTTGGTACCCATAATTGTCGTAAATGAGTCGGATATCTTGGATTAACGCCATACCAGACTGACTGATATCATCCAAACGCCCAATAAAAGGGGAAATGAAGGTTGCTCCAGCTTTTGCCGCCAAGAGCGCCTGTGTGGCGCTAAAACACAAGGTTACATTGACCAAAATATCTTCACTGGACAATGCGCGGCAGGCCTTGAGTCCCTCTACAGTTAAGGGAACTTTTATGGTTACGTTCTTTGAAATTTTGGCCAATTGGTGTCCTTGAGCAATCATGGTTGCTGCATCAAGGGCTGTTACTTCCGCACTAATCGGTCCATCTACTAGGGCACACATTTGGGTAATCAGTTCAGAAAAAGGAATGCCAGAGGTAGCAGCAAGGGAAGGGTTGGTTGTAATACCATCGATCATACCGGTTTCGCATAATGCTTTGACTTCATTCACATCTGCTGTATCCAAAAAAAACAACATAACCATAAATCTCCCTTTAAACAGAATTCCTGTATGGTATCCAATAACACAATTTTGGAAATATGTAATACCCTTAATCTTTATGTCGCTGATTTTACCCACATGTGGATGGCCTTATTATAGGCTGCCATAGCTGCTTCTTTGAGGGCTTCTGAATGGGTGGGGTGGGCATGGCAAGTGCGTGCCACGTCTTCGGCGGATGCGCCCATTTCCATAGCAAATGCGGCTTCAGCAATCATAGTTCCTGCCATCTCGCCAATAATGTGAACCCCCAAAATTCGGTCGGTTCGTGCATCGCTCAAAACTTTGACAAAGCCAGCTGTACTGCTCACAGCTTTAGCACGACTATTTGCTACAAAAGGGAACTTTCCAACCGTATAGGAAACGCCTTCCGCTTTGAGATCTTCTTCTGTTTTCCCGACCATTGCTACTTCTGGAGATGTATATACGACTGCAGGAATGACGCCATAATTCACATGGCCAGCTTGACCTGCAATGCGTTCAGCAACGGCAATGCCTTCTTCTTCTGCCTTATGGGCCAACATTGGGCCTAGCGTGACATCTCCGATAGCGTAAATTCCTGGGCATGCTGTCTCATAGGCAGGGGATTTGATTGGAATAAACCCTTTCTCATCAAGGGTAATCCCAACATTTTCAAGTCCTAGATCATGCGTGTAAGGACGGCGCCCCATGGATAACAAAACCACATCGCACGTCATGATTTCTGGTTCTTCAAGATCTTTTTCATGGGATGGATGAAGGTGCAAAACAACCTCATTGTCTCTCCTTATAATCTTTGAAACTTTGTGTCCTAACCGGAATATCATCCCTTGGTCAGATAAGAACTTCTGCAATGATGTTGCCATTTCACGGTCAAGAGTTGGTAGGGGATGATCAAGATACTCAACAACAGTAACACCTGAACCAAGGCGCGACCAAACAGATCCAAGTTCTAGGCCAATATAGCCTGCACCTACCACGACAAGGTGTTTGGGAACCTTTGGCAAAGCCAGCGCGCCCGTTGATGAAACAATCCGTTCTTCATCAACCTCAAACCCGTCTGGCACAAAAGATTCAGAGCCTGTGGCAATGAGAATATGGCGTGCTTCCCATTCCTGCAGATCCCCAGCTGCGGTTGCAACTTGGACTTTACCTTGGGCTTTAATGTGAGCGGTTCCATGAATGAAGGTCACCCCATTTTTGATAAACAAAAAACCAATACCACGCGTGAGTTCATCCACAACATTATCTTTTCGTCCAAGCATCTTCTTTAAATTAAGCCGAACGCGCTCAACATCAATGCCATGGTTTTCTAAATGATTTTTCGCATCAATATATTTTTGGGAAGAGTGGAGCAGGGCCTTAGAGGGGATACACCCCACATTCAAACACGTGCCTCCGGGCATAGGACGTTTGTCCACAACAACAACTTTCATTCCCAATTGAGCTGCTCGAATCGCTGCAACATACCCTCCGGGGCCTGCTCCAATAACTAACAAGTCTGTACTTTGCTCGCTCATATTACATATCCAACAATAGACGGTCAGGGTTTTCCAGATTTTCTTTTACCCGTACCAGAAAGCTAACCGATTCTCGGCCATCAATGACACGATGGTCATAAGATAAGGCAAGATACATCATCGGTCGAATTTCAATTTTTCCCTCAATTACCACAGGGCGGTCTTCAATCTTGTGCATGCCCAAAATACCTGTTTGAGGTGGATTCAAGATGGGCGTTGCCAACAATGATCCAAACACCCCCCCGTTAGACACGGTAAAAGTTCCCCCTGTCATTTCAGCAATTGTAAGTTTGCTGTCCTTGGCTTTTTGTGACAAGGAAAGAATAGTGCTTTCAACTTCAGCAAACGTTAAAATATCTGCATCCCGCACTACGGGTACCACAAGCCCTTGAGGGGTCGAGACAGCAACCCCTATATCATAATAGTTTTTATAAATAATTTCATCCCCGTCAATTTCAGAATTAACTGCGGGGAATTCTTTTAATGCTTGAATACAAGCTTTGACAAAAAAGGACATCATTCCTAAACGCACACCGTGTTTTCTTTCAAAATCTTCTTTATACTTTTTGCGGATGGCGTTAATGAAAGACATATCGACTTCATTAAAGGTTGTTAAAATAGCTGCTGTATTTTGGGCATATTTTAAGCGTTCGGCAATTTTTTGCCGCAACCGGGACATCTTTACCCGTTCTTCCCGCTGGTTAGATATTCGGGGAGATTGGAGGGTAACAGCTGGCTTTACTTCGGGTTCATTCTTTAAGGCCGTCTTACCTTCGGCAAAAGCAATTAAATCTTCTTTGGTGATGCGACCTCCTTTACCCGTTCCGATTAGATCTTGGGTATTCAGCATTAATTCTTCTGCCATCCGACGGACGGAAGGTATTAACGTCTCATTCTCAATTGATTCAGATGCAACTGGTGCTTTCTGTATTATAGGAGAATTAGAAGGAGTGGCTGTTGCTTTGATTTCAGAAGGTTTTAAGTCTATCTTGCCTTGTAGGGAAACTCCTCCTTTGGCAGCTTCTTCGGGAGTAATTAAGCCAAGAACGTCTCCAACAGATACTGTGCCTCCATTAGAAACGCGCATTTCCGTTAAGATTCCTGAAGATGGAGCACTCACTTCAATGGTCACTTTATCTGTCTCTAATTCAACTAACACTTCATCGACTTTGACTAGATCACCCACAGATTTTAACCACTGTGTAACTGTAGCTTCTCGAATAGACTCCCCTAATGCCGGAACCTTGATTTCACTGAGCTCCCCTAATGACATGGCTTCTATCCTTTCCTGTTTTAATCAATAGATTTTAAGGTTATTGCTTGAGTCACCAACTGTTGTTGTTCTATAACGTGGCGACTCAAAACACCCGTTGCGGTTGCAGCTGATGTTGCCCTTCCCATATAAATTGGACGTGAATGTGTTGCCCCAAGTTCATTTAAAACACTTTCCAAGCGACGATCTAAGAATGTCCATGCTCCCATATTCATGGGTTCTTCTTGACACCAAACCATTTGTGCAGCTTTATAAGGTTCCAAGGTTTCCACCAGTTGTTTGTGTGGAAAAGGATAATATTGCTCTAAGCGAACAATGGCTACGTTGTGGATGTCCTTTTTTTCACGTTCTTCCAATAAATCATAATAAACTTTACCACTACATAGCACCACCCGTTGTGTCTCTGGCCCAGTTACAACAGGATCATCAATGACAGGTTGGAAATATGTTTCAGGCCCCATATCTTTGAGAGAAGAAACAGCTTTGGGATGACGCAAGAGAGATTTTGGTGTCATGACGATAAGAGGTTTGCGCGTATCACTACGAACTTGACGGCGTAAAATATGGAAAAAATTTGCTGGTGTTGTACAGTTGGCTACCCGCATATTGGATTCACCGCAGAGTTGCAAAAATCGCTCTAGACGCCCGGACGTATGTTCAGGTCCTTGGCCTTCATGGGCGTGGGGAAGTAACATTACCAAACCGGATAAGCGAAGCCATTTGATTTCGCCTGAGGAGATAAACTGGTCGATAATGACTTGTGCCCCATTGGCAAAGTCACCAAACTGAGCTTCCCACATAACGAGCGTGTGTGGGCTCGATAGGCTATAACCATATTCAAATCCTAAAACAGACGCTTCTGCTAAAGGGCTATCTACAACTTGGAATTGAGGTTGTCCGTTTCTTAAATGATTTAAGGGAATATATTTATTTTCTGTTTCTTGATCAACCCAAACAGCATGGCGTTGAGAGAAGGTTCCCCGGCTACAATCTTGTCCACTCAACCGTACGGGATTGTTTTCAAGCAATAAGCTCCCAATGGCTAAAGCTTCTCCTGTAGCCCAATCTATCCCTTCACCAGACTTTATGGTTTGACGTTTGGATTCAAATTGGCGTGTAATGCGAGGATGAAGTATAAAACCTTCTGGGATTCGAAAATTGGCAAATCCAATTTCTTGTAATTTTTCAAAAGGAACACCTGTTCTGGTATGGGTATCACCTGCACTTTCAAGATGTTCGGGAGGTTGGATACCGGCCCAAACCCCTTCCAGCCAATCTACTTTCTCTTTAGGTACTTCTTCTTTAGCGTTTGTTGCAAGGTTATATCCTTCGTTTAATTTTGTTTCATAAAGAGTTGCTATAGATTCGACTTCTTCTTGCGTTACTAACCCTGCTTTAATCAATTTTTGAGTATAAATTTGACGTATTGTTGGATGGTTTGCGATGGCTTTATACATCTTTGGTTGGGTAAAGGAAGGTTCGTCTATCTCATTATGGCCATAACGACGATAGCATACAATATCAACCACCACATCCTGGACAAAACGTTGGCGAAATTCAGCTGCTAATCCCGCCACCCAGACAACGGCTTCTGGGTCATCTCCATTCACATGGAAAATAGGTGCTTGGATCGCTTTTGCAATATCAGAACTATAAGGAGAAGAGCGGGAATGAGGTGGGCTCGTCGTAAAACCAATCTGGTTATTGATAATGATGTGAACCGTTCCTCCGGTCTGATAGCCCTTTAAACCTGATAACTCTAACGTTTCTGCAACAAGGCCTTGGCCGGCAAAAGCTGCATCGCCGTGTATCAATAACGCGATAATTTTGTTAGCCCCCTCGTCTCCAAGTTGGGTTTGTTGAGCACGAACTTTCCCTAATACAACTGGATTAATGGCTTCCAAATGCGAAGGGTTTGACGTTAACGATAAGTGCATTGGCCGGCCGTCTATTTCTCGATCTCCGGAAAAACCAAGGTGATACTTCACATCTCCTGAACCATAGGTTAATCTAGATGAGTTTTGGTCATGATGAAACTTTGCAAATAGCGTGTGCAATGGTTTCCCTAAAACGTTGGCAAGAATGCTCAAGCGTCCACGGTGTGCCGTTCCAAAAACAACATTTTCAATACGTTGGCTGCTTGCTTTTTGTAGAATGGCTTCTAAAGCAGGAATGACGCTTTCTCCTCCTTCTAAGCCAAACCTTTTTTCACCTGGATATTTTACATGTAGGAAACGCTCAAATGAATCCGCATGAATTAAATCACGCAGTATTTTTTTACGCTGATCATTTGTAATGCGTTCTACGGGCTTGGTATTTTCGACTCGTTCTTGGATCCAAGATTTTTGAGCCGGATCTTGAATGTGCATAAATTCCACACCAACCGTATCGCAATAAGTAGTGCGCAACCGTTCCAAGATCTCACGCAGGGTGGCCCACTCAAACCCCAGAACATTATCAATAAAAATAGGACGATCGTAATCATCGGGTCCAAAGTTATAGGATGCTGGATCAACTTCAGGATGACTATTGCGTCTTTCAAGCCCCAAAGGATCCAAATTGGCAATCAGGTGTCCACGAACCCGAAAGGTTCGAATCATCATTAACGCACGCAAAGAATCGAGCATGCTTTGGGTAACCTGGGGGGTATCCGATTGGTCCGGGGGGTTTTTCGGTTGCACAAGGATGCGATCTATGCGTTTCATCCACTTGGGGGGTCGGTCATCTTGTGCTGAGCCAAGACTTTGGAAGAATTGCTGCCAATCAGAAGAAATGCTTTGTGGATTTTGGCGATAAGACTCATAAAGCGCTTCAATAAAAGGCAAATTAGCGCCATAAAGAAAACTACCCTCATCCCTGGTAGAGTGCATCGTTATTCCTGTCATTTTGCTATCCGCATGGTTTAGACCGACTAGCCTAACATAAATCAGTTTAACTTAGAAAACGTTAAGAATTGATTAGACTTCTTTCGAATATCAGCTTTCTTAGATTGAGCGCTCATTAGATCTCCTCCGATTAGAAGACATTGGTGTTGTTCCTCCTTGAGGGCTGCGTTTTTCCATACGATTTTCCCAAGCAGGGGAGCCTTCCAGGTATACCAAGTAGGACCAAGCATCGACCATCAAAACCACAACTGCATTTTGGGAAATCAAACCTTCACGCCACAGAACTTTAAAAACTTCCCCCACTTCTTGCTCTGACCGAAAAGCCATTTTCTTCTCATCTTTTAGCCACAAAATAATCCGACGCCCCCAAACGCGGTAGGTATAATGAATCGGCTTTGACGACGGTTTGAAATTCTTCCAAACACGCAAAGAATCTTCATGAACTTGAGGGGATTCTTTTTTAATCACATTTAAGGCTTCTTTAATAGCCTTTACAAAATCAGGATCTGGTTTTTGTGTTTGATCTTCTGGATTTCCTTGCTCCCTTTGGTCTCCTTGCTCCCCTTGATTTCCTTGGTCTCCTTGATTTCCTTGGTCTCCTTGATCGACCTGATTGGATTCTTGATTGATTGTTTCTTCTGGCTCTTCAAGGGGGGCCGCCATGGTTTCAGAAAAGAGCATCCAACAAGCACCTAAGAGAATGGAAAACTTATTCATACTTTATCACTCTCCTGATGTGCCAGCACTAACGGCTTTTCCTTGTGACCTCAAGGCAGCAATCATCGTGCTTCCTAGTTCTGCTGGAGAGGTGGCGATCAGCACACCTGCTTTACGCAACGCTTCAACTTTTTCGATTGCGCTTGCTCCCGCCCCGGCAATAATGGCTCCAGCGTGGCCCATGCGGCGTCCCGTAGGAGCTGTCATCCCAGCGATAAAAGATACGGCAGGTTTATAACGCCCTTTTTTATACTGATGGTCAATATAATCCGCAGCCTCTTGTTCATCTTGTCCCCCAATTTCGCCAATTAAAAGAATCCCCTGGGTTTCGTCATCTACCCAAAGCAAGTCCAAAACATCTACAAAATTCATACCTTTGATAGGGTCACCGCCAATACCAATGCAAGTCGTCTGGCCCAATCCGGCGGCTGTTGTTTGTGCTACAGCTTCATAGGTTAAAGTTCCTGATCGGGAAATAACCCCAATTTTGCCTGGTTTATGAATGGAGCCTGGCATAATACCAATTTTACATTGATCTGGTGTTATAATTCCTGGGCAATTAGGGCCAATCAAACGAACCTTTGTTCCCTGCAGAGCCCGCTTAACGCGGATCATATCTAGAATGGGAATGCCTTCCGTAATGCAAACAATCAAATCGATTCCAGCATCAGCCGCTTCAAAAATAGCGTCGGCCGCATATCCTGCGGGCACATAAATAACGGATGCTGTTGCGCCTGTTTTTTTGGCGGCTTGCCCAACCGTATCAAAGACGGGCAACCCTAAATGCTCCGTTCCTCCTTTTCCTGGCGTAACACCACCCACCAATTTGGTGCCGTAGGCTAACGCTTGCTCTGAATGAAATGTTCCGTGCTTACCTGTAAATCCCTGGCAGATAACTTTGGTATTGCGATCAACAAGAATAGGCATTAGGCAGCCTCTCGCGCGGCTTCGGCCACTTTAGCGGCTGCATCGCTCAAATCGTTGGCAGGAATAATAGCCAGTTGTGATTCTGCCAAGATTTTCTTACCTTCTTTTTCGTTGGTTCCTTGCAATCGCACCACCATCGGAACCGTTAGGCGCACTTCTTTTGCAACAGAAATAATACCTTCTGCAATAATATCGCAGCGCATAATCCCTCCAAAGATGTTAATTAAAATGGCTTCAACGTTGGAATCTGCCAAAATGAGTTTAAAGGCTGTTGCAACTTTATCTCGCGAGGCACCGCCGCCTACATCCAGAAAATTTGCAGGCTCTGCGCCATGCAGTTTAATAATGTCCATTGTTGCCATTGCAAGGCCTGCTCCATTGACCATACAGCCAATATTCCCGCCCAACTTGACATAGCTTAATCCTTGGCGTGTAGCTTCTAATTCGCTGGCATCTTCTTCTGCTTCATCGCGTAACTGTTCAATTTCAGGATGGCGAAAGAGCCCATTATCATCAAAGGTCACCTTTGCATCTAGAGCAACTAAACTTCCTGTTTTTGTAATAACCAAAGGGTTAAGCTCGATCAGGTTCGCATCGAGGGCGTGAAAACTCTGATAAAGGTTTTGGGCAAGTTGTCCTAAAGCTTTTGCTTCTTCCCCTTTTAATCCCAATCCATAAGCCAATTTCCGGCCATGATAGGGTTGGAAACCAGAAGCAGGATCTATGGGCAAAGTTAATATCTTGGTTGGCGTCTTTTGGGAGACTTCTTCAATATCCATTCCCCCAGCATCAGAAGCCACAAAGGAAAGGCACTGCTGGGTTCGGTCAACAACCAGGCTTAAGTAAAGTTCCTGGGTAAAGTCACACCCCTCTTCAATATAGAGTCGTCGAACTTCTTGTCCCTTTGGTCCTGTTTGATGGGTGACTAAGTGGTTTCCTAACAATTTCTTAGCAGCTTGGTGTACCTCTTCCGATGATCGGCATAAAACAACGCCGCCGGCCTTCCCGCGTCCACCCGCATGAATCTGCGCTTTGACAACCCATAAAGCGCCGCCGAGCTCTGAAGCAACTTTTATGGCTTCATCAGCTGTGTAAGCAACCTTCCCCCTTAGAATGGGTACACCATAGTTGGCAAGTATGGATTTTGCTTGGTATTCGTGAATGTTCATAAAAAAACCTTCTGGCTTTTAACTCAACTGCCTATACCTTTAATTCTGCAATCAAAGATTTCACACCATCAACCGATTTTGCAAAAGCATCTTGCTCTAAAGGACTTAAATCAAATTCCACAATTTTCTCAACGCCAGTGTTCCCAATAATGACAGGAACGCCAACATACATATCTTTCACACCATACTGTCCTGTTAACCATGCAGCACAAGGCAACATACGCTTTTGGTCTTTAAGGTAAGATTCTGCCATAGTAACAGCTGACGTTGCTGGCGCATAAAAAGCGGATCCAGTCTTGAGCAGATTGACGATTTCCGCTCCCCCATTTCTGGTTCGGTCAACAAGGGCATCAACTTGAGATTGGCTGATCCAACCTTTGGCAATTAAGTCGGGTAACGGAATTCCTGCAACACTTGTATACCGAGGTAAGGGGACCATGGCATCCCCATGCCCTCCAAGAACAAAGGTTTGGATATCCGCGGGTGAAACGCCTAAAGCTTCTGCTAAAAAACAGCGGAACCGCCCACTATCCAAAACGCCAGCCATTCCCACTACGCGATTGTGGGACAAGCCGCTTGCTTCACGCATGACCCAAACCATGGCGTCTAACGGGTTGGTTACGACAATCACAAAAGCATGGGGGCAATAGCGCTTAATATGAGCGGCAATCTCTGAAATAATTTTTGCGTTTATGGTCAATAAGTCATTGCGGCTCATTCCTGGCTTACGGGCCAATCCGGCTGTTACAATGATAACGTCTGCATCTTTGATCAAGGCATAATCATTGCCTCCGGTGATCGAGGCTGCATTCCCGTCAATCGCCATACTTTGGGCCAGATCAAGGGCTTTGCCTTGAGGAAGGCCCTCCATAACATCGACCAAAACCACATCACCTAATCCTTTTCCGGCAATCAGATGGGCGAGTGTTCCCCCGATATTCCCACTTCCCACAAGAGCAATTTTTTTTCGTGCCATTGTCCTATTATCCTTAATCTTGCTTCATATAAATAACCGGTTGATCTTGAGTAAACAGGCAGGTCAAAAATTTTTCTCCTACCTTTAGTCCTTCTTCATCTATGCTATGCCCCAATCCTGAACAGGTCAATGTTTGTGGATGCAAACCCAGTTTTTCAAGTTGTTTCTGTGCTTCCAGTAAATAGTAATAGGGAACAACCATATCCGTATTTCCGTGAACAAGGAGCACTTCTGGATAGGGTTCATGGAGTGGTGTTTCAGAGGGGTAGAATCCTCCTGAATAGCAGATAACACCACGCAACCCTGGCAGAGCAAACATCATATCGAGAGCAACCATGCCCCCTTGAGAAAACCCAACAAGGGCCAAATTTTGAGGTGTGAGGTCGCGTGCTGCCAACGCTTCTTGAATATATTCTTTTAGATGGGGGCGAGCAGCATCCAAACCGGTGCGTACGAAGGTAGGGGTAAATTCTGCCAAACTAAACCATTGATAGCCAGAGGGATAAGCTTCCCATGCGTCTGGTCCATTGGGGGCTAAAAATTCAGTTTCAGGCATGGCTTGGGACCAGTAGGGGGCAATGCTCAAGAGATCATCCCCATTTGACCCATACCCGTGCAATAAGACAACTAAGCTCTTTGCTTTTCGCCCTGATGGAGGCAATAGCCCAGGTCCTTTGATCATGTCCTACCGTTCTATATTTTTATGATGATATCGTGCTTTATTTTAGCCTGAATAGGCATCCTATTCAAGACGTGGACTTTTGTTTTTTATTTACGACGGGCTTTTAATTGCGTCCCATACACTTGGGTGTAATATTTATCGCCATTCTCAGCCGTAGCAATACCAATGCCAATTTCCCTAAAATGGGGATTTAAAATATTAACGCGATGCCCCTGAGACTTCATCCACATTCGGACAATGTGGTGAGGCGTACCTTTTGACCGCGCTACATTTTCCCCAACGTGTCGATAAGGGTAGCCTGATTTCTTAATACGGTAGGCAAGGCTTTTGCCATTTACTGTATGGGACAGTTGATGGTGGCGCGCCATATTGGCGGATTGTTTTCGTGCCAAGCACACAAGCTGCATGTTAACTTTTAAGAGTTTAAGACCCTTTTTCCGACGTTTCCCGTTGGTTAATTTAAAAATCTCAGCTTCTTCTGCTGTAATACTATCCATGACTTGATTCGGTGAAGAAACCGCGGTCTTCTCACTCGCTTGGGTTATGGAAATAAACAAGACAAAAATTGTGACGAAGATGACCTTGAAGCTTAATACTTTCAATGGAATGGCCTACCTTAAACCGATGGGTATAAGGTAAGCATAAGTTAAGGATTCATGATGAATCAAGCCCCTGGCTATCCACCATCATGAAATTTCGAGATGAAAGCTCGAGATTTCATGAAACCCCCTCTTAGTCTTTCTGTTCTTCTTCTTTTTTATCCTTTTCCACGAATTCCCATTCCCCCCAGTCATTGTCGTCGATCTCTTTAAGATCTATGGTTGAGCTTGAGTCCTCCTTTGAAGGCTTAGACAAAAAGTTCTGGGCTATGCTACTGCTTATCCAGCTTTGAAGCCCTTTCCCAGCCTTTTGGAACCACCCCTGGCTTGGCTTTTCTTCTGGAGGTCGGGAGGCTGCCAAAATCCTTTTTGCTTCCCCCGACTGATGGAGATCAACTTCCTTTTGAAATTGCCCAATAGCCTGGGCCATCCAATATCGTGGTGCTAATTTCCTTAAAATGGAATTGATATCCTTAAAAAACTGAGTAACCTGTTGGTTAAGGGCATAAATAGCTATTTCCTTTTCCTTCTCTTTCTCAATTTGTGCTTTCCCAGTGCTTGAAAGAATCAACAGCTGTTCTGTGTCCAGGGGTTTATTGGTTGCTATGAGATAAATGATTTCACTCCGCTCAAAAATATGCCTTTGAATTTCCTCTAATTGATCCATAAGGGGTTGGGTTTCAAAAAAATGATTTAAATCCTCAACGATTTGATGGGACATGTTTTCTGTATGGATCCCTGTATAAAATGTGCTGATGTCCGCTGCTGCATAAGAAAGCTTCAAAAGGTTGGAAAAGTAACTTGTTAGCTCCCTTACGTTTGGAATAGCCCAGAAACAGCCCTTATCGCCCCATTTTTCGCCTTTATAAAGTATGTGTAAAATTTCTTGGGTTCTAATTTGACAGCACCTTTGAAGAAGCGCCTCTTCTTCTCTTAAGGTCACAATATTTTCAAGGAGCCTGCTTTCATAAATTCCTTTATATGTTTTTCCATGGCTTGCTTCCATTAACCTTAAATTTTCCTCTTTGGCTTCTTCTTCAAGTCGCTTGGTTAAAGCCGTATATTCATTTCCGAGTTCCCTTTCAGAAGAAGCGAGTGTTTCCATTAAATGATAGCCAGGGGCATCTTTAACCTCCTTGCGTTGAGCCTTCTCATCATCAATAATTTGGAACTGTATGGGTTTTTGGTGCGGTGCTTCTTGTTTCGTTATAAAACGCTCAATAGGGAGAGAAGCTTCCTGCCGTAACCACAGGATACTTTCTTGGGACCACTCTTGTTGAAGCGCTTTTGGATCTTTATCTTTGGCAAGTTGATGCTGGACAACCTCATTTTGAAAAGCTTCAATAGCACAAGCCATGTAGTATACTGGGGCTAATTCTATTATAATATCATGGACTTCTCTCATAAGGGCTTCTATTTGTTGGCCAAGAACAATGCAGATGTCCTTAGTGGTCATTTCTGCGGCCTTTTTTATGTTTCCAAGCAAAGCAAGTTGATTTGGCCTTAAGTAGCGTTCCTCTTTAGCACTAATTCTGTCAGTCAATTCGCTTCGGTCTCGTATATCCTTTTGAATTTCTGGTAGTTTTTGCGCCAATTTTAAGTGGGGATGAAAAGCTTTATTTAGTTCCTGACAAACCTTAGAGGGGAGTACTTCCTTTATTTTTAACGACTTGCAGCTGCTTCCAACTGACTCGACTTCCTCTTTGCTATCATCAAGATAAAAATTATCAACATAGAAAAAATCAAAGGTCAGTTCAGGAAATTTTTCTTGTTGCAGGGCCCCCATATTCGCAAGAACTCCCCAATACTTTTCTCCGCCTTGTTCGTCATCGGAAAGAGGCTGTGGATCATAAATAATATGGAAAATTTCTCTCAGAAGGTCACTGTAAGTGCTTAATTGCTTTCGCTTCTTTTGTATCTGGGCGCTTTCTTCAAGAAGTTTATTCCTATAGGTTATGGAATGCTTCTGGCAGATTTTATATAGCGTTGAATACTCAGCAATTGCCTGTTGTATATTTCCGAGAAAAGTTTGGGGTTCAACATCTGCCTCTACTTCTTTTACTTGTGTCAAAAGAGTTTCTGCTAATGTCTCGTACAGGAGATCAGCTTGCTTCAAAGATAAATTGAATTTTTTGATAAAATCAGCGCCTTCAGCATCTCTAACAATGCTTTCCTCAGCATCAATGACAAACTTTAAAGGCTCTCTTCCATCGTGGTGTAGGTCAGATCCATCATCCATAGCAGAAAGGGGGACAATGCACGTCAGAAGAAGGACAATAATACTCCCGTATATTTTTTTCATGTTGTCTCCTTTTCGATAATATTTTAATCAAAATTTATCATGATTTCATAAAGGGAACAACACTCCTACTAGGTTTCAAATTCTCACAAAGTTCAATCATAAAGATTTCCTACTAGATACAACTTACTCTGGTCAAAAAAGTTTATTTTTCGAGTGAAAAAATCAAAGTACGACCTTGTATCGTGTTGGTAGAGAAAAATAAAAATTTCTGTAATGGTTAAATTGTCAGCTTTCTAGATGAACCAATAGGATTTCATGCTCTCGCTATGGCCATATCCAAAACTAAAGTTGTGTTGGGGGGAACTTTCTTATAGTCTACTTAAAAAATATACAGGGAGAGGCCATGCCGCAATCACCAAAACTTATCAATGTATATTGTGATGAATCTTGCCATTTACAATCTAATGAAGGCCATGTTATGGCGCTTGGTGCTGTTTATTGTCCACAGGAGAAAATACATAAAATTACAGAAAGTATTAGATTACTTAAAGCACAATATAAAATCAAAAAATCTCTAGAGCTCAAATGGTCTAAAGTGTCTCCTTCAAAAAAGGAATTTTACATTTCATTAATAAAATATTTTTTTTCTGAGCCAAACTTACAGTATAGAGGGATTATTATTCCTGATAAGAGGAAATTAAATCATTTGAAGTATGACCAGACTCATGATGATTTCTATTATAAAATGTATTTTATCATGCTCCGACATATTATTGATCCATCCAAAATATATCATTTCTACTTAGATATTAAGGATAGCCAGGGGGGGCGCAAAACACGTAAACTTCAAGAATTTCTTGCCAATACTATTTATGATTTCAACAAAGAATGCGTTGAAAAAGTTCAGCAAATTCGCTCTCATGAGTCAGAGCTCTTACAACTGTGCGATTTACTAACAGGTGCAATAACCTACGCAAATCGCCATTTATCTAACAATCTGGGTAAGATGTCTATAGTGAATGAGATTAAATCTAAGTTACCTAAACATGACTTAACCTGTTCTACCTCATTCAATTATAGTAAATTTAACTTTCTTGTTTGGACCCCTTCTTCATGACTCTTCCAAAACTCCTTCCGTTGGATGATTTTTATAAAGATCAAAAAAGTTGTATTAGCAGGTTATACAAATTTTATTTAGATGAAATCATTAATGCTAAATTAACCTTCTTAGAGATGCCGATTAGGTTTCAGTTTAGGCCTCCTAATAATGGGATGCATTTCGGATTTTACCATTTAATCACGGAAGGCGGAGTCACGGAAGAAGATCGTAAAGTAAACTTTAAAAGGTGCCAGAGAATTCCCTGGATTCCATATATTCTCAGGAGTCATAATGATTTCTTAAAAATTAAATGTTGGGAAAATAGTAGGGGGAGCAGCCAACATATTGTGTTATGGTTGCATCAACACGACTATTCACTCATCTTAGCTCGAAGAAAAGGCTTCTTCTTATTAAAAACAGCCTACCCCATTGAAAGCAAGCATAGAATGAGAGCGTTTGAAAAAGAGAGTAAAATATTTCCTGACCCCAGAAAAGGCTAGAGCCGTCACAGGGACGGCTCCGGATACTCCTTTTACACTAACACTATTAAGATGGTAAATGAGCTATTTATAATAATAGACCTAATATCAAAAATGTCAAGATTTCAATAAAATGTTATTTTTTGAGCCTGGCTCACAGCCCGTAACATCCCAATACCAATCCCCCATATTCTACTTCTTTAGAGCACCTAACGTATCAATATGACTTTGCTCTTTGGTTTTTATCTCGTTTTAGGAGGGTTTTGGTATAAGGACTCGTAGGTTCTTTAATCGCATTACGCTCACTATCTATAGCTTCTTTAATTTTCTCCATCTTTTGTGCCATATCAGTATCAATAATGCTATCTGGTGGTACCCAGCTATTATGGATTCTCAAAAAAAGGTGAGCGGTTTGGACCCATTCATTCCGCACCTCTTCTTTCAGAGATAGTTTTTTCTTATTCAACACCTCGATCAAGTTCATTAGGGAGCCTTTAGCACCACGCATGTACAATATATTTATACAACGCTCCAGCATTTCATAGCCATCTAATTGTATTGGTCCATGGAGCTGTAACTGACATGTCTGAAAAATTTGTTGTCCGCTATAAAAAAGAAATAAAAAATTAAAATTATTTGTGTTATCCATAATTCTTTCTTTTTGATCTATAAGACCATTAAATCTAGATATTTGTGAGTTTTGTATTATTTTATTGGGACTCATTGCGTGCAATTTATATCTATTTTTCTCTATAGCATCTACTACCTTATAAATACTTGTTTTATAAGATAGCACATGGTTCGTTAAAGCCTTATCCACGAACACGTCTGCATCAAAATTTTTATCACTTGCTTGAAATGTCCTAATGATATATATCCATTCATTAAAACGAACGTTTATTTTTTCGTCAGATACGGTTTTTTCCTTATAAGGCATTGGAAAATGGTTTGTTATATACTTTATGGCATAATTCAATATCCAGTATTGATCCATCGGTTGGTAACTTACCCCAATCTTAGCCAACTCCAGAATGGCAAGTGAATTAATTTGAAAAATGTCAACAGTTAGGCAGTGGAGGCTTTTAAAATACTGTATAATTTTTTTCTTATTATTGAAATAAGTCGCAACAGTTTCGTTTATGATCTTGTTGGTTTGAGAAAATTGTCCCAGTTCATGGAAGGTTAGGTGGTCGTAAATTTTTTCTCTTGCAAGTTGCTTACTTCCATAACGGGGCAAAACATCGCAAAAAAAATCCATAGAAGAGGTATGTTTCATCAATGGTGATGAAAAAAACAACAAAAATAGTACAAAACAAAAATTCATTGAAATTTTCAAATTTTAAGCTACCTAAATTCTGCTATTTGAAAACATGGCTCCTTATCCAAATCATTGTCTCTTAGGCATATTATCAGTACTTTTTATAAAACACTACCCTCCCTGGAAAGCTGGTATTTAAAAAATGAGCGCCGTCATAAAAAGCTATAGGGATCAATATCCATCGTCACCCTGACGTTGCCTGTGGGTTTTACTCCCCCAACCCAAGAGCTTAGCATTTGTTGCAATGGTGCTGATTTTGCAGTTTTCACAAGAAAGCGCCACCGGTAACGACCCCGCAATTGGGTAAGAGGGGCTGGTACAGGGCCTAAGATGGTCATCTCTGGGTGGGTAGGTGCTGACCGCATCAAATTCTTAGCACAGCTTTCCACTTGACGGGCATCTGTACCTGAAATAATAACCGCTCCCAACCGGCCAAATGGTGGCATCAGGCGCGCTTCACGCTCGGCCTTTTCAGCATCAACAAACCCATCACGATCTTGAGCCGCCAACGCTGCCATAACGGGATGATCCGGATTGAAGGTTTGCAGCAGTACACGCCCTGGGCGTTGCTCTCGTCCTGCACGGCCAGAGACTTGATGAAGCAGTTGGTAGGTACGTTCGCATGCCCGCAAATCTCCGCCACTGAGTCCCAAATCAGCATCAACCACCCCGACAAGGGTCATCATGGGAAAATGGTGTCCTTTGGCTAAAATCTGTGTTCCGATGATGATGTCGACCTCATGGTCTGTCACCCGTCGAATGAAATCATGGATTTGTCGGGGGGTGGATAACATATCACTGGTCAGCATCTCACAGCGTGCTATGGGAAATGTTTGGCTAATTTGTTCATGGATACGCTCAACGCCAGGGCCACAGGCAATGAGCGCGCTTTCAGCTTTGCACTCCGGACAAGTTGAGGGCAGGGGGATAGTATAGCCGCATTGATGGCACTGAAGGCACCCATTCCGTTTATGTTCGACAAGCCACGAGGTGCAGGTTGGACACATAAGTCGATGGCCGCAAGCGCGGCACAAGGTTAAGGGTGCGTATCCCCGGCGGTTTAGGAACAACATGATTTGTTCTTTTGCTTCAAGACTTCGGGCGATGGCGTCTTGCAATGGTGGGGAAATCCAATTATGAGGATAATGACGCATATCAATGGCTTGGATTGTTGGCATATTGGCCCCGCCATGACGGTTTTTCAAAACCAAATGCTGGTAGCGGCCTTGTTCTACATTTGTTACCGTTTCGAGAGAAGGCGTCGCAGAAACCAACACGATGGGAATCTTGCTCAATTTTGCCCGAACAACAGCCATATCGCGTGCTTGGTAAAGAACCTGTTCTTCTTGTTTATAAGAGGGGTCATGCTCTTCATCCACAATAACCAACCCTAAGTTTGGGTAGGGTAAGAAGAGGGCCGACCGTGCTCCCACGATGACAGGGGCACGCCCTTCAAGAATGGCTGTCCAGGTTTGTTGGCGTAAACTTGGGGTTAACCCGGAGTGCCATTGAAGCGGCTCTATTCCAAAGCGGCGATGGAACCGGTTTAACCACTGGGTTGTCAGTGCAATTTCGGGCAGCAAAACAACAATCTGCTTGCCTTGTTTGAGGGCCGTTTCTATGGCGGATAGATAAACTTCTGTCTTGCCAGAACCGGTGACGCCATCTAACAAAAAAGCTTGGAAGCTTCCTGCCTCAATGGCTTTTTGAAGGGTGCTTGCGGCAATGGCCTGGTCTCCAGATAAAGAAATTGCTCCTTCATGGTCCAGGCTAGGCACGCCGATATCAAGTTTTTTTCTAACCTTGGTCCGTTGCTCTAAAGCCACCGGCAACATCATCTTTAAAACCATACCAAGAGGCGCCAAATTGTAACGGGAAACCCAGGGAATAAACTCTCGGTTCTCAGCAGATATTCCTGGCAGATCAAGGCGGCGAATGACTTCTTTGAGCTGACCAGAATAATCCGTTGCTTCCTGGCCCCAGACCATACCCATGGCTGTTTTGCCTCGGAAGGGTACTTCTACCAAATCGCCAACGGCACAGTCCATATCCGTAGGTAAAGCGTAGTCAAATGGCCGGTCAACCGCGATGGGAAGAAGGATTTGAACAACAGAGTTTGACATACTTATAGTCTCTTATAAGAGGCTGTTTTACCTCTCCTCTTGTGGGGTCTTTGTTGAATAATTATGTTTGTATGGCAAAACTTCTCCAGGGAGCGATATCTCAGAGAACTTCCGTCATTGCGAGGAGTTACGCCGTAACCTTTGGCGGAGGCGAACGACGCGGCAATCCATGTATTTGATTCTCCATTATATTTTATGTTGATGGGGTCATAAAATACATGGATTGCCACGTCCCGCTACGCGCTTTACGCTCGCAGTCCTCGCAATGACGTAACTCTTAGTAATTCCTTTATCATATAATTATTCAACAAAGCCAACAGCTTCTAAACCTCTACATCGACCAAGTCAACAGGAACGCCCGGCAGTTGTTTGGCTGTACGGATGATGAGTTTGGATTTGATGTTTGTCACGATAGATAACTTGGACAATTGGGTGGTGTAAAACTGTTGGTATTCATCCCAGTTCCGCGCAACGATTTTGAGGAAATAATCAGATTCCCCGGCAATCATATGGCACTCCCGAACCAATGGCCATTGACGGACTTGTTCTTCAAAAGCTCGCATATCTGCATCACCCTGGCTCAAAAGTCCCACTTGCGCAAAAATAGTGACTTGGAATCCCAGGGCTTTTTGGTTAAGCATGGCGTGATAGCTCTCAATCACGCCGGACTCTTCCAGGGCCCGGACACGGCGCAAACAAGGGGGCGCAGATATCCCTGCATTTTCAGCCAGCTTCACGTTCGTGATCCGACCATTCGATTGCAAATCCTTTAAGATTTGGAGATCAACCGCATCCAGTGTCATGCTTGTAATGTATTCCTATCTTCGTTAATTCCTTAACCTACCGAACAAGGGGCTTGTATTTTATCCTATGGGGCTGATCCGCGGCCATACCAAGACGGCGTTTACGATCTTCTTCATAGGATTGATAG
>Ga0172376_10001911_pt1 | contig 26088 bp, 22 predicted proteins | sample Lak35m_FD_121114 | JGI IMG/M metagenome (GOLD analysis project Ga0172376, IMG submission 121114) | Freshwater microbial communities from Kabuno Bay, South-Kivu, Congo - kab_092012_35m | ecosystem: Environmental > Aquatic > Freshwater > Lake | place: Democratic Republic of the Congo: South-Kivu...
GAATCAGGATTTACAGGATTTTGAGGATTTTCCAGTTGTGGACATTATCTTAGATGATGTGTGCAGCAGCTTGTACGTTCCTGCCGATGATCAACCAACATACCATTTCGCCTATGCGATTATCGCATAGGCGAAATTTCATATAATGTATAAATTATTAAAATTAACCACACATCTCAAATCAGCGACGTCGTCTTTAATCCTCAAAATCCTGTAAATCCTGCTTCAAAATAGGGTTACAGTATTAAATGCTTCATATATACAAAACTTAAGGTAGGTTGGGAGGAGAGTGATATCGAGGTGGTGGATAGAATGGCTACCTTTTACTGTTTTTTTGCCAGGTATTCATTTTCGTATTTGCACGCAATTGTTCTTGAATCAGGATTTCGAGGATTTTCCAGTTGCCGACATTATCTTAGATGATGTGTGCAGCAGCTTGTACGTTCCTGCTGATGATCAACTAACATACCATTTCGCCTATGCGATTATCGCATAGGCGAAATTTCATATAATGTATAAATTATTAAAATTAACCATACATCTCAAAACAGTGACGTTGTCTTTAATCCTCAAAATCCTGTAAATCCTGCTTCAAAATAGGGTTACAGGATAAAATGCTTCCTATACACTTTTCATGCCTCCCCCCTTACTGCCAGGCAGCATAAATCTTTGCAATAAAATCAGGAATGGCTCCATTTTCCATCCAGCGACCCACGACCACCAGGTCCTTGCTGGCATCGACAAAAATAAAATTAGTACCATTTCCAACATGCATATAAGCTGACACAGGAGCTGCCGGAATCATCTTTTTATCGGTATTCAGAAAATAATTCATAAAGCCATAATCAGATTTGGCTTCAGTAGGCCTGGTGGCTATGTCAAACCATGAAGCCGGCAAAATACGCTGATTTTGCCATTTCCCCTTATGCATGGTAAATAAGCCAAATCTGCCCAAATCGTAGGAATTTATAATCATTCCACCACCCCAGTGGCCGCCACCACTTACGGACTGAACAGGCAATCCGTCCAGTACAATCCAGGCATTCCTGTAACCTGTCCATCGCCAGGTATCAGAGGCTCCAATGGGATCCATTAATTTTTCCTTTAGCAAAATGGGTAAAGGTTTTCTTAAAACACTGGTCAAAGCAAGTGCTAAGGCATTTACTCTGACATCATTGTATTCATAAACGGAACCTGGTTCATTTCTTTTCCTGGATAACCATTTTGTGACATCAGCATCTGGTCTGTCTGCCCAGTCTGGTTTTTCCCATAATGTACCCTCCCAGTCACTAGTTTGCCTCAAGAGATGTTCCCAGGTGATTTTCCTGTTATGCTCTGTATCAAATGGTTTTAAAAGTTCTTCTTTACCAATATCCGTTGCTTTCCGGTAAGTTTCGCCTGGCATGTAGGGTTCAATCGGTGCTAAAAAGGTATAAACCGGATCACTTAATTGCCTGATGTTACCCATTTCCAGTGCAAATCCGGCTACAGTACTTAAAAAGCTTTTGGTGACACTATGCGTCATATCGCATTTGTCAGGTTTGCCCCATTTACCAATGATATATCCTTTATAAATAATTAAGCCATTTGTATTTCCCCTTGTTTCAAATGGTCCGATACCCATTCCGAAGGGTTCCTTACCGAAGGTCCGGTAATGGTTAATTTCCATATTAGCCGGATTTTTAGTTTCATTTCCAAGGGCAAATTGAATTGCTTTTTCTATAGAATCTTGTCGTAAACCCATTGATTCCGGGGTTTTTTCCTGCCATTCCTGTTTGGCTGGAAAATAAGTTGACTGACCTGTTAAGGGATTTAGCGGGGTAAGGTACCACAAAAGAAGAGCAGGAAATACCAGGAAACTTTTCATATTTTGAAATTTGAGGTAAAATATAAAAAAAACGCCGAAGGAATAAACTCCAACGGCGCTTTAAGTTATGGTCATGGATTTCTATTAACCTCCAACGTAAATATCCCAGTTCACTTCAGCCTGTGGATGAGGGAATTGCTTGAATATCGTACCTTTATCATAAGAGGTTGGAATTTCATTCAATTTATTATACCTCCTCGCATCAATCCAGCGGTGACCCCATGGTTCCGCCCAGAGGGAATACCTTCTCTGATATAGAATTTCATTTATCAGGGCATCTCTGGTCGTTGCACCGGTATAATTTCCAATGGACGCTGCATTTCTGATGATGTTGATAGCATTCACTGCTTCTGTGGTCTGGCCTAAATTGGCATGGGCCTCAGCTTTTAATAAAATGAGCTCCTCATTTCGAACAAACGGTATTGGAGCTGTATTGGTGGTCCAGCGTGCATCCTGATACAATGCTGACAGAGGTGTAGCATCGGTGGTTACAACGACAGGGGTATTTCTTTTGAAGAATTTTCTTGTTACCCGAGAATCACCAGGGGTGGCATCATCAATCATAGATGGATGAACAACAATGATCGTATTTACAGCTGCATTGGGCAAATAAAATAGCGGATTAAATCCATCAGGGGGTCCTAAAAACGGGTGGGAAGGCCCCGCATTCAGATTTCCTCCCATTTCCATAAAGGATCCGTCCAATGCCGTTAAAATGCCCTGCCAGTCTTTACGGTAAGCATTTAAACGGGCTAAAATGGCTTTATTTACTTTTCTGAGATTTGGAATTGTATTATAAGCAGCGAATCCCGGGGTTAACTTTAAAGGAAATGCACCCGATCCTGCCGCTGCAAAATCCTGATCGGCCTGATCTAAAACGCTTTTTATATGATTCAATGCATCCTCGTATTTTACAAATTTGCCTGGTTTCAATGGGTCTTTTACATCAATGCGAATTCCATTTTCATAAACAAAATTGGCAGGAATCATGAATTGAAAACCTTGAATCATTTTGGCAAAGCCGGAAACTGCTTTTTTCTCTGTGTCCACCAGTAGTGTGGAACCATTTGCAGAACTGATCAGTACGTCGGCTTGCTTAATGGCCCGATAGGGTCCGGCCCAGGAACCACCACCCGTTGTGCCAAATCCGAAATAAGCTCTGTCGGGAACCCTTCCAGCCTGTCCCAGCCAATCTGTCTGGAAACGGGGATCGGAGGCATTAAGGTACCAGGTTTCTCTTCCAAAAGTATTCCAGGCCTGGGAAACGTTTACGATGTAATTTCTATGCGATGCCTCTAGTCCTGTTAACAGGAATTGGACCTGTTCCTTGGTGGCATTTGTTTCCACACTGGCCAGGGAAGGGTTATTTGGATCCAGTACTTCATCCAGTTGAAGTGGATTGCAAGCGGTTAAACCCAGAACTGCGGGAATTAATACCGTTTTTAATATATTTTTCATTTTACAATAAATTATTATTTAGAAATCGAAATTCAGGTGGAAAAATATCCTTCTTGGTGTTGGATAAGGTGCTATATCCACATTATTAGCGATGGATTGAGCACCAAATGTGGATGTTTCCGGGTCATAACCAAAATAATCAGTGAAGAGGAATAGATTATTTGCTGATGCACCCAGCTTGATTCCTTTGAATGCGCCATTGAAAATTTTGGATAAGGTCGTTTTGGGTAAGGTATAGTACAATCCGACTTCTCTGATTTTAACGAAGCTGGCATCCATAACCCACCTGCCAGCATTATTATAAGGTGCAGGATCGCGTTGTCTTCCATTTGGAATACCATCACCATTTGCGTCTTCAAACCAGCCTTTTGTTGTACCACCCCCATCGGTAAGGAATGCAGAAAGGTTAATATTATCTCCCCCCTGTTTCCAGTCTACTAAAACGGAAAGCTCCAGATTTTTTAAGATATTGAAAGAGTTAAAGAAAGATACATTAAAATCGGGCTGATTATTTCCCCAGAAAGTAAATCCTCCCGGGTTTGCAGGTACTGCCGGACTACCCACAATGGTAGTTGGGGCATATCCCTGGGCATATAAAAAGGTACCCAGTCCGGAGCCAAATGCACCTGCTATATAGGTTGGGATGCCTAAACGGGTAAGTAAAACCCGGTTCTGCCAGTAAAGCACCCTGGAGAACCATCTGAATTTTGGTGCATCAAAAATAGTTCCAGAAACACCTAATTCAATCCCTTTATTTTCGAGTTCTGCTTCATTACTTGGTGTTGTACTAACGCCTACGGAAGGAGCCAGATTCAAATTCTGAATATTATTCTGTGTGTTTTTTATGTAATAAGTAGCTTCTATCGCTAATCTGTTATTGAAAAATCCGGCGTCAACGCCAAATTCCAGCTCAGTAGCTGTTTCAGGTAAAATACCGGTATTACCAATTTGTGAAGAAACTACAGATCCCAATAATCCACCAATATTGGTTCCTCCCAGTGAAGTGAATGTGCTTCCGAATCCAACCGGTCCTGAGGTTTCACCATAAGCAATACGAGGTTTTAGCTGCGTTACAGCACCCACATTCCAGAAATCAAAGTTAGCTACGTTTATTGCCAGGGAGGCTCTTGGGAAAGCGTACAGTTTATTTGGATCGCCATTTAAGGTTGATTTATCCCACCGAATACCAACGGTACCAATAATTTTATCATCGAAATTGGCTTCCTGTTGGAGGAATATACCAGCTTCGCTGATGGTACTATTGAAATTTTCATTTATTTCCTGCACATTGGCCTGTCTTAAATTGGTCTGTCCAGGTACTAATCCTCTGCCACGGTTAAATAAGGAGCTATTTTTAAAATCTAACCTAACCATACCACCCTGAGAAGATAAATTCAATTTTCCCAGACTTTTGGTATAAACCAAAGCAGCCTGAATATTGGTATTGAAACTTTCCTGACGACCAATCAACAAATCACCGGGATTTGCCTGAGCTCTTTGAAATTGTAAGAATTCAGGCAGATAAACCATGGTAGAATTCTGAAGATAATCCAATCCACCTGAGAAAGTTGCCTTCAGATTGCTGGTATTATTTTGAAATAAATCGGCTGTTAAGTTAAAGGCCTGAATAAAACGGTTAACGGTTGAATTGTTAATACCATGATCGGTAACAGCTACAGGATTTTCAGAAAAATATGGATTAACCGGATAAATACCCTGAGCGTTAGGTCTTAAGTCAAAATAACTTGGCACATAAGCGATATTATAGCCGATACTGGCACCAGCATTATTCTGATTACCTGTGAAACCTCTGTCTGTATCTGTTTTAAGGTAGTTGGTTGAAAAACTGAATTTGACTCTTTTTGAAATTTTATGGTCCACATTGGCTCTGATGGAATATCTTTCAAAGCCTGTTTTTTTAACAGTTCCATCCTCAGCCGTTATGTTTCCTGATATATAAAACTTTGTTTTTTCATCCCCACCTGAAAGGGTTAATCTGGAATTACTTAAAGCGGCAGGATTATTATAGAAATAATCTTCATAATCAATGGTTACGCCTTGTTTAAATCGTTCAATTTCAACAGCACGTCTTGCGGCAGGGAAAAAGGAGTTAATTTTGGCTTCACTCCATACATCGGTACCTAAAAGGCGAAGGGGAGAGGCGTCGCCAATATCCTGAGAGAAACTGATTTTAGTTTTTCCCTCTGAACCCCTTTTGGTTGTGATAATAATTACTCCCGCGTTCGCTCTGGTACCATAAATGGCGGCGGCTGAAGGTCCTTTTAATATCTCAATATTCTCAATATCAGCAGGATTCAAGTCAGCAAGTCTGTTTGAACCGTCGTCCTGATTTGAGCCACCAGCACCACTAACGGTAGCACGTCCCGTTCTCTGGGTGGCATTACTTGCATATACCCCATCAAGAATAATCAGCGGCTGGGATGCACCTGCAAGACTTGAAATACCACGCAATTGAATGGATAAACCACCACCGGGGGCACCACCATTGGAACGCACGGTAACCCCGGCAACCTTACCATATAAGGCACCGTCGGTAGTCTGAATGGTCGTGGTTCCAACCAGTTCTTTGGCAGATACGGAACCTACTGCATTAGCCAGATTTGATCTTTTTACAGAGGAAGCCAATCCTGTGATGACAACTTCTTCCAGATTAGTAGCGTCTTCGCGTAACTTGATAGTCAAGGCATTATTGGAAGGCCCCGCTTTAACTAATTGACTTAAATACCCAATAGAACTAACCACCAGGGTAACTTCATTGTTGTCTTCAATGTCAAGTGTAAATTTACCGTCCAGATCAGTTACAGTGCCTTTAGAGGAATTTTGAATAATAATATTCGCAAACATCAAGGCTTCACCTGTTCGGTCATCAGAAATACTGCCGGTAATTTTGTACTGTGCCTGTAAATGATGATTCATAAATAGCAGAAAAGTACAAATAGAAAGGAATAGTAACCTTTTTCTTTTCATTTCAATGATTTTAGTAATTAATATGATGAAGTTAATAAAAGTAATACGGTCGCACTAAAGATTATTTAAATTTTTTATGAACTAATTCACTTCAAGTGGCAAAAAATTAACAACTTTGTAATTCGAGTAAAACTATAAATAGTATTGACAATGCAAAAGGATCCTTTTTATCAGGAAAATTCAAGAGCTTATACCGATCGGGAGAAAAATTTGGTTGCCATTATCATTATTCTGCTGGTGGCTCTGGCAGGTTCGAGTTATTGGGCCTTTTTTAAGAAGCAGGAAAATAATATCATCACCAGAGAAAATATTGTTTATCAATCTGAAAACAAAGAATTGATTGAACTAAGGGATTCTTTAGTAGCTCAGGTTGAATCATTAAGTTCCAGTTTTGCCGCATTATCTGAGGAAAATCAATCTCTGCAAGGTTCATTAAATGAGGCCAAGGTAGAATTGTCATCTAAAATCAGGGCTCTCACCTTGTATAAAAAGAATAGTGAGAAAGAAGCAAACAGTCTTCGTGCCGAAATTCTTCAACTGCTGGCCGTTAAAGCGGAATTGGAGGAATCCATCTCGGTGCTTCAGGAGGAAAATGACAATTTAAAAGTGGAAAATTCTTCCTTGACTTCAAATCTGAATGAAGCCAATAAGGATAAGGCTGCGCTCGCAAATTTGAATCGTACTATGCAGGAGGAAGTAAAAAAACTAACTTTGAATAATTTTAAAGCTGCTGCATTTCAGGTTGAAGTAGAAACCCCAAAATCTAAATTAACGGTTAAATCAAATAAAGCCAGACGTATCGTTGTTAATTTTGATCTCACCGATGTTCCGGATGAATATCAGGGGGTACGAACTATATATATGGCCATTACCAATGATAATGGCGTCCCGGTTCCTGGTTCCAATATCAGTAAAAATATTTCAGTCAACGGGCAAACGATGCCATTAAATGCTGTTTCAGGTAAAGAAGTAAATATTACAAGTAATCAAAGATTATCTTTTTCGCATAATATGGAAGACAAACTAAAAGCTGGTTTTTACAGGGTCGCCGTATATACGGATATTGGTATGCTGGGTTCCGCAAATTTCAGACTGGATTGATTTACTTTTTTCATATATTTGTGTGAAAATTTGTTCTATGCGCTCAGGCATTGTATTATTTCTGATATCCTTATTTTTTTGTTCTTGCGGAATTCCGAAAAAAGAGGTATTGATTCTGGAAAATACCTATAAAGCTGAACTTATAAAGTTAGATTCTCAATTGGTTGATCAGCGGAAAATAAACTACGATCTTACTTTAAATAACTATCAGAAACAAGGTTCTATAGCTACTTACGAATCAATTCAAACGGTATATCTGGACCGCCTGGATTCCTTGCAGAATGAAATAGATAAATTAAGTAAAAATTCTTCTTTGAACCAAATTTCACTGGCTGCCAACATTGATTCTCTGGAAAATAAACTGGCAAATCAATATCTGTTCACGCAGTCTGTTTTGAATTACTGGACAAAGTTTAATGCTCCGGTGAGCAAACTAACATCCATTCTCAAAGATTCACTTGCCTCGGAAAACAACGTGGTGATAGAGGAAACAACTTTATATTGCAGTGTTTCAATACCTATGGAAAGGTTATTCAAGCCATTTGTAACACAGGCTGTTGAAACAACGGCACTTCCTTTATTAGGTAAGATAAGTGAAATTCTTCAACTCTTTCCGGCTTTTACCATCCAGGTGATTGGTCATACCGATAATGCGGTTCAACAGAACAAAAAGTTACCGGATAACTGGGATTTAAGTGTTTTAAGGGCCTCTGCTGTTACAAAAGCATTTACAGAAGAGTTACAACTTTCTCCTTCCAGAGTACTTGCTGCCGGAAAGGGTGAATTTTCCCCAATGGAATCGAATGAAACACCAGAAGGCAAAGCACTGAACCGACGTATTGAACTTATAATCGGCCTTCGTATGGAGGATATACTTAGAGAATACAGGAAATTACTCCCGAAGTAATCTGCTGATAATTATGGGTGCAGCATTCCTGATTCAACTATATGAAGGTAAAGAAATATTAATCTTCTAACCCTCTGTTACCTGCCAGGAACTACCTTCCTTACCATCTTTAAGTTCTATTTGATTTTCCTTCAGGGAATCCCGGATAAGATCAGCTGTGGACCAGTCTTTTCTAAGTCGCGCGTCGTTTCTCATCTGAATAATAAGTTGCATTAAACCATCCAGTAATTTTTTATCCTGATTCCCTGATATTTCATTGTTTATCTCGCCGTCAATGGCAAAAATTTCATTGATGAATAAGTGGAATACTTTTTTTATTTCCTCAAACAAAGCAGGTGAGATCTGATTCCAGCCAATATGCTTGTCTTTTAGAGCATTTAGTTTATTTACAAGTTCAAACAGACGAGAAAGCGCCTTTGGCGTGTTAAAATCATCTGCCATATCGGCATGCGCTGCTTCCAGTAAGGTGGATATTTCCGTATCCTGGTCATAATTTCCGCTTGTACCAGGATGATGTATGGACTGAATCCATTTATTTGCCTCCATCAGACGTTTGTAACCTTTCTCAGCAGCTAATAGAGCTCCATCTGTTAAATCGAGGGTACTTCTGTAATGACATTGCAGCATGAAGAATTTTACCACCATCGGTGAATAAGATTTTGTGATATGTTCACTATTTCCGGTAAAAAGTTGTTCAGGTGAAATGGTGTTCCCATCACTTTTAGACATTTTTTTACCATTTAACAGAAGCATGTTAGTATGTAACCAGTATTTAGCCCCTTTACAATGGCATGACCCCATGTTTTGCGCAATTTCATTTTCATGATGAGGGAATTTCAAATCATTGCCTCCACCATGAATATCAAACACTTCGCCCAGGTATTTTAAACTCATCGCCGAGCATTCAAGGTGCCATCCGGGAAAACCTACACCCCAGGGTGAATTCCAGCGCATAATATGTTCGTCAGATGCTTTCATCCATATTGCAAAATCACCCGGATGATTCTTTTCACTTTGATTTTTAAGGTTATCTCTGGTCTCGGAAAGTAATTCGTCCCTTTTTCTACCGGAAAGGATACCATAGTCCCCTTTATTATCCAGGTATTTTTGGGTATCGAAATAAACGCTGCCATTTTTAATATAGGCTAATCCATTTTTCAAAATAGTTTCTACCATTTCTATTTGCTCTGGAATATGACCTGTTGCCCGAGGTTCTATGCTTGGAGGCAGGGTTTGAAAGATACGCATCATATTATGAAAACCAACCGTATATTTTTGAGCAACCTCCATCGGTTCTTTCTTTTCAAGGCGGGCACCTTTGCTCATTCTATCTTCCCCGTCATCCAGCAAATGACCTACATCGGTAACATTTCTGACATATCTTACTTGATAACCAATACTTTGTAAATATCTGTAAATAATATCAAAACTTACAAACGTCCGGCAATTACCTAAATGTACATCATTATAAACGGTAGGCCCGCATACATACATTCCTATGAAACCGGGTGTTTCAGGTGTAAATATTTCTTTTTGGCGTGTTAAACTATTATAAACTTGAAGCGATGAAGTCATTGAAAAATGGAGTTAATATGGATAAGTTTGCAAAAATAAGGATTGTTTTATTTGTTTCAACGCTTATTTCCAGATAATGTCGGCCGCAACCGGACAATGGTCAGAAATATTTCCCGGCAGATATCGCTGACAATACAAGGTGTTAAAGGTGTCGGCAGGTAATATATAGTCTATCCGCATTCCTTTAACTGGTCCGATATAGGTAATACCAATGCCATTGCCCGCAGTTAAAAAGGCATCGTTAGCGTATTTTCTTAACTTTTTGTACACAAACGATAATGGCGTATCATTTAAATCGCCGCATATAATATAGGGATATGGAGATTGGGCAATATGTTCAGCTAAAAGATTTGATTGCTGAGATCGCATTTTTATAGACTGCTTATACTGCGATAACATTCGCCGGTATAAATGAATATCTTCCTTTTCAGGTACCGTTCCCCCGGAAGAAATTTTATAGGCCATTCCGGTGATTTGATTGGACAGTAAATGGACGTTGTAAACCCTGAAAATTTTTCCATTTTTATGGCGGAAATCTGCATACTGAAAACCATTATCAATACTAAAAACATAGGATCTGGCTTTGATAGGATCATAGGTACTGTAAATGGCCAGTCCGGCTTGCCCGGAATAGGCAGCCCTGTGTAAACCTATTGTTTCCGGTAAACTTCCTTTTACCTTTTTTATCCCTTCAATTTCCTGTAAGCACCAGATATCAGGCTTAATTTCCAGCATCAGTTTTTCCCAGGAATCATCCATCAAATAAGGATGAGGATATTCGATTTCTTTGAATTCATGGGCGTTAAATGTAGCAATTCGGAATTTTTCAATTGGATTGACAGGAGAAAATTGTATCCTGAAATATCCTAATACATATTCATAACCTATAAGGATTAACAAGGCAGGTATCAGGAAAATAAAGCGTCGCCGGTAAACCCAGTAAATGGAAAAAAAAAGATTTGCCAATAAGGATAAAGGATAGCACAAACTGGCAATACCAAAAATCCAGCTATCATTTGGATCGATATAGGCACCAAGATAAAGAATAGGTAAACTAAGTGCAGTTAAAATAGTGATGATACGAAGGAATAAGTCCAAAACTTATTTTTTGCTGGCTTGAAATAAAAATTCTTTCTCCTCATCAGACAAACTGTCATATCCCTTTTGTTTTATTTTATCCAGAATATGGTCCAACTGCGCCTGATAATCGATACTACTCCCTCTCTTCGTTTCTTTTTCAGCGGTACTTTTTACTTTGGAGCGGGAATTTTTATGGATAACTTTTAATGGGTTATTTCTCCTGTGGGTGGCTTTATTGGATGAGAATAAATATTGAATATACTCCGTCATTCTATTGAAAGGCAATGATAAATCATGTCCTTCCTGAAGTAATTTAACGAAAATCCAACCGAATATAGCTCCTCCGAGATGGGCAAAATGACCACCTGTGTTGGCATTTGATGTGATCGAAATCAAATCTATCAGCAGCAAAGCAAGTACAATAAATTTTAATTTGACATCACCAATGAATAATAATCTGAAATTATAATCGGGAGCAATTGTTCCGGCAGCTACAACGATAGACATGATAGCAGCTGATGCTCCCAGTGCCATCCTGGTTCCATCAGCTCCGTATGAAAGTAAATTAGCTGACAGGAAAAATAAGACAGAACCCATGATGCCGCCACAAAAATAAAGGAAAAAGATACGGTGATTTCCCAGAAAATCGCCAGTTACCCTGCCAAACCAGATGAATAATAGCATATTCCAGAGAATATGGAAAAATTCAAGATGAAAAAACATATTGGTAAGTAAAATCCAGGGATGGGTCATCACAAACATACCATCGGAGGACATAGCCAGATATTTAATAATTTGCTCAAAAAAAGGAGATGGTTTTCCCCCATTGGAAAGAAACAGAATAAAATGTAAGATACTGGCAAAAATAAAAATAGCTACGTTTATGATAACCAATTGGTTAACTCGGTTTCCGTAATCAAATTCCGCTTTTAAATCGTTATATATGGATCTTAGCATGGTGTTTTATCCTCGTTAATTAAATCTCATTGGGAATTTATGCCAGAAAGTGATGATTAAAAACCCAAAGAGCGCACCACCGAGGTGTGCAAAATGGGCAACGCCGGGCTGTTTACCACTCAAACCAAGATATAACTCAAGGCCTGCATAAATTAAGACAAAATATTTTGCCTTCAGGGGTATAGGAGGAATTAACAGTTGAATGACAGCATTTGGAAAATTCATGCCATAAGCAACCAATAAACCGAAAACAGCACCTGAAGCCCCGACAGTTGGAATATTCATACTTCCCATCGGAATAGATCCTGATGTCAATTCCCAGTGCATGACCAGCATGTGGAGCACAAACGAACCCAGTCCGGTGGCTAAATAATAGAATAAAAACCGTTTCGGTCCGAATACCGCTTCCACAGGTGGGCCAAACATATAAATAGCAAACATATTGAACAATAAATGCATGAAACTTCCATGCATAAACATGTGGGTAACAATTTGATATGGCTGAAAATAAGGAGAGCCCGGGTAGTAAACGGCCAATAGGTTAGGTTCTATAAAAAATCTAACTCCGAGGAAAAGAATAATGTTGATAATCAACAGATTTTTGACAACATCGGTAAGTTGTAGCATATTTTAGCTTTTAAATGATTCGACAAGTTCTGATAGGTCATAGGTAAGAAAGCAGCGGTTACCTGATGGACTCATCAATGGATTTTCACAAGCAAAAAGCTCGTCAATCAATGTTTGCATTTCTGTCTGGCTCAACATTTTCCCCCGTTTAATGGCGCCTGCTTTTGCCATAGCCCTGCACAGTTTCTCGGTTGTACCCAACTTTAAATGTGCGCCCTGCTTAAATTGTTCTAACAGGTCTTCCAGTAAACTTACTTCTTCGGAGGAGGAAATACCGGCGGGAACGCCATTTATCAGAAAACCGTTGTTACCAAATGGTTCTATATCGAAGCCCAGTGTATTCATCTCGGGCAATAAATCCATTAAGATGATGGCGTTAGCCGGACTGTACTGCACTTGCCTGGGGAATAAAAGCCGCTGAGAACTGATCCTGTTATCATGAATGGCGCGCTCAAATTGTTCATATAATATCCTTTCATGCGCGGATTGCTGATCGAGTAACAAAAAGCCCGATTTAATCTGGCAAACTAAATAGCGGTTATGAATCTGATACGGCGATTTTAATTGAAACTGCGTTGTCTCGGCAAATAGGGGTTGATCAGCCGATGCCTGGAGAGTAACTACCTCAGGTTTTGGATAGTCGTCAAAATCAGGTTCAATAGTCACAGGATTTTTCATCCCTTCATACAGTTTTTCCCATTGTTTTGAACCGGACGATGGTCTGTATGATGATCCATTCAGCTGATTTGCTCCTTGTTCCAATGAAGGTATAGACGCCTGGGATGGCGTAAAATGGAGCATACTATGGTCAAAATCAAGACTGCCGGAAATGCCATACTGGCCAATGGCATGTCTTACAGCTACCCGGATATAACTGTAAATCAGGGACTCATCCTCAAATTTTATTTCCTGTTTGGTTGGATGAATATTGATATCTATTTTACCAGGGTCTATTTCAATATAAAGTACATATAGTGGAAAAGTATCCTTTGGCAACATATCTTCGAACGCGTTCGTTATAGCGTGCTGTAAATAATGGCTTTTTATAAATCGATTATTAACAAAAAGATATTGTTCTCCACGTGTTTTCCTGGCAAATTCAGGTTTACCCACAAAGCCACTGAGGCGTACTATATCTGTTTCTTCCTCAACAGGCACTAATTTTTTATTGGACTGTACACCCAGTACCTGTGAAACCCTTTGTCTTAAATTTCCTGGTGCATAAGTGGCAATCTCATTATCATTATGGGAAAGATGCAATTGTATGGTAGGATTAGCTAAGGCAATTCTCTGAAATTCTTCTACTAAATGCTTTAGCTCTACCGTGTTGTTTTTAAGAAAATTCCTTCGTGCAGGAACGTTAAAAAATAAATTCTTGACGGACATGCTTGTGCCGGGATTCATGGTACAAGGTTCATGCTTTTTTATTTCTGTAGCTTCAACCACCAGCCGGGTACCTAATTCGGCGGAATGTAATCGTGTTTTTAACTCAAGCTGGGCTACTGCAGCGATTGATGCCAGGGCTTCCCCGCGAAACCCCATGGTTCGGATTGAAAATAAGTCGGAAGAATCTTTGATTTTAGAAGTAGCATGTCTTTCGAGTGACATTCTTGCATCTGTTTCTGACATGCCACATCCGTTATCTGTTACCTGAAGGAGTTGACGGCCTGCTTCTTTAGCATGAACGATAATAGAGGTAGCACCTGCATCTACTGCATTTTCCAGCAATTCCTTGAGCACGGAGGCAGGCCTTTGAATAACCTCACCCGCAGCAATTTGATTGGCAATGGCATCGGAAAGCAGTTTGATGACGTCTGACATCTGTTATTTTTTTTCAATCAGTTGTATCCAGATGGGCAAAAATTCAGTAAGGACAAAGTAAACGGCGAAAAGTAAAATACCAATGATCATGAGTAATCTCATGTTTTGCTGACGTTTTGATTTTTGGGCAAAAGCAGCATCCGCTTTATACTTGCTTCTAAAGCCAGCGCGAATTCTCATTTTTGTGCCTTCAATGTCCTCTTGTTTTCTTAATTCCCGATCTCTGGCCCGTTCTTCCAATTCCTCCTTAACAGGATCATAAAACCTGGGTGTAAAGTTAAACGGTTTCGTTTTAGGCAATTTGGAAAATCGAAATAATGACATGATTTCTTAATTTACTATGGATTGCAAAATTAAACTAATTTTAGCTTAATGGGGAATGAATTTGTATCCATTTCCAAAGGTATTCATTTTGGCATTTTATTTTTTTCCTGATATGGATGCTTCAAATATTTAGTTATGTACCTTTGCAGTTACACTGTTTATAAAAAAATGCTTTATGAGCGATGCCATTAAACATGAGTGCGGAATCGCACTCATTCGTCTCAGGAAACCACTTTCTTTTTATCAGGAAAAATATGGTTCTGCCTTTTATGGTATTGAAAAAATGCGTTTATTGCTTCAAAAACAACGGAATAGGGGTCAGGATGGTGCCGGTTTAGCAACTATAAAATTAGATCCGAATCCTGGAGAAAAATATATAAGCAGAAAAAGAAGCGTTGCTTCGAACTATCTGGATGATCTTTTTGATCAGATCTGGTATCATTTTTCTAACCTGAAGGAATATCAGCTGGACGCAGAATGGTTGAAAAATAATAAACCCTATATGGGTGAATTATTGCTCGGTCATCTCAGATATGGCACCCATAGTGACAACTCTATTGAAACTTGCCACCCTTTTTTAAGGCAAAATAACTGGATAAGCAGGAATTTACTATTAGCGGGTAATTTTAATCTGACCAATGTGGATGAACTATTTCAGGAACTGGTTGAATTAGGGCAATATCCAAAGGAAAAATCGGATACCGTTACCGTACTTGAAAAAATAGGACACTTCCTGGATGATGAGGTTCAAAGGCTTCATACCTGGTACAAGCCTGACGGTCATTCCAATATTCAGATTAATGACCTTATTTATGAAAACCTGGATATTCAACGATTGCTAAAAAGAGCCTGTAAGAAATTTGACGGGGGTTATGTTATGGCTGGTCTGATAGGTCATGGAGATGCTTTTGTTATCCGCGATCCTGCAGGCATCAGACCTGCATTCTATTATGCTGATGAGGAAATTGTAGTGGTAGCCTCGGAAAGACCCGCCATCCAAACTACGATGGAAGTTAACTTTCAGGATATCAGGGAAGTTAAACCCGGACATGTCCTCATAATCAGAAAAAATGGTGATTTGCAGGAAGTTCCTTTTATTGAACCCAGAGAAATATCTCCCTGCTCTTTCGAACGGATTTATTTTAGTAGGGGAAATGACAGGGATATTTATCTGGAAAGGAAAGCGCTTGGCAGAAAACTTATTCCCCAGATCCTGGAAAGCGTAGATTATGATTTTGAGAATACGGTCTTTTCTTTTGTTCCAAATACAGCTGAAACGGCTTTTTTCGGTATGATTGAAGGTATTTACGAAAGTCTGGACATTGTTAAAACAAAAAAAATACAAACGCTGATTAATCAGGGGGAAGTGGATGATATTGCCCTTCAAAAGATCATGGCATTAAAACCCCGGATCGAAAAATTAATCCTCAAGGATGCAAAAATCAGGACTTTTATTGCCGATTCGCAAACCCGGGGTAAACTGGTTTCCCATGTCTATGATATTACATACGGATTAGTAAAAAATGGGGTGGATACATTGGTTTTGCTCGATGATTCTATCGTCAGAGGTACCACGCTCCGGGACAGTATTATTCATATTGCCTCAACCCTGAAGCCTAAGAAAATCATTATTGCCTCAACAGCGCCTCAAATTAGATTTCCGGATTGTTATGGGATTGATATGTCAAAAATGGGTGAATTTGTGGCTTTCAAAGCATTGGTAAAATTGCTGGAAGAAAGGAATAAAACAAATCTGCTCCATGAAACGTATGCCAGATGTAAAGAGGTAGAGTTTTCATCTGCTGCCCTGGCTGAAAATCAGGTAAGTAGATTATATGAGTCGTTTTCCTATCAGGAAATTTCAGAAAAAATCGCTGAAATTGTTACGCCCCCGGGGATTGCAACGGAAATTGAAGTCATTTACCAAACTATTTCCGATTTACATGACGCCTGTCCCAATCATAAAGGGGACTGGTACTTTTCTGGAAAATATCCAACACCAGGTGGGGGAAGAGTAGCAAACAGGGCTTTTATAAATTATATGGAAAAAAAGGATGTCCGTGCCTACTAAAGCCCTCCTTTTTGCTTTACTGAGCGTACAAAAAGCCTTTTAACGCAATTTTTTTAATCGTTCTCCGGCAGCAGCCAGTGTCTCCTCTTTTTTTGCAAAACAAAAACGCACGATATGGGCGTCAGGCGGATGATGATAAAAGGAAGAAAGGGGAACGGCGGCTAATCCAATTTCTTTGACCAGCCATGTTGTGAAATCAGTATCCTTTTCTTTGCTAATATGTTCATATTCACAACATTGAAAATAGGTACCCTCACAGGAAAGAGGCTTTAATCCTGTTCCTTCCAGCAGGTGTAAAAAATAATCTCGCTTTTCTTCGTAAAATAGATTTAGTTTGAGGTATTGTCCCGGATCTTCCAGGTAATCTGCCAGGGCATATTGTAGAGGGGTATTTACAGAAAATACATTAAATTGATGTACTTTCCTGAATTCTTTTGTCAATATTGGGGGTGCAATGACATATCCTATTTTCCAGCCTGTAACATGGTAGGTCTTGCCAAATGAAAAGACAGCAAATCCTCTTTTCCTTAATTCGGGATATTTTAATATACATTCATGCTTTTTCCCATCGTAAATTAGATGCTCATATACCTCATCACTGAGAAGAAAAATTTCTGTATTGGTTAGGATCTGCTCCAAATTTTTCATATCATTTGCAGAACATATTCTTCCGGTTGGGTTATTTGGCGTATTTATAATGATTAACTTTGTTTGTGCGGAAAACATTTTCCTTACAAGATTCCAGTCAATATTATAATCAGGTCCCTCGAGAATAACAGGCTTTGCAATACCACTACATAATTCGATGGACGGACGATAGGAATCATAGGCTGGTTCAAAATAAATGACCTCATCCCCTGGCCTTATTAGTGCGGAAATAACGGTAAAAATACCTTGTGTGCCACCGGCAGTTATCGTTATTTCCTCTTCTTCGTGTATATTTAACTGATATAAACCATTAAATTTTTCCGCTAATTTTTCTCTTAATAAGGGAATCCCAATCATCTGGGCATATTGATTTTTCCCTTTATGTAAATATTGGTCAGCTAAATCCAGTAAATAGGCGTCTGGTTCAAAATCAGGAAATCCCTGGGAAAGATTGATAGCACCATATTCATTGGCCATATTTGACATGACTGTAAATATAGTGGTGCCTACATTTGGTAATTTTGAATTTATAAGCATGATTTAATTATGAAAGGTACTATATATGTTGCTGATACCTTCTGCCAGGTCCAGGTCTTTTTGCGTAATGATGTTTCCTTTATCATGTGTTGTCAAACGAATCTCTACCTTGTTCCAGCAATTACGCCAATCGGGATGATGATTTATTTTTTCAGCCAGCAGGGCTACCTGAGTCATAAACCCAAAAGCAACTGAAAAATTTTTAAATTCAAAAAAACCAACCAATGCATTATTCTCTTCTTTCCAGTATGCCATAAAAGATTTATTTTAATCTGAAAGTTGAGCTAAAGCTTCGTCCAGATTATTTAATAATTGCTCAATATGTTCTTCTTTTGTATGAATACTTGTTATACATGCCCTAAGATATAAATTATTATTTAGTTTAAGGATGGAAAACCAGGTATTTCCGCAGTCAATAATTTTTTTATGGAAACCTGCTATTTTTTCAGAAGAAAGGGATTCCAGTTTTTCATGTGTGAAGACAACAACCGCCAGGGAACTTTTTACAGGTAGTTTCCATCCTTTTTTCACCAGCCCATTAGCCAGATATTCAGCCAGTTCCAGTTGCTTTTCAATTTCAGCAGAAAGTTTTATGGATCCTTTTACTCTGAAAGCCATGTATACTTTTAATCCGATAAATCTACGAGACCACAGCAAGCTATTCTGGTAGGGATCATTATTAGTCTGTGAGGGCATATATAAAGCCTCTGTTTGAAACGTTTTATACACTGTTTCCGGATATTTACAAAAAAACATGCCGGCTCCCATGGGCACGCTCAGCCACTTATGGGCATCGGCAGTTACAGAATCTGCCAGTTCAATGTATTGCAGCTGTTTGGCGATAACAGGTGAAATAATGGCACCTCCCGCCCAGGCTGCATCTACATGTAACCACATGTTTTCTTTCTTAGCCAGATCTGATAGTTCTTTCAGGGGGTCAATGCTACCAATTGGCGTTGATCCGGCTGTTCCAACCAGTAAAAACGGAAAATATCCATTCTCTTTATCCTTTTTTATTTGTCTGGTCAATTCATCTGTATCCAGGGTAAAATCTGCTTTAAGTGGGATTTTAAAAACAGCAGCGGTTCCGAGACCTGTATTTTTTGCAATTTTATCGAAAGAATTATGTGCGAGGGTAGAAACATAAAATCTTGGTTTTTCTTTTATGCCAGACAGTCCTTCTGCTAAATAAGCAGGGAAATAATGAGCTAACGCACATAATACCGCTGTAAAATTTGCCTCCGAACCACCTGAGGTGAAATGACCTGTCGCATTGGTCGGCCAGTTCATTTTTTTCAGATACAGCTGGATAATGGTACTTTCCACCTCATTGGAAAAATGGGCATGGCTGTAGGCTGCCATTTGAGGATTGAACAATGCCGTCAGAAAATCACCAATTACAGCAGAAAAGGAGGTGGCGGGGTTAAATAAACCAAAATAACCCGGATGGGGTACATGAATATTACCTTGTTGCATCCATGGAAGCAGGTCGTCAAGGGTATTTTCTATTTTTTCACCATGTTCTAAATCTTTACACCTCAGATAATTTTTTATCTCTTCAATGGTTTTTTTAGGGACGATAGACAATTCGGAAAGACCATCGTAATAATTTTCTGTTATAGATTGAAGTTTTGAAAAAATAGATTCCATACCTTACACTTTTAAATGCTAAGGTAAGTAAATATGTCTTTATTAAAAAAGTTGGCAGGAGAAACGGCCATTTATGGATTGAGTAGCATTCTGGGTCGTTTACTGAATTATGTTTTGTTAACTCCTTATCTGACCAGGGTTTTCAATACTGAATCCTATGGCATCATTTCTGATATATATGCCTATGTGGCCTTTTTGACGGTTATTTTTACCTATAGAATGGAAACGGCCTTTTTTAGATTTGCCAGTCGGGAAGAAACCAGAGGTAATGCCTTTGAAACGGCATCCGGTTTACTGATAATCAGTACAATTGGCCTTTCCGGCTGTCTCGCCTTTTTTGTTCCTCAGCTGGCTGAATTGTCAAATTATCAGCGTAATCCGGAATATTTATATCTGTTTACAGGTGTTTTAGCCTTAGATACGCTGGTTGCGATTCCCTTTGCCCGATTGAGATTACAGAACAGACCCTGGCGGTTTGCAGGACTCCGGTTGATGAATATTCTAATCAACATAGGATTTTTGTTTTTCTTTCTTGAATTATGTCCCTGGTTGATTAAACATAACTTTCAATGGGCTGCCTGGCTATATAAGGATGATTTCAGGATTGGTTATGTATTTTTATCCAATTTTCTAGCTAGTGTTTTTACTTTTATTCCATTTTTGCCGGTATTTAAACATGTAAAGTCAGGTTTTGATAGGGTTTTGGCGGGAAAAATGCTTGTATATGCAGCACCTTTGGTTATTTCCGCCTTTGCGGGTATTATAAATCAATTTATAGGTACTCCCTTATTAAAATATCTTGGTCCCGGAACGATTTCTCAGAATTTAAGTGAGGTAGGTGTTTTTAATGCAGCTGCTAAAATTGCTGTGCTGATGACACTATTCACCCAGGCATTTAACTATGCTGCAGAGCCATTTTTTTTCAGACATGCCCAAAGAAAGGATTCCAATCTTATTTACAGTCAGGTGGCCAGGGCATTTACGTTGACAGGATGTATTGTTTTCCTTGGTATTCTTGGTTTTATAGATGTTATAGGACTGTTAATTGGGCCGGATTTTAGGGGAGGGCTCCATATACTCCCTTTTTTACTTTTAGCTTATCTGTTTCTGGGACTTTTTTATAGCTTTTCCATCTGGTATAAATTAGCTGATAAAACCTATATTGGGGGAAGAATTTCCTTTGCCGGTACCGTCATTACTATTTTGTTAAATTTCTTGTTAATACCGCATTTTGGTATGTCTGGTCCTGCCATAGCTGCATTTGCCTGTTATTTATTTATGGCTGTTGCCGCTTTTCTTACGGGTAAATATTATTATCCGATCCCTTATCCTGTTGAAAAAATGGGGGCTTATCTGGGCGGAGCGATGCTTGGTTATGCCGGCATTATATATTTACCTGTTTTCCTGCCTGATCTGGTGATTTATCGCATAATGGTCGGAGGTATCGTTTTTTGTTTGTATCTTTTATTTTTAATCTTTCTGGAGAGGAAAGAGTTGTTGGTTTTGATGAAAAAAATGAGGCATTAATTTAACATATATGGAATACGCTTTAGTAACGGGAGGAAGCCAGGGTATTGGTCGCGCCATTGCAAGGGAACTGGCCGAAAGGGGTTTTGGAATTTTTTTAGCGGCGCTGGATAATTCATTTTTGGATGAAACCGCCTTGGAAATTGCTTCTACTTTCAAAGTGCCGCTGATTAAATTTCCGGTTGACCTGACAAAAGAGGGTGCTGCGTTAGCTATCAAAAATAAAATATTGGAAGAGGGTATTTCCTTGAAAATACTGGTGAATAATGCTGGATTTGGCAGAGGTGATTTTTTTGAAAATATCGCTTTAGATACCTATCAGGTCATGATGAGCCTCAATAATCGGGTAATGGTGGAACTTTGCCATCAGTTGATTCCCTTACTGAAAATGAATAAATCTGCCTACATTTTGAATATAGGCAGTATGGAAAGTTTTTTACCTATGCCGGTAAAAGCGGTCTATACGGCAACCAAACATTTCGTTCTCGCCTTTTCATTAGCCATTGGAACAGAATTAAGCGGTACCGGCGTATCCATTTCCGTTTTATGTCCAGGCCCGGTGGTAACAAATGAAGATGGTTTGAGAAGGATAAAGAATAATGGAGCAAGAGCAAGACTGGTGGTCATGATGCCAGAAGAAGTAGCTCTCGTGGCTGTAAAAGGTCTTTTAGCGGGAAAAAGAATCATAGTTCCGGGGAACATTAACAAACTAATCCTTTTCGCGAATAATATACTTCCGGTCAGTTTAAAAATGAAATTATTAAAGAAAATAGGATTTAGCTTTTTGCCTGCGGAAAGTCCGGACGATAAAAGATTTAAAAATCAGGGTTAAAAAAATCGTCGATGTTACATAATTGACAACATATTTGCCATAATTCACTTGAATCTGCTGTTTTGTAGGAATCTGCTGAGGAAGATTTGGGATTACATTTATCCCAGTAAAGGCCACTTTGGGAATGGACCGCAGGATTGGAGGCTAAGTAAATCTGTGTTTGTGCGCCAACTTCAGGCGTTACCCCTCCGCTTCTCCTTAATTTCCATGCCAATGCATGCAACCAGTTCGTTTTCTTTACCCCTATATCCGTTTTAACCAAGCCGGGCTGAACAGCATAGGTGGACAATTTTTCAACTGGTTTACGTCGGTTCAATTCATACATGAAATGAATATTGGCTAATTTAGATTGAGCATAAGCTCTTAGTCCATGATAATTTTTACTTAAATGAATGTCGTCAAAATAAATTTTACCCTGAAAATGTGAATCAGAAGCAACACTGACCACACGTGGCGCATCTGATAAAATTAAATTTGGATAAAGAGCATGAGTGAGCAGGAAATAGGCTAAATGGTTGATGGCAAACATAGATTCAACCTTTTCTTCTGTATAGGTAAGTTCTGATATCCATGTTCCTGCATTATTAACCAGCACGTCGATAACGGGGAAAAGCTGTCTAATCTCAATGGCTACCTGACGAATATTTGCCTGAGATTCGAGTAAAATGGGCAAAACCTGAAGATTTGCTGAAGGATATTCCGCTTTAATCTTGTCAGCGGCCAGATTTCCTTTTTCAAGGGAACGACAAAGCATAATGACATTTGCCTCCATTTTAGCTAATGCACGAGCTGTTTCATAGCCTAAACCTGAATTGGCTCCAGTGATAACAATATTTTTATTTTTCATTATTTGTTGCTTATTTGCCGAATGGCCTGTTTGTGCAATATTGGGGCAGGCTTAATATGGAGAGGATTTAACTGACCGTCCAATAGTTCAATTTCTGTTTCATTTAAAATAAGAAAATATTGAATATTTGAGGTGTCTGCTTCAAGTCCATAAATAAGTGCGTGTGGATCAATATCATTTCCCTGGATAAAACTCAAAGCGCCACTGTCAATGGCAGTGGTGTAGTCATTCTCATTGACGTAAAACTTTTGCTTCCTTTTATAATGAAATCGCTGTAAGTCAAAATAAAGGTATATAGAAATCATTTTACAATGATTGCAGGGTATATTTCCCTCGAAAGCAATTTCATTATCAACGGGCAACTCCTTTTCCTGAATAAGAAAAGAAAACTCTTTTTCATTCAATGATGCTTTTGCATTGCGACGATCTTCTTTTTGGCAATTCAAAAAAAAGAGAAGTAATGAAATTGAAATTAAGATATGTGTAATTTTCTCCAGGCTCAATTCAACAACTTTATTCGCAAAAGTAAAAGTTTTTTTGAATCTGCCAAGGTATATTATGAAAAAGTGAAGTTCAGTTATTGTTTGAAGAGCCTTCTTACGGCGAGATTCACATTATTAGTACCTATAATCTGTACTAAATACATTCCCCTTGGCAGGTTTTCCAGCGAATATCTGGCATCCGTGGTGATTTCTGAAAATTCTCTGACTCTTCCACCTACCATATTGTAGAGCACTACCTTTGTAACTCCTGTTGATTCACTTAAACTTATGAAATGGGTAGCAGGATTTGGAAAAACATCAATATTAATGCGGAATTCCTTGCGGGAATATTCATTTCCCCATGAACTGCGCGCCGATGTCTGCGCCAGGAGAGATGTTCCCGGCAGCATAAGCAACACAATAAGGGTTAAGAACAAACGCATCACATTTATTTTTTCATAATAAATGTAAAAGTACATCATTTTGTTCCATGAAGCAATTAAATATTGTTCAAAAAGTAATTTTTTTTGCTGTAGTCATTATAAAAAAAGGGAATTAACAACAAGGAGGAAAAGTAGGCTTATCTTTGTTAGCTAAAAGTCAGTAATGTTGAAAGCAAAAAAATCATTCGGCCAGCATTTTTTGCACAGGGAAGACATTGCATCTGCTATTGCCGGTGCGCTTACCCAAACGGTTGAAGTACCAAGGATTCTCGAAATAGGTCCTGGAAAAGGAATGTTGACTAAGTATTTGAAAAATATCCCGGCAACCCTTAAAATGGTAGAAGCCGATCAGGATATGATTGCCTTTTTAAAGAAAAGTTATCCTGCCTGGACAACAGATATCATTGAAGGTGATTTTTTAAGTTTGAATCTGACCCGGATTTTTGAGGAGAAACCATATCTCATCATTGGAAATTTCCCTTATAACATTTCTTCTCAGATTGTTTTCAGACTCATTCAGTACAGGGCTCTGATTCCAGAATTAGTTGGTATGTTTCAAAAAGAAATGGCTGAAAGGATTGTTTCTAAGCCAGGTTCCAAAGATTATGGCATTATTAGTGTTCTGACTCAGGCTTATTACTCAGGTGAATGGTTGTTCGACGTGGATAAATCCAGTTTTAAACCTCCACCAAAAGTTCAGTCTGCGGTTATCCGACTGGAAAGAAAACCAGTCTTGACGCTTGATTGCAATGAAAGTCTGTTTAAGTCAGTAGTAAAACAAGCATTCAATCAACGAAGAAAAATGTTGAGGAATTCCTTGAAATCTCTTTTTCCAAACACGGATCTAATGGCGGATTCATTTTTTAACCAGCGTCCGGAAGATTTGAGTCTGAATGATTATATTTCGCTGACCCAGCAAATTGAGGCCTACAGAATTGATTCATCTGTTTAAATACCCTTATCTTTGTATTTAGATTATTCAATTAAAAATAATGGATTATGAGTCTGGAAGAAAAAATAATGGAAGACCTTAAAATCGCAATGAAGTCGCAGGACAAAGCAGCTATGCGAGGATTGAGAGCTGTAAAAAGTGCACTTCTCTTGCTTAAAACAGATGGGTCCGGAAAAGAAATTACCCCCGAAAGGGAGATTCAGTTGTTGCAAAAACTGGTGAAGCAACGTCGGGAATCCATCGCAATTTTTGAAAAGGAAAACAGGACTGATCTTGCTGAGGTAGAAAAGGAAGAGGTAGCTATCATTGAAAAATATTTGCCGGAGGCTCTTTCTCCCGCAGAACTGGAACAATTCGTAAGATCAGTCATAGCATCAACTGGTGCCACTTCAACAAAAGATATGGGTAAAGTCATTGGCTTAGCCTCCAGGGAATTAGCTGGAAAAGCGGATGGAAGAGCAATCTCCGATATGGTGAAAAAATGTTTGGCAGAATGATATGCCCTCAAATATCTCAAGTAAAATGGAAACATCTTTTTTTAAGGAACTTGGTCTGAAAGACCAGAATCCGGGTACCTCAACTGGTCTTTCTTTTTCAAATGAGTCCAGCCAATTTATAGATTCTTTTTCTCCCGTCGATGGCTCCCTGCTGGGGCGTGTTGCCATAACCACGGAAAAGGAATTTCAAAAGGTAATGGATACAGCGTCGGCTGCTTTTTTAATATGGCGTAATATGCCGGCACCTAAAAGAGGGGAGGTGGTTCGTCAATATGGAGATATACTGAGAAAACATAAGGATGCACTCGGAAAACTGGTTTCCGCTGAAATGGGCAAAAGTTTGCAGGAGGGATTCGGTGAGGTGCAGGAAATGATTGATATCTGTGATTTCGCAGTCGGGCTTTCCCGCCAGTTATACGGATTGACTATGCATTCGGAAAGACCTGGTCACAGAATGTACGAACAATGGCACCCACTGGGGGTGGTTGGCGTTATTTCTGCTTTTAATTTTCCGGTCGCCGTGTGGTCCTGGAATGCTATGATTGCCCTGGTTTGTGGAAATGTTGTGGTTTGGAAACCATCAGAAAAAACACCGCTTTGTGCCGTTGCCTGTCATTGGCTATTGCAACAGGTATTGACCGGAAATGCAGTGCCGGACGGTGTTTGTAATTTGGTTACAGGGAATTATATAGCAGGTGAATGGCTCACTTCTGATGAAAGAATCCCTTTGATTTCAGCTACGGGAAGTACCAGAATGGGTAAACTGGTTGCATCAAAAATGGCTGACCGTCTGGGTAAAACAATCCTGGAATTAGGAGGTAATAATGCCATTATTGTAACACCCAGTGCCGATTTGAATCTTGTACTTACAGGTGCACTTTTCGGAGCAGTAGGCAC
>Ga0172376_10001912_pt1 | contig 26069 bp, 23 predicted proteins | sample Lak35m_FD_121114 | JGI IMG/M metagenome (GOLD analysis project Ga0172376, IMG submission 121114) | Freshwater microbial communities from Kabuno Bay, South-Kivu, Congo - kab_092012_35m | ecosystem: Environmental > Aquatic > Freshwater > Lake | place: Democratic Republic of the Congo: South-Kivu...
GGTGTCAAGGCGGCCCAGCGGGCGATCGGGGAAGTGGAGGCCATGGCCTACCGGGGGGATGTGCAACTGCGGGTCCTGAACCTGCCTGCCGGCAAAGATCCGGACGAGTTCCTGCGACACCATAGCCCCCCTGACTACCAGGCTCTGGTGGAGGCCGCTCCCCTCTGGATTGATTGGCAAATTCATCAGCTCATCGAGGGAAAGGACCTCCGCCAAGCCGACCAATTTCAGCAAACCACCCAGGCGATCGTCACCCTTCTAGGGGATATTGCCAACGCCGATACCCGCACCCACTACGTCCGTTACTGCGCCGAGATTTTCAGTAATGGGGATAGTCGGCTGGTGCCCCTGTTGGCGGAGAATTTAATCACCCAGGTACGCCGCCAACGGCGAGCCACCTCCCAAACTATCGCGCCGGCTCCGGTGCCCGTTTCCAGCACCAGCTACCTGGAACAGGCGGAAGTGGCGCTGCTAAGGCTTTTTCTCCACTCCCCCAGCCACCGCCAGGAGATTGATCAGGTCTTAGAAGACCGGGATTTACAATTTAGCTATTCCCACCACCGGGCCTTCTGGCGACAGATGCAGCGGTTACTGAGTCAGAGCCACGACTCTCCCAATCCCCCAGACCTGGTTAGTCAGCTACGGCATCGCCTGGCGGATACGGGTTTGGCCAGTTTACCGTTACAAGCCCTACTAAACCTGAGTGAGAAGACCCGGCGGGACATCTTCCGGGGTCCCCTGGTGATTCGTGCAGCGGTCGCTTGCATGGAAAAAAACCTTTGCGAGAAGCGCTATCGCCACTTTCTGGCCCTGTGGGAAAAAACCGGTGCCGATGTCAGTCCGGAGCAGGCCGCCTATTTCCAAACCCAAATCTATGCAGAAAAACGCCGCATAGAAGCCCTGGAAAAGGACCGCCAGGTTAACTTTGAGGATTTAGTGACGATGCCCTGGGTGGGGGAACAATACGAGGCCCTTGATCCGACAACGGTCAGGCCAGATGCTGGAGGCCAACCTATGGGCTAGAAAAACCACCCCGGCTGGATAATCGAGACGCTCAAGGGATACATCCTATTTCAAAACAAATTTTTCACAACAGAATATTTAGATAAAGCCAAAAACCATAAATATTCCTTCGTATTTCTACAACAAAAACTTTGACAATCATTTATACAGGCTAAAAAAAGTGGAAGCCCTATAGCCGGCTATTTATGGGTGGTCACTCCCCAAACCCCTACCAATGGGCTTTCCAGGGTTTAGTCAAGGGAATTGTCCTAAATCGGGCTCAGTACTATAGGGGTAGGCACCGCCTCTCACCTTGGTACGGCTGGTCAAGCTATGGTTACTGTCGATAGTGGTTATATTCTGGTGGTCGACCCGCAACGGCGGGAAATACCGGCGTTCTCCCCTACGCGCCTCGACCTGGAGTACCCTGTGTTCGTGGTTAACTCTACGGAACAGGCGATGGGGCGGTTAGATAAAGGCTTTCCCTGCCTGGTCATTTTAATCATGGATGATGGCCAGGAGTGGTTGCGGTCCTCCATTGAACAGCTACGCCAGATGACTATCGCCAGGGCGATGACCATTGTGGCCTTAACCGACGCCACCAGCCCTGAGTGGCGCTACGCTGAGGACATGCCCGATGTGGATGGGTTCTTAGTCAAACCCCTAAGCCTGGATATTCTCAAATCCTTAGTGGCCTCCGCCACCGCTAGACAAAGCAAGGATCGGGGACTAGTCGGCAAAAAAACAACATTGTCCATGGTCAATTATTCCCTCAACCCTAAAGTTTTGGGCATTGAACAGGACTATATTAGCTCGATAGCCTGGCTCCAGGAGTCCTAGGCTGTGGGCTAGCCCCAGGGCTTGAGCGGGGTAAAGGCTAGCCATTCTCAGGGCCTCGGGCAGATCTAAATCGCCATGGACCACACAATTTTGCACCGCCTCCATCAGGGTTAGGGCCGACCCCCCCAGGGTGCCATCAGCGGAGACACAGCGGCCATTTTGGTAAAACACTTGCTGTCCGCCAATTATAAAGGAGGAGAGGGTTGTCCCCACCGGTGGTGTGGCATCACTGACCAAAATCAATTTATTGCCCTTGATGGCCTTGGCTAGACGCAGGGATCCGTAGTGAACATGGTGACCGTCGGCAATCATGCCAGCATAGACCTCCGGTCGACTGAACACCGCCCCCACCAGCCCTGGGCTTCGTCCTAACCAAGGGGACATGGCATTAAACAGATGGGTGGCCATGGTTACGCCCCGATCAAACCCGGCCAGGGCCTGCTCAAAGGTGGCGTCGCTATGGCCAGCGGAAACCACAATGCCCGCCCCTGATAGCTGTTGAACCACCGCCTGCTCAACCATCTCGGGGGCCAGGGTCACCAACCTCACCACCCCAGGCCCCTTTGCTACGATGCGCTCCACCATGGCGGCATCGGCAGGGCGAATATGGGTAGGGTCATGGATGCCCCGTCGCTGGGGGTTGAGGTAAGGCCCTTCTAAATGCAAGCCCAGCACCCGGTCAGGATAGGCCTGGCGATAATCTTGAACGAGCGCCATGGCCGACTCCATGGCGGCATCATCGGTGGTAATCAGGGTGGGTAGAAAGCTGGTGGTACCACTTTTCAAGTTGGTGCGGTGCATGGTGTCCAGGGTAGCTGGGGTGATGGCATCGTTAAACATCACTCCACCGCAACCATTCAGTTGCAGGTCAATAAACCCGGCAGCGGCCACTAACCCTCGGCCGTCAATCTGGTCGATCTGCGAATCCAGCTGAGATGCTGGAATTAAGCGGACAATCCTATCACCCTCGATCACCAGGGCATGGTGTTGGAGCTGCTGATGGCCGGTATAGAGGGTGCAGTGGGTTAAGGCATACATGGGTACCCAGCCATGGGATAGGGACCTTCCTAGGATTTAGGATCGGGGTGATCGACTTGACCTGGGGAGTCCCCTTTGTCGCCGTAACGGATACCCCGGTATACCATACCCCGATCAGGGCCCTTGGCAATGGATCCTGGGGCCTGGGGGGCTGGACTGGAGGTAGCCTTCACCCCTCGGTAGACAATTTCACTGACCTTCAGGTTGGTTTCTGTCTGGGGGGAGGCAACAGGGGCAGAAGCAGGCTCAGAGGAAGAACTAGGGATCGCTGGGGAAGGAGCTTGGGGGGCTGGGCCAGGGTTAGTTTTTACCCCTCGGTAGACAGTCTGATTAACCTTAGGGTTGGTTTCTCCTGCTGCGGTCTGGGACGGGGTAGCCAGAGAATTATCGGACTGCCAGCCCTGGGCCTGGGCCGTGATCAAACGCTGGAAACCATAGATGACAGCTATTAAGCTAACCAATAAAACAGGCCAGGGCATCTCCACCAAACCCACCAGCACCAGGGTGAGGGCGGTGAAAATACCGACGGCGAGACCAAGAATTAGCAGAAAGGCCATAGCAAAACGGGCTCTCCCAGAAACATAGACCCCAAAAGGTAACTCCTACCTTAGCGGAAGTCCTAAAACTTGTCACTGGACCAGTCATCGCCTTAGTCAAAATTCGCCTACAATGCCTGGCGATGGTGGAGCGATTATCGCCATCCCCCGGGGGGTCTCTAAACCCTACATCCTCCCACCTGTAGAGAGGTTAACCTGGGCGGGTATACAATCAAAGGTGTTAGTGGTTGACTCAAACTGGCCCATGGTGGTTTCCGTTGCTAAGCTAATTGATTGGTTAGAGGACTGGGCCAACCCAGCCTGGCAGGAAGCCTGGGATAACTGTGGCTGGCAAGTTGAGCCTGGGGTGCTAGACCAACCGGCCCAGGTGCTGGTTTGTCTCACTCCCACCCTGGCGGTTATGGAGGAGGCTCTGGCCTGGCGGGCCCAGGGGGTGGGGGTGAATCTAATCCTGGCGCACCATCCCTTAATTTTTAGGCCCCTGAAGGCGATCGCCCAAGCAGATAACATTGGCGCCATGGTGAAGCTGGCCCTCAACCATGGCATTGGCATCTACAGCGCCCACACCAACTTAGACCAGGTGGTGGATGGCACCGCCGATGTCCTGGCCCAACTGCTGAATTTAGTCGATCCAACCCCGGTAGTTGCTACTCATCCGGGGTTGGGCTACGGGCGGGTGGGGGACCTACCCACCGCCATTAGCTTGGTGGCCCTGCTAGGCCAAATTCAATCCCTACTCCAGCCGCCCCAACTACTCTGCTCCCCGATTACTGACCCGCAGCGGTTGGTGCATCGGCTGGCGGTGTTGGGAGGGTCGGGGGCAGGCTTTATCGACGCCGTGGCCGAAACTGGCGCCCAGGTTTACCTCACCGCCGATTGCAAATTTCATCAATTTCAGGAGGCCCGTGATCGCCACCTGGTGCTGGTGGATGCGGGCCACTACGCCACCGAACGGCCCGCCTGCGCCCGCCTAGTCCAATGGCTGCAGCAGCAGGGGGTGGCCTGGGCCCAGCTGAGCCAAGGGGATGAGGATTTTCGCCAATTCTGGCGAGGGTCAGACCACCCTACAGGATAATCGGTGCAATCAAATCGCTGGGGTAGTATGGGCACCAAACGCAACATTTTCCATGGTTGTCACCGGCTGGCCTGGGGTGCCCTGGGGCCCATCGCCCTGACGGTGCTGTTCCCGCTGACGGGAGTAGCCCAGGTGGCGCCGGTGTCGGAGCCAGCGGGGCACCACCGCCTCGAGGGGGTGCCCCCTACAGCTCTAACCCCTGACCAAGGGGAGGAGGCGGACCAGGTACCGTCTGAAAGCCTTCCCGTGCCCCCGGAGTCTGAGCCGCTCCCCCTGGCCCAGCCCAGCCAGGCCAGGTCTTCTCTGCAGGATTCTCCCCCGATTAATCAGAGGCTCGGCAACCCAGCGGATCGGGACCCATCCCTACCCAAGATTAAAAATCCCTTCACCGATGTTATTAGTTTGCCCCTGCAGAACAACTTAAATTTTGGGGTAGGGCCAGACCAGCAGCTTCAGAATATTTTCAATCTCCAACCCGTCCTCCCCCTATCCCTTGGCGAGGACCTGCTCTTGGTGACCCGCACCATAGTGCCGGTGATCGCCCAACCCCACCCTAGGGACAGTGGCACCACCTGGGGCCTGGGGGACTTAAATCCAACGTTCTTTGTTGTCCCCCACCCTCGCCCTGATCTGACCTGGGGAGTGGGCCCCAGCTTTATATTGCCAACCGCCACCGATCCTCGCCTGGGTACAGGCAAGTGGAGTGTGGGGCCGGCCGCCACGGTGCTGGTCAACTCCGGTCCATGGATCTATGGCGGATTGATGGGGCAGGTGTGGTCCATTGCGGGCGATGCTCAGCGGCCGGCGGTCAGCCAGTTCGTTGCCCAACCCCTGATCCACTACAACCTGGCCAGGGGTTGGTTCCTGATCTCCAGCCCGGTGATCTCAGCCAATTGGAACGCCGCCGGTGAGCGGTGGACCCTACCCCTCGGGGGCGGTGGGGGGCGAGTCTTTGCCCTTGGGTCCCAGTCTGTCAGTGCCTCGGCCCAGTTTTACTGGTATGCCCTCAAGCCCGCCAATGCCCCTGACTACAGCCTGCGGGTTGTCTTTTCCCTGCTGTTTCCTCGCTAAGCACTCCCCTCCCCCAGGAGACTTTCCAGCCCCATCCTCCCTGCCCCCGTACTGCCTATGCCTCAACCGCCCCCCTCCTCCCCCTTACCCAGCACGGTAACAACAAGGGGATGGCAATTCTGGATCGATCGGGGGGGGACCTTTACCGATGTGGTGGCCCGCGATCCCGATGGTCAGCTGCGGGTCCATAAGTTATTGTCAGAAAATCCCGATCGCTACGCTGATGCCGCCCTGCAGGGCATCCGTGAATTCCTGGGGCTCACCCCAGACCAACCGATACCGGCGGATCGGATTGAGGCGGTGAAAATGGGCACCACCGTCGCCACCAATGCCCTGCTGGAGCGCCAGGGGGACCCGACGGTGTTGCTGATCACCCAGGGGTTTGGCGATGCCCTGCGGATTGGCTACCAGCACCGCCCGGATATTTTTGCCCGCCAGATCCAACTGCCCAGCCTGCTCTACCAGCGGGTGATCGAGGTGCCGGAGCGCTACAGCGCCCAGGGGGAAGAGCTCTGCCCGGTGGATTTGGAGGGGCCCTGGCGTCTGGCCCTGGAGCGGGCTGGGCAGGCGGGTCTGCGCAGTGTGGCCATTGCCTTTCTGCATGGCTATCGTTACCCTGACCATGAGCAACAGGTGGGGGCGATCGCCGCCCAGCTGGGGTTCACCCAAATCTCCCTATCCCACCAGGTCAGCCCCCTGATCAAGCTGATCAGTCGGGCCGACACCACCGTGGTGGATGCCTACCTATCCCCGATTTTGCGGCGCTACGTCGATCAGGTGAGTCGGGCCCTAGGGGGGGAGGGCGGTGCCACCGTTCCCCGTCTCTGGTTTATGCAGTCCAACGGTGGCCTCACCGCTGCCCACCACTTCCAGGGTAAGGACAGCATCCTGTCGGGGCCGGCCGGGGGCGTGGTGGGGGTGGTGCGCACCGCCACCCAGGCGGGTTTCCAGAAAATCATTGGCTTTGACATGGGGGGCACCTCCACCGATGTCTGCCACTACAACGGGGAGGTCAATCCGGGGGACTACGAACGCAGCTTGGATACGGAGGTGGCGGGGGTCCGGCTACGGGCCCCGATGATGGCCATCCACACCATTGCCGCCGGGGGAGGATCCCAACTTCACTTCGATGGAGCCCGCTACCGGGTGGGGCCCGCCTCGGCGGGGGCCTACCCGGGGCCGATGGCCTACCGCCATGGCGGCCCCCTCACCATTACCGACGCTAACCTGATGGTGGGGAAGATCCAGCCAGCCTTTTTTCCCCAGGTGTTTGGCCCCAATGGTGATCAACCCCTGGACCGGCAGGCGGTGATCGGCGCCTTTAGCGACCTGGGCCGGGCCAGTCAGCCCACCGTCTGCCCGGAGCAGGTGGCGGCGGGCTTTCTAGCCATCGCGGTGGAGAAGATGGCCGGCGCCATCAAGCAGATTTCCCTGCAGCGGGGCTACGATGTCAGCCAATATACCCTCTGCAGCTTTGGCGCCGCCGGGGGGCAACATGCCTGCCTGATTGCCGAAAACCTCGGCATCCGGCGGATTTTCCTGCACCCCCTGGCGGGGGTGCTATCGGCCTACGGCATGGGACTGGCGGACTGGCGGGTGATTCACCAACGGGCGATCGAGGCCCCCCTGGCGGACTGTGGCTGGGCCTCCCTCCAGACCACGATGGCGGACCTGGGCCGGCAGGGCAGCGCCGATCTATTGGCCCAGGGGGTGGCCACCCCCCAGATCACCCACCTGGCCCAGGTATACCTGCGCTACCAGGGTACTGACCTGGCCCTGGCGGTGCCCCTGGCGGAGCCTGCCATCCTGGTGTCCCAGTTTGAGCAGCGCCACCAGCAGCGCTACGGCTTTACCCTGCCCGAGCAACCCCTGGTGGTGGAGTCGGTGGCGGTGGAGACCATTGGCCAGGGCAGTGGTGACTCACCGCCAGGGGAACGCCCCCCCCGCACCGAGCCCCTCCAGGCCACCACCACTGTCTCCGTCTATAGCCGGGGCCAGTGGTGGGATACGCCGGTGTACCAGCGCCGGGACCTGGCGGCGGATGACGCGGTGATCGGTCCTGCCCTGATCGTGGAGCCCACCGGCACCAACATGGTGGAACCCGGCTGGTCGGCCCAAATGACCAGGGCGGGCAACCTGATCCTGGAACAGCAGCGGCACCCCCAGCCGCAGTCCGCCGTCCCCCTTTCCACTCGGGTAGACCCGGTCAGGCTGGAAATTTTTAACCACCGCTTTCGGGCGATCGCGGAGGAAATGGGGGTCACCCTGCAAAACACCAGCTCCTCGGTGAATATTAGGGAACGGCTAGACTTTTCTTGCGCCCTGTTTGACCACCAGGGCCAGTTGGTGGCCAATGCCCCCCACATCCCGGTCCATTTGGGGTCCATGGGGGCCAGCGTGGTCAGCCTGATGGCGGACCGGGGGGCGGATTTTCAGCCCGGCGATGTCTATGTTTCCAACAATCCCTACAACGGCGGCACCCACCTGCCCGACATTACGGTGATCACCCCGGGGTTTTTAGAGGGCTTTGCCCAGCCCCAGTTTTACCTGGCCTGCCGGGGGCACCACGCCGATGTGGGGGGCATCACCCCAGGATCGATGCCCCCCCACAGCACCGATATTCACCAGGAGGGGGTGCTGCTGGATAACCTGCTGCTGGTGCGCCAGGGACAGTTCCAATCCCGGGCGATCGCCGATCGTCTCCAATCCGGCCCCTACCCAGCCCGTAACCTGGCCCAAAACCTGGCGGACCTGCGGGCCCAGGTGGCCGCCAACCAACGGGGTTGGCAGGCCCTGCAGCAGCTGGTGGAGGAGTATGGCCTGGCGGTGGTGCAGGCCTATATACAGCACCTGCAGGATAATGCCGAAGCCGCCGTGCGCCGGGCGATCGAGGTGCTCCAGGAGGGGCAATTTACCCTCACCACCGATGCCGGCAGCCAGGTGCAGGTCCGGATCAGCCTTGACCGAGAGCGGCGTAGCGCCCGCCTGGACTTCAGCGGCACCTCTGCCCAGCAGCCCAGCAACCTTAACGCCCCCCTGGCGGTGTGCCAGGCGGTGGTGATCTACGTCTTTCGCACCCTGGTGGCGGATGATATCCCCCTCAATGCCGGCTGCCTCAAGCCCCTGGAAATCCTGGTACCCAGGGGGTGCCTGCTGCATCCGGCTTACCCGGCGGCGGTGGTGGCGGGCAATGTGGAGACCTCCCAGGTGGTGGCCAATGCCCTCTACGGCGCCCTGGGGGTGATGGCCGCCAGCCAGGGCACCATGAACAACCTCACCTTTGGCAACGATCGCTACCAGTACTACGAAACTATCTGTGGCGGATCGGGGGCTGGCCCAGATTTTGACGGCACCGATGCGGTGCAAACCCACATGACTAACTCTCGCCTCACCGACCCTGAGGTGTTGGAATGGCGCTTTCCAGTCCTGGTGGAGAGCTTTGCCATCCGCCCCGGCAGTGGCGGCCAGGGTCGGCATCGGGGGGGGAACGGGGTGGTGCGGCGCCTGCGCTTTCGAGAAGCCATGACCGCCGCCATCCTCTCTGGCCAGCGCCAGGTGGCTCCCTTTGGCCTGGCTGGGGGAGAGGCCGGCGCCCCAGGCCGCAACTGGGTGGAACGGGCCGATGGGCGGGTGGAGGCGATCGCCGCTGAGGCCCAGCTCACCCTGGCGGCCGGAGATGCCCTGGTGATTGCCACCCCCGGCGGGGGCGGCTTCGGCCCAGTTGGCCCAAACGCTAAGTTTTCCTAACCGACCACCCTGCCCCAACCCTTTGGCAGTAAGTTGAAGGTGGTTTCTCTTTTGGCGGGGGTTGGGTGGAAACCGGCTCCCGGTTTTGCCCATAACCCTAGGTGACAGCCTATGGATCGGTTGGTGTGGTCATTGGCCCAGGGGCTAGGGGCGGGGCTTGCCCCCTTCCTGGTCCCTTTGTGTACCGTCCTGGCCTGGAGTCTGGTGGGGCTAACCCTCTGGCAGTTGCTGGCGATCACTCGGGAAAGCCTGCACCGGGCCCAGGTGATGCACCAAATTCCCTGCGCCCGGTGTCGCTACTTCACCAACAACCCCCTGCTGAAGTGTCCCGTCCATCCCCAGGTGGCCCTGTCGGAGGAGGCGATCGGCTGTGGCGACTACGAAACCACCGCCTGGCCAGGGGCCAGCCCCTAACCCCAGGTTTTTGTAAATCCCAGGACAGAGCCTGGCATCCCCCATGACTGATTCCCTATCCCCCTCCCCAGTGCTGACCGCCGCCCTCCTACTGCAGTTGTACCAGGGCGGTCAACGCAACTTTGAAACCGTCCTACTGGTGGGGGCCGACCTGGCTGGTGCGGACCTGAAGGGGGCCGACTTTAGCTACGCCGACTTCAGTGGCGCCAACCTACGGGGTGCCAACCTGCGCGGAGTCGACCTCAGCTACGCTAACCTGGCAGAGGCGGACCTGAGCGACGCCGACCTGCGGGGGGCGATGTTGATCGGCACAGACTTAAAAACCGCCACGGTCACCGCTACCCAATGGACCGCCGCCGACTACGATGCCGAGACCACCCACTTTCCCCCTGGCTTTGATGCCCCGGCGGCGGGGATGAAGGCTGATCGCTAGGGCCACCCCGACTAGATGAGGTTTATATACAAACGATCCCCCCCACCAGCATCACCCCCACCCTACTCTGTCCAGGGATGTGGGTGGTACCCATTGGTACCATCGCTAGGGCATTACTACCGGCCAGGTTAACCAGGTTGGCGGAGTTATGGCTACCGGGGGCGGGGCTAAACCGGTAGCCCTCCTGCCCGGCCCTGAGGTTACCCCACAGGTAGGTTTCCCGATCGCCGCCGGCGGCCAGGGGTTGGTTGGTGGTGGCCCAAACCCACTCGGGGGACCAGCCCTGGCTCAATCCCGCCTGTTTCCGCAGGGCGGGTTCCACAAAACGCCAAAAACACACCAGGGCCGAGACCGGGTTACCCGGCAGCCCCAGGTAGAGCAGGGGAGGTGCCCCATCGGGGCGGGGCAGGGTGGCGACGGTGAGGGGCTTGCCCGGTTTCACCGCCACCGAGGTTATCCACAGGGTAGCTCCCAACTGCCGCAGCACCGAGTCAACGTAGTCAAAGTCCCCCACCGATACCCCACCGGAGGAGAGGATTAGATCTGCCTGGGGTGGGGCGCTGGTGATCGCCGACTCCAGGGCCGCCGCTTGATCCGGTACTCGTCCCAGGGGCAGGGGCACGGCCCCAGCCTGCCGCACCAGGGCCACCAGGGCCGGTTGGTTGGCATCCACAATTTGCCCCGGCTGCAGCGGTGAGCCCACCTCCACCAATTCATTGCCGGTGGAGAGGATCGCCACCCGGGGGCGGGGCAGCACCGGCACCTGGGCAAATTGGGCGCTGGCCAGCAGGGCTAGTTCCGGGGCTCCGATCCGCAGCCCCGCCGGCAGTAGGGGGCTACCGGGTTGGTAAAAACTGCCCCGCCGCCGTACAAACTGCCCCAGGGGGGGCGAGGCGAAAATCTCTACCTGGTTGCCCACCACCCGGGTGACCTCCTGCATCACCACCGTATCCGCCCCGGGGGGCAACATTGATCCGGTAAACAGTCGGGCCGCCTGGCCGGGGGCCAGGGGTTGCTGGGGCACCGCGCCGGCAGCGATCACCTCCCCCAGGGTGAGGCGGGCGGGCTGATCGGGGCTGGCCTGGCCCACCTCCGCCGCCCGCAGGGCGTAGCCATCCATGGCGGAATTATCCCAGGGGGGCAGGGGTTGGGATGCCCTCAGGGGGGTAGCCAGCACCCGCCCCAGGGCCGCTGCTAGGGGTACCCTCTCCGCCTGCTCGGGCCCCGGTGGAGTGACCAGGGCGAGCAGGCGGGCCTCGGCCTCGGCGGCGCTGATCAGGGGGACGCCCATTTAGCGGCCCCGATGCTGTCGATAGGTGGCCAGGCAAATTACCTTATTGGTAGGTCTCTCCTGGGTAGCTCCCTGGGGGGGCTGGGGCACTGACGGCGGTGCTTCCGCCACCAGCAGCTGGCTAAAGGTGACCATTAACCGAGCCTGGGGGTGCCAGTTTTGCTGACGGAGCCAGCAGTGCTGGTGGCTGCAGCCCACCACTAAAAAATCCGGTACGTGCTGGTCCTGGCCCTTGAGACGAACCCGTGACCCTGGTCGAATGGTTAAGGACGCCATAGCAATGCCTCGGTGGGGGCGAAGGGATGGGGGATAATTGCCCTATCTAGAATAGTGCATGGGAACTAATCCGAAAAGGGGTAGGGGGCTGGGGAGTTTCCTACGGTTTCATCCTAAGGGGTAGACTGGAGCAACGGGGTTAACCCCAGATTTAGATTTGTGTACCCGGCTTAACCGATCGCCCCCCTGGCCCGATGTCCTCCCTCTCTTCCCCGGTGCTAACTCCCCGTCTGGTGGCCCTGCAGGCTCGCCGTCAGCGCCTATCGGCCCTGGGCCAGCGGCCCCTGGTGATCTGGTCGGGGCAGCCCCCGGCCCGCAACTTTCCCGCCAATACCTATAACTTCCGGGCCAACAGCCATTTCCTCTACCTGACCGGCCAGTCCCTGGCGGGGGCGGCCCTCCATCTGGGCCAGGGCCAGCTCACCCTATTTATGGATGACCCGCCGCCGGGAGCGGCCCTCTGGCATGGCCCCGAACCGGATCGGGAAACCTGGGCGGCGGAGATTGGGGCGATCGCCGCCTACCCCCTGGCGGAATTGCCGGCCCACCTGGGGGAGGCCGCCACCCTGCCGATTCTAGACTGGCCCCAGCGCCTGCCCCCCAGCCCTGACCAGTGGCACCAGCAGCAGGCCCTGGCCATGGTGGAGACCCGCCTCTACCAAGATGCCCTGGCCCTGGCGGAGATGGAGCGGGCGGCGGCGGTGTCGGTGGCGGCCCACCGGGCCGGGATGGCCGCCACCCCCAGGGCTAACCAGGAGGCCCAGGTGCGGGCCGCCATGGAGCAGGTGATCCTGGCGGAAAACCTGACCTGCGCCTACAACAGCATTGTCACCACCCGGGGGCAGGTGCTGCACAACCCCCATTACCACCACCCCCTGGAGTCCGGGGATCTGCTGCTGGCGGATGTGGGGGCGGAAACCGCCGCCGGCTGGGCCGCCGACATTACCCGCACCTGGCCCGTATCCGGCCAATTTTCAGCACCCCAGCAGGATCTCTATGGGGTGGTGCTAGCGGCCCACGACGGGGCGATCGCCGCCGCCCAACCGGGGGTGGAGTACCGCCAGCTACACCTGCTGGCCTGTCGCCTGCTGGCAGCGGGCCTGGTGGATCTGGGCATTCTGCGGGGGGATGTGGATCAGCTGGTGGAACGGGATGTCCACGCCCTATTCTTTCCCCACGGCCTGGGCCACCTGCTGGGGTTGGATGTGCACGACATGGAGGACCTGGGGGACTGGGCGGGCTACGCCCCGGGCCGGCAGCGCAGCGATCGCTTCGGTCTCTGCTTTCTACGGCTAGATCGGCCCCTGGCGGCGGGTATGGTGGTCACCATTGAACCCGGTTTCTACCAGGTGCCGGCTATTTTAGGGCCGGCCCGCCACTCCGGGCAGTACGACGACGTGGTGAATTGGAACCGCCTGCAGGCCTTTGAGTCGGTGCGGGGCATCCGCATTGAAGACGATGTTCTAATTACCAACCACGGTTGCCGGGTGTTGACCGCCGCCCTACCGACGACGGCGGCGCAGATCGAAACCCTGGTGCAGTCCGCCGGGTAGCCCTGGCCCCCCTTGCCCTGGGTCAGGGGATGTGATACATCTGTGCTATGTCCTCCGGCCGCACCCACGATCGCATCACCCTCTGGTGCTTACCAGCGGTGGTTTTACTCACCTTGCGGCTGACCCTAAATGGTTGGTTAACCGCCTGGGTTTGCCTGGGGTTTTTGCTGGGGGGCTGGCTGCTCGGTCCAGACCTGGACATTCACTCGGTCCAGTATAAACGCTGGGGTTGGCTGCGGTGGATCTGGCTACCCTACCGGGGTAGCATGCGCCATCGCTCCCGCTGGTCCCACGGGCCCCTGCTGGGCACCACTATTCGGGTGCTCTATAGCAGCCTGTGGCTGGGCCTGGCTGGGCTGGTGGTGGTGGACCTGCTCAATAACCTGGGCCGCACCGCCCTGACCTGGAGCGATCTGGGCCAGGGGTTGGGGTGGCTGGCCCGGCAACACTGGCGGGTCTGGCTAGCCCTGGTGGTGGGCCTGGAGTTGGGGGCCCTCAGCCACGTGATCACCGACTGGCTCTTCTCCAGGGCGAAGCGCCGCCGCACCGCCAGAAAAAAACGGCAACCCGCCAGCCCCAGGGTCCGCTCCAGGGATTGACCGGCCCAGCCACCCGATCACCAGAGCCCCCTCCTGACCCCTGATTACTGACCCCTACAAACCCCCAGCCCTAGGAGACCCACTGCTGGATTAGCTCCGGCGATCGCCATAGCAGGTAACCAATCAGACCAAAGAAGCCGGTGGTTAAGGCCGCAAAGCCGTAGGCCACCCACATTAGCAAGCCATCGGCCTCCAGGGTGGCAACGGTGAATAACAAAATACCCACGGTGGGCACCGGGTTAGTCATGGGAATCGGGCTCATCAACAAAAGTGTCAACCAGGCAATACAGGCACCATTGATTTGCCAGATATGGGGACTTTCCGCCCAACCACTGAGGCGGGGGCGAACGAATCGTTCGGTGAACCGAGTCACCCGTTTAAGATTGTTGAGAATTTGTAGGGTCAACACCTGGGGAAACTTAAACTCAGCCACCCGCCGGGGTAACCAGGGGCTGCGACGACCCACCATCATCTGCAGGGATAACAATAGGCAAGCCGAGCCCAAAATCGTGGTAAACCCTGGTGGCATGGGAAAGAGAAAGGGCAAGACCAGCAACCCGATCACCAAACTAAAGCCCCGCTCTGCCGTCTCCGCCAACAAATCCGCCAGGGTCAGAGGCTGGTGGGCCAGCCGCTCCAAAAGAATTTTAATTTCTTGGGAAAATTTAACGTGCATAGAATTTAAAAGTTTAGGTTTTCGAATATAGCGTTAGACAGAAGGCTTAGGACTCGGTGAACCCGTCTGAGCAGGTGCTAGTCCCGCGTTCTGACCAGCCTTAGCCCCCGGCAACCTGGGTAACCGATGTTACCGCTGCCAGTGAACTTTGGACCTCAGTCTGCAGAAAGTCCCCCCACTATCCGACTCCCTGGGAACTGGCAAGTGCCATGAATATATGGCGCTGTACCAGGAAACATGCCATGCCCAGTATAACTGGTAGTCGCCGGAAAACCGTAATGGACGATAGTGGTATCACTACCAAAGTCAAAAAGCAATAGACATTTACACTTTGTATTATTTTGTTACAATTGGACTTATGTTAGTGCTGGGTTAATTCGGTTTACGAATTGCAAGGGTAATCACCAAGCCAGCACTACCCTGTAACCACTATGAGGTTTTCCATGTTAGCTATTCTGTTTTCTGTATTATTGGTGGGCTGGGTGGCTGCCGCGCTGATCGGTACCCAGGCTTACTTTAGGGGCGAGCAAAGTAAGCCCATCCACGAGCGCAACTGGAGCTCTCCTGGGTTTGAACATCTGGCCCAGTCGATTACCGGCCAAGCTACGGATTTTAGTGAGCGGGTACCGGCCTATAGCGGAGATGCCTTCTCTAGTCAGCTAATAACCCGGAGCTGACTTTAGCCAAATGTAAACTGGACTTCCTTTCTCAGTGTAGGAAGTGGCGGACTCCCGTCAGCACCATAATCAGTCCGAGTTCGTCAGCCGCCTGAATGGATTCTTGATCGCGGCGACTACCGCCTGGTTGAAGGATGGCCCGAATACCCGCTGCCGCCGCCGCCCGTACCGAGTCCTCAAAGGGGAAAAATCCATCGCTGGCCAGCACTGCCCCCTGACAGTGGTTTCCAGCTTGACTGAGGGCGATGTTGACTGACCCTACCCGGTTCATCTGACCCGCGCCAATGCCCAGGGTTTGGTACTGGTTCGTGACCACAATGGCGTTAGATTTGACATGCTTGACCACCCGCCAAGCGAATAATAGTTCCGCCAGGTCATGATCACTAGGTTGAACTTGGGTAACTCGTTGCCAGGTGGCGGGGTCATCGCCATGGCGATCAGGAGCTTGTAGGAGAAAACCGCCGGCGATCGCCCGGATTTCCTGGGTTGGTCCAGGAGCTAGATCCTCCAACAGTAGCAAGCGTAGGTTAGACTTTTTCGCCAGCACCTCCTGGGCCTCGGGCTGACAACCGGGGGCTAGGATACATTCTAGAAAGGTGGCGGTGAGTTGATGGGCTGTCTCCATGTCAATGGCTTGGTTGAGGGCGACAATGCCTCCAAAGGCAGAGACGGCATCGGCATCGTAGGCCCGTCGGTAGGCCAGGGCTAGACTATCCCCCAGGGCCACGCCACAGGGATTGGTGTGCTTCAACACCGCCGCCGCTGGTTGGTCGGCGGGAAATTCGATGATCAGGCGGCGAGCCGCCTCCAGGTCAACCAGGTTGTTATAACTCAATTCCTTACCCTGCACCTGGATGGCGGCGGCCCACCCTGTCGGGGTGGCACCACTGGCGTACCAGGCGGCAGGCTGGTGGGGGTTTTCGCCGTAGCGCAGGCTGGCCTGACGCTGGCCCATCAGTCCCCACTGGGGCGCCATGGGCTGGGAGGGAGTGAAGGACTGGCTCAGATAGGTGACGATCGCCTGGTCGTAGACCGCCGTGTGCCAGAAGGCCGACTGGGCACAGCTCTGCCGAAACTCTAGGGGTACTTCCCCCTGATGGGTAGCCAGGGCCTCCAGGTAGGGACCATACTGGCTGGGTTGGCAGAGAACAGTCACATAGGCATGGTTTTTAGCCGCCGCCCGCACCAGGGTAGGGCCACCGATATCAATTTGCTCGATCGCCTCGGACTGGGTGACCCCCGTCCGGGCAATAGTTTGCTCAAAGGGATAGAGATTGACCACCACCAACTCTACAGGACGTAGCTGGTTTTTCGCCAGGTCGGCCTGATCTGGAGGGAAATCAGGCCGAGCCAGGATGCCCCCATGGATGCGAGGGTGGAGAGTTTTGACCCGTCCCCCCAGGATCTCTGGAGAACCGGTGTAGTCTGACACCCTGGTAACGGCAATCCCCGCCTCCGTCAGGGCACGGGCGGTACCCCCACTACTGATGATGTCAAAGCCAAACTGCTGGACCAGGGCCTGGGCCAAATCTACCAGACCGGTTTTATCGGATACGCTCAATAGGGCCAACCGTGCCATGATTTTTCCACCCGTCGCCGTTGTCAGCCCCCACTATAGCGAAAAAGCCCCTGGCAATCTGTTTCCCTGGTTTATTGAAGGATCCCTTAATTTACGCTCCGTAGTACTTGGTATGGTGGTTTCTCCCTAAAAGGGCGGCTATTTCGCCAGGAGACCCCAACTAACCCATGGCACCATAGAAACAACGGATTTAAGGCCATGCCATGGATAAACTGGTTCAATCGTTCTATAAGTGGTATCAGAACACCCTGGAGCACCCCCAATATCGTTGGGTTTTGGTGGGGGTTACCCTGCTGTACCTGCTCAGCCCCATCGACATTTCCCCTGACGTGATCCCCATCCTGGGTTGGATCGACGATGGCATCGTAGCCTCTCTTTTGGTGGCGTCCCTCTCCCAGATGCTGCTGGCTGGCCGTAACCGACGCCGCCAGCCTCCTAAGACCGATCCCCTGGATGCCACCACCACCGTAGATGTGGACGTGGAATAACCCCAGGGGAGGGTTGTAGCCCTGATCATTATTGTTTTTTCCCGGTGTGATTATGCCTGTTAACAAAGATCCAAAACCGTCGCGATCTCGCCTGCTGGCTAACCTGGTGCTGTTGATCGCTAGTGGTCTCCTCCTGCTCAACATCGTTTTCTCCAGCCTGTTTGGCTCCCAACTCGCTAAGGAACCCTACAGCATGTTCATCCACCGGGTGGAGGAGCAGGAGGTCCTGCGGGTCTCCGTGGGTCAGAACGAGATTCGTTACCAGGTCAAGGATGAGGCGGGTCAACCCGGGGAGGTCTACACCACCACCCCAATCTTTGATCTGCAACTGCCCCAACGCCTGGAGGACAATGGGGTGGAATTTGCGGCGGTACCACCCCCCAAGGGCCAATGGTTTGGCAGCTTACTGAGCTGGGTGATCCCACCCCTGATTTTCATTGGCGTCTGGCGTTTCTTCCTGGCCCGCAATGGCGGACCCCAGGGGGCCCTTTCCATCGGCAAAAGCAAGGCCAAGGTTTACGTTGAGGGCGAGACCGGCAAAATCACCTTTGATGATGTGGCCGGCGTCGAGGAAGCCAAGGCAGAATTGGTGGAGATTGTGGACTTTCTCAAGACCCCTAAACGTTTCACCGATCTGGGGGCCAAAATTCCTAAGGGGGTGTTGCTGGTGGGCCCCCCCGGTACGGGTAAAACCCTGATGGCTAAGGCGGTGGCCGGCGAAGCGGGGGTGCCCTTCTTCAGCATCTCCGGATCGGAGTTTGTGGAACTGTTTGTTGGGGTTGGCTCCTCCCGGGTGCGGGATCTGTTTGATCAGGCTAAGAAACAGGCTCCCTGCATCATCTTTATCGATGAGCTGGATGCCATCGGTAAGTCCCGGGCCTCCTCTGGCTTCTACGGCGGGAACGACGAACGGGAGCAAACCCTGAATCAATTGTTGACGGAGATGGATGGCTTTGATGCCGGTGCCACCACGGTGATTGTGCTGGCCGCCACCAATCGACCGGAAACTTTGGATCCGGCCCTGCTGCGCCCCGGTCGGTTTGATCGCCAGGTGCTGGTGGATCGACCGGATCTGAAGGGCAGGGAAGCCATTCTCCAGATCCATGCCCGGGATGTGAAACTGTCCGACGCGGTAAACCTGAAGCAAATTGCCACCCGCACGCCGGGGTTTGCCGGTGCTGACCTGGCCAACCTGGTGAACGAGGCTGCCCTGCTGGCGGCCCGTCGCCATAGTCCTCAGGTAGAGCAGCAGGACTTCGGCGAAGCGATCGAGCGGGTGGTGGCGGGTTTGGAGAAGAAGAGCCGGGTGCTCAGCGACAAGGAGAAGGAAATTGTCGCCTACCACGAAGTCGGCCATGCCCTGGTGGGGGCGGTGATGCCAGGCTCTGACCAGATTGAGAAAATCTCCATTGTGCCCCGGGGCATGGCCGCCCTCGGTTATACCCTGCAGCTCCCCACGGAGGATCGCTTTCTGCGGGATGAGGCGGAGTTAAAGGGGCAAATTGCCACCCTGCTGGGGGGGCGATCGGCGGAGGAGTTGATCTTTGGCCGCATTACCACCGGCGCCTCTAATGACCTGCAGCGGGCTACGGACCTGGCGGAGCAGATGGTGACCACCTACGGCATGAGTAAGGTGCTGGGGCCCCTGGCCTACGATCGCGGGCAACGCAACGCCTTCCTTGACAACGGTATGGCCAATGCCCGCCGGCCGGTGAGTGACGATACCGCCCGGGAGATCGATGCGGAAGTCAAGGAACTGGTGGAGGAGGGCCATCAACGGGCCTTAGCAATTCTGCAGGATAACCGATCGCTGCTGGAAACCCTGGCCCAGCAACTGCTGCAAACCGAAGTCATGGAGGGAGATGCCCTGCGGGCTCAACTACAGCAGGTACAGCAGGTGCAGCTGACCGCCTGATCCTACCCGTCTTACCCCGGTCCTATTCCCCCTGGGATGGGGCCGGGATTTCTGGTGCTGGTGGGGCTTCCGAATTACCCGACTGGACCGGCGTATCGACGGATGGGTCGGGCGGCTCAGGTCGGTCGGCCTCTCCCCCTAAGGGCTCCTCAGGGTTGGCTGACCCCTCGGTACTGGCCGCCTGCCATTCCCCCAGGGGGCGCTGAATAGCCGTGGCCACATCGGCATTGACCACCAGCACCGGGTAGGGTTCACCGCCGGCCTGGGGGGGCCAGTTGTAGGGATCGACAACGGCGTAGTAGGCACTCCCACTGAAGTCGGGTCCCCCCAGAATCAGGGTATGGCGACGGTCATCCGCCAGGGTCAGGGTAACCGTGCCCGTGGGTTGGGTAAAGCCGAAGTCTGGGGTTTCTTCCGGCTGCATCGTCACCCGCTGCAGCGGTCGATCGGTGTTTAAGCGGCTGAGTAAAAAGGCTACGGCCCCCGCCTCCGCCGGGCTCTGGATGGGGCGGGTGAGGCGCCAGGTGTCATCGGTTTGGCGCTCCAGGCTGAGGGTTTCCTCCCCCCGTTCCAGGGTAATGGCCTTCACCTCACCTTCAGCAACCTTGAGAATGGGAGACTGGGTATCCTCAAGTTCTGGGTTGGCTTTAGATTTCACCGATTTGAACCACTGGGACTCAGACAGGATCACCCCCGCCCCCAGCAGCAGGGCCAGGCCCAGTAGAATCAGGGTACTGCGTTGCAATTTCATCGGGACGTTAGCTCTCCGTTTGCTCACCATCTATAAATTTATTCTGCTTGCTTTCGAATCGGCTCACCCACCCCGGGGCTGACGGGAGCACCAGTTCCTGCCCCGCTTGGCGGGGGGCGAGGGAATAACAGTCAACAGGATTTTGTAGTTGACCCATTGCATTTGGCTGAGATAGTCGACCATCAGGGCGAGGGCGTCCAGGGCAAGGATGTCGGGAGTGATGGTTTTACCCAGGCCTCCTTTAAAGCTGGCAACGGTAATGATCATCGACCCGACCTAAAACCTCCTAAATCTATCACTATGACGGTACCACCGGAGTTATCTGTCGAGGTGATAACTAGGGCTGGGTGCGCTATCCTAGCCTGACGGCAACTCAGAAACCTATGATGGGGCGGTGGTGGCATAAATTTTTCAGGGTTCTGCAGCGGCAGGCAGCCCTTTACATTAACCTCGGACTCTGGCGACAAGTCTGGCGGCAAAGCCAACGACAGGGGGGAGGCATGGCGGCGGCGGCGATCGCCCTGCTCTGGCTAGTTAGCCTGTTGATCATCAGTTTTCTAGTGCTACAGCTGCCGAGTTCCACCCTGGCCCGGTTGCCCGCCGCCATTCCTGACCTGGCTCGCCATCTAGCCACCAGCCTGGGCGTACCCCAGCCCAGCTCATCGGTGGTGGGCATCCCCTGGCCTTGGCGGGTAGTGCTGATCTGCGGGGCTGGGCTCTGGGGAGTGGCTGGTACAGCCCAATTAACCCAGACCCTGGCTGGCATCTATCAGGCTCGAGGCCAATCCCAACGAACCTGGCCCACCCAACTTTGGCCCTGGGCGGTGACGGCCCTCCTCCTCCTCCAGGCCCCCCTGCTAGCCAGTTGGCTCAGGGCCTCCAGCCCCAGCCAGCTATCCCTCTGGGCCCAGGCTATGGGGTTGCTGCGCTGGCTGGCAGCTACCGGCTTGATTACCCTAACCCTGGCGGTTATCAACCGCTTCAGTGCAAAACCCTGGATCAGGGGCTGCCCCCTCTGGCCTGGGGTAGGGCTAACCCTAGGCCTGGGCCTGGTGGTCTGGACTCTGGGGGACTGGCTCCTGGCCTGGATCTGGGGGCATGGTCTTGCCTACGGCATGCTGCTGGTGCTTGGCTTAGTGATGATCAGGCTGGTTCTACTAGTTTGGCTGGTGCTGTGGGGCGCCCAATTTAACCTTGGCCTGCTGCTCTATACCACCAGGGTCAGGGGCCAGACAGGACCTCCCCACCTGCGCCAACCCCCCTCCTTTGACTCCTTTAAGATTAATCGTTAATGTTCTGCCCATGGGTATTAACCTAAGCCAGGACACTCCTGAAGCACACTTCCCTGCCCGTAAGCAGTTCCAAAAAGCGGGTGAACGGACTCGAACCGTCGACATTCAGCTTGGGAAGCTGACGTTCTACCACTGAACTACACCCGCTAGCCAGGGGAAGGCAAGCCAATCCCTGTCCCAAGATTATAGATCTATTTACCCACCCTATGGGGTTCTGGCCAGGATTCCGTCACTGGGGTGGTCGCAGCAGCGGGTGTGCCGCCCCGCAGACGACGGAAGAGCTTGAGGAGGCTATCGTTGAATTGGTCAAGGTAGGTGAACAGCACCGGCACCACCACTAGGGTGAGCAGGGTGGAGGTGGTAAAGCCGCCAATCACAGCGATCGCCATGGGGCTGCGGGTTTCTCCCCCTGCCCCCAATTCCAGGGCCAGGGGCACCATGCCAGCCACGGTGGACACCGAGGTCATGAGGATGGGCCGCAACCGGGTGACCCCGGCGTTGATGGCCGCCGCCCGGCGACTACTGCCCTCCTGGCGGGCGATCAGGGCGTAGTCTACCAGGAGGATGGAATTCTTAGTGACCAGCCCCATCAGCAGCACGATGCCAATCAGGGCGTAGAGCCCCATGGGTTTCTGGGCGATCAATAAACCCATCAGGGCACCACCAACGGAGAGGGGTAGGGCCGCCATCACCGTCACAGGGTGGAGGAAGTTGTTGTACAACAGCACCAGCACCGCATAGATCAGCAGGATGGCGGTGGCCAGGGCCAGGGCAAAGCGACCAAAGATTTCCTTCATGATTTCCCCATCCCCCGCCGGTTGTTGGCTGACCCCCGCCGGTAGGTTTTGCATGGCCGGCAGGTCGGCTACGGCGGCCAGCCCCTGCCCCAGGGAAAGCCCCTGCAGGTTGGCCCCCAGGGTCACCTGGCGAGACCGGTCAAAGCGATCGATTTGGGCCGGGCCGCTACTAAAGTTCACCTGGGCCACCGCCGTCAGGGGAATCAGATCACCGCTTTGGCTGGGCACCCGCAGGGTCTGAAGAATAACCGGGTCATCCCGAAAGCTGGGGTCAATCTGCACCCGAATCGGCACCTGGCGATCACCCAGGTTGAAGTCCGCCAGGTTAGCGTCGCTATCCCCCAGGGTGGCCAGGGCGGCGGTGCGGGCAATGGCCGGCACCGTTACCCCCAGGTCAGCGGCCCGGGCCTGGTCGGGAATAATTTGCACCTCGGGCTTCACTAAACTGGCCGAGGAGCTGACATCCACCAGCCCTGGCACCTGGCGCATGTCCCGCGCCAGGGCATCCGCCGCCTGTCTGAGACTGCCCGGGTCGTCACCCTTTAACACCACCGTTAGATCCTTACCGTCCCCCGTGGCCCCCTGGGCCTGAAAACTAATGCGGGCGCCGGGGATGCGCTGGAAAACCGCTCGGGTCTGGTCCTGAAAGTCCCACAGGGAAATATCCCGTTCCCCCTTGGGAACCAGCCGGGCGTAGAGGGTGGCCTGGTTGACCCCGCTATCCCCCCCCATCAGGGCCAGCACCGTGGCCACGTTTTCATCCTCCAGTAGGGATTCGGTTAGGTGGGTCGAGACCTGTTGGGTATTCGCCAGGGTGGACCCCGGCGGCAACTCAACGGCGATGGTGGAGAGGCCATCATCGCTGCGATCGAACAGGTTGGTGGGAATATAGGGCACCAGTCGCAGGCTGCCGACAAAAAAGGCGATGGCCAGGGCCAGGGTGACCCCCCGATGACGCAGGGACCAGCTCAGGATGGCGCGATAGAGGCCTGGCCCCCGGGTGATCTCCTCTGCCTCAGCCGCGACGGGCTTGGGCTTTAACCAGTAGGCCGCCATGATCGGGGTTACCAGCCGGGCCACCAGGATGGAAAATAGGGTGGCGGCGGCCACCGTCACCCCAAAGGGCTTGAAAAATTGGCCGGGAATCCCCCCCATGAAGGCCACCGGCAGGAACACCACCACAATGGTGGCGGTGGAGGCTAGCACCGCCAGCCCCACCTCGGCAGTGGAGTCCAGGGTAGCCTGGTAGGGAGACTTGCCCATGCGGCTGTGGCGCTCCACATTCTCAATCTCGACGATGGCGTCATCCACCAGGTTGCCCACCGCCAGGGTTAGGGCCAGCAGAGTCATGCTATTTAGGGTGTAGCCAAACCAGCGCAGCACCAGAAAGGTGGGAATCATGGACAGGGGTAGGGCCAGGGAGGTGATGATGGTAGACCGCCAATCCCGCAGAAACAGGCCCACCACAATCACCGCCAGGGCGCAGCCCAGCACCAGGTCTTCGATGGAGGCCTGGTAGGATTCTCGAATATCATCGGCCCGGGTAAAAATCAGATCAACAGCAATGTCCTCAGGCAGGGTCTTGAGTAACCGATCCACCGCAGCCCTGACCCCCTCCTCCACCGATACCAGGGTGGTGCCGGTGCTGCGATAGACCGAAAAGGCCACCACCGGTTGATTATTGAACTGGGCCGCCTGGCGCGGCTCCCGGTAGCTGCGTTGCACCTGCCCCAGGCTGCTAAGGGCAACGGGGGTACCGTTGGGCAAAATAATCGGCGAACTGGCCAGGGTTTCTACGCTATCGGCGCTACCCAGGGTGCGAAAGCCCTGTTCCTTGCCCCCCAGGGTGGCCCGACCACTGGGCAGGTTAACGTTGATGCTGCGGATCTGGTCGTTGACCTGGGTGGCGGTAATGCCCAGGGCATCCAACTGCTGCGGATCAAGATCCACGCGAATTTCCGGATCCACACCGCCTACCCGTTCCACCCGGGCCACCCCCTTAACGGTGAGGATTTCCTGGCTAATGGTGCGATCCACCAGGTCACTGAGCTCCTCAACGGAGCGCTTGGCAGAGTTGACCGCGTAGGTCATGATCACCCCACCGCCAAACTCCAGCCGCTGCACCACCGGCTCTTGAATGGTGGCGGGCAGGTCCTGACGAATGCGGGTGACCGCATCCCGGACATCGTTGGTGGCCCGGTCAATATCCGTTCCCAGCAAAAAACTAATGGAGGTAGTGGAGGCTCCGTCCCGGATGGTGGATCGAATTTCATCGATGTTGCCTAAACCGGCGACCGCATCCTCGACCTTCTTGGTGACCTGGGTTTCCAACTCCTCTGGGGCAGCACCCACCTGGGTGACACCCACCGTCACCACCGGAAAATCGACGTTGGGGTTGAGATCGATGCCTAAACGCCCAAAAGCCACCATGCCCGCCAGGGTAATCACCAGAAATAGGACAATCACCGGGATGGGACGGCGGACAGACCAGGCGGAAATATTCATTGGTGCAAGCCCAGGGAGGAGAATGTTTCTAATTATTAAGTTTAGCGCGAAGCCTGACCCCTGGGGAAACCTATAGGCCACTCTACTAGCAAAACCGGCTGCTGTCTTGCCCTAGCCAGACCATCAACTCATACAATGGCAACGGTGTTGGTGCCGCCGATGCTGTAGTTTTGCAGATGCAGGATGCTGTCGGTGGCGGCGGTAAAGCCGGCGACCCCGTCGTTGAGGGCGATGAAGGTGCCGGTTTGGCCGGTGACCGTAAAGGCCCGGGCGCTGTTGGCGGTAAATACCGTGTTGGTTAGCACTAGCTGGAGGGCGGCGGTGCTGAGGCTGGTGGCATTGCCGCTGGAGCCATTCAGGGTAACGGCGGCAATGGTGCCGGGGGCATCCAGTTGCTCACCTAGAGCATAGTCGGTAATCACATCAAAGCTGGCCAGTAGGGAATCGCCCAGGGTGCTAAAAACAAATTGGTCCGTACCGGTACCGCCGGTAAGGGTGTCTTTGCCGAAGCCACCATTGATCTGATCATTGCCCCCGCCACCGTTGAGGCTATCGTTGCCCCCTAAACCATTGAGGGCGTTATTGCCGGCATCCCCAGTCAGGGTCTCGCCTGCATTGGTGCCGTTGCTATCGTTATCAGTAAGGGTGACCGTGGCGCTGGTGGTGGCCCCAAGGCTGTAGCCGCTGCCTGGAAAAAGGGTGAGGATGCCGGTTTCATTATCCACCCACGGTATTCAGCGCCCACAGTTCATACCCATTCACCCCGTCGTTGGCCATGAAGTACAGGGTATTGCCCACGGCGGTTAGATTTTGAGGGAAAGAGCTACTGGCGCCGGGGAGGATATCCTTGACCAGGGTGGTACCTGCTGCGGTGCCATCACTTTTCCATAGCTCATACCCTTTCACCCCGTCGTAGGCGGTGAAGTATAGGGTATTGCCCACGGCGGTTAGAGAGGCGGGGCCAGAGCTATTGACGCCGGGGAAGATGTCTTTGACTAGAAAGGGAACTGACATGGGGGGTGTATCATCGTTGGTAATGGTGCCGGTCACCGGGGTAATGGTGCCGGTCACCGGGGTAGTGGTGCCCACGGTGTAACCAGTGCCGGCGGCCAGGGTGAGGGCGACGGTTTCGTCCGCTTCAACGGTGCTATCGGCAGTGGGGTCGACGGTCACTATCGCCGTCGATGAACCCGCCGCAAAGCTGACGGTTTTGGTGGCGGGGCTAGCGGCAATGCCGGTATAGTCGGTGCCCAGGGTAGCGGTGCCGCCCACGGTATAGTTAACGGTCAGGGCACTGGTGGTGGCCCCGCTGCGGATGAAGGTGTAGACCAGGTTGGCGGTGCCGTTTTCTAGCACGCTGGCAGGGCTAACCGCCAGGGTGATGGTGGGTTATTGAACGACAATTAACTTGTCCGGTTGACGACAATTAACTTGTCCGCTCAAGGATCAGCAGCGATACAAGCATCAGAACCCTAAATAGGACGAATGTTCTA
>Ga0172376_10001915_pt1 | contig 26027 bp, 40 predicted proteins | sample Lak35m_FD_121114 | JGI IMG/M metagenome (GOLD analysis project Ga0172376, IMG submission 121114) | Freshwater microbial communities from Kabuno Bay, South-Kivu, Congo - kab_092012_35m | ecosystem: Environmental > Aquatic > Freshwater > Lake | place: Democratic Republic of the Congo: South-Kivu...
GCAATAGATTTTTATATTGGTGCAAGTAATAACAATGGAACTGCACAATATTTTTCTAATAGAGAATGTGCTTTTGCAAGTTTAGGAGATGGACTTACTAATACCGAAGCAGCTAATTTTTATACAGCGGTTCAAGCATATCAAACAACTTTAAGTAGACAAGTATGACATACGTAGGACTTTTAACAGAAACGCAAAAAGATAGCCTTGTCGGGCAGCAATATGCAGATGACAGCTATTTTAACCCTATTCAAGATGACTTTGACCAATGGGTTATAAGTACAGAGGAAATCGAATATAACGTAAATCCTGAGTTCATGTGGATTAAGGATTTGCCATTGATAGAATATGTACCGAAGCCTTCACCACCAATGCCAATATGATAAAAGTCGGACTTTTGGATGAGGAGGAAAAGGAATTTTTGGAGGGTAAAGAATACGCTCCAAATAAATTTTTTACCACAGAGCAGGACGCGGACGGGAATTGGATATTGCACTTAGAACAAATAAAATACAACAAAAATTTAGACTGTTGGTGGGTAAAATTCCTGCCTTTAATCGAATACAAACCAAAAAAAATGGACAAATCAGTAATTCCAGACATTGCAGCACTCGGTGGACTGCTTTTATTTACAGGCGCTGAGGTAAGCATCGAGGGCGCAATATTTGAAATCATTAGCAAATTTGGCGTTGTTGCGGTGCTATGGTTCTGGCTTCGAGAAATGAAAGAGCAAATGAAAGAGCAATCAAAGGACTTTTATTCAGAGACTGAAAAGCTCAGACAAGAGCACAAAAACACAATGCAGGAGTTCCAGAATCTAAACAATGAACACAAAGAGCTTTTAGTAAAACAGCTGGAAGCAAAAGACGATATTATAAAGGGACTGAAAAAATAAAAAGGACTTTCTGCAAAAAATTTTCACTTAAAACGAAAAAAAAATTGCAAAAAGTTTTTTTACTAATTAATTATATCTATCTTTGTGTAACATTATTATTTATCACAACAAAAACCTTATTTTTATGAAAAATTCGAAATTCAAAATCGGACAGGAAGTAATTTTCAACAGCGGTATCAACGCTCCAGAATTAACAAAGGTGATCAGCTTCAAATGGGGCGAGGCTTCAAAAATGTGGCTTTATCAGTTAGAAAGCAGAAAGGGAGTTTTTTTCAGCGAGAAAAGCCTTTCAAAAATTGAGCAACCTAAAGCAATCCTCAAAAACGAAGATGTTTACTCAATGCAGAAAATCGAGCGCATTATCGAGGACGAGGAAAACCAATTTTTCAACCGTCACAATATCGAAGGTTATGGAATTTAAATTCATGCAGAGAGTGAAGGCAAGCTTTACGATCTACCAGGACGAACTCGCCATCAATGGTGGCGAGTGGTGCCCAGATACAGAATGTTTGTTCATCGCTTATTACAAGATGAGCAGCTTACACCAAAGGGCGCTGCTATACTGCCCGTCAAAAAAATACAAATTTTTTGCAACCTTAAAAAACGTTAAACCATGAAAGCAATAATTTTTTTCTGTAGCCTATTTTTATTGGCATCCTGCAAAGTTGGCTTCCCGATCGAGAACCAAAACAGCAACTACAGCACAGGTAAATGTCGAAGCGTACAATGCTATGCAAAGACAAAAGCAGGGAACCGATGCAAAAACGTAACGACAAACTGCTCTGGACGTTGTCACGTTCATTAAATTTTCAAATTCAAAACCTTATTTATTATGAACTACAAACAAACAGAAAACCTTAGCGATCTGGTCCTCGCAATGGTAAATTTTAACGCAGATTTTCAGACTACAAAGCTGGTCAAAGACGGCAAAAACGAGCATCTTAAAAACAAGTATTTGACGCTCGACAATATCCTCAACACGATCCGACCAATCCTCACAAAACACGGTTTAGTAGTTGTACAGGCATTGGCTGGCGATTATCTCGTTACAACGCTTTACCACGTCTCTGGGCAGTATATCCAATCTGAGATGCCATTTCACCCGATGTCTGGCAACAAGGGAACAAATGCCCTGCAGGAGCTCGGAGGAGGCATCACTTACGCCAAACGTTATGCCATTAGCGCAATGCTGGGAATATCAGTTGACGAGGATAACGACGGACAAGGCTCTAAAATCGCTTCTAATCAATTAAAACCAAAGAAGCGGGTCAATACTATTGCCGAGCTTCAAAAGTTGCTGGAATGGCTTATAAATAACCCAGAAAAGCAAAATACATACTTAGATTTATTTGAGCTTACGAATGAGCAGAAACAATTTATCGAAAATAACTTATAATGAAACACTCAAAAGTATATTTGCCAGACTGGGCACATCACAAATTGGATCGAATGACAAATCAGGCACTACCCGAAAGGGCGGTGTCTGATAAAAGCAGACTGATCTCAATTTTTTTGACTGAAAAAGTGAGCGAAACTCTTGCGCTTTTTGTACCTCGTGGCAGACCTCCGAAGGGCGAGGAGGGTAAAGGTTGGCATAAATCCGACCTCTGCGCTATGCTTTTAACCGTCTTTTTAAAAAATTGGACTACCAACCCAGCAGAATTTGCAGAAATAAAGCGAATAGCTCTGGAGATTATTCCAGAAATAAAAGGACATACAGGCAAAAATATTGCTACTTATAAGCTAACAAAGCAGCTGATCATCTCGGCTATCCTGCACAGGGTTGTAAGTACGCAAGATGTAAAAACTTTTTTTGAAAAAATTATTTAAACACTTAGCAAAATGAAAGAAAAATTTATATTTATCTATGATTTAGTTAAATCTAATATGGAAAAATTGGATAAAAAACAAATTAATGTCGAGCAGGCAAAAGCTATGGCATCGCTCGCAAAGCAAGCTAATAATGTTTTAGTAACTCAATTAGATGCAGCAAAATTTATTTCTAATGTAAAAGATGCAAAAGAAAATTTAAATGATGTTGGACTATAATATATATGAGCTTAAAAGAAATATTCAGAATTTAAGAAATAGTTTCTTAAAAAGAAAGCTCATAAATGACTATAAAACAAATGGGAAAGGCACCCCAGAAATTATTGATAAAATTCTTAATAGCTTTGATCGTAAAATAAAAAGCAAACCTATATTTAAACAAGACATTAAAGAGGAATATTTTAAAAGGCTTAATGAAATATTTTTTGATTATTACAAAACTCTTAATGAACCAAAGCAATCGAAAAAAGATTTATATTTAAATTATGTAAGTGATATGTATATTTTGCATGGGAAAGAAAAGTATAAATCAAAATGTATGACATATAAAGACTTTATTAAAAATAGAGGTCGTAAAAACTTTTTTTGATAAAATGCTTTGATATAGGAAAATATTCCTATATTTGCATACAGAATTTACGTTTGAGTGGAAGCGAACCTAAATTCGACAGTCAATAATAAATAAGGTTTAACCCGTTTCAATCGATAGCGTCTTCCACCGCTTGACATTGTTACGGGTTTTTTATTTTTAAAAATTACGGCTATGGAATTCAAAATTTGGAACGGAATTAAAATTTTTGGTTATGATTATGAAAGAATGATATCATACCTTAAAACATTAGACAAAGCATACCTTGACAATTTAGTTGAGTGTATTGCTATAGAAGGAACATGCTGTTTTCTTTGGGAGTCTGAATGCAAAAAGCATATTTTTTCAGACGGAATTAATATTCCAGACGGAGATTATTGGAGCGTACAAAATGACTTTAACGAATTTACAGATCAAATATGAGTTTGCTTAAACTTTTAGGCTCTTCTTCTTTCCTTATGGCAAATAAAGAAATCGTAAAAGCAACTGATTTAGAATGTGCCGTTTTGCTTTCAGATTTGGCTGGAGCTTATGACTATTGGAAAGAAAAAAACCTATTGCAAGACGGTTATTTTTTTAGGACTCAAAGTGAGATTGAGCAAAATACAACCCTATCCGCAAAGGTTCAGTTGAGGTGTTTAAAGGTGCTAATTTCAAAGGGAATTTTAAAAACAAAGCTCAAAGGTGCTCCACCAGTAAAATACTTTTGCATAGATGGAAAAGCGATATTTTCTATAATTAGCCAATCGGTAGAAATTGATTTATCCGAAAGGGATAATTTAAATTCTACAAATGGTATAATTCAAGATGTACAAAAGGGAGATTTTGAAATATCCGAAAGGGAGAAATTAAATTCTACAAAAGGGAGAACAAATAATAATAGAGTTAATAATAATAAAGAAATTATAATAGAATATAATAAAGAATTAAGCGATTTTCCTTTTTCTGAAAATAGTCAAGAGCTTGCTTCCTTAAATGACAAAACAAAACTCGGTGAGGGAAATAGGGTAAATTTCGTAAACGAGCAAAAAAGCGAACCAGCGGAAAATGCAAAATATCATTTCGAGGTAACACAGGTTTTAGCATTGCTTACGGAGCGCACAGGGGTAAAATATAAAGTTCCAGGAACAAAGATAGCTTTTGAAAAATATGAGCCTTATAAGCTAATTAAAGAGCGAATATCGGAAGGAGCAAACCTGGAGAATATTTTCGCAATTATCGAAATGAAAAATAAGGAGTGGGGAGGATCTGAAATGTGCAAATATTTAATACCATCGACTCTTTTCCGAAAGTCTAACTTTGACAAATACCTGCAGCAAGTACAAATCTCAGTAAATACAAACCAGCAAACAAAAAATTTTAATAACCAATTTAAAACTAAAGAGGATGCAGCTTTCGCACACTATTACAGCCAGCTCCGAGACGTTGACTATGGCTTTAACGATTAAGGAGAAAAAAATAATTGAAGGCTACCTGCAGCCAGTCCGAAAATTTGAACGTCAAAAGATAGCGCCAGTTATTGCTGAAAATATTATGATTTGCGCTCGGTTATATTGCGTAATGAAAGACAGCGATATAATGAAAGAGACAATAATCGAAAGCGCTAAATTTGTTTTGGCAAAGTTTGGACATTTAGGAGTGAGGGAGATTAAAGACGCTTTCCAGATGGCTGCAGCAAATGAATTTGAGGATGTAAACATGACAGCTTATTACGGACAAATGTCAATTTCTACACTTGGCGATATTCTGGACGCTTACACAAAGCACAGGAATAAAACGATTGCAAAATACCTGGAGCTTAAAGACAAAGCTCAAAAGCAATATGACAAGGAAGTGGAAAAGCAAGAGCGCAATAATGCAGCCAGGCAAAAAATAAAAACCGACATTGAGGCTGCGATTATCTCCATACAGCAAGGAATATATTTTTGGAGGGAATGGCAGGACGTTCCAGCTAATTACGCTGAGGTAGCAGTTGCGGAGGGGTGGATCGAAGTTAGTCCAGAGTTTAAAAAAAGAGTCTGGGAGGAAAGCAAAGAGGAAGCGAAAAGACAAATAATCGAAACAGCTCAGGACATGAGCAATTTAAACGAGGCAAGGAAAGCAAAACAAATCTTAATGCAGCATATCGAAAGCGAAATAATAAGCGAGCCAGCAAAAAGAATTTATGCAAAAAAACTTATTTTTGAATACATAAAGGCGCACGAATTATGAAAGTTTTAAGTTTTTCTGGCGGTCGAACATCGGCTTACATGCTCGCAAATTATGACTTTGATATTGCTATTTTTTGCAATACAGGAAAGGAAGCAGAAGGAACTTTAGATTTTGTTCGTAAATGTGAGGAATATTTTGATAAAAAAATTGTCTGGCTTGAGTACACTTCCGAAAATAAAGAAAAGTATAAAATAATAAACTTTGAAACAGCTGACAGAAATGGAAAATCTTTTGAGCAGCTTATAAAGAAAAATAAATTTTTACCTAATCAGCAAATGAGAACTTGCACGGTTGAAATGAAAGCAAAAACAATAAAAAGATATTTAAAAAATATTGGCTTAAAAATATCTGAAATTGATATGCTTTTAGGCATAAGAGCAGATGAGCCAAATAGATATTTTAAATTAAAAAATACTAATCGAAACGGCTGGGAAAATATAATGCCATTATACAAAGATGGTATTACAAAAAATCACGTTTTAGAATTTTGGAAAAATCAACCTTTTGATTTACAAATAAATTCTCACGAAGGCAATTGCGATTTATGCTTTTTAAAAGGAATGACAAAAAAAATTGAATTATTAAGACAAAAGCCAGAAATTGCAGATTGGTGGATTAAAATGGAAAATTATATAGGAGCTACATTTAATAAAAACTATTCAGTTGAGCAATTATTAAAAATGTCAAAGGAGCAATTAAATTTATTTGATATTGATATTGAATGTTTTTGTAATATAGATTAAATCAAAACTTTTATGAACAATAATTACAAAGCGATGAACGCTTACTTACTTGTTACCTCTTTAAACCTCGCACTATTTGCCATTGCGGAACTGGAACCAGGAAAAATGAAGCAGGCACAAAAGATGAGATTTTTGAACCTTAGGAATGCAGCTAACAACTTTCTGCAGCAGATGCCAAACAGCAGGGAACACAAAGAGTTTTTGAATGATCAGAGCTTCGACTCAGTCGGCTTAATCGTTGAGCTCATCGCTATGCTTTCACAGGTTCATCCAGAGCAGCACGAATGGATAATGGAGGAGGTAAAAAAACTTATTTTTGTATCAGTTAACAGACAAAATCGGACAGTACTATGATAGCAAATATTTATAATCTAACAGGACTAACAAATGATCAGTTATATGAGCACAATTTGCACGCTGGGAAGTTTATCAGAGACTTAACAGTCCAGAACCTGCACGACCTTTTTTTTATCCTTAGATTGGAGATTACAGGCGAACCAACAGCATCTTGCACGATAAAGTATTTGACGGAGCAGGCGATTAAATTAAATATTCAAATTTATTGATATGAAGCAACTAACAGCTTTTATAATACTTTGCTCTGTCATTTTGGGATGCAATAAGCCAAAAATCAAAATAATCACTAAAGTAATTTATAGAGACACCTGCAGAGCAGACAGCGAGTTTATCCAGAAAATAGGACAGATCGAAACAGGGAACACGGACAGCACGATTGCAGAGATTGGGCGAGGTCGGGGCAGGTACGGCATTTATGAAATTTGCGTAAAGGGGAGCGGAATGTGCGACTTGTTAGGCTATTCACATGCAGATATGAACACGAAAGAAAAAAGCGATCATGTTTTCTGGGCAACTATGGGTATTTTCTGCTATCTTTACGCTCGGGAGTACGGACACTATCCAAGCTACGAGGAACTGGCAAGAATGTGGGCAGTAGGGTATCACGCTCACGATAAAAATTGCACATTAAACTACCTTAAAAAATTTAAAGAGCTATGACAACCTACATTGGGGCTGATCCTGCATACAGGGAGAACGGCTTTTGGGTTTGTGAAATCAACGGCTCGATTGTTTGTTTTTACAAGATGAGCGAGTTTATCGACTTTATTAAATATGTCGACGGATTTGTCGAGGTAAAGCACGAAGTCACGATCTGCATTGAAAACAGCAACGAAACAAATTATACTTTTATCAGTCCTCTGGTCCGCAGTAAAGCAGCAAGAGAAAAGATCTCCAGAGACGTTGGTAAAAACCAGGCAGTAAGCCAAATGTCGGTCGATTACTGCAAGTATGTACTCGGTTCGGGAGTTTATTCCGTCAGTCCTGCAGACAAAGGAATGAAATGGAGCGACCAGATCACAAAAGCGGAAGCCAAAAATCACGGTTTGGAGCTTTTTAATTACAAAGGTCTGAAGTCGGAACAGGATAAAAGAGACGCTTTTAAGCTCGCACTTAGGGCAAAATTTGAGTTTTTTAAGGCAAAAAGTGCCGAAAAAGGAAAAAAAGAGGGGTAAAATGTTAAAATTTAAAGATTTTTTGTAGTTTTTTTTAAAAAAGCTTTTTTAATAAAATAATGTTATCTATCTTTGTGTAACATTAAATCAAAAGGAACTAATTAAACAACACAAAAAAAACTTATTTTTATGAAGCCAGGAACAATTTTAAAGCACATCAAAGGTAACTTTACAGTAGTATTCAAGTCAATGGTTAATGCAGTAGAGTTTAGAACACAGGATGACTTTCAATTCAGACTTGACGAATTTATAGCAATTTAATCACTTTTTTAAAACCTTATTTTATTATGAACCTCGAAATTTTAATTGGCTCAAAAGCAGCCGAAAAAATTCAAAAATCTGGCATTAACATTCTCCAGGCTTGCGATGTAGAAATTGAATACATAGCAGGAAAAACAGCTGCAAAAAAAATCAAAGCTGCAAAAAGCCTTATAAATACTGACCAGGACAAAATACAGATACGCAGGTCGCAAGATGCTTATGAGATTGTTAAAGATATGCAATTTTTAGACCATGAGCGTTTTGAAGTTTTAGCACTTAACAGAAATAACAGAGTCTTAGAAAGGATTTTAATAAGCATTGGCGGAATTGCCTCAACTGTAGTTGATACTAAAATACTTTTTAAAAGACTTTTGATTTGCGGAGCTTCTGGGTTTATCTGTGTACACAATCACCCGAGCGGAAACTTAGAACCGAGCCAAGATGATTTTAACATAACAAGACGAATAATGGAGTGCGCTACGATACTTGACATTAAACTTTTAGATCATATGATTATAGCTGGCAATTCATATTACAGCTTTCAAGATAACGGAAGAATTTAATCACTTTTTTAAAACCTTATTTTATTATGAAAAACCTATTTAATATTGACGCGGATCTTTTCGCACTTTACAACGAGATAGAAAACAACGGAGGAGAAATGACACCAGAACTGGAAGCAGCTTTGGAAATTGTGGAAGCGGAGCGAATGACTAAGGGCGAGGGGTACGTTTACATAATGAAGCAGCTCCGCTCACAGGCTGACCTATTAAGAGCCGAAGCAAAGCGATTAACAGAGCTTGCCAGGCAGTACGAAAACTCAGCCGACAAATTAGGTGACAGGCTTCTGCAGTCAGTTATTGCTCACGGACAAATTAAAACGGCTTTTGTGACTATTTCGACACGCAAGAGTAAATCAGTAAGCATCACGGACGAAAGCTTGTTAGAAGCGGAATTTTTGCGGATTAAGTGCGAGCCAAACAAGACAGCAATTAAAGAAGCGATTGAAGCAGGGCAGGAAGTGGCTGGAGCTTTGATTGTGGAAAATTATAGTTTAAATATTCGATAACATAAATGTTTGCGAAAGTTTAACAAAAAAGCCTTGCATCGCTGCGAGGCTTTCTTTTTTAACACACTAAAACGATGAATGAAAACTAATAAAACAAACTATTTTTTAACAACTTTGACAATTTGGAAAACAACAGAGGAAGTTACAACAAGCCAATTAATGCAATGCTCTACAATAGCCTCCGCTTTGTCATTAGGTAGATTTAGCTTTTCAGATACAGCCTTTTTAATTTCTTCAGCATAGGCAGGAGAAACGCCAGCTTTAAGCTCATCAATTGCAGTTGAGATATGAGTTACAAATTTAGGCATTTTCAAAAGCTCGGGAACTAAGCCGACAAGCTCAGAAAATTGTACTTTTTTATCCTCGAGGATTTTGCCAATTTCGGAGATCAACTCCGCAGAGATTACAACACAGGTTTTTAGAGCAGACATATTTAAATATTTTTAGGTTAACAAGACAAAATTACAAATCTTTTCTATATTTGTATAAAATTACAAAATAAATGCAAGGCTTTCAGCAAATTTTAAAAGACAGAGGATACTATAAGGGTAACATTGACGGAATAGTCGGACCGCTTACTCTTGCAGGGGCGAAGGCTTGGATTGATGCCGAAATAAACATAAGAGGTTGGGTAAAGCCAGTCACAGACTTTGTCTGGATCCGTACGGATCAAACGTACGATAACAAATTTTCGGACTATTGTGTGAGGTTCAATAATCGAATAGCCGATATGGTTATGACCTGCAGTACAACACCAGGCGACAACTCAATATTTAACCCGATCACGGTCGGAGGCATAACAGGCTCAGCAGTTGCCTGCGAGCAGCAAGTAATCGGCTCTCATAGGTTTGTCACGGCTAACAGCTGGCAAAATCTTTGGACAAACGCTCCGTACTTTTTTCAGCAGGGAGCGATCGAAATATACAGGGACGGCAATAAGGACAGAAAGCTCGACAAGACGGTAAAAACTAAGGGTTGGTATGGCATCAACTTTCATCGGGGTTGGTGGGGTTCTGCGGTCGGACTCGCTTCCGCTGGCTGTTTAGTAGTTCCAGACTCGCAATGGTTTACAGCGGTAAAATTATTCCAAAATAATCAGCTTATAAACTTGACTTTAATAGAGATATGAAAATTGACTTAATCAAATCGCAAAATATTGCAGTCGCAAAGCTCGAAATAAATAAGGGGCAAATTGAAGGGTTGCCTAAAAATCCGAGATTAATCAAGGATGCTAAATTTGAGAAGCTCAAAAAGTCGATCGAGGGCAATCCAGAGATGCTCGGCATGAGAGAGGTGCTTGTTTACCCGCTTGCAGACAAGTTTGTTATCATTGGCGGTAACATGCGCTTTCAAGCCTGCAAAGAACTCGGATTTAAAGAAGTGCCCTGCAAGGTACTTGACGCAGCAACAACAGCGGAGCAGCTCCGAGCCATCACGATTAAGGATAATGTTGGGTTTGGTGAGCATGACTGGGAATTATTGGCGAATGAGTGGGATAGTGTTGAGCTGGAGGAGTGGGGGTTGGAAGTGCCGAGCTTTGAAGATAATTTCTCAAATAATGAAATATACGCAGGAATTGATCCAGAAAATGAGCTTAATAAATTTTTAAACTCCGAAATTAAAAGAATGTTTTTAATATATGACAATGAAACTTTTGAAAAAGTTGTAAATTGGTTTATTAAATTGCAAAATAAATTTGATGTAGAGGATAATAATCAAGTAATTTTAAAGCTTATGGAAAATGAAAGTATTTAATCTTGAAAAAATAAAAAATTGCGAAAATTTAGTAAAGCAAATTCCTAAAAAAGCAGATTACAATATTTTAATAAATGAAAATACAATTTTTTATAAAAATGGAAATCCAGTAGGCTTGTATATTAAAATAGAAAACAATTTTATAAATGAAGTAAGAAAGGCTGTAGTATTAACAAAATACGCTAAAGGTAGCAGAACAAGAGGTATACCAACTCAATCAAGTGTTTTTGGAAGCTTACCAAGAATAGCTCGAAGAAATGATTTTTGCAGATTTTCGGCTCAAACAAAAAGCGAAAAATTAAACGCTCAAAGACTTTTTTCTTTTATGCCTATTTTAACAGATATTTATAAAAAATATCTTCCTATGCAATACGAAAGAGATTTAAATGTCATAAATGAAAATGTTAGCTCTGATTATATGCTGAAAGAAAACCAGCCATTTACAACTGCAAATATTAATGTCAATCACGCTATAAAATATCATAAAGACACTGGAAATTTTAGAGGCAATCTTTCAAATGTTTTAATACTTAAAAGCGGTATAATAGGAGGCGAGCTTGTATTCCCAGAGTATGGATTTGCTTTAGCGCAGGATGACAAATACTTAGCAATATTTGACGGTCAAAATGAAATTCACGGAGTAATGCCTATAATGAAAGTTAGCGAAAAGCCTTACAGAGCGTCAATAGTTTATTATACTTTGGAAAATATGAAACACTGCTATCCTTTTAAAATGGAAGTTGAAAGGCTTCAAAAGCTAAGCACTGAAAGAGCAATAAAAAGAGCGCAAAATATAAACCCGATAACAAAAAAATAAAGCATGCCACTACCTAAGCCAACCCCGATTGAAGACGCAGACAAGTTCATCGACCGCTGCATGAGTAACGATACAATGAATACAGAATATCCAGACGAAAAGCAACGCTACGCAGTTTGTGTATCACAATTCGAGAATACTAAGCAGGCGCAAATAAGAGCGCAAGAGACATACACAGATTATCCGCAGGCAGCGACAAGCAATGCAAAACGAGCTTTGAAATGGAGGGAAGAGACAGGCAACCCAAAAGGCTGCGGAACGGCTGTAGGCTGGGCAAGAGCTAATCAGTTAGCGAAGCGAGAGCCGATCAGTTTTGATGTGGTTAAAAGAATGGCAGCTTTTATCCGACATGAGCAATATTCCAACGTTCCGTACGAGGAGGGATGCGGAGGCTTGGCTTGGGATTTATGGGGCGGTACAGAGGGAGTGCAATGGGCGATCAGAAAAGTAAAAAGTTTGGAGGGATGAAACGCTATGACCGTACACGCTTGCTTCGGGAGCTGGAATACCATAAAGGCTGCAGCGAGATGCTCAGCTGGGTAACCTTAGCCAATCCTGGCGAGGATCTAATCGAGGACAAGCTCGACAAGATTAAGGGCAGAATTGAGCATATTTTGACAAAATTAAAGCAGTTGGAACGACTGCCAGAACAATAATTAAAACAAAAATCATGGAAAAGCAACTTACAGAACTTGAAAAATTAAAGTTAAAAGGACATAAAAGCCTTATAGAGCAACTTATTGAGGAATGCGAAAATGATACAGAAACAGAATGTGTGCAATTAACAGAAGAGGAACAAATTGAAGAGGATAAATTTTTGAAGAAATTTAGAAAGAATTTTCTTTAATCAAAACAGCGATAAATCAGCGATGCCGAAACCAGAAAATATAATTCCACATAAGTACAAAAAGGGTCAGTCTGGCAACCCGAAAGGACGTCCGCCACTACGAGACATAAAAGAGGTTTTAAAGGACTTACTCAGCCAGGAAAAGAACCAGACTCAGCTTATTGACGGTCTTATGTCAGTAGTTGTAAATAAGGCACTCAAAGGCGATTTAAAGGCGGTTGAAATGCTTTTGTCTTATACATACGGAAAGCCAACGCAAAAAACGGAGATAACAGGCTCAGAGGGCGAGAAAATAGATTTTACAATCAATGTAGTGCAGGGAAAAGAAAATTTGCCATACAAGCCAGAATGAACACAACTTCAGTCTTTTTGTGGAACAGAAACCCAGAGCATTATTCAAAGGTCGATCCGACAAAAAAGATTATTTGCATAAATCAAGGCGGAACAGCATCAAGTAAAACTTACAGCATTATGCAGGTGCTTTTTTGTTTAGCCATTGAAAACGCAGGCTGGGTGATTACGGTGGTCGGGCAAGACTACCCAAACCTGGCAAAGGGCAGTATAAGAGACAGCGAAAAGATTGCAGCGGAAACTCCTTTCATATTGGCGAGCCTTGACGGTTGCTTCAACAGGACTTCAAAGAGCTACAAATTTAAAAACGGTTCGATATTGGAGTTTACAAGCTATCAGACGGCACAGGATGCAAAAAACGGAAAAAGACAAGTGCTTTTTGTGAACGAAGCTAATGGGGTACATTGGGACATATTTAATGAGTTGAACCTTAGAACAGACAAAAGGATATTTATTGACTATAACCCGAACAGCGAGTTCTGGGTGCATGAAAAGTTAATCGGAAGCGAAAATACAGCTTATTTTATTTCAAACTTTATGCACAATTCCTTTGTAAGCTCTTCGATTGTGGACGGCATTATAAAACTTAAAGAAAAAGATCCGATGCTTTGGAGGGTTTACGGATTGGGGCAGACTGGCAAAATAGAGGGAGCTGTCTTTGATTATAGGACAGTTGATGCGATGCCTTACAACTTAGATAAACGTGCTTTCGGTCTGGACTTTGGTTTTACGAATGACCCGACCACTTTAGTTGAGTGCGGACTTTCGGACGGTGAGATATACTGCAGGGAGGTGATTTACCAAACAGGACTAACGAACAGAGAGATAAACGCACTATTTATTGAGCACGGAATAAGAAAAGCAGATCAGATCTTTGCAGATAGTGCCGACCCAAAATCAATTTATGAGCTTAAAATGTACGGTTGGAACGTTCAGCCTGCAGACAAAGGACAAGACTCGGTGCCTTATTCAATAAACTTACTGAAACAATACGGAACGATAAATATAACAAAGCAGAGCCATAATTGGATCAAGGAAGCGCAAAACTATAAATGGAAAGAAACGAGGGACGGGCGCAAATTGCCGACTCCAGTCGATGCCTTCAACCACGCTTGGGACGCTTGCAGATATTGGGCGCTCGGGGTACTTAAAAGAGGACAGACAAAAGGATTATTAGCATACGGATAAATAAAAATATGATTAACAAAGTAACATTAGTCGGGCGATTAGGCTCGGACACAGAAATAAGAGAAGCCAAAAACAATAAATTCTACACCAAATTAAATTTGGCTACAACGAGCGGCTATTATGATCAACAGAAAAAGTGGATTGAGCAGACAGACTGGCACTCAATTACAGCATGGTGGAAGCTTGAAGCTAAAAAGGGCGAGACGGTATATGTCGAGGGCGAAATAAACTACAACGAAGAGAAAAAAGCCTTTATAAAAGCCTATATGGTCAAGGCTATATCTGGAGCAAAGACAAAGACAGAAAGCAATAGCGAGGCAGACGAAAAACTGCCATTTTAATAATTCCTAAATATAAATTATGACAAACGAGGAACTTCAAATCGGAGCGCAATGGATGGCAATTTTGAACGCTTACAGCCACGATTTTACAACAAAGGCACTATTTAGCCAGACAGCCAATTATCTTAAGCAAAATCACGGTCAGAAGGTAAGAGACAGCAAATTCAAGCGAGAGGTAAAGCCAGGAGCGGTACTTAATGAGCAGGTAAAACCAAAAGTGCAGCCAATCGGACTAATGGAGGCAGCAAAGAAGCGCGAAGAGCTGGAAGAGCCGACAAATCTGTTAGCAATCGATGAGACGGATGGCGATTTGTTACCGAAAAAAGGCAGAAAAAAGAATGTATAATATCAGCACTTCGACAGGCATCTCTTTCACTTTCCCCTCTGTGCTGGCAGATATTACGCTTCGGCAATATATCGACTTTATGACCTTTGTCGAGCCTACAATGCCAGACGAATTTCGGAGGATTGAGGTTGCATCGACTGCAAAAAATAGCGCTGATACGGAGCAAGAGAAGGAAAAAGCATGGCAGGAATTTGACGAGGCGGTCAAAGCTTGCGACGATATTGTGATGTATCGAAAAATTTATCCTTACTTTGCTCGGGTTGTCGCTCACTTTACGGTCGGCATAACAGAGCAGCAGATTTTAGGAGGTAAGGGGCATGGTGACGGTATGAATGTCGGGCAGTTGGAATATCTTTACTCGACTATTATTCGTATCATGAACCAATACGAGGAGCCAGAGTATTCAAATGTGATGTTAGTTGACGGTGAGCTTTGGTATTTACCCGAGCGATACATGGAAAAAAGCACTTTGATTGAGTACGCTGAAGCGAGCCAATTTGAAGCGAACCTTAAAGATCTCGACAAGGGTAACTGGGGCGCTTTGGCTAAAATTATGTGCGTTTTAGTCCGTAAAGAGGGGGAACAATACAGCGATAAACTGCTAAGACGTGAAGAGCAATTTCTTGATTGGAACTTACAAAGCTGTCTGCAGGTTGCTTTTTTTTTGCTGAAACGAAGCGAAATATCGCAACAAAATTTTCAAATTTATATGGCAGCGCAGGATTTGATGAGCGCAAAGCAGGCATCGAAAAGCTAAATGAGTCTTTTGGTTGGTACCTCACACTAAAAGCCATTGCAGAAAGTGGAATTTTTAATCAGCCGACCCTCACTCCACTACAATCAGCAGAGCAGGCGAATTTATACGAGGCTTTTACATATCTCGCAGCTTGCAAAGCGGAAGCGGACTATCAAAAAAGATTATCGGAGGTACACAATAAAAAATAATCGTAAAAATGAGAGTTAATCCAAGAGTATTTTTGAACTCAATCGTTGTAATAAGTTGTATCTTTGGCACATTAGGACTGACAATAGCAGTTTTGGCAGGTGGAGACATAGTGAGGGCGATCTGCGCAGTTTTACTCTTTATGCTCGGTTGGTCGGGCGCAAAATTTCATAACAGCTTATGAACTTAGTACAAATATCCAATCTTTTTAACCAGGTTTGTTTGGGCATAAATGCACAGACAGCAGGGCGCATCGGCTTTTATCACTACGGCTGGTACTCAGACATAAACGCCAATATCTCGAACAACTGGACTGGCGATAATTCCGTCGGCAGGCTTTATCCAGCGGTGCAATTCATGTACCCGACAGCAACAATCGAGGTGAAGGAAAAGTCGGTCAAGGGATCGCTCCGTTGTCGCTTAGTGGTCAGCAGACCGCAATACTATGAGAATGACGGCAACTATATAAATCAAAGCATTATTGAGGCGCAGGCGGAACTGGAAGCTCTGGCAATAAATATTATTTCAGAGTTTAATCGCTTAGGTAGGATTCCAACAAATGGAATGGCAGCAGGCATACAAAACCCGATTACAATTGATTACCTTTCCGACGCTCATAATGAAAATTTAGTCCTTTTGGATATTACCTTCAATCTTTGGTACGTCTGGGAATGCCCGACAGATGTAGTTGATATTCCGAACCTGACAGCTCCTTATAATACTTTACCACCTATAACAACTGATCTGGAAAAAGAGCAAATACAAGCTCCAGCAAATTTAACAGCTCCAATAATAGACGGCAAAGATATTGTAGGAAATCTTTTAAAAGTAATAGATGACGGACAATGGAGCGGAACTCTACCAATAACTTTTACATATCAATGGAAGCAAAACGGTGTGGACATACCAGGCGAAACAAATTCAACATATACAAGTCAGTTAGCTGACTTAGGAAATATAATAACCTGCTTGGTTACTGCTACAAACATAGTAGGTTCAGCAAGTCAAATAAGTAACGGAATTTTGATACAATGACAGACACGCAAGACATATATCAAAGGCTCGGAGAGCAGGTCGGTGAGGTCGTTAAAAAAGCGGTCAAGCAGGCCTTTATTCTGCAGGGGCGAACTCTTACGGGGGCGTTGGTTAATTCAATTGATTATAGCGTAAATGCAACGGTAACGAGTGCCTTTATTGAGTTCACTTTGCTTGATTACGGCATGATCTTAAATTACGGAGTTCCTGCAAATCGGATTCCGTATTCACCTGGCAGCGGAGCCAAGAGCAGCAAGTATATTGACGGACTGAAAATGTATGCAAAGCTCCGATTTAATGCAAATGACAAGGAAGCGGAGCGGATCGCTTTTGCCATTGCCCGAAAGCATAAAAAGTTCGGAATGCCTTTGGACAAAAAGACTGGAGCGGTTGAAAAAGGATTGGAGGAAAGTAAAGACGAGGTCGAAGCACTAATATCAGAAGCGCTTACGCAGGTTATAAACGTGATGTTTTTAAGCAGCTTTGCGGAGGTTAAGAAAAAAAATTCAGATTCATTAAAAGTAAAATACATTGAGGTATGACACAGGAACAAGCGACAGCATTACAGTCAGATTTAAACGACCAATTAACTGAGTCTGGGAATACAAATTTGACATATGGAGTTTATGCAGTTTGGAACCAACAAGCGCAAAAGGAATATAATGTTATTTTGTTTCCGATACAGCATAAAGATAAATTTGCAGCAGCTAATACAAGCGGACAATTTTCAGTCGTGAGGGTTTCAATTATTACGCAAAGTCAGGGAGCTCAAACATCAGAGATATTTATAAATAATTTTAATGCTGAGGTACTTAAGGATCCAGAGGCTAACAACCTTTTAAATAAATAGCTATGCCACTTGTAACAGCTCCTTTATTTACACTCAACTCGCAGTACAGACCAAACGTTTTTGTTATGTCGATGACAAGCGCGGATCCTTTGGTATTATGCCAGGCTTCGATTGTGGTCGATTCTGTAGGGGTAACTTCGATACAAAAGTCTCCAGCCTATGCAATTGGCACGACATACTATTTTATTATAGACGTTGCAAAGGTATTGCAGACATATAGCCAACCAAAAGCACAGCAAAAAACAACGGTTTTTTTGGATACCTTAAACGCAGCATACGAGGTCGCAAGTGCTGACATACATACGAGGGTCGGTTTAATCGTTTCGTACTACTATAATGACCCAGTCACGGGATTGCTTACTCAATACTTTATTGGCGATGTGGTCACGACAAATTATCCAGCTATTGCAGGAACAAGGCAGACGAGGGACTGGAATAATATGGGAATGACGGACTACATTATTGACTATCCGATAGTGGGAGGAGTTTATGATCGGTATTTTTTAACTAAGCTCCAAACAACGTATCCGACAGCAAGTACCAAAACAAATAACCCAATTTTGATTTGCAGCGGTGAAAATTTAACGATAAGTTATGTCCCGAGTAGTACAACAAACGCGCTGAGGGTTGTTAGATATGACTCAACTCAAACGGTAGTCGGATCAGCAGGCTTTATTCAAATAGTACCAGGCTCAACTCTCACACCTCGCACAATCGGAGCAGGCATTGCTCAGCTACAAGCTACAACAATGACTCCGAGTAACCCAATGGCAGGTATACAAGTTGGAGATTATTACAGCATACAAGCAGGTAATTTAACGCTGCCTTCAACTTTCGTTCTGCAGGGAGTAAAATATATGTTTAAGGTAGTTGAGTGCTGCGGTGATCGTTCTGTGCGCTTGCATTGGCTTAATCGATTAGGAGGCTCGGATGCTTTTACCTTTACGAGCAAAAAGAAAGTTGAGGAAAAGACAAAAAGCGAGATGGCGCAAAAACCGCAAAGCTGGGGGACAACGGTACCACCTGCGACAAGCTATGACAAAGGTATGTTTAAAATATTCCAAGAGACTACAAAAGAGTACACAGTCGAAAGCACTTTTTATACTGAGCAACAGGGCGAGTGGATCGCTGAGCTTTTGAGTAGTCCAGAGGTTTATATGGAGACAAGCGATGGTCTGATCGCAGTAATTATAGAGGACAGCGCAATAACTACATTTGAGAATGACGAACTATTGAACTTGACAATTCAGTTTAGGGAAGCCAATTATATAAGCGTACAATCAAATTAAATGGCAGACATAAAGGTTATAATTGACGGTCAGATTTGCGAGTTACCTCCGCAGGGACTCAACCTTCCCTTGACTTTTTCGCTTAAGGACAAAAACGGATTGACAATAAATACAGGCAGTCGCTCGGAATATGCTTTTGAGCTGCCTGCAACAAAGCACAATGACAGTATCTTTAATCAATTTTATGATCCTGCAGTCTATACACAGGCGGAACAGATGTTTTTGGATGCCAGTATCGAGGTTGACGGTATGCCCTTTTTTCGTGGTCGCTGCCAATTACAGAGCGCAAACTTAAGGCAAGATCAATATTATTGGCAGGGGAAAAGTTATAAGGTTGCTTTTTTCGGAAACAATGCCGACTGGGCGACACGAATAGGCGATTTACTGCTCAAAGATTTAGATTATACGGTCCATACTTATAGCTATGCCGATAATATCACAGCGTGGAATAATACTTATCCTACTTGGGATTACAAATACATACTTTTAAAGCTCAAAGATTATACAACTTTTGGACAGGTTGACGGATTAGAGGACTCTCATCCAGCTTTATTTGTTGCAGGCTTAATCGATAAGATTTTTGCAACAATTGGATATACAGTAAGCAGCGGATTTTTTACAACAAATTTCTTTAAAAAGTTAATTTTACCAGTACCGATACTAAATAAATATTTGCAAGAGGATTACGGCAATGACTATTTAAATATAGAGGCAAATGAAGCACAAATAAATTACGGAGGTTTTTCCCCTATATTAGTTTTTCCTAATCAGACAAGTGCTCCATTAGTTGGTCCGAACCCTTACGACAATACAACAGGTATTTATACCTGCCCAGTTTTAGGTTACTACCTTTTTGAGGTTGAAGTAAGAATGACAAATATAACAACCTCCGCAGGGTGTACCTTTGGATTTAGTATAAATGGAAATCCAATAGTCGAAGTGTGGGGTCAGTCTAATTTAGGACCACCGCAGCCATACACAACAGATACAGTAATAAGAGCGGAAAAAGTTTTATATTTAAGCGCAGGCGATACTGTAGCCGTTGCAGGAATATCAGTTGTAGTTGTCCCAGGTACTTATGATTTTGCAGCCAATTTAAAGATAACAGGCGAAGCTGAGTTAGTGGACAATTTTCAGTATAGTATTGGATATTCTATTGACAGGAGCTTGAAAGCAATTGACTTGATTAAAGGCTTAGCTCATGCCTTTAATTTAGTATTTGAAACAAACGAGGGCAGCAGGACGGTAAGGATTGAGCCAGCTGATGACTTTTTAATTGAAAGCAGAAACCCAGATTACAGAAGTTTAGAAGATGGTTTTTATACTGACCAAAAAGTTACTGACTTAACTCAATATATAGATCTAAGCAAGGGCGGAGAGCTTACAACAGACACAAAAAGTCAAAATAAATTACGTTTAAAGTGGAAAGATGACAGCAACGACCCAACTGTTGAAGCGCTTAATCAAAATCAAAATTTAGGCATACTTGAGGCTCAATACAACTTTCCGATAAACAGATTTAAAGAGGGCGAGAATATAATCGAAAATCCTTTTTTTGCTCCTACAATTGTGATTGCAGACATAGAACCAATGAAGGACAATAGTGAAAAAACGCCAATGATCCCGATGGTATGGTTAACTAATTACATCGAAACAAGTACAAGCTCGGAAGCCGTTACTCAAATGCTCCCTCGCTTATTAGTGGCTGAAAATATCGCTACAGATTACGACAATGGTATTATTTGGGTATGGACTGGCGCTGCGAAGGTAGACTTTAAAGCTCCTTTAAATTATATGATTGACTACAATGATATGTTTGGATACCAAACTTCGCTAAGCTTTGGAGATGAGACCGTGAACGGCTTTCCAGTATCTGGACTAATGAAGCGCTTTTATTTGGCTGAGATGTTACGGATTAAGGGCGGTAAGTTCCTCGAATGCTTTGTATTTTGGGACGTGGCGATGCTAAATAATTTGACGTTCAGAAACAAAATAACGATTAACAATAATAATTATATACTGCAGGAGATAAGCTCCTTTGATGTGGCAAAAAGACAAAGCACAAAGACATATTTTGTACTCGATTACAAGGAAGCAGGCGCAGAAAGTGGAATAGAGTCCACAATTATACAGGCAAAAGTAAATACTTAAAGATATGGCAAATACAGTAGTCGGTTTTACTATCAACATCGACGGCATTCAGTCAATAAACCAGTTGAACGCTGCAATAAAGCAGACAAACGCTGAAATAAACGCACTTGACCAGACAACAGAAGAGGGCGCTCAGCAAGTTGGAGAACTGAGGAACAAGCTGGGGCAGTTAGTGGCGCAACAAAAGGCGCTAAAAAAGGCGCAAGATGACGTCAATAAGTCATTTTTACCCGAAAAAGCGGTCGGAGCTTACGATGCACTAAGCGCAAAACTAAATGCACTCCGCAAAGAGTTTAAAAATGCAGCTCTTGACGGCTCAAAAACGACTGAAGAGTTGGACAAAATGCAGAAAGAAATCCAGCAATTGGATAAAACTTTAAAGCAGGTTGACGGTCAAGTCGGGCAATTTCAGCGTAATGTCGGTAATTATCCTCGCACTTTCCAGCGCGTTCAGCGCTCTCTGATGGCTACAATACCAGGCTTTGAGGCTTTCAGTACACAGCTTAGAAATAGTGAGGGAAATATTACAAACTTTGGCAAGGCTTTAATCGCTGGCTTTGTTGTATTTCAGACAGCTAACTTAATCGGTCGGGCGGTCGGGCAGCTTGATGAGTTTAATAAAAAAATTACAGAGACACGAAATACTGTAATGACTTTATCAGGCGCTTTCGGATCCAATCTTGACCAATTAACTGCTCAGACTTCTGCACTTGCCGAGACATTTGATACAGACGCAAAGACAATCGGAGAAGCTGCAAAGGCATTGGCTAATAAAATGGGTATAAGCTTTGAGGAAGCACTCGGAAAGCTTGAGGGCGCTTTGGTTGAGGGTAGAGGTAATGCAGACGATTACTTAAACAAGATTAAGGAGCTGCCAGGTGCTTTCACAGAGGCAAGTAATGAATTAAGCGATGTAGCAAAAGAAAATAAAAGGGTTTTGGACTCAAATAGGGAGCTTGCATCAAGTCAAATATCGGTATCGAGACAGACAAAAGAAATAGTTAATACCTTTAAAGAGTTTAAGAATGCTGCGGTTGCTAATATGATCAACATAGCCGTAGCTATTTACGAGGCTTTGAAGCCTATCGGCATGGCTTTTTATAATTTAGGAAAGACTATTTTTAATTTTATCGGCTCTTTAATTGCTGTATTTAGTCCAGGAAATCAGACAGTTAATTTACTTTCCGTATTAGGAACGACTATTCAGTTATTGCTATCTCCGATAACATTTGCAATAAATCTTATCAATGGCATTATACAAGTTTTAACTTATTTAGCTCCTATTATAAGCACGGCAACGGTTGCGATAGGTTTATTTGTTATCGGTATGAATGCTGCCAGAATTGCAGCTGCTTTATCTGCCGTTGCGACTGGTGTTTATAGTGCTGCGGTTGCAGCATATACTATTGTTGTTAACGCTGCAAAAGCTGCTCAATTAGCTTTTAATGCAGCGGTTCGGGCAAATCCTGCGGGATTGATAATTACTGGCATTATTGCAGCTGGTGGAGCGGTTGCAGCCTATACATTAACTACAGAGGATGCTACAGATGCTGTTGACGATAATACCGAAGCTATGAAAAAGCAAAAGGCGCAGCTTGATGAGCAAATGGCAGCGGAGAAAAAGGCGATGGAAGAAAAAATGAGACTCGATAAAGAAAAGCAAGATGAGGAAAATAAAGCAGCTGAGGCAGAAAGAAAAAGACAGCAAGCAGCAGAAGAGGCGCAACGAAAATACACAGCTGCAGTTGAAAAATTAACGCAGGACAGACAGAAGTTTTTAGAGTCGGAGGTTGAGGCGCAAAAAAATAATCTTGCTTTATTGGCTGATTTACGAGCAAAATATCTGGATGAGCAAATTAAAAACATTAAGGACGATCAAGAGCGACAAATTAAAGAAATTCAAGTCGGGGCAGAGAGACAAATTGCTGCACTAAATGACCAGCTAACAAAGTTCCAAGAGGAGAACAGAGCGAGACAATTAGAGGGCGAAAAACAATTACAGCAAGCTATTGCTTTAGGTGTTGCTGAGGTTGCAAAAATACGTGAGGAGAATGCCAAAGCAGCTGCAAAGAGTGCTGAGGATGAAAAAGTATTGCAGGAAGAGATTGCTCGCCTAAAATTAGAAATCGAAAAGCAAACCGAAAATCAATTGGCTGCAGTTCGGGCAGAGTTTAGAAATGAAGAGCTCGAAAAGGCTGCGGAACAAGCAGAAAAGCTCCGTGAGTTCAGAGACATGGCTCTCAGCTCTGAACTTGACTACATACAAAAGCAAGGCGAATTTAGAGAGCTAAAAAATGCCGAGACGCTTAATAAATTGTTAGCGCAGGAAAAGGATGCAAAGAAGCGTGAGGAGCTTATAAGGCTGGCAGCGGAGCAGGAGACAAACGATAAAATCGCCAATATCAAAAACCAGATCCAGTCTTTAAACGATGCCGAGCTGATGCTATTGGATGAGACAGGGCAGAAAAGAGTTGACATAACGCAAGAGGAATACGATGCTATTCTTATGGAACGTCAAAAGCTTTTTACAGAGCTTTCTGCAATAGAAAAAGCACAGACGGACGATGTCGCAAAAAATGTACAGGATCAAAAGAAGCTTAAACAAGAGCAGTTTGATGAGGTTTTAGGATATTTTCAAGAGGGGATCGGCTTAATCGGGGAAGCTTTTAAAATTGCTAACGAAAGACAGCAAGCTGCTTTCGATGCCGATATTGAGCGCAGTCAATTAAGGCAGGAAAAGTTACAAGAGGAGCTCGAAAATAGCACAGGCTTAAGACGTAGATTTTACCAGGAGCAGCTCGATGCAGAAATCGCAGCACAAGCAGCTATGGAAAAAGCAAAAGAGGAAGCAATTAAAAGAGCAGCCAAAAAAGAAAAAGCGATTGCAATAATTCAGTCGCTTATAAATACAGCTTTGGCGATCTCTAAAGCTAATACATTAATCCCTCCTGCCAATATCCCTGCGATGATTGCAGCTGGTATAATTGGAGCAGCGCAAACGGCACTAATCGCAGCGCAACCATTGGCAAAAGGTGGGGTCGTTGGTCTGGGAGATGAGATAGTCCAATTCGCTGAGGGTGGAAAGGTTACGAGCAGGGGTAATATTAAGCCACTATCGAACGGAGATAACGTACTGGCAACGCTTAAAACTGGCGAGGTGGTACTTAATCAAGATCAGCAGCGCAGAATAGGTTACAGCACTTTAAAGGCTGCCAGAATACCAAATTTTGCCAACGGTGGGGTAGTTGGCGCTCCGTCTGCATTCCTGCAGGATAGCATGAACAGGATAAATGAAGAGCAAAACAAATTTAAAGTTATGCAGGATCTCGTTTTGGAGACGCAGGGGCGGATTGATAGGCTGCAGGTTGTTTATACTGCCAGCACAGAGGACGAGGTTGACAAGGCACGAACAGAGAGAAAACAGATTAAAGCAACAGCACAATTCTAAGCTATGTACATAAGAGAAATTCCAGCGGACGAGCTGCCAGAGGTCAGAGAAATTATGCAGAGGAACAAATCAAATTTGCTTATCCCAGACGCAGATCTAAAGAGGTTGTTTTACTTTTACTATCGGTACATTAAATCATTCAGCAGAGGACAGGATGCCGTTAAGCAGATGAACAAAGACTACAGCTGTCGAGCCTGCAAGGGTAAAGTAATTATGTACTTTCGGAATTTAGAACTATGATTGAGAACCTAACAAGAGACAAACGTAAGAACTCTCACAGGCTTTTTTGTCATATTTTGGCGAATGAGCTTGAGGAAAAGCTCGGAGAGATTCCAAACTTACAAGCAATCATATTTTACCTATTAAAGTATAATATAGTGAGGCAATCAGTAATAAATCGCTATGTAGTGATCAAGATTTATCCGCAATTTCTGGAGCGGTATCAAAAAAAGGCAATCGCAGTAACGGAATTAACAAAGGTTTTGCCAGTTGAAGAGACAGCGATTTATAATATTTTAAGCAATCATGCAGGGTATTTTCTGCCAAATCACTACGATTTTTAGGTAAAATGAAGAAAAAAGTAAGATTTTTTAAAAAAAGTTGATGAAATATTTTTTTATAAGTTAATTATATCTATCTTTGTGTAACATTATTATTAAACTATTAAATTAAAATAACATGAAAAATGTACAAGATTTAAAAGAAGCGCTATTTTATTCTAAATGGGTAAATACTGGAACATCAAACCTGCAAGAAACACATATATTTGTTAATCTTGATGGCGATTTGATTTACGCACAATATGTGTGCGTAACTGAAAGCGGCCAAATGTTTGACTGTAATATTTTTGCTGATCCGATTTCAGCAGAAGGATTTGTGCATCTTTTTATATATACTAACTGGTTTACTATTCCATTATCATAAAATCAAACAACATGAAAACAACAGCAGAATTTAATTACGATGGTTATACCATCACAGTATTAGGTATTTATAACGAACCTGAGCGCGGCAGCCGTGACCGATGGGGCGCACCTGAAGAACCCGATTGCGATGCTTGGTTTGAAATTGTAAGTACGCACATTTGCGAAAAAGAATTTGATGATAGCGAACATTTAGCTGACTTTTTAGGCACTACTGAAGAACGTATTGATGAACTTATAGATGAAGCATTATTTGAAGCCTACGAAGCCGAATTAGATGCATACCACGAAGCGCAAGCCGAAGCCTATTATGAAAATTTAAGAAGTATGCAATATTATGATTAAATATATTATCTTAGCAGCGGTTATTTTATGCACACTTAACCGCTGCATTAAAATTAAAGAACAAATGGTACCAACTTTCAACGGTGCCGATACGCTGAAAATAATGATACATAATGATAGCATTACAGAAATAAAGCCATACAAAACTTATAAGCCCTCTACTTAGGGCTGAGTAGCATGAGGTATAACGGTTTGCAGCTACACGCTCGTTTTAATGGCGTGTAGGTGCTGTTATATGAAGTGCCGACTTATTTAGCACTAAACTTGA
>Ga0172376_10001916_pt1 | contig 26025 bp, 20 predicted proteins | sample Lak35m_FD_121114 | JGI IMG/M metagenome (GOLD analysis project Ga0172376, IMG submission 121114) | Freshwater microbial communities from Kabuno Bay, South-Kivu, Congo - kab_092012_35m | ecosystem: Environmental > Aquatic > Freshwater > Lake | place: Democratic Republic of the Congo: South-Kivu...
CTCGCAGCTGTGACCGGCATCTCCAAGAGCACTGTACACCGTTGGCTGCAAACCTTTTCTGTCCAACCTCACCGTCAGAAATCGTTCAAGCTTTCGACTGATCCCTTCTTTGTGGAGAAGGTCCGCGACATCGTCGGCTTCTATCTCAATCCGCCCGACAACGCTCGTTGTGCTCGTTGTGCTCTGCGTTGACGAGAAAATGCAGAGCCAGGCACTCGACCGGACTCAGCCACTTTTGCCTATGGATCTGGGCTACGTGGAGGGCGTCACCCATGACTACATCCGCCACGGCACCAGACTCGATCCACAGCACCCGCCGCTCCACAAATTCCTGCCCCGGGGTGAGGGCAGCGAAATGGAGACCGCGATGCGGGCAGATCACCACCACGCGCCAGTCACCGCTCCAGGTCTGCCGTTGCCGAAAGCGGCCGGTTTCGGCATAGAGGCGTAACAGAAACCCCGGATCTGCCGCCATTTGCGCCTCCAGCACCACCGCCGGCAGGTCAGGCCGTTGCGGCGGCGGAGAAAACAGACCGTCGAGACGGTATTCGCGCTCTTTCAAGACCGGCGCCGAAAAGGTGTAGCCGCCTGCATCAGCGGGCAGATCCTGGAGCCAGCGCAGGATCAGATCTGGATTGCTGTGGACTGGTCACCCTGACCTGGGGCAACGGCACGATCAGTGCGAAGCTCCCTGCCTCCAGCTCTGGCTCGGCCTCATTCCGCAGATCGGTATCGCCGCTCACCAGCACCGGCTTGGCCGCTACCGGGGCCAGATCCTGGAACACCTGGCTGCATCGGGGATGCTGTGTCAGGCATCGCTTTCACCAGGGGGAGAAGTCGTTGTTGTAGTGACGCTGGGCTTTGCAGCTGGGATGATGGTTTTCAAAAATCAGTAGCTTCTCCCCTCAGCCCGCCACCACTCGATGTCTCCCCAGCGTCTTGCCCCGGCCGCAATCGAAGCACTGCTCGGCCGCCATCCGCACTGGCAGCTGCGCGACGGCAAGCTCTGGCGCCAGCTGCATTTCGCCGACTTCTCAGCCGCCTTCGGCTTCATGACCCGGGTGGCCCTGGCCGCCGAGGCGCTGGGCCATCACCCGGAGTGGAGCAACGTCTGGAATCAGGTCACGATCGCCCTCACCACCCACGACTGCGGCGGACTGTCGGAACTGGATGGCGAACTGGCGCGCCGCATCGAGGCGATTCTGGAGCAGCGCACCTGAATCCGGTTCACACCATCGCCGGCAGCGGACCGCTGAGCTGGGAGGGCTCCGCCAGGCGGAACCGCAGCCGCTCATGCTCCACATCCACAGCGATCGTGCTGCCGGCGGGGAAGCTGCCGGCCAGGATCGCCTTGGCGATCGGGGTCTCCAGCTGTCGCTGGATCGCGCGCTTCAACGGCCGGGCGCCATACACCGGGTCGTAGCCCACCGCCGCCAGCCAGTCGAGCGCCGGGGGCTCCAGCCGCAGGTCGAGCTTGCGCTCCTGCAAACGCCGGGCCAGCCGCCGCACCTGCAGCTCCACGATCTGCCGCAACTCCTCGGCCCGCAGGCTGTGGAACAGGATCGATTCATCGAGGCGATTCAGGAATTCAGGCCGGAAATGAGCGCGCAATGCCTCATTCACCCGGCTCTCCATCTCGCTGTGGCGGGCCGGATCACCGGCCAGATCCAGAATCGACTGGCTGCCGATATTGCTGGTGAGGATCAGCACCGTGTTGGTGAAATCGACCGTGCGACCCTGGCCATCGGTGACGCGGCCATCATCGAGGATCTGCAGCATCACATGGAACACATCGGGGTGGGCCTTTTCCACCTCATCGAACAGGATCACTGCATAGGGACGGCGCCGCACCGCCTCGGTGAGCTGACCTCCCTCCTCGTAGCCCACATAACCCGGAGGGGCGCCGATCATGCGGCTGACGGCATGCTTCTCCATGTATTCGCTCATGTCGATGCGCACCATCGCCTCCTCGCTGTCGAACAGCTGGGCGGCCAGGGCCTTGCACAGCTCGGTCTTGCCGACACCGGTGGGGCCGAGGAACAGGAAACTGGCGATCGGTCGGTTGGCATCGCTGACGCCGGCACGGGAACGCTGAATCGCATCGGCCACGGCGGAGACCGCCTGCTGCTGGCCGATCACACGCGTATGCAGCTCCTGCTCCAGCAGCAGCAGCTTCTGCATCTCGCTCTGCACCAGCTTGCTCACCGGGATACCGGTCCATTTGGCAATCACCTCGGCGATGTCATCCTCGCTGACCTCCTCCCGCAACAGGCTCTTCTCGCCACCGGTGCTGAGCTCCGCCTCCTTGGTGGCCAGTCTGCGGTGCAGTTCCGCCAGGGTGCCGTATTCGAGCTCAGCGGCCTTGTTGAGGTCGTAGCTGCGCTTGGCCTGCTCGATCTGCAGCTGCACCTGCTCGATCTCCTCCTTGAGGGCACTGAGCGCATCGATGGCGCCCTTCTCCTGCTGCCATTGGGCATTGAGGCTGCTCTGCTGCTCGCTGAGATCGGCCAGCTCCTTCTCGATCCGCCCCAGCCGCTCGCGACTGGCGGCATCGGATTCACGCCCCAGGGAAAGCTTCTCCATCTCCAGCTGCAGGATGCGGCGATCGAGTTCATCGATCTGCTCCGGCTTGGATGTGATCACCATCTTCAATCGCGCCGCTGATTCATCCATCAGGTCGATTGCCTTGTCGGGCAGGAACCGATCGGCGATGTAGCGGCTGGAGAGCACGGCGGCAGCCACCAGGGCGTTGTCGGCGATGCGCACGCCATGGTGCACCTCATAGCGCTCCTTGAGACCGCGCAGGATCGAGATCGTGTCCTCCACCGTGGGCTGATCCACGAACACCTGCTGGAAGCGGCGCTCCAGGGCCGGATCCTTCTCGATGTGCTGGCGATGCTCATCGAGGGTGGTGGCACCGATGCAGCGCAGCTCACCGCGGGCGAGCATCGGCTTGAGCAGATTGCTGGCATCCATGGCGCCGCCGCTGGCGCCGGCCCCCACCACGGTGTGGATCTCATCGATGAACAGCACGATCTGGCCTTCGGAGGCGGTCACCTCCTTGAGCACGGCCTTGAGCCGTTCCTCGAACTCGCCGCGGTATTTGGCGCCGGCGATCAGGGAACCCATATCGAGGGCGATCAGCTGGCGGTTCTGCAACGCCTGGGGCACATCGCCATTGACAATCCGCTGCGCCAGACCCTCGACGATCGCCGTCTTGCCGACACCGGGTTCACCGATCAGCACCGGGTTGTTCTTGGTGCGTCGCGACAGGATCTGGATCGTGCGGCGAATCTCCTCATCGCGACCGATCACCGGATCAAGCTTGCCTTCGCGGGCGGCCTGGGTGAGATCACGGCCATACTTCTGCAGTGATTCGTAAGTGCCTTCCGGGTTCTGATCGGTCACTTTCTGGGAACCACGAATCGCCTGTACCGCCTGCCTGAGCTGGGCGGCATTGGTGCCGGCCTGTGAGAGCAACTGCCTGCCGCAGCGATCATCATTGGCCAGGGCCAGCAGCAGATGCTCGATCGCAATGTAGCTGTCGCCATAGCTCTGGCGCAGGCCGGCGGCCTGATCCAGAACGCGCTCGAGAGCCTTGCCCAGGTAGACATTCTCAGCGGGGCTGCTGAGGCTGGGCTGGCCGGCCAGGAATGCATCGAGACGCTGGCTGAGCTTGGCCACATCCACGCCGGCCTTGGTCAGGATGCGGCTGGCCAGGCCCTGCTGGCTGAGCAGGGCGGCGAACAGATGCTCGCTCTCCATCTGCTGCTGGCGTCGTTGCTGCGCCAGCTGCTGGGCGGCGACGACCGCGGCCCAGCCCTTTTCGGTGAACTGCTCGGCGGTGGGATGCATGGGGAAGCCCTCCCGGATCTCAACAGAACTGACCGTATGGCCGGCGGCCGGATCGATCGCCCGCGCAGACCGAACCGGTCCATGCGGTCTGCCACACCCCATGCTGATCAGATCGTGGCCCGATGGCGGCATGCCGCCCCGCAGCCGAGCCCGATGACCTCGACCTCAGCGCAGCCGGCCGTTGTAGGGAACTCCCACCACCCGCCGGCCATCCGGGGAGATCTGGATCTCGGTCTGCAGCGTGGCCGGATCGCCCTGTTGCTGCCAGCCGGGCGGACCACCGCGAAACCGGAACCAAAAACCGGCGCTGTTGGCCCGCAACAGACAGGGGCCACCACCGGCGGCGGTCATGAACATGCAGGCGGCGGGCCGGTAGGCCGACAGACCGCCATTGGCATTCACGGCCCAGTTGCGAGCCAGATTCAGGGCCCGCACCCTGGCCGGGTTGGCCGCCGCCGCCGCCGGCAGCGCCGCAACCAGCACGATCAGGGCCTGCAGGAGCCGCTGCCTGGCGCCGCGGCGGCGGCTGGCCTGCCTGCAGCGACCGAGGCTGGGCCGGGCAGCCTGTCGGGCAGCCTGTCGGTTGGTCAGTCGGTCGGTCAGTCGGTCGGTGGTCGGCATTGTGGGTGTCGCGAACGAATGGCTGGCCTGCGGCTGGAGCCGCCGCTGCCCGAAGCGAGCCATGATGGACCAGCAGCGATGGCTGCGCCGCTGCCATGCCCTGATCCGTGATGAGCTCCTCCACCAGCGATCCCCAGCTGCTCAGCGATCTGGTGGCGGCATCGCGCCGGTTCGATGGCCGCGCTGCCGATCCGCAGCGCAATTGCTGGCTGGCGGTGCATGAGCACGTGCATGGCGTACTGCCCTCGGAATACGACATCCGCGAAGTACCGGAAGATCTGTATCTGGAGGTGCTGGCCCTGCGCCGCCAGCAGGAGGATTGCGCCTGAGCGGTGACGAGTCACCAGCACCATCGCCGCCGCCGCAGCCGAGGGTCGGTGCTGCCTGCACAGGGCGGCGGCGCTGGCTGGCGGGGGCTGATCCAGGGCCGCTTCCCAGTAGCCGGTTGCGCCAGTCGTGCGCGATACGGGTACCAGGAATGGAGCCTCAGCACCCCCAGGCGCTGCCAGTGTGCTGTCCCGCATGTTTAGGCCCAATTCAGGACCTGCTGATGGGGCTTGGAAGCCTTGCCCTAGTGGATACCCAGGGGCCGGCGCATCGTCTCTCCGTTCCACTGCGTAGTTGCAGGACGGCACACTGGGAGTGGGTTGTCTCCTGCGCCTTGGCCGCAGCGAACGCGTCGAGTTGGAATCAGCCCTGGGGGGTGATCCGGGCGCTCAGCCGCTCGCCTGGCTGACAGGCCTGCCTGAACATGCCGCCGCAAAGCTGAACTGGCTCGGGGATTCATGCATCGACAAGGCCTGATCCTGGGTTGTCCCGTCGTCTGCGGCGCGATGGCGAGCGGGGATCTCGATCGTTGAGCCAGCCCTGGGCAGGCAGGGCCCCGGCACAGAGCGCTGCCGCCGGCCATCGCAACGGCGGCTGGCCGTTGCAGCAGTGGCTGAACGTGCAAAAAACCCCGGATCCGAACGGATCCGGGGCGGTGGGATCGCGGTGCAGTACTACTGCAGCGCCAAGAAAGAGCGGCGCAAAAGGCAGTTGGGTAGAAGGACGGCTGCGTTACAACAGCGACCCAGAAACAGCTGCCCAAGAGACAGTGCTCCCAAAAGACAGTGTTCCAAAAAAACAGTGTTCTAAAAAAGAGTGGCGCCGAAGGGCAGCGCAGAAACCCGGAGGAGGGCGATCGACTGCCCGCAGGATGTCAGGCCCAGCCGGCGTTGGCCTGGGACTCGACGTAGGCGGCCACGTCGGCGATGTCGGTGTCGCTCAGCTTGCCGCCGAAAGCGGGCATGGCGTTCTTGCCGTTGGTGACCTGAGTGACGATGGCGGCCTCATGGCCGTCGGCGTAGTTGGCCAGATAGGCCTCGAGAGCATCCTTCTTGAGGGTGCGCTCCGCATTGACCACATTGCCGCCACCCATGTGGCAAGCGGCGCAGTTGGCGGAGAAGATCTGGCTGCCGTGGGCGGCATCGGCGGCGAAGCTCGGGGCGGCACCCAGCACCAGAGCCAGGCAGAGAGCGATCAGAGAGAGAAGACGACGCATGAGAGGGTGCAGCGTGGCACGTCAACCACAACAAGCTAAGGGTCGCCCTGCCGCTGCCGCCGCCTGGCGGGCCAATCGCAACAATCCCTGTAACCAAGCGCCGGCCGGCCGCCGCTCGCCGCCAGCCCTCCGGGGTTGCCGGACAGTCCTGCCGCCCTGCCGCCCTGCCGCCCTGCCGCCCTGCCGTCCTGCCGTCCTGCGGTTCTGCCGTCCTGCGGTTCTGCGGTTCTGCGGTTCTGCGGTTCTGCGGTTCTGCCTCGCTGATTCTTGAATCAGCCCGGCGCTCCAGCCCGCCCCAGCCCGCGTCTTCGGCAGGGATTTCAGGCATCGACAGCGCTCGATCCTGCAACGGCGCGTCGTTGAGCCGCCATGGCGGGTTGAGATCCTGAGCTTGAGACAGCCCTGCGCCCGCCCTGCCGGGCTTGCCGCCTTGGCATCCAGGCAGGGCAGCGGCGCCTGGTGCGGAGGGATCCGTCGGCTCAGAACCGCCCGGGCACCCTGACACTTCCCGGACCCTGATCCCCAGCGCCGCCGCTGACCGCAGCCGAGGGCCAGGCCTGCGCTTCAGCCCCGAACGGGGCCCCGCTGCGGCACACCCGCCTGCTCCAGCACCGCCTCCAGACTGGCAGCCTGGCTCACCAACCCGAAGCGCTCCGGCGGGCTGACCGGATCATGCCGGAAATGTCGCTGCCGAATCGAGAAGCGATCCCAGGCATTGATCTCCAGCCGCAGCAACCGGATCATGCCCTCGATCAGCCAGCCGCGCAGATCGAGCGCCAGGGGGGGATAAAAGCTGTGGCGCCACTGGCAGATCCGGCGCACCGTGCTGTTGACGCTGATCGCCGGCTGGCCGAGCACCAGTCGCCGCAGCGGCCCCTGACCGGGCTCCGGATTGGTCTGGTGGGGCGTGGTGGCCAGATGCACGCACACCCGGGCGATGTCGCCGGCATGGATGAAGTGGAACGAGGCATCGGCTCGCAGCCATTTCGCCAGCCACAGCCAACTCAATGCCTCGCGCAGACCGGCGGTGAGATAACTGGTGGGGAAGGATCCAGATCCATCCACCCGGCCACTGAACACCAGGGTGGGAAAGACCGCCACGATCCGATCTGCCAGCTGGTGTTGCTCCAGCTGCTGCAGGCAGGTGGCCTTGGTCTGGATGTATTCGGTGCCGCAGGTCAGCGCCTCCGGCAGCAGCTGCAGATCGCGATCGAGAATGCTGGCGGTGGAGAAATACACCACCTGCTCCAGTCGTTGCGGATCGGTGGCGGCCAGCAACGCCTTGACGGCCTCCACATTCACCTGCCAGGCCCGCTCCGGGTCCCCCCAGGCGGTGGCGGTGTGGATGATGCGCTGGGCCGAGGCGATGGCGGCGCGATGGGGCTCCAGATCGCGCAGATCCCCCACCAGCAGGGTGATCCGCGCCGAATCGACCGGCACGGCGGTGAGTTTGCTCGGATCGCGCAACCAGAGCAGCAGCTCGGCATCAGTTTCGCGATAAAGCTGGGCGGCGATGTGCTGGCCGACGCAGCCGGAGGCGCCGGTGATCAGGATTCGCGCCGGCTGCGGGCGGTCCGGCGGGGTCGGCTCGGCGATCTCCGGTGCGCTCAACCCTCTGCCTCCAGCACTTGATGGATGGTCTTGCCCGTTTCAAAGAATACCCGGGCATTCTCTTCCGGGGTGCCGGGCAGGATGCCGTGGCCGAGGTTGAGGATGTGGCGGCGACCCCGCGCCTTGCGTACCGTATCGAGGATCCGCGCCCGGATGCCCTCGGCTGATCCGAACAGCAGGCCTGGATCCACATTGCCCTGCACACCGATAGTGTCCGGCAGGCGGGCGATGCCCTCTGCCATGTCGACGGTCCAATCGAGCGAGATGATATCAACGCCGGTGTTCGCCATGCGCTCAAGCACACCGGCGCTGCCGGAAATGTAGAGAATCAGCGGGGTATCGGGATGGGTACTTTTCACCTGATCAATCACCCGCTTCTGATACGGAGCCGCGAAGCTGTCGTAATCGATCGGGCTGAGCTGACCGGCCCAGGAATCGAACAGCTGAACCACCTGGGCGCCGCTGTCGATCTGATAACGCACATAGCTGGCGATCGAATCCGCCAGGTGGGCGAGCAGCTGGTGCAGCAACGCCGGCTCACGGAAAGCCATCGCCTTGATCACCGAATAGGTCTTGCTGCTTCTGCCCTCCACCGCATAGGCGGCGAGGGTCCAGGGGGCACCGACGAAACCGAGCACGGCGGCGCGATCGCCCACCGACTGGCGCAGCCGGCCGAGCACCTCGCCCACGTAGGGCAGCGAAGCGGCGGGATCGAGCGGTCGCAGCGCATCGACCTGGGCTTGGCTGCGGATGGCGGGCTCAATGATCGGGCCCTTGCTCTCGATGATGTCGAAATCGATCCCCATGCCCGGCAGAGGGGTGAGGATGTCGGAAAAGAGGATCACGCCATCGGGCGCGAAGGCGTGGAAGGGCTGCATCGAGATCTCATAAGAGAGATCCGGGTTTTCGGAACGCTCGCGGAAGCCTGGATAGCGATCGCGCAGATCGCGGTAGACCTTCATGTAGCGCCCCGCCTGCCGCATCATCCACACCGGCGGCCGCTCCACCCGCTCGCCTCGGGCGGCGCGCAGCAGCAGGGGGGCGGTGTCGGGCATGGAGACGCGGTGGAACAGCCCGTGAGACTAATGGACGCCGTCCGCCGCCCCTGGCCGCTGCCCGGCCCGGGCGTGATGAATCGTCAAAGCCCGCCGGCGGCCGCGGCGCCCGGCTCTGAACGGTTCTGATGGACCTGATGGACCTGATGGGCCGGATGGGTGGACTGGCGCCGGGGCCGGGGACGGCAGGCTGCTGCGGTCGCCTCTCAGGCCGGCCTGGTGGCGATCACCGCCAGGAAGGGGTCTCCCTGAGCGCCGAGCAGCCCCGCCAGGCCGGCGGCGCGGGTGGTTTCGCAGATCAGCTCGGGCCTGGGCCAACCCTGGGCGAGCAGCACCGTCATCACGTAGTCCAGATGGTCGCGGTCGCCACCATCGGTCCATACCTGCGGCGCCTTGGTGAAGAACATGCGATTGGAGAAGGCCACGATCAGCTGCCCGCCCGGCCGGGTGATCCGCAGCAGCTCCGCCGCCACCGCCTCCGGATACTGCAGGTACTGCCAGCCCGCCACGATCAGGGTGGCATCGACGCTGGCGCTCTCCAGCGGCAGGCTCTGATCGCGGTTGAGATTCTGCACCCAGCTTCGGTCCAGGCGGGGATTGGCATTGAGCTCCGCCTGGTTGAGGCCGTGGCCGATCACGCTGGCGTAGTGCCGCTCCTCCGGCAGATGCGACACCCAGCTCGACATCAGATCCAGCACCACCGCCCCGCTGGCAATCCGCTCGCGGTACAGCTGCGTCAACCGCTGCCGGAAGGCGGCATCGAGATGCTGCACCAGCCGCGGCGTCGCATAGAACAGCTCGTCATCGCTGGTATCCCATTTGCGCCGTTGCGCCTCGATCAGCACCGTGTTCACCACCTCGCACCCCCTCCCAACAGACAGAAAGCACCAGTCTGGTGAGCCGCCGCCTGGGGCGTCGCCCGCCGGGCGCAGCGCGGGCCGGGGGCGGAGCGTGGGCGGGCAGAGCGGCCGTGGCGAGGCACCGGGCCCGCAACGGCCGCGGGCAGCAGCCCGGCGCCGGGCCAGCCTCCAGAGTGAAGGCCGCGCTGCCGATCACCGGCACCGATGTCACACTCCACCTCCACTTCCACTTCCACCTCCACTTCCACTTCCACCTCCACCTCCACCTCCACCTCCGCATCAGCCTCCGGCTCCGCATCAGCCTCCGGCTCCGCATCAGCCTCCGGCTCCGATCCGGATGCCCTGCCCCCCTGGCGGTCGCTGCTGGGCGCTGCCCGCCAGCGCGAGGGGCGCGCCCCCCAGGCCCGCTGGCTGCAGCTGGCCAGCGTCGCTGCCGATGGCACGCCCCGGGTGCGCACGCTGGTATTCCGCGGCTGGGGTGGGCCGGCGGCGCTCGATCTGCTCAGCGATGGCCGCAGCGCCAAGCCGGCCGAACTGGCCCGACAACCGGCGGTGGAGCTGTGCTGGTTGCTGCCCCGGGCCCGCTGTCAGTTCCGCCTGCGCGGCAGCCGCCTCAGCCTGCCAGCGGAGCAGGAGCAGCGGGAACGGCAACGCCACTGGCAGGCCCTCAGCAGCGGCGGCCGCGCCCTCTGGGGCTGGCCGCCGCCGGGGGAGCCCCTGGATCGGCAGGCCGACTTCCCGTCATCCCTGCCACCGGAAGCTCCGCTGCCGGCGCATCTGCTGCTGCTGCGCATTGCCCTCGACCAGGTGGAGCTGCTGGAACTCGGCGACCATCCCCATCGCCGCCGCCGCTGGCGGCAGCCAAACGGTTGGCAGCAGGAGGATCTCAACCCCTAGTGTGCCGTCCTGCAACTACGCAGTGGAACGGAGGGATCATGCCGGCCCCTGGGCGTCCAGCAGGGCAAGGCCTCTCATCCCCTCATCCCCATCGGCAGGTCCTGAATCAGGCCCAAACATGCGGGACAGCGCACCAGAAACCTGCCACTGGTGAGCGCTGCGCTCACCGCTGACCGGTCAGTTGTTGCGACCCCAGAAATTGTAGAAATAAAGAGTATTGGTTAATTGCACGAGCGGAACCACCAGCTGATTCAACAGATCCAGCGTCTGGCCATAGGCGCTGCGACGCACGATCAGTGTATCGCGATCCCGCAGGGGCGGGTTGAATCCGGCTGAGATGTTCTGCCCCGGCCGATAGCTGTAGAACTCCCGCGTCGCCGTGCCATCGCGGTTGAGGCGCACCAGCTCGATCTGACCTCTGTCGGCGCGCCAGTCGTTGGGGCCGCCGGCCCTGGTCAGCGCCTCCTGCAGCGGTGTATTGGCCGGCAGGGCCAGGGTGCCGGGCATCTTCACCTCCCCCAGCACGGTGACGCTGATCAGAGCCGGCGACAGATTCGAGGCCCCGATCTCGATCACCTCCCTGGGCAGAGGCCGTTCGGCACGAGCGATGGTCAAGGTGTCGCCATCGAACAGGATCGGGTTCTGGCGCTGGTCACCCGACCGCAGCAATTCGGCCAGATTGAGCTCGATCTGGCGCTCGCTGCCCGCAGCGGCGGCCGGGCGGCGCAGGATCACCCGGCGGATGTCGGCATCGAGGGTGATGCCACCGGCGGCCTGAATCGCCGAAACCGGTGTGATCAGCCCGGTGATCGGCAGGTTCACCGCGCCCGCTGCCGAGCCGGGCTCGCCGGCGCCCCGGGCAGCGGCAAAGGAGTAGAGACCGGGCCGATTCACTTCCCCCAGCACGCTCACCTGCACCGGTCGCGGCCGGATCAGGCTGAGGATCAGCTCGGGCCGCACCAGATGGCGGCTGTAGAGCGACGTGAGCCAGCGGCTGGCCTGGCTGAGGCTGAGGCCGCTGAGCTGCACCGATCCGAGCAGGGCCAGGGTGCTGGTGCCATCGGGCAGGATCAGCACCGGGCCGCCCACATCCCGGGCCGAGGGATCCAGAAAGCTGAGCTGCAACCCATCCCCCGGGCCCAGCACATAGAGATCGGCCGTCGCCGGACTCCGAGACCGCCACGGGCCGCTGGGGGTCGGCCCCGTCGGTGGCGCCGCCCCGGCCGCCCCGGCCGCCCCGGCCGGGGCGGCCGGGGCGGCCGGGGCGATTCAGCGGCGGCGGCGGCCGGGGGCTGCAGCGCGGCGGGCGCCACCACCGCCGCAGGCTGCGGGGCCGCGGCCGATCCGGCCCTGCTGGCCTGGGTGCCGGGCTGCCTCGCCGCCCTCAGCATCGATCCGGCCAGCGCCGCTGCGGCCGGCAGCCAGGGCGCCGCCACCAGCACCGGCAGCACGGCAGCCGCCGCATACGCCCGCGCCAGCCGCCGGCTGCTGCAGCCACGGACTCGGCCATCCACGCAGCGACACCGGGGCAGGGGCGCCTCAACCTATCGACGCCGATCGCTGCCATCGCCCGCCTGCCGCCGACCCGCAGCGCATCGACGGCAGGTGGGCGGCAGCTGGGCGGCAGATCCACAGAGCGGCGCTGAATTCAGGCCTCGAATCCATAACCTCCCAACTTCATGCCAGCGCGATCCGCCCGTGACCCAGGCATCCCCGCTGCCCTCCTTCAGCGCTGGCAATCCCGCCACCGCCGCCGGCGAGGCGGTGCGGTTCGATGCGCTCGCCGCCCCGCTCGGATCGCCGCCCGAGCGCTCCGCCAGCGGTGCGGCCCGGCTGCTGCGCACCGTGCACCGTCGCCAGGGGCTGTTTCTGCTCGTGTTCAGCGCGGTCAGCGCCGCCCTGGCCCTCAACACCCTGCGCGAACGCCTGCTGGCGCCGGTGTACCAGGGGGGCTTTCAGATTCAGATCAGCAACCCGTTCGAGGCGCGCAGACCCACCAACAACCAGACCGGCAGCGGTGCGCTGGAGATGATCGCCCGCAAGGATTCCTCGGTGGATATTCCCAGCGTGATCGTGCTGCTGCGCAGCCCGCTGCTGATCACCCCGGTGGCCGAGAAACAGGGGGTAGCCAGCATGGCCCTGATCCACAATCTCGCCATTGCACCGGCCGCCTCCTATGGCAAGGAGAGGGTGGAGAACATCTTGGATGTGACGCTCCGCTGGCCGGATCCAGTCCAGGGCAAAGCGATCCTCACCCAGATCTCCCAGGCCTATACGGCATTTTCCCTGGCCCAGAAACAAGCCGTTCTCGATAGCGGCCTGAAGTTTCTCGATCGCCAGGCGCCGGAAATCCTGGCGCGCGTCGATCGACTCCAGGCGGCAATGCTGCGCTTTCGCCAGCGCAACAACAACCTCGATCCCTCCGACAATGCCCGGCAGATCCTGGCCAGTCGTGAGGCCCTGGTGCAGAAGCAGCGCGAACTGCAGAGCCAGCAGGTGCAGCTCACCACCCAGCTCGCCTCGATCCAGTCGGGCCGTCTGCGCTGGTTTCCCAGCGGCGCTCCCGCCGCCTACCGGCAGCTCGGCGAACAGGGGGCCGCCACACCCGGCCGCGGCGCCGGTGCCGACGCGGCCGCCGGCACCACCACGCCCCTGCAGCAGCTGAATCAATCCGAGACCGAACTGGCCACAGCGCGCGCCACCTTCCGCGAGGAATCGCCGCTGGTGCAGTCGCTGCTGGCGCGTCGCAACGCCCTGATCCCGGTGGTAAGGCGCCAGAGTTCCGAGGAACTGCGCGCCCTGCTGCTCGCCAATCTGGCCCAGCAGGACGAGATCAACCGCCAGATCCTGCTGCTGAACCGGAACTTCCGTGGCAACCCGCAGAAGATGCGCGACTTCGACGACCTGCAGGGACGGCTGGCCCTGGCCCGGGAGCACTATTCCTCCTACATCCAGGCGCGCGAAAACTTCCGGCTGGAGCTGGCCCGCTCCACCATCCCCTGGCAGGTGATCAGCCCGGCCCGGTTCACCGACCTGCCCGTGGAACCGAACCTGCACACCGATCTGGTCCGGGCTCTGTTTCTGGGGCTGCTGGCCGGTGTGGCGGCGGTGATGCTGCGGGAACGCAGCGATGATCTGCTGCACACCCCGGCCGACGCCGAACAGGAGCTGCAGCTGCCGGTGCTGGGACTGATTCCCCACCTCCCCCTGGAGCCCGATCTGGCGGTCAGCCACAGCCTCGCCCGCCTCTCGGACGCCGAACGCTTCGCGCTCCAGGAATCGCTGCGCAGTCTGTTCACCGCCCTGCGGGCGCGGCAGGTCGGTCGCAACCTGCGCATGCTCGGGATCACCTCCTCCAGCCAGGGGGAGGGCAAGACCGCAGCGCTGACCCTCCTGGCCCAGGCCCTGGCCGATCTGGGCCTGAAGGTGCTGCTGGTGGAATCCGACCTGCGCCTGGCGGGCCTCGACAGCGGCTCAGCGGCGGCGGCGGGGCTCTCCGGCCTGCTGACGACGACGGGGAAGCTGGCGATCCGCGACTCGATCCGCAGCCTGGCCGCCGGCTTCGACCTGCTGCCGGCCGGTGTGCGGCCCGCGGATCCGGCCCGGCTGCTGCATTCGCGCCGCTGCCGTGAGCTGGTGGAGGCGGTGCGCCAGCTCAGCGGCTATGACCTGGTGCTCTGGGATGCACCAGCCTGCCTGATGCTGGCCGATCCGATCCTGCTGGGCGAAAAGCTCGACGGCATGCTGTTTCTGGTCGGGCTGGGCAAGGCGAGCCGCGATCTGGCACCCCAGGCCTGCCGGCGAATCCGGGCCTGCGGCCTTCCGTTGCTGGGGCTGATCTGCAACCAGGTGATCCCCCCCAGCCGTCTGCATGACTACGGCTACGAGCATGGCTATTTCCGCCACTGCCTCCCGGCTGGCCCGACGGCGGCGGCTGACGAGAGCCGCGCTGGCCGCGAGCCCCGCAGGCACCCCCTGCCCGCCTGGCTGCCACGACCCGGTGCTGGCTCCAGCCGGCGGACCCCCTGACAGCCGCCATGGATCGGATGCTGGCGCCGGGCGCTCGTCCTGGCACGGGCACCCGGCTGCGACCGGGCACCGGGGCCGCCCGCCTCGAGCCCGCCGGAAGCATCGACGGCCGCCTGCGGCCCCAGGCGGCCGGGAATTCAGCGCCGGGCGCCGCTCTGTCGCTGCAGTTCCGCCGCCAGCACCGGCAGCAGCCGTTGCCATAGCGCCACGGGCGCTGAGTGCCGATCGCGGCCGCGGCCCACCAGCGTGACCAGCAGACAGGAATAGTGGCGGGCCGGCCGCAGGCCGAGCCAGACTTGCAGCCGATCGCGCCGCCCCGCGGCGAGCTGATCCACCGCCGCCTGCAGCCCCGCCCGGGTGATCGCCGCCCGCAACGGACCGCGGCCGGCGGCGACCAGACAGGTCTGCAGGGCCGGCCGCCCCTGGATCCGCCCCCGGGCCGCAGCGGCACCGGGGCCCTCCAGGCGCCGAGCGCTCAGGTTCAGGGCTGGAATCCCCCGGGTGAGAACCGCCACCTGGAAGCTCTGGCGGTCGCGCACACGGCCCCGCATCAGCCGCAGCTGCCCGCCCGCCGCCAGCGACAGGCGCAGCACAGACGAATGGGAGCTGTCGTAGCCGCTGCGGGCAGGCAGGGCCGGCAGCAGCTGCGACGCCAGGCCCGCCCGCCGCAATGCCTCCTGGTAGGGGCGAGCGACCAGGGGCTCCACCCGAGGCCAGGGCGGCAGCAGCAGCGCCCGCGCCGCCGCCAGCGCCGCCACGGCGCAGAGCAGCAGCAGCCAGCGGCGCAGCAGCGGCTGACCCGGTCTGCCGGCGCCGCTCAACGCCCCTGCCGCGGCCGATCGAGGCCGGATTGGGCCAGATCCCACTCGAGCAGCCGCAGATACAGGCCGCCGTACACGGATACGGCCAGGCCGGCGAACAGCAGCGAGCCCAGATCCTGATGAAAGAAGGCGAACAGCTGCCGTCCCGGGGCCGCCTCCACGGTGGTGAGCAACGCCAGCCCGGCAATCCGCAGCGTGTTGGCGAGCAGGCCGATCACGGGGGCCAGCAACAGCAGCAGCGAGCGCCCCCGGCCTGATCGCAGCGGGAAGGCCAGCAGGAAGATGACGGCGGTGCAACTGAGCAGGCCGATGATCTCGCTGCCGCTGCAGGGGCCCGCCACCCGCACACCACCGCCCGGCAGCCACACATCCACGTCCTGCTGCAGCACATTCAGGCCCAGCAGTGAGAGCCCGCCGGCGCAGAGCCATGCCGTGAACCGGCTCAGGGCCTGTTCGGGCAGCAGCAGCAGGAACAGGCGATAGGCGGGCAGCAGCAGCAGACAGAGCAGCAGCGGATCCCGGCAGCGATGCAGCTGCGCCAGGGGCTGGCACAGCAGGGCCAGGGCCAGCCCCGCCAGTGGCGCCAGGGCGAACAGCAGACCGTCGGCCTGCAGGATCACCGTGGTGCGGGCCAGCACGGCCAGCAGCAGCGTTGACCCCAGCAGCAGGCCGATCCAGCCGGGCTGCGGGCGCAGCTGCTCCAGCTGGTCCTCCAGGCAGATCAGGGCACCACCCCAGATCAGCAGCGCCAGCACGGCCACCTGGGCGTTCTGGCTGGTGTGGAACACGGTGCAGTTCTGCAGCGCCACCAGCAGGGCGAGCAGCAGCCAGAGCTGGCGCGGGCTGGCCGGCGGCAGCCGCGGGCGGACGACACGCCCGCCCGCGAGGCGCGGTGAGGATGGCCAGAGCAGCCGAGGCCCGGGTAGCCGTGGCCAGGGCAGCCGGGGCCAGGGCAGCCGAGGCCCGGGCAGCCGGGGCAGGGACAGCCTGAGCGGGGGCAGGGCTGGCTGGGACAGCCACAGCCTGGGCAGTCGTAGCCGGGGCAGGGCTGGCAGGGACAGCCGGGGGCACGGCTGCCGAGGGCACGGGGCTGGGGGTACTGGCATGGCGGCGAGGGCAGCGGGCGGACGGCGGGCCGGCGGACAGCAAGCCGGCGGCGGCGGGCCGACGAGGGCGGGCCGGCGAGGGCGCCGCTCAGGCGGATGCGGAGCGCTGGCCGCCCGGCTCGGGCAGGGGCGCCGCCGCCCGCAGCAGCGGCGCCGCATAGCGCTTGCTGGCGAGCGGCAGATGGCGCGCCAGCACCTCGGCGTAGGCCTGCACGATCAGCGACGGCGTCGCGGTGCGCTGCAGATGGGCCCGGCCGGCGGCACCGAGGCGGTGAGCCCGGGCCGGATTGCGGGCCAGAGCGCTGATGAACCGGGCCAGACCACGGCCGTCGCCGCAGGCGAAGGCACGCCCGCAACGCCCCCGGCGCAGCTCATGGCGCAGATAGGAATCGGCGGCACAGATCGCGGCCACGGGGCAGGATGCCGCCAGGTGGCCATAGAGCTTGCTCGGTGCCACCTGGCCTTCCGCGGCCGCCAGCAGGCTGACGATCGCCAGGTCGGCCGCGGCCAGCAGCGCCGGCAATTGCGCCGCTTCCTGATAGGGCAGAAAGCGCACCTGCCGCAGGCAGCGGCGTTGCACCTGCTCCACCAGGGAGCGATGCTGGGCGCCGGCACCCACGATCAGAAACAGGATCGAGGCCTGTTGGCGCAGGATCTCGGCCGCCGCCAGCAGGGTGGAGAATTCATGACAACGGCCTTGATTGCCGGAATAGAGCACCACGAACTGATCGGTCAGACCCTGACGTTGCGCGAACGGATTGCACCGCCGGCAGATCGGTGTGATCCGATCGGGATCCGCCCAGCTGGGGATCACGGTGATTCGGGTCTGCACCCGGGGATAGTGCTGACGCAGATGCTGCTGCATGCTGCTGCTGAGCACCACGATTTCGCGGGCGGCGGCGAGGGCCTGTCCCTGCAGCAGCCGCCAGAGTCGCGCCAGGGGATGGTCGGCGGCAACCATCCCCAGCGAGATGGCGATATCGGGGTAGAGGTCATAGAGCAACAGCACATAGGGCGCCCGCGTCAGCCGATGGGCCAACCAACCCACGATCGGCAGATAGGCCGGCTCGGTGGTGACCAGCAGCAGATCACCGCGCCGCCCCTGGCGCAGCAGGCGCAGCAGGGTGCGCAGGCAGAACAACAGGCCATTGATGAAGCGACCGCGCAACCGCTCCGGCCAGAGGCGAGAGCTGCTGGTGCGGCGGATGCAGCGGTTGGGATGAAACTCGATCCGCGCCGCCCGCCGCTGCGCAAAGGCATAGCCCGGCTGGCCCGTGAGCACCAGATTCTGCAGACCGCGCTCGGCCAGCAGCCTGGAGAGATCGGCGATGAATTGACCGGTTGCCGCGAAGTCCGGTGGGTAGTACTGATTGATGATCGTCAGGCGCGCATGACGGCGGCGACCGCACCGCCACTGCAGACGCCACCGCATAGGCCGTAGCAGAGATGGCAGCAGACGCCAGGCCAGACGCTGCAGCAGGCACCACTGCATATGCCACGGCATAGGCAACGGCAGACGCTGCAGCAGACGCCACGGCAGCCACCAGGTCAGGCACGACTGCGAGTGCAACTGCAGGCACGACTGCAGGCGCGACCGCAGTGGCCGTAGCAGAGATAGCAGCAGAGATGGCAGCAGAGATGGCAACCGGCGCTGAGGCGGCTGGGGGCGCGGATCAGGGCTCAGGGCTGCCATGGGCGACTGCAGGGGTGAAACCGATCCGCTGCTGCGGCCGGGACACGGGCGGGCCATGGCTGTAGCAGGAACGAATCGATGGGCCGGGTCCTGGTTCTGTCTTAGAAGCGGCGACGAGCGCTGAGCAGAATCCTCTGCAGCGAATGCTGGCTCAAGCTGCGCTGGAACGCCGCACCACAACATGGTCGAGAACCAGCAGATCCATGTGGGTGCGCAGAAAACAATCCAACCCCTGACGCGGTGTGCACACGATCGGTTCGTTTTCGTTGAACGATGTATTCAGCAGCATCGGAATGCCGGTGCGTTCCTGGAAGCGGCGGATCAGGCGGTAGTAGCGACCATTGCCGGCCTCGCTGACGGTCTGCAGACGGCCGCTGCCATCGACATGGGTGACGGCAGGAACAAGCTGCCGCCGCTCAGGGCGGATCGGATACACCTGCATCATGAATGGCACATCAGCATCATCGGGGCATGCCAGTTCAAACCAATCGGCGACCGCTTCCCGCAGCACTGAGGGAGCAAAAGGCCGGAAGGATTCGCGCCGTTTGATCTTGCGATTCAGGATCTCCTGGATATCGCTGCGGCGTGGATCCGCCAGGATCGAGCGATGGCCGAGCGCCCGCGGCCCCCATTCCATCCGCCCCTCAAACCAGCCCACCACCTGCCCCGCGGCGAGGGCGGCGCTGACCTGATCGAGCAGGGCCGTCTCATCGGCCAGCCCGCTCTCGCCCAGCCGCTGCCAGCGGCAACCCGTCGCCCGCAGCCGCTCCGCCACCGCCGCCTCTGCCAGCAGGGCCTCGATCTCGCCCGGGGCCGGCCCGGGGCCGAGGTAGGCCGCCTCCACGGCGCGGCAGCGGCCCCGGCCGAGCCGATGCCACACCTCCAGGGCCGCACCGAGGGCCCCGCCGGCATCCCCGGCGGCTGCCTGCACATAGACCCGCCGGAAGGGTGTGCGGCGGCTCACCTTGCCATTGGCCACCGAATTGGCAGCGCAGCCCCCGGCGATCGCCAGGCACGGCAGCGGCCGCTGCCGATGCAGCGCCTCCAGCAGCCCGAACAGGGCCAGCTCATACTGCGCCTGGGCGGAGCAGGCGATGTCGCGGTGGCGCTGCTCGATCGGCTGATCGGCTCGACGCGGCGGCCCCAGCAGCTCCGGCAGTGCAGCGCTGTAGTGAACAGCCACCGAGGGTGACCCGTGGCTCCACTGGTGAGGCAGGTGTTCACCGGCATGGCGGAAACAGCGCAGATTCAGCCGGAATTCACCCTGGCTCTGCAGCTCCACGATCTGCGCCATCGCCCCCATATAGGTGGGTTTGCCGTAGGGCGCAAGACCCATCACCTTGTATTCATCACCGTAGTGCGGAAAGCCGAGAAGCTGGCTGATTGCTGTGTAAAAAATTCCCAGGGAATGGGGGAAGAAAATCTGGCCATCGAGGCTCAGGCGGGTATCGACGCCATGGCCCCAGGCGCAGCTGGCGAAGTCACCGAAGCCATCGACGGAGATCGCCGCCGCCTCCTCAAAGGGAGAGGCGTAGAAGGCGGAGGCCAGATGGGCTCGATGGTGCTCGATGAAGTGCAGCTGTGCCCGCAGCGGCTGGCCGGGGAAGGCGGCGGCCAGCTGGCGTCCCAGGCCGCTGCGCTGTTGGCGTTGGCGCAGTCGCTGCCACAGGAAGCGGGCATCCGGTCGCTGGCGGAGCGTGTAGGCGATCCGGCGCAGGCGATGGGCGCTGGGTAGGGTGTTGATCGCGATGTGATCCAGATCCGCCAGGCGCAGGCCGGCATCCTCCAGGCACCAGGCGATCGCCGCGGCCGGAAAGCCGGCCCAGTGCTTGATGCGCAGGAAGCGCTCCTCCTCCGCCGCCGCCAGCACCCGTCCGTCGCGCACCAGACAGGCCGCAGCATCGGCGTGAAAGGCATTGATGCCGAGAATGGTCGCCATCAGCTCAGCCCGGCAACGGAATATCCGGGCACCAAGGCACATCCGGGCATCAAGGTAGATCGACCCGGCAACGACAGCCCAGCACGGCCGGCGGCGATGATCGACGCCCGCATCCAGTGCAGGATCGGCTTCATGAATAGCTCCAATACAGATTGAAACAACAGAATTACCGGCTCTTTACCCAGGGCCTGGCGGCACAGCCCCGCCCTCCACGCCCCGGGCCTGCTGCGATGGCCCACAGTTCAGGCGCAGACCGGCCGCACAGAATTCGCGGTCCTCCGCTCAGAGCCTGGCGGCACAGCCCCGCCCTCCACGCCCCGGGCCTGCTGCGATGGCCCACAGTTCAGGCGCAGACCGGCCGCGCGGCGCCGGCTCGGATCCAGGCCCTCTGTGGCCGCGGTGGTTGCAGCCGACCGATCACCAGACCCCGGGCCGCAACGGGCGTCGCCGGCCTCCTGATCCCACGCCCCGGGCCTGCTGCGAGCCGCCCTGCCCGCCCCAGCCGGCGCAGTCGGGGTTCATCGCCGCCGGGTGAGCTCCAGGCCCAGATGGGCCGTCAGCCAGTGCTGCAGCACCATCAGGCTCCAGCGGCGATACCAGGGGCGCAGATCCAGCGGCGCCGGCACGGCCGGCAGCGGCAGCCGCAGCGGCGCCTGCGGCGCATCCAGCCAGGCCTGGAAGGGCAGCTGGAACCCCTGCTTGGGCCGCTGGCGGAACCAGGCCGGCAACTCCGGCACCGCCGCGAGCAGCAGCTGTTTGCCGGCCGCCAGCCGCTGGGGGGCGGGGATCGAGGCCAGGCGCCGTTGCAGCACCGCATCCACAAACGGCAGGCGCAACTCCAGCCCATGGGCCATCGTCATCGCATCGGCATCCGCCAGCAGCTGCTGGCGCAGATAGCGGCCGCCCTCCAGCCAGGCGATCCGATCCAGCGGATGCAGCTCCGCCGGCGGCGGCAGCGCCGGCGGGCTGGCCGGCGGCTCCAGGCCCCAGTACCGCAGCAGGGCCGTGATTTCGGCAGGGCTGAACAGACCGCGGTAACAGCCGTAGGCCGCCGTGAGCGAAGCGGGTGCAGCCAGCAGCCCCGCCAGCCGCTGCGCCCGGTGATCACGCAGCCGCTGCAGCCCTCGGGCGGTCCAGGGGCCCAGCCCCCCCAGCCGCTGACGCCAGCGCCACAGGCGCGGCACGGCGCCGAAGCTCGGGTAGCCCCCGAACAGCTCATCGCCCCCGACGCCGCCGAGCGCCACCCTGATCCCATGGCGATGGGCCAGACGGGCCACACACCAGTGGTTGAAGCCATCCTGGGAGGGTTGATCCTGGGCGGCCAGAAAGGCCGGCAGCCAGCGCTGCACCTGCGCCAGCGCCAGCCGCAGCCCGGTGTGCTGTGCACCGAAGTGATGCGCCAGGCGGGCCGCAGGCATCGATTCATCCGGATCGGCGCCGTCGCTCGCCCCGTCGTGGCCGAGCGTGAACGTGGGCAGCCCGGCGGGGGCCAGGGCCAGCAGGGCGCCGGAATCGAGACCGCCCGAGAGGAACAGTCCCACCGGCACATCGGCCGCCAGATGGGCGATCAGCGACTCGCGCAGCGCCTGGCGGGTGCGGCCGGCGGCGACCTCGGGATCCCACATCCCGGTGGCGGCCGGGACCAGCGCTTCCGGCAGCGGCCCCCAGGGGCTGAGGCTGAGCCGTCCCTGTCGCCACAGGGCCAGATGGCCGGCGGGCAGCCGCTCGATCCCGGCCACCAGGGCGGTGGGTTCCGGCACGGAACCCCAGGCCAGATACGCCGCCAGGGCGCTGGGGTTGAGCTGGCGGCCGGGGCGTCCCCAGGCCAGCAGGGCGCGCAGCTCCGAGGCGAAGGCCAGCACACCGCCGGGCCCGCGCCACAGATACAGCGGCTTGATGCCGTGCGGATCGCGGGCCAGCAGGGCCGTGCGCTCACGGCGGTCGTAGAGGCAGAAGGCATACATCCCTCGCAGCTGCGGCAGACCGGCCGCCCCATGGCGGACCAACCAGGCCAGCAACACCTCGCTGTCGCCGCTGCCGCGAAACGACACGGGCTCGACACCGCTGCGATCGCGCCGCAGTTCCGCCCGCAGCTGGTTGTGGTTGTAGATCTCGCCGTTGAACACCAGCAACCAACGACCGCAGGGGCTGGCCAGCGGCTGCCGGCCCGCGGACGACAGATCCACGACCGCCAGGCGTTGATGCAGCAGGCAGGCGTGATCGTCCTGCCAGTGCCCGGCGGCATCGGGGCCGCGGTGCCGCAGGGTCGGTGCCAGCCGCTGGGCGAAGTCCGCCGGCGGGCCACCGAGCAGACCGGCGATGCCGCACATTCAGCCCTGCCTCAGCACCTGTTGATACAGGTGCAGGAACTGCTCCGCCGTGCGGCGCCAGCTCAGCTGCCGCGCCACGTGGTCGCGCCCCCGCAGGCCCATCGTCCGCCGCTGCGCCGCTGGTGTGCCGAGGGCTCGCTGCAGGCCGAGCGTCAGCGAGGTCAGGTCCGCTGCGCAGAGCCAACCGGCCTCGATCGCGGCCAGCTGCTGCCAGGGGGTGGCGGTGGTGGTCAGCACCGGCAGGCCATGGGCCAGGGCTTCGGCCACCACCATGGCGAAGCTCTCCGAACGGCTGGGCAGCACCAGCAGGTCGGCAGCCCGCAACTCCCGCTCCCGGATGGTCGCGTTCACCGGGCCCAGGAAGCGCACATCGGCCTGCAGACCCAGCGCCTGCACCTGCGCCTCGAGTCGTCGCCGCCAGCCGCCCTCATCGGGGCCGGCGATCCGCAGCTGCCAGCCGGCCGGCTGCAGCCGGGCCCAGGCCTGCAGCAACAGATCGATCCCCTTGACCGGGCAGAGCCGACCCAGGAACAGGGCAACGCCCGCCGCCGCCGGGGCGGCGCCCCATCCAGCGGTGGCGGCCACCGGCGAGGCGGGCTCACCCACGGCCAGCGGCCCGGCGGAGCCCACCGGGCCGGCGGAGCCCACCGGGTCGGCGGGCAGATCGACGCCATTGGGGATCAGGGCGCAGCGAACCCCCGGGAGCAGGGCGGCGGCAGCCCTCGCCTCGGCCGCACAGGTGACGTGCAGCGCCGCGGCACGCCGCAGATCACGACCCTGATACAGGTGCCAGGCCATGCATTTGCGCCAGCGCCGTTGGCGCAGACACCAGGGCAGCACCATGCCCCGGCTGCTCACAATGCGCGGCAGGCGCAGCCCCTGGGCGCGCCGACAGAGCTGATGGTGATGGCGCCACCACAGCCCGTTGTCGTGGATCAGATCCGGTGGTCGCTGGGCCGTCAGCACGGCCGGGAGCGCACCCGCCTGCAGCGCGCAGCCGGCGCTGGCCGCCGCCGCCAGCTGCAGCGCCGAGCCGTCGGGAGCCCACAGCGATACCTGCACGCCGCAGGCCGCCAGCTCACAGGCTAGCCGGGGCACGGAGACGGCCGGACCGCCATAGCGCAGCGCGAACGAGCTGCCCACCAGCAGAAGCCTGATCATCCGCGGCCGAACAGCGCCTCGACCCGGCGGCGGTAGGCCTCAGGGCCATGGCAGCGACGCACCGCGGCACTGAGATGGCGGCGATCAAACCAGAAGCGAGGCCCCTGGCGCAGCAGCAGGCGGCGCAGACCGCTGGCGATCGCCCGCTGGTCGAGCGGATCCACCAGCAGCCCCAGACGGCCTCCGGCCAGTGCATCGACGCTGCCGTCACGGTTGCCCGCCAGCACCGGCGTGCCGCAGGCCAGGGCCTCCAGGAACACGATCCCGAACCCCTCGCCGCAGCTCGGCAGCGCGAACGCATCGGCCAGGGCGTACAACACCGGCAGCTGGGCCTCGGCGACGAAACCGATCGGCCGGAACCATCGCTCCAGCCCCAGCTGGCCCGCCAGGGCCTTGAGGCGAGGCAGATCATCCCCCCGCCCCGCCACCACGTACTGCAGCGGCCCGAGCTGGCTGAGCAGCTCCGGCAGGGCCAGCAGCATCCGATCCACCCCCTTGTAGCGCTCGCTGGCGGCCAGGCGGCAGACGCTGAGCAGCAGCGGCAGCTCGGGATCGAGACCGAAGCCGGCCCGCAGGCGCGGCCGCGCCGCCGGATCGACGAGGGCGGCATGGAAGCGCTCGGCCCGGAAGGTGTTGGGCAGGCAGGGGATCGCGGCGTTGGCCAGCGGCGGCCAGCGGCGCAGGCGATCCGCACTCCAGCGGCTCACGGCGATGGGCGCCCGGGCGGCCAGCAGCGCCCGCTGGCGCAGGCGGGAGGGCGATGGGCTGATCTCCAGGCCGTGCACGATCACGCTGTAGGGAATCCCCCGCAGCCGGTGCCACAGCAAGGCCACCGGGGCGAGATGCAGATGGCAGACGATCAGCTGATCCGGGCGCAGACGCAGCAGCTGCCACAGCACCCGCAGCAGAAAGCCGAGCCGGATGTGCAGCGCCAGCAGCGCCAGCAGCGCCAGCAGCGCCGGCTGCGCCGCCGTGGGCTGGGCCAGGCAGATCAGGCGGGCCTGGTGGCCCAGCTGCTGCAAGGCCAGCAGCAGGGCATCGCTGGCGGCGGCGATGCCATCGCCGCGACCGCATCCCGAGCTGGAGAGCAACAACAGACGGGCCATTTCAGAGCGATCGGCGCGCCGGCTGCTGCCGCCACAGCCAGGACCACAACCGGGCCGCCAGCCAGGCGGCGGCGGCGCCGGACGTGAGCTCCACGAAGGAGCCATTCGGCTGGATCAGGGCGACGGCGGGCAGAAAGGTGCTCAACAGCTGCTGGACATCGCCGCGTTTCTCCGCCAGGAAAGCACTGCGATCAAGCCAGGACAAAACATAACCAAATCCGCAAAAAAACAGCAGAATACCCGTGGTGCCAAAATTGAGATAGGCCTCCATCACATTGCCAATACCAAACGATGTAGTGTCACTCAGGACCAGCCCCGTAGCCTCCGAGACCAGCGTGCCGGAGCCGGCGCTGACGGGTTTGTCCGGCCAGAACATCCGCCGGATCAGGGCTGTGATCGCCTCCCAGAGGCTGCGGCCGGCCAGCGGCGAGAAGTCACCGCTGCGCAGGCGGCTCTCGGCCATGCCGAGGAAGTAGTTCTGATTCAGGCGTTCATCGGTGGCGCGCGCATCCGGCTCGGCATAGGGATCGAACAGATGCAGATCGGCCGCGATCGCGCTCAGGGCAGTGAGCCTCTGCGGCAGCGGTGCACCACCCCAGACCGCATCGCGCAGGCTGTTGCGGTTCTGAAAGTAGGCGGTGAACACAGACAGCGCCAGCAGCAGCGCCAGGGCATAGGCGAGCAGTACCTTGGCGATGCCACGCACGCTGACCAGCAGCACCGCCAGAGTATTGATCAGAGCAGCGGTGCCATAGCTGAGAAAACCACCCAGTATCAGAGTCAATGAAGGATAAGCCAGAATGGCGAGCAGCCAGGCCGGCAGCTGCTCTCGCTGCTGCTGACTGAAGCAGCGAATGGCCAGCAGACCACCCAGGATCCAGATGGCCGAACCGGTCGATACCACCGCGGCCAGCGACGGGATCGCCAGCAGCGGGGTCAGCAGAAAGGCGCAGCTGAGGCCGCCGATCAGGCAGAAGCGCCAGAAGGGCAGCTGGGTCTGCCGCTGCCGCCAGCCCCCGGCCGATCGCGGCTGCAGCGATCGGCTGGGGTGATCCGCTGTCGGACGGTGATTCGTATGTAGAGACAGCAGCAGACCGATGAGGAAGGCGACGGCCGCCAGCACCGATAGGCGCAGCCCCTGGGCCACCTCAATGCTGGTGCTGAACAGGCCTGGATTGAGCCAGTGCACCAGCCCCCCCGGCACATGGATCAGCATCAGGGCGGTGAGATAGGCCAGCGGCAGCCCCAGCGAGGTCTGCTGCCGCTGTACAGCGATCATTCATAGTCGGTTCAACCCATCAGGTCGTTGCTGAGCTTGCTCGGTGCTGGCTTTATGGGGCCGGTGCCTGCCGGAAGTCGCTCTACGCGTTCTGGAGCCATGACCTTGTTGCCATGGAC
>Ga0172376_10001918_pt1 | contig 26021 bp, 22 predicted proteins | sample Lak35m_FD_121114 | JGI IMG/M metagenome (GOLD analysis project Ga0172376, IMG submission 121114) | Freshwater microbial communities from Kabuno Bay, South-Kivu, Congo - kab_092012_35m | ecosystem: Environmental > Aquatic > Freshwater > Lake | place: Democratic Republic of the Congo: South-Kivu...
AGGCATGGGGTTGCTCCGTCCGGAAAAAGGGCCGGCCCGCTCGTAGGTTTTGCCCAGCCCGGTCAAGAAGCGCCACCCGGCCGCCGCGAAAGGGCTGGCAGTTTTCCCGCCGGTTCCTAGATTGCGCCCCATGTTCGATTCGCTTTCCGGCAAGCTCCAAAACGTCTTCCGCAACCTGCGCGGCCTCGGCAAGATCTCCGAGTCCAACGTCAGCGACTCCCTGCGCGACGTGCGCCTCGCGCTGCTGGACGCGGACGTGAACTTCAAGGTCGCGCGCGACTTCATCGAGCGCATCAAGGCCAAGGCCATCGGCCAGCAGGTCATCCAGAGCATCCAGCCCGGCCAGCAGATCATCAAAATCATCCACGACGAACTGGTCACGCTGCTCGGCGCGGAAAACGCCGGCCTGAACCTCTCTGCCAGCCCCACGAACATCCTGCTCTGCGGCCTGCACGGCGCGGGCAAGACCACCAGCGCCGGCAAACTCGCCAACTGGCTCAAGAAACAGGGCCGGCAGCCCTTGCTTGTGGCGTGCGACGTCTATCGCCCCGCAGCCATGGACCAGCTCGAAACGCTCGGCAAGCAGCTCGAAATCCCCACCTTCGTAAAGCGCGGCGAAACGGACGTGCTCAAAATCGCCCGCGACGCCCAGCAACTCGCCAAGCTCACCGGCCGCAACGTGATTCTCTTCGACACCGCCGGCCGCCTGCAAATCGACGAGGTGCTCGTGCAGGAACTCGTTCGCCTGCGCGACCTTGTGCAGCCGCAGGAAATTCTCCTCGTGCTCGACGCCGCCACGGGCCAGGAAGCCGTCAACGTTGCCACGCACTTTGACCAGGCGCTCAAGCTCACCGGCTCCATCCTCACCAAGCTGGACGGCGACGCCCGCGGCGGCGCGGCCCTCAGCCTGCGCGAGGTCACGGGCCGGCCCATCAAGTTCATGGGCGTGGGCGAGAAGCTCGACGACTTCGAGCCGTTCCACCCAGAGCGCATGGCCCAGCGCATCCTCGGCATGGGCGACGTGGTGTCGCTCGTGGAGAAGGCCGCCGAGAAGATTGACCAAGACTCCGCGATGGCGCTGGAGGAGAAGATGCGGAAAGGCCAGTTCACGCTGGAGGACTTCCTCATGCAGCTCCGCGAGATGAAGAAGCTCGGCCCGCTGGAGAACATCATGGGCATGCTGCCCGGCGGAGCGGAGATGGCGAAAGGCGCGGACCTCGGCAAGGCCGAGAAAGATTTCCGCCGCAAAGAAGGCATCATCTGCGCGATGACTCCCGCCGAACGCCGCAACGTGAACCTGCTCAACGCCCGCCGCCGTCAGCGCATCGCCAAGGGCAGCGGCGTGACCGTCACCGAGGTCAACACGCTGCTGCAGCAGTTCGCCCAGATGCAGCAGATGATGAAGAAAATGTCGAAGTTCCAGAAGATGATGGGCCGCATGGGCGGGATGCCGGGGATGCGGTAGCGGCCCGTAAGAAAACGCCCGCTTGCTGTAGCGGCGGTCTGCGACCGCCGGCTTGGGCCACTTCTGGCATTACGTCCGGCGCTCACAGAGCGCCGCTACAGTTTTGAACTGGCACTAATGCTCTGGCGTGATCGCGACGCTCTTGAGCAGCGTGGTGGGCGCGTTGGTGGTGCGGATGAGGATTTGCGCCCACTTCATTTTCTCCGAGCCGGTGAAGGTGTGCTCGGCGGTGCCGGGCTTGAAGGGCGCGGTGTCCACGATGGGCAGGCCGGGATGCGTGTTCGGGCGGAAGCGGAGGACGACATCACCGGGGCCGGGCTGGGCCTGCCAGTTCAGGCGCAGCGTGTAGCGTGTGCCGTCCTTGAGCGGGATGAGGTCGCCTTCCCAGGCGGTCTTGGTGGGATACCAGCAGTCGGGGGAACCGACTTTGAGCCATTCGATTTTGAAGTCGGGATTGCGAACAAAGTTTCTGACTTGGTGGGGAGGCGGAGGGACACCAGGAGCGTCGACGGCTAGAGCCGTCCAGAAACCTCCTTTCTCGAACCGAGTCTGCATCTGCAAATAGCCGGGACCGTCTCGGAAGGCCATGACCGTGTAATTACCGATTGGCGGGCCACGGAGCCGATAAGTGCCGTCAAGCTCGACCAGTGTTGAGTAAGCCGTGCCCATAACGACGAACTTCGCCGGTAGTTTTGGATTTCCATTCGAATCAATGATGAGGGTGGCCTTGTGGTCCCGTGGGGCAAGCTGTCCGATGGACGTGATCCTACCCAGCGTATGCAGCAAATCCGCCGCCACGCGGCTGGTCTCCAGTGCGCTTTCGAGGACGATGGGTTCCACCTCGGCGCGCTTTTCCGCGAGGACCAGCGGGCGGCAGCGGTCACCGCGTTCCTTCGAGTAGGCGATGAGGCCGTCCATGCGCTGCAGGAAGCCGGCGAGCGCCTTCTCCTCCGTGTCGCCGAGCAGTTGCGGACGGTAGCCGGGCAGGCGGATGAGTTTCGCGTCCACCCAGTTCTCCATCTTGCTGTGAACGTCGCCGCGAATCTCCGCAGCGTGCGGCGGCGAGCCGGTGTCCTCGACGAAGTGCAGCAGCGAGCCGATTCAGCGTGCGGCATTCAGCGGCGTCTCGGTGCGGAGCGCCTGGAGCGCGCGGCGGAAATACGGCTCGTAGGTCCGCTTGACCTCGGGCACGAGATGGTCGAGGTGCCGCTCCATGCCGGGGAACAGCAGGTAGTCGTCCGCGTAGAAGAACTCGCCCTGCCGTTCGTAGGGCATGCGCCGGTAATCGCCCAGCCAGCAGTAGTGGACGAGCTTGGGCGCGTTGGTGCCGAGGTGCTTGAGGAGCGCGTCGTCAGGGCCGAGGGCGTCGAGGGCGGCTTGGGTGATTTCGCCGTGCGGACCCCACGCGATGGCGCGTAGGCCAAGGGCGAAAGTAAGTAGGCAAAATGCCAGAAATGAAGGCGCGAGCTTACGGTGAGACGCCGCTTGGATTTCTGACTTTACGGGCAAAACGGCGGGCGCGGGCATGACTGCAATCGGCGCGCAGCCGGCTTGTTCACAACTCAAAGTCCACCACCGTCACCTTTTCGATGAGCGGCAGGTTGTTTTGCACGAAGGCCTGATGCTCCGGATGAGTGAGATAGGCGTCGCGTGCGGCGGCGTCGGCCAGGGTCATGATGAAGGCGTGCGTGTGGCCGCCGGCGAGGCCTTCGGGGCTGTTGTTGGGGCCGGAGATGAAGTCTTCGACGCCGGGGATGCTCTCGGACAGGTCCAGCAGGGCGCTGAACACCTGGTCAATCTGCTCCGGGGTGGTGTCCGCTTTGAACTGGATCAGTGCGATGTGTTTGACTTTGGCCATAGTGCTTGGTGCCCCGCGCCGGTATTTCCCGCCGCCCGGACGATTGATTTCGGGCGAGTATGGGCACCGGGCGGGCCAAGTCAAACGTGCGTTCCGCGCCATTGCCCGGAAATCCACTTGCTTTGGCCCTGCTCGTTTCTACCTTCCCGCAGTGCTTCGCACGGAACTGACCTGCAACCGCTGAAATTCTATCGATGACCGCCACGCCCGCCGCTTTTGCCCACCCTGACACCTTTGTCCGCCGTCATAACGGTCCGCGCCCCGCCGAGGCCGCCGAGATGCTGAACTTCCTTGGTTACGAGTCGCTCGATGCGCTCATCGACGCGCTCGTGCCGGCGGACATCCGCCTCCCCAAACCGCTCGACCTCCCCGCCGCGCTGTCCGAGTTCGATGCGCTGCGGAAGCTCAGAGGCATCGCGAGCAAGAACCAGGTTTTCAAGTCTTACCTCGGCCTTGGCTACCACGACTGCATTACGCCGCCGGTCATCCAGCGCAACATCTTGGAAAACCCCGGCTGGTATACCCAATACACGCCTTACCAAGCCGAGATTTCGCAGGGCCGCCTCGAATCGCTCCTCAACTTCCAGACGATGGTCTGCGACCTGACCGGGCTCGATATCGCCAACGCTTCGATGCTCGACGAAGGCACCGCCGCTGCCGAAGCGATGACGCTGTGCCATCGCGCAATGCCGCCGAATGACAACCGCGCGAAGTTTTTCGTCTCCGAAGCGTGCCATCCGCAAACCATCGCGCTCGTGAAGACGCGGGCGGAGGCGCTCAAGCTCGAAGTCATCGTGGGCAACCACGAGACGTTCGCGTTCGACAACACGTTCTTCGGCGCGCTCGTGCAATACCCGACTACGACCGGCACGGTGCTGGACTACGCGGACTTCGCGGCGAAGGCGCACGCGGCGGGCGCGCTCGTGGTCATGGCGGCGGACATCCTTGCGCTCACGGTGCTGCGGGCGCCGGGTGAGTTCGGCGCGGACGTGTGTGTGGGCAGCGCGCAACGCTTCGGCGTGCCGCTCGGTTACGGCGGGCCGCACGCGGCGTTCTTCGCCACGCGCGATGCTTACAAGCGCAACATGCCCGGCCGCCTCGTCGGCGTCTCGAAGGACGCGCGCGGCAAGGTCGGCCTGCGGCTCTCGCTCGGCACGCGCGAGCAGCACATCCGCCGCGAGAAGGCCACGTCGAACATCTGCACCGCGCAGGCGTTGCTCGCGAACATCGCGGCGATGTATGCGGTTTACCACGGGCCGGCGGGGCTGACGGCCATCGCCAACCGCGTCCACCGGCACGCGCGTGTGCTCGCGGCGGGCGTGGCGAAGCTTGGGCACACGGTGCTCACCACGGCTTACTTCGACACCCTCGCCATCCAGCTCAAGGGCTACACCAGCAAGGAAATCATCGCCATCGCCGAGAAGCACGGCGTGAACTTGCGCGTGCTGGACAAGGCCACGCTCGGCGTCGCGCTCGACGAGACGACGGATTTGGCGGATGTGGAACTGCTCGTGCGCATCTTCAACGCGGGCTTCGAGCTGCCGTTCAAGCTGGAGGAGTTTTACGCGGACGCCGGGGCCGCCAACTTCGGCAAGCATGCGCGCACGACGAAGTTCCTCACCGCGCCGGTCTTCAACCGCCACCACTCGGAGACCGAGCTGCTGCGCTACCTGCGGAAGCTCGAGTCGCGCGACCTCTCGCTGTGCCAGGCGATGATTCCGCTCGGCTCCTGCACGATGAAGCTAAACGCCACGAGCGAGATGTTCCCGGTCACTTGGCCCGAGTTCGGCAAAATCCATCCGTTCGCGCCGCTCAAGCAAACGCTCGGCTATCAGGAAATGTTCCAGCAGTTGGAGCAATGGCTCGCGGAGGCCACGGGCTTCGCGGGCATTTCGCTCCAGCCCAACTCCGGTTCGCAGGGCGAATACGCGGGCTTGCTGGTCATCGCGAAGTATCTCGCGAGCAACGGCCAGGCGCACCGCGACATCTGCCTCATCCCGAACAGCGCGCACGGCACGAATCCCGCCAGCGCCGTGATGGCTGGCATGAAAGTCGTCGCCGTCGCGTGCGACGCGCAGGGGAACATTGACGTGGCCGACCTCCGCGCGAAGACCGCTGCGCACGCCGCGAACCTCGCGTGCCTCATGGTCACTTACCCGAGCACGCACGGCGTCTTCGAGGGCACCATCCGTGAGATTTGCCAAATCATCCACGACGCGGGCGGGCAGGTTTACATGGACGGCGCGAACATGAACGCGCAGGTCGGGCTGACTTCGCCGGGCTTCATCGGCGCGGATGTGTGTCACCTGAATCTGCACAAGACCTTCTGCATCCCGCACGGCGGCGGTGGCCCGGGCATGGGACCGATTGGCGTCGCGGAGCATCTCGTGGACTTCCTGCCGGACCATCCCGTCGTTTCGCTCGGCGGCGAAGACCCCATCGGCCCGGTCAGCGCCGCGCCGTGGGGCAGCGCGAGCATTCTCCCCATCTCGTGGGTTTACATCGCGTGCATGGGCAGCGCGGGTCTCACCGAGGCGACGAAGTATGCGATACTCAACGCGAACTACATCAGCCGCCGGTTGGAGAAGTATTTCCCCACGCTCTACAAAGGCACCGGCGGCCTCGTCGCGCACGAGTGCATCCTGGATTTGCGCGGCTTCAAGGCCACGACCGCTGAGGACGTGGCGAAGCGGCTGATGGATTTCAGCTTCCACGCGCCGACGTTGAGCTGGCCGGTCGCCGGCACGCTGATGGTCGAGCCGACCGAGAGCGAGCCGCTCGCCGAACTCGACCGCTTCTGCGACGCGATGATTGCCATCCACGCCGAGATGACCGCCGTGGAAACCGGCCAGGCCGACAAGGCGAACAACCTGCTCAAAGGCGCGCCCCACACCGCCGACCAAATCGCCGGCGACTGGACGCGCCCCTACACGCGCGAGCAAGCGGCCTTCCCCGTGAAGAGCCTCGTGGACTACAAGTTCTGGCCGCCCGTCGCCCGCGTGGACAACGTCTTCGGCGACCGCAACCTCGTGTGCTCGTGCGCCGGGATGGAAAACTACCAGTAATGGAAAGCCAACCCCATGAATGCTGAATCCCTCAAATCGCAACCGCATATCAAAGCGCTTGAAGCTCTGGTCAAGGCGTTGAATAGCCAAAAGTTCGTGTTTGTCTCGGCGGCAGATTCAGAAAAGGCGTTGCAGGAGCGGATCGACAAGGCTGATCAAACGTCAGTCGAAATCGGCAACAAGGTGTTAGGCTTTGCCCTGCAGTTGGCCCCTGGTTTTGTCCAAACTATCTGTGAGCATGCAGTGTCGTTCAGCGCAGCTAAGGTGGATGACAAGGAGCTGGCCGAACTGCTCGCCGTTATGCAGGCGAGCTTCCCGTTAAGTGCGCTGGCCTTCAGCGTGACGCATGGACCCCGGTTCGTGCCAATCATCGACGGAAGCGCCCTGTCACAAAGCGACTTGATCAAGGCAACAGAGGCCTTCACCGCCATTAATTTGTCCCTGATGCCATTGGCCAACCGCATGAGCCTCGCACTACTGGGGCATTCGGTGATGAAGGGGGACTTCAGCTCCGCGACCGGCAGCATGATCATTCTGGCCCCGTCTACGGAGCGGGCGGAACGCCTCCGCGAGTGGACCAAAGCGCTGCCATTGCAGAACGATACAGTGCTTAACCAAGCGAAAGAGCGGTTGGGCAGTCCGTTGTTCTGGGCCAAGGCCGCCATTGGGATGGTGGAGCATCATCCGCATCAACTCCGCCAGGAGATAGTAATCATCGACCTCACAAAGAACGTGGCCACGAGCACGACGTCACCAAGAATGGATTTTGAGTTCGGGTTCAGCTTGGCCGACATAACTGGAAGACAGTGAGGGTTAGCATCCACCCACGGTGCTGACCGCTTGCGGGGCCGGGTCTTCGGCGACCGCAACCTCGTGTTCTCGTGCGCCGGGATGGAAAACTACCAGTGACGCGCGGTGGTGCCGCGAATGAGTGAACGCTCACTCCGTCGCCGCGCCTGACGCGGTCTGGGTTGGCAGGGCGGCTCAGTTGAGCTGCTTCTTCTTGCCCTTGCCCTTTTTCTCCGTCGGCGGGGCGGAAGCTTTTTCGGGCTGGTTGGGCCTGGGCATGGGGGCTTTCACCTCGGCGCGCCAGGCAACGAGCCGGGCGTGGAGTTCCTTGGCCTTGTCGGGCATTTCCTTCGCGAGGTTCCGTTTTTCGCCCAGGTCTTCGCGCAGGTTGTAGAGCTCGAGCTTTCCGTCTTCGAGATACTCCATGAGCTTCCAGTCTCCGGATTGAATGAGGCTCACGGGCGTGGTGCGCCAGAGGCCGGGGCCAGCGCCGAGGTAGCCAGGGAAGTGCTGGTAAATCGCGTCGCGCTGGAGCTTGGCGGCGGGATCGCGGAAGAGCTTCACCAGACTCTCACCGTCGAGCACTTGGCGGGGTTTGGGCGCGGTGGCGATTTCCAGCAGCGTCGGGAAGATGTCCACATGGATGGTCGGCACGTCGCAGGTGGTGCCGGGCCTGGTCACGCCTGGCCAGCGCACCACGAACGGCTCGCGCGTGCCGCCTTCGTAGAGGCTGCCCTTGCCGCTGCGGAGGGGGGCATTGTCGGTGATGCCGCCGCCGTCTGCGTCGGCGCCCTTGGCCCTTTTCCCCTGCCCTTCCCGGCCCGGTTCGCGGAGGAGCCCGTCGGGTCGCCCGTAGCCGCCTACCCCGCCGTTGTCGCTGGTGAAGATGAGCACGGTGTTGTCCGCGAGTTTGAGATCGTCGAGGGTCTTCATCACGCGGCCGACGCTTTCGTCCACGCTGGCGATCATCGCGGCATAGGTGGGGCTGTTGTGTCCGCCGACGGGCGGCTTGGGTTTGAACTTCTCGACCAGCTCGGGTTTTGCCTGGTGCGGGGAATGAACGCCAAAGTGCGGGAGGTAGAGGAAGAACGGCTTGTCCTTGTGGCGCGTGATGAAGTCCACGGCCTTGTCCGTGAGGAAGTCGGCGAGGTAGGTGCCTTTGGGGTAGTCCACCTTCGGCGTCGTCTCGAAGTTGAAGTGCACGCCCATGCTGACGATGGCCTCGTCGAAGCCGCGTTTGTTGGGCAGGAAGTCGCCCTTCTGCCCGATGTGCCATTTGCCAAACATACCGGTCGCGTAGCCGGCGGCCTTGAGCTGCTTGGCAATGATGTCGCGGTCCAGCGGCAGCTCGGTCCCGTTCTCCACCGGACGCAGCGGCCGTGTGCTCCAATCGAAACGGTCAATGCCACCCACGGTGTAAACGCCGGTGCGGGCGCCGTATTGTCCGCTCATGAGCGCCGCGCGCGTGGGCGTGCAGTTCTGGCAATGGTGATGGCTCAACAACCTCAGCCCCTGCGCCGCAAGCCGATCGATGTTCGGCGTCTCGTAATACTTGCTGCCGAAGCACGCGACGTCCGTGTAGCCGAGATCGTCGGCCATGATAAAGATGATGTTGGGCGTGCGCGGCGCGGCGGCGGCGAGTTGCGCGATGAGCGCAAGCAGGAACAGGGCGGGTTTCATGCGACGACCTTGCAGACGCGGGAGGCCGCCCGCGAGGTTTCATCCGTGAAAGATTCTCCCACCTGCGCGTCCAACGCCGGTCATGCCCAACTTGCCTTGTCCGCAATATTCCCGCCGCGCGACCTTCCAGGCCGCCGGCCTCGGCGCGCTTGGCCTCGCGCTGCCCAAGTTCATTTCAGCCGCCGAGCCAAAGACTAAGTCCGACGCCGGCTCGCTTGCGCCATTGAATCGCTTCCCGCGCATGGTGCAGGAGCATTACGTGCGGCGGCTGCGCGAGATCGAGGCGCGGGCGAACCAGCACCGCGATGCGCTCAAGACACGGGCCGAGGCCGAGGCCTACGTGCGCGACGTGCGGGCGCGCATCCAGCAGTGCTTCGGCCCGTGGCCGGAGAAGACGCCGCTCAACGCGCGCGTCACGCGCATTGTCGAGCGCGACGCGTATCGCATCGAGAACGTCATCTTCGAGAGCCGGCCCGGCTTCCTGGTCACGGCGAACTTGTATGTGCCCAAGGGCAAGCTGCCCGCGCCCGGCGTGGTTGGCTCGTGCGGCCACTCGGCAAATGGCAAGGCCATTGACGCCTACCAATCCTTCGCACAAGGGCTCGCGCGGCAGGGCTATGTGTGCCTGCTCTTCGACCCCATCGGTCAGGGCGAGCGGTTGCAATACGCGGACGAGCGGCTCAAGTCCCGGGTCGGCGTGGGGGTGCAGGAGCATTTGCACGCGGGCAACCAGCAGTTCCTCGTCGGCGAGTTCCTCGGCTCCTGGCGCGCGTGGGACGGCATCCGCGCACTCGACTACCTCCTCACGCGTCCGGAGGTGGACCCGCGCCACGTCGGCATCACCGGCAACTCCGGTGGCGGCACGATGACCACGTGGCTCTGCGGCGTGGAGTCGCGCTGGACGATGGCCGCGCCCAGTTGCTTCGTGACCACGTTCCGTCGGAACCTGGAAAACGAACTGCCCGCCGACACCGAGCAATGTCCGCCGCGTGCGCTCGCCCTTGGGCTCGACCACTCGGACTTCATCGCCGCGATGGCCCCCAAGCCCGTCGTGCTGCTGGGCAAAGAGAAGGACTACTTCGACGCACGCGGCATCGAGGAAGCCTTCGCGCGGCTCAAGAAGCTCTACCGCCTGCTTGGCGCGGAGGAGAGCATCAGCCTGTTCATCGGCCCCACGCCACACGGCTACAGCCAGGAAAACCGCGAGGCCATGTATCGCTGGTTCAACGGCGTCACCAAGGTCTCCAATGCCCAAACCGAGCCCGCCCTCACCATCGAGAAGGACGAAACACTCCAATGCACGCCGAGCGGCCAAGTTGCGGAACTCAAGTCACGGACGGTCTTCTCGTTCACCAGCGACCGGTCACGCCAGTTGGCGGCCAAGCGCGGAAAACCCGCGGGTGACAAGCTGAGGGAGGTTGTTGCCGGCACGCTCAAGCTTCCGCCGCGTGCGGGCGTGCCGGACTATCGCATCTTGCGCGTCATCGGTGGACGGCGCTTTCCGAAACCGCACTTCACCGCTTACGCCGTCGAGACGGAGCCGGGCGTTCACGCGCTGGTTTATCGCCTGGGCGACGAGGCGCACCATTCGCGCCCGGCCCGCGGCCCGGCCCGCGCGGTCCTCTACGTTTCACATCACAGCGCCGACACCGAGTTGCGCGACGAGCCACTCGTCACCGAGCTGCTGAAAGCTGAGCCACAAGCCGCCTTCTATGCCTGCGATGTGCGTGGTGTCGGCGAGTCCCGCCCGAACACCTGCGGGCAGGACACCTTCCTCAGTGCCTATGGCTGCGACTTTTTCTATGCCATTCACGGCGTGATGCTCGACGAACCGTATGTGGGCCGGAAGACGCACGACCTCCTGTGCGTGCTCGACTGGCTTGCCGCACAAGGCCATACGGAGGTTCATCTGGCCGGCCGAGGGTGGGGCGCCATCCCTGCGACCTTTGCCGCGCTGCTGTCCGCGCCCGTGAAGCAAGTGACGTTGAAGAACGCGCTGACGTCTTACGCCGCGCTCGCCGAGGCGGAACACTACAAATGGCCGCTTTCCGCGCTGCTCCCGGACGTGCTCAAACATTTCGACCTGCCCGATTGCTATGCCGGACTGGCCGCCAAGCGGCTCCGCCAAATTGAACCCTGGGGCGCCGGACAAGCCAAGTCGTGAGGGCTGGGCCGGGCAATCCATCGGGGCAACGCCGGGTGCTGGACCGCCAATTCGTGGCTTTGTTTTCCCGCCGTGCGGGCTAACCTTTCCCCAGCCAGACACCGCGCCATGATCCACGACACCCTCTCCAAGATTGAGTCCCGCATCGGTCAGTCCGGTGTGAAGGACGACGCCAAGACCGAACTCCTCACGCTGCTGGGCACGCTCAAGTCCGAGGTGGCCGAACTGTCCAAGACCCACGGCGAGGCGGCGCAAAGCATCGCCGGCTTCACGCAGGTCTCCGCGCACGAGGCCACCCGGGCGGAGCCGAACCCCGCGCTGGTGCAGCACTCGCTCGACGGCCTGTCGGCATCGGTCGAGGGGTTTGAAGGATCGCACCCCCGGCTGGTGGAGATCGTGAACCGCATCTGCACCACCCTCTCGAACCTCGGCATCTAAAGGAGGTATTCGAGGAGTTGGTGGGTTGAGGCGGCCGGGGGAAAAGCGCCAGGGGGCTGGCGCAGTCCAAAAGCTCGCCCCAGTTCGAGGCGTGCTCGTGTTCGCGCCAGCGTCTTGGAGTGCGGCAGTCCTCTGCCGCTTTCGGATTGGCGCTCAACTCTCGCGCCCGATAGCCTCTCCTCATGCCCGAACCGCGTCCGCCGTGGCCCCACGCGCCCGTGCATCAACTCAGCACGCGCGGCACCTATTTCCTTACCGCCAGCACGCTGCACAAGGCGCATCACTTCCGGGGTGCAGACCGGCTCCGTGTGCTGCATCGCGGCCTGCTCACCGTGGCCCGGGACTTCGGCTGGCACTTGGAGGCGTGGGCCGTGTTCTCGAACCACTACCACTTCGTCGCGCATTCGCCGGCGGACGCGCCCGATGCCACGAACCTCTCAGACATGTTGAGCGTGCTCCATGTGAAGACCGCCGAGTGGGTCAACCAGTTGGACCGCACGCCGGGACGGCAAGTGTGGTTCAACTTCCGGGAAACGCGCCTGACCTACCAGCGCAGCTACCTCGCCCGGCTAAACTATGTGCATCAGAACCCGGTGAAGCACGGACTGGTGCCGGTGGCGAATCAATATCCGTGGTGTTCGGCGGCGTGGTTTGAACGGGAGGCATCGCCGGCCATGGTGAAGTCCATCTACCGGTTCAAGGTGGATCAGGTGAAGGTGCAAGATGATTTCGAGGCGGTGCCGGAGTGGTGAAGCGTCTGGGGGGAAAAGCGCCAGGGGGCTGGCGCAGTCCAAGACGCTCGCGCGAGTTCAGGGCAGGCTCGTGTGCGCGGCAGCGTCTTGGAGTGCGGCAGCCCTCTGCCGCTGTTCGGGGGCGGTGGGAGCGGAAGAGGCGGTGCGGGTGGCAGGGACGCGGCGGACGAAAGCGCCAGGGGACTGGCGCAGTCCAAGACGCTTGCGCGAGTTCAGGGCAGGCTCGTGTGCGCGGCAGCGTCTTGGAGTGCGGCAGCCCTCTGCCGCTTTACGAGCGCCGCGCTGCGCTGAAGAGAAAGAGAAAGGAATCACAGAGGCAAAAGGGTAAGAGGACAAAGGGAAAAGGACGCCAGCGCTACCGAAACGAATCACCCACCACCACACAACGAAAGCCGTAGAAGCCGTAGTGATTCCTAGGGTGGACACAGTTGCGAACCGTGGAGGACAAGTTGCCCGTAAGGTCGTGGAACCACGAGCCGCCCCGCAAAACCCGGGCGACACCCTCGTTGCTATACACATTTTCGCACCACTCCCACACGTTGCCGCACAGATCATGGGCCCCGCACTCGCCTTGGCCGCGCGGGAACAACCCCACGGCGCTCGCGCTGTCGATGCCACTGTGAACGCAGTTGCACCGCTCGCCCAGCTCCGCGTCCGTCGCCTCCTGGCCCCACGGATACTTCCGCCCGTCGGCCTTTTTCCCGTTCCACCGCGCGGCCTGCTCCCACTCCGCCTCGTGCGGCAGCTTCACCACGGGCTGACCGTGCTGCCTCGCGTTCCATCCCGGCGGCCGCAAGTCCGGATGCTTCTTTAACTGATCGGTGAACCACCGCAAGAAGGCCGTGGCCTCATACCAGTTGACCCCCATCACCGGTGCGTTCTCATGCTCGTTTTGCTTGCGGAAAGAAAATGGCCCTCGCCGCGAGTTGTCCTCACCCTGCCAGTCCTTCACCTCGCCCTTCCAATCGTCCTTGTTTTTCCGCCAGTGCCCCGCCGCGATGGCTTCTGCCCAGTATTCCACCTTGTTGTAGCCGCCGGCCTGCTTGAACGCGGCATACTGCGCCACCGTCACGGGGAACTTGGCAATCTGGTAGGGCCGGGGCTGCCCCACCTCTGCCACCTCGCCGGTCTCGCCCAGCAGGAAGCCCTCCACCGGCGGCAACCACACTCCCGTAAACTGAATGTCCGGCAGCCCTTTCGCCTCGCCTTCCTGAATCAAGCCCACGCCGGCTCGCGGGTCGCCGAGCCGGGCGAGCAGGCGGCCCGCAGCAGCGCGCTCCACGCGGTGGAGGCTCTCCTTGGTAATCAGTTCCGCCAACTGCTTTCCCCGCGGCAGGCGCACGGGATCGTGCGCCGCGAAGGCTGCCGGCAAGGCGCGAGCTGTTTCGTCGTAGTCCACCACGAGGTCCGTGCGGAGGCCGGCGTGGCTCTTGGCGAGCGGGAAGGCTGGCCCGCAGAGGAGTTGCAGCAGTTCTTCCCAGCGTCCCGTCTCGCGGAGCAGGCTAGGCAGGCGGGCGAGCGCGAGGGTGTGCGAGGAGTGGTGGGCGTCGCCCAGCGACTTCACCAAGGCTTTCACCAGACGGTCGGCTACCCGCTGGAATGCGGGATCCCCGAGGGATTTCAGGCCCACTTTGTTGGTGAAGTAGTCGCCGCCCAGCTCCTTTAACTCGTCGTCGGAAAATTCCCCCAGCACCAAGCGCGCATCGTCCGGGTGGCGGAAGGCATAGGGAGCGTCCGGCCCGGGATGGTGGAGCAGATTGGCGGCGAGGTCGAACACCGGCCCGGTTTCGTTGGGAATCCAAAGCCCCAAGTCAACAAACTCAGATTGGGTCAGGCCGGCGCGCTGGCGGGTTAGCGCCAGCAGGGCCAGCGCCCGCCAGAAGGCCTCCAACTGAACCTGGATGGTCGCGGCATCCGCTTCCCCGGTGCCGTCCCTTCGGTGGCGGGCGAAGTCGGATGCCTTTCGTTCCAAATCCCGAAGCAGGAAATCGCGGGGCCGCTGCCGCCAGCGCGGTGCCTCGGGCGGCCGGGCTTGGGGATTACTTTCCAGCGCCGCTTCAAACTCGTCCGCGAGCAGGTTGACCGTCTTGAACCAGGGCGCTTCGCCCGGGTGCTCGCAGATTTCCCGGATGAAATTGTCGGGGAACTGCTCGAGCTGCGGAAAGCGTGCGCGCAGATAGTCGGCCACCTCTTTCCGCCGTCCTGCATTCGCCGCTTCCGTCTCCTGGCCAGCCGCCGGGTAGAGCACATGCGGCAGACCGGTGCCCCGCCGCCACAGCGTGACGAAGGGCCGGGTGGTGATGACGCAGCGGAAGCCCTTCGGCAGCTCCTCTTGAAACACTTCGGGCAGGACGGGGACGGTGCCGGCGACCTGGTCGGCGGCGTCCAGCCAGATGGTCTCGCGCTTCCGCTCGGTGACGAGTTCCTTTTTCGCGAGCGAGGTTAGCATTAGCTTCAGGTCGGCTTCGGCGGGCACGCCATACTTGCGGGCGAGCTGGGCGCAGAGGGATTTGTGAAGATGTTCGGCGTAATGGGATTGGCCGGTGTTGGTGACGAAGGCGATGGGCGATTCCAAGCGGGCGGTCGCGCGATGGACGCAGTCTTGGAGGAACGTGGTCTTGCCTTCGCCCACGTCGAGGCGGATTTCCAGAAAGCCGGTGGCATGGTCGCGCAGGAAACGCTCCACGGCAGCCCGATGCCCTGCGCGCGGCACAAACCACTTGGGCAGCCGGGCCAGCCGCCCCTCCTTGAGGCCCGGCCAGCGAGCATCGATGTGCTGATCGCGCGCAAGGAATCCCACCAGCCGCTCGAAGGCCGTGAATGACCAGCTCCAGCACGAGGCATCCGGCTGATGAAGGGGTTCCCCGCCACTGCCGGCCACGAGCAGGAAGGCAGTGGCCGGGATCGCTTCCGTGCGGCAGGCTTTTTCCAGCTCGGCCAGTGCTGGGGGAAGGGTCAGCCGTCCGTCCGCTTCCAAGGCAGCCGCGACGGCCACACCCTCAAGGTCAAGGGTCGAGAACCGGTCCAAGCCGGCGGCCTTGCCCAAGGCTAGGGCGAAAGCAGCGCCGAGGTGATTCCCGAAAAGAACGGGTGGGAGCATGCCGCCATCGGTCGCGAGGGACCAGCGGAAGTCAAAGGCCGCATGCTGCTTGCGGAACGCCTCTTTGCCTCCGAATTTTGCGTGGACATAGGCCTCGGCGTTCTTGAGCGCGGTCTTGAACGGCTCGTCTTGGTCCAGCAGCGCAACAACGGGCGAAGGGTAAAAGTTTCCGCTATCCTTCCACAGTGGCTCGCCGTTCTGCCCCTTGGGCACGGGGATGCGCTCCACCTTGAGCCAGCCGCGAAAGGCCTTCAGTCTCACGGGCTGGCCGGCCTGCGGGTCCTCCGGCTCCAGCAGCGGGACGAGCAGCACGGCGGTTTCATCGGCGGGGCGGTGTGTCCGGGTCAGTTCGGAAGGCTTCCTCCGCAATTTGACGTGCCCCTTCATCAAGGCGACCCGCCGCAGTTCTTCGGCGAGTTCGTAGAGCGCCGGCAAGCGCAGATCCGAACGCAGCTTGATGGCTTGCAGGCCGACGATGCTGGCGGGTGCGCTGTCAGGGCCGGGTGTCCAACCCTTGCAGTCGTCACTCAGCGCCCAGCGGGCGACGGCGGGGAGAACTTTGTTCCAAGGGAGCGGAGTTTTGGCGGCGGCGTTCTGCTCAAAGCCGGGTTGCGCCGCTTCCTCGACGGCGTCGAGAAGCTGTTGATCCCAGTCCGTTGCAGCCTGCCGCCAGCGCGCGAGGCGCTGCTTGTCGGCAACCAATACGCCCGGTGCGGGCGGGCGCTGGATGAGCGGCAGCGTCCACTTGTCCGGGTGTTTGGCTTCCAGGTCGGCCGCGAGATTCAGGAGTTCGTCGGGGTCGGAAAGTTCGCGCATCGGCTCGCCGGTGTCATCGCCGCCGATGTGGATTTGGAGTTGCTTGGCGACGTCCTCCCCGAACCATGTGAATTTGGCGACCTTCCGGCCTTTGGGGCGGCTGGTCTGAACCGGCCTCATAGTGTCCCAACTTGAGCCGAAGAGCGATTTACCGACGTCCTCGGCCTTGTGCAGACCGTTCACGAGCGTTCCTGCATAGCTCTTCGCGATGGCCGTCTTCTGAACTTGAATTTCAGTTTTGGTGCCGTGGCCGAGCGCGATTTCACGGCGGGCTTTCACGGCAACGATGCAGAGGGCGTCGAGCATTTGCCCGCTGTGCCCCAAGCTGTTGCCAACCGCCAGAGTCTCGCGGAGGCGATTGCCATTCTCGTCATTGCCGGCCAGTTGAAACCGGCTCTCGATCAGTTCGGGGGCACCATTCTGGCGGGAAAAGCGCAAGAGCCAGAACTGAAGTTGGCCGGGGACAACGTCCCTCAGCGTGCGAGGTGAGGTTGGGTTCGCCTCTGGCTTCGCGCGGTTGTGGATGGTGTTGCTCATCCGGGAAAAAACTCGGCGCAATTTGTCCCGCAGCATGGCTGTGAGCAAGCAATTCGCGGCGCACTCGTGCCACCGCACCGCTCACTTTCCTCCACCGCCCCGGACAGCGGCAGAGGACTGCCGCACTCCAAGACGCTGACGCGACCATGAGCAAGCCCTGAGCCGGCGCGAGCTTTTGGACTGCGCCAGCCCTCTGGCGCTTTTCTCCAGCGTGGGTTGGCAGGGCGTGTGGAACGTGCGGAACGCGTGCGGAATTCACTGCTGACTACAAGTTGCATTCGAGGTGCGAAGTTCGGGCCATGAAAGCAATTACGCTTCATGCGCCAAAGCCAGTCGCCCTCGATTGGAAGCCGCGCAACAGTCGGTATGCACGGGGCGAAGCACCTACGCGGTGCTTCTCGCCGAAATTGGCCTCGGTCTTGGTCCGCTTGGACGACGCCCCCATGATGGGGAACGACCCGGTGGGCGACGAGGAGGAGTCGAACAACCCCGGCGCGGGCACCACGCCCACGCCTTTCAACGCTGATTGAGTCATGAACTCGAACGCTCATCGCAATCCCCGGGTGAATCGCCCGATGCCCATGTCCGCCTCTTACTCGCACGCGGTGGCCGAGGCCGCCGCGCACGCGCGGCGGGAGCACAGTGTCGCTCCGGTGCCGGCGGGCCCCGTCGTGCGGCCCCGCGTCGTCATCGGCGCAGTCATGCTCGTCCTGCTGGGGTTTCTCAGCTCGACGTTGGTGCTCCACGCCTGGGCGGCGGGGCTGGATCTTGAACATCGCCTCCTGAAGTCGCGGTTCGTGGCGACCGCATGAACCCGTGCGGGCGGCGGCCTCGGTCGCCGCCCGCCGGATTTCCAAAACACTTATGAAATCACCCCATTTTCACCGTCTGGTATTCCCCCAAAGTGAGTTTCTCACCGTTTACCGCGCGCTGCGCGAGGCGGCGCGGGCCGGCAATCCCTCCTCGAGTTTGCGGCGCCTTGGTCTCTCCGCCCGCAGTGAGGGCTTGGATCTGTCGCTCCGCCCCGGTGAACCCGACAACGCCAGCCCCCTGCTGGAAATTGCCGTGCATCGCCGGCTAACCGATTTCCAGCCGTCGCCGTCGCCCCGCTGCGTGGCCACCCTCGCCCTTGGCCTCGACAAGGAATTGGGCCAGGCGATTGGCCTGATTCGCATGGATGGCAGCCCGGCCTCCATCAAGCCGATCAGTGAACTGCATTTGGTCGGTCCGGGCATGGAACGCATCGCTCTGCGGGCTGCGCCCAAGCCGCCGGCTATCAATGAGGAACTCTGGAGCCGCACCCGCGGCGCCCGAGGGGAAGAGCCGTGGCGGGCGGGCATCCGCCTTCGTCCTGCAATTATCGGCTGCGGTCGCACTGGTTCTGCGCTGGCCTCAATGCTCAGTCGCTCCGGCACGCGCAAAATGGTCCTCATAGATGGCGACACAATCGAGCCGAGTAATGTCGGTGAAATGTCGCTGGTCGGCGCTTCAGCGGTTGGCCGCCCCAAGGTCGAGGCCGTGGCTGACGAAATCGCGCGCCTAGGGCTCGGCACGAGAGTCATTCCGGTGCCGCACAGCGTCACGTCCTTCGCCGCGCTCAATGCCATCCGCGAAAGCGATTATCTCGTAACTTGCACCGATCACGATGGGGCGCGCATGGCGGCGGCGGCGTTGTCCACAACGCTGCTCAAACCGCATCTGGACGTGGGCATCACGATCCGCCGAACCGCCAATTCCTCTCGCGAAATGGGCTGCGATATCCGGCTGACCTGGCCGACGGAGCGCTGCCTCATGTGCGCTGGCTCTCTGAATGACACTGAGGCCGCAAAACACGTTCTCGAGTCGGCGGAGACAGAGCGCCTGCTGCGTGAAACGCCGCGCGCTTGGCAGACTGAAACTCGCGCTGGTTCGCTCGGCGCGCTCAACGCGATGTCCTGCGGGTTTGCCGTCACCCTGTTGGAATGCTACGCGGACGGGTTACTGACGCGGAACGGACTGTGGGTCAGAGTTGAGTTTTCCGCGCGCGGTCTTCCCAGTCTCCGCCAGCTCACCGTCCCGCGCCCTGCAAACTGCCCGGTCTGCGCGCTCGCCGGTGCGGGCGAAGCGGGCTTGGAGCAGGCGCGCGAACTTTGGGCGGGCGGGCAAACCGACGGGCTTGCGCAGCCGTCGGCCAGCGCGGCGGCGCGGTGAGGCGGCCGGAAGAAAGCGCCAGTCCTCTGCCGCTGTCCGGGGGCGGCATCCTGCACGGAGTGCTCCTGTGCGCCGATAGCCGAAGGTGGGCCGGCTATTCGCCGATGATTTTCACCAGCACGCGCTTTCGTCGGTTGCCGTCGAATTCGCCGTAGAAGATTTGCTCCCACGGGCCGAAGTCCAGCCTCCCCTTCGTGATGGCGACCACGACTTCACGGCCCATGATTTGCCGCTTGAGGTGGGCGTCTGCGTTGTCCTCGCCTGTCCGGTTGTGATGATACTGCGCGGTGGGTGCGTGCGGTGCGAGGCGCTCCAGCCACACCTCGTAGTCGTGGTGCAGGCCGGGTTCGTCGTCGTTGATGAAGACGCTGGCGGTGATGTGCATCGCGTTCACGAGGCACAGGCCCTCCTGGACACCGCTCTTGCGAACGAGCGCCTCGACGGTTTCCGTGATGTTCACCAGGCCGCGCCGGCCCGCCACTTCGAACCAGAGGTGTTCGGTCAGTGATTTCATGCCTGAGGCTAGCAGCCATCAGCCGCCAGTAACAACCGCCGCAGTTCCGCATCTTGCGTCGCCGCAGGAACGCATCGCTCAAACTCCGCGCGCGGCAGCCGGCGGCTGAAGAAACGGGTGTGGCAGGTGAGATGTTCCGCTTCGGCCGCGCCGCAGCGGCGCAGTTCCTCCAGCCCGCGGATCATCGCCTGAATCCCGGCGGGCTTGTCGCCCTGCACGAAGACCAGTTGCCCGCGCATGGCGACGGCCAGCCCATGCGCCCGCGCGTCGCCCATGGATTCGGCGAGCGGCAGCAGCTCGTCGTAGCATGCGAAGGCCTGCGGCGCATCGCCCTCGTAGCGGGCAAGCTGGGCCATCTGGAAGAGCACGCGGGCGCGGGCGGGGCGCTGTTCCGGCTGCGTGAGCAGCGGCAGCGCGCGGGCATAGACGGCGAGCGCAGCGGCGGAGTGGCCGGCGGTTTGCGCGGCTTCGGCCTGGGCCAGCAGGCCGGGCAGCGATTCGCCGGGCGCGGTCATGGCAGTCAGATGGCCGCGGCAATCGCGTCGCCCATCTCGCGGGTGCCGACCTTCTTGGCGGTGGCATCCAGCGGCGAGAAGATGTCGCCGGTGCGGAGGCCGGCGGCGATGGCTTTGGCCACGGCTTGCTCGACGGCGCCGGCAGCGTCATTGAGGCCGAAACTGTAGCGGAGCATGAGCGCGGTGGAGAGGATCTGGGCGATGGGGTTGGCGAGGTTCTTGCCGGCAATGTCCGGCGCGGTGCCGCCGGCTGGCTCGTAGAAGCCAAAAGTGAGTGCGCCGCTGGCCTTGCCGAGGCTGGCGCTGGGCAGCATGCCGAGCGAACCGGCGAGCGCCGCCGCTTCGTCGCTGAGGATGTCACCGAACATGTTTTCGCAGAGCATCACGTCGAACTGCGTGGGCTTGAGCACGAGCTGCATGGCGCCGTTGTCCACGAACATGTGTTCAAGCTGCACGTCGGGGTATTGCCGCGCGACCTTGGTGACCACGTCGCGCCAGAGCACGCCGTTCTCCAGCACGTTCGCCTTGTCAATGCTCGTCACCTTCTTGCGGCGAAGCGCCGCCGCCTTGAACGCCACGTGCGCGATGCGCTCGATCTCCGGCGTGGTGTAAACCATCGTGTCAATCGCCCGCTGGGCGCGCTTCATGATGACCGTGGCGTTCACGTCCGCCTGCGGTTCCTCGTGGAAGTAATCCTCCGTCTTCTTGGGCTGGCCGAAATACATGCCGCCCGTCAGCTCGCGCACGACGAGGATGTCGATGCCGTCGCCCTGCCGCTCGGGACGCAACGGGCAGGCGTGCGCCAGCGCCTTGGGCAGTTGCACGGGGCGGAGATTGGCATAAAGGCCGAACTCCTTGCGGATGCGCAGCAGCGCGGCGCGTTCAGGGCGTTCCTCCTTGGGGATGGTCGGGTCGCGGTCCGGCAGGCCCACGGAACCGAAGAGGATGGCGTCGCTTTCCTTGCACAAGGCCAGCGTCGCGTCGGGCAATGCCTTGCCGGCGGCGTCAATGCCCGCCCAGCCCACGGGGGCCTCGGTGATAGCCAAACTCAGGGAAAACTTCTTCTCCACCGCGCGCAGCACCTTGATGGCTTCGCGCATGACCTCGGGACCAATGCCGTCGCCCGCGAGTGCGGCGATCTTCAACGTCGTTGACATAGGGCGCGGAGAATATCGGCGCGGCCGGCGGCGTGAAGGACAAAGTCGGCCAGGCAGTGGCAGGCTAGAGGCTGAGGACTCTTCTATTGGTGGCCAGCCACGTATTGCAAAGCTTCGTGAGGAAAGAACTGGATGCCTCCAACCTCGCTGCTCGCCTGATGGGCGGGCAACGCCTGCACACGGTGTTAGGGGCGGCTCTGAGCAAAGGAGTGGCGGGAGCGACGGGGCTCGAACCCGCAACCTCTGCCGTGACAGGGCAGCGCTCTAACCAATTGAGCTACGCCCCCGTTAAGGGGGAGCGCAAAGTAGAAAACCGCTCCCGGGGCGTCAACTGCTGAATTGGGCTGGAGGCGAACTTCTCCGCCCGCCCCTTTGCAGGAGGCTTGCCGGATCGTGAAGACTGGTGAATGGTCGGCCCGCCGTCGCACGTCCACTTTCACCCAATTCCTAACTATGAAACGAAACCTTGCCTGCCTCCTTGCGTTTGCCGTCAGCGTCGTCGCCCAAGCCGCCGCGCCCAAGCCGCTGCGCGCTCTCGTCATCGCCGGCGGCTGCTGCCACGACTACGCCCTCCAGCACGTCATCCTGAAGGAGGGCATCGAAGCGCGCGCCCACGTCGAAGTGGAAACGATCCATTCGCCCGATCGCAGCACGAAGGCAAAGTTTGAGAAATACGAGATGCCCGACTGGGCCAAGGGCTACGATGTCATCATCAATGACGAATGCTCCGCCGATGTGAAGGACATGGATTACGTAAAGACCATCCTCGCGGCGCACCGCGCGGGCGTCGCGGGTGTCAACCTCCACTGCGCCATGCACAGCTACCGCGTCGGACAGTTTCGGGAGAAGGTGCAGCCCGGCTCGGCCGATTCGCTGTGGTTCGATTATCTCGGCCTCCAGTCCTTCAACCACGGCCCGCAGGTGCCCATCGCCCTGACCGTGTTGGAGAAGAACCACCCTATCACCAAGCCCCTCGCCAACTGGACCACCATGAACGAGGAGCTCTACAACAACGCCCAGATCTTCCCCTCCGCCACGCCGCTCATGAAGGGCAAGCAGATCATCAAGTCGAAGGACGGCAGCGAGAAGGAAGCCGAAGCCGTCGTCACCTGGGTGAACCAATACGGCAAGGCCCGCGTCTTCAGCAGCACCCTTGGCCACAACAACGGCACCGTGGGCGACCCGCGCTACCTCGACATGGTCACACGCGGCCTGCTCTGGGCGTGCGACAAGCTGAACGACACCTACCTCAAGCCCACGCCCGCCGACCCCATCCCGCCCTCCGCCAAGCCGTTCGTCGGCCAGCCCGCGCCGGCGAAGAAGGCGGAAAAGAAGTAGGCTCGCTCTAAAACCCAATCATCAAGCAGGGAGAACGCCTGCACGAAGGCGGACGGTTGCACAGGGAGGATGAAGCCTACCAAATTGTGAAGTTACGTCCAAGGCTGCGCCGTTTCGAAAAGCCGTCTTTCTCTTTCAGCTACGCATCGCATCTCCAGTCTGTGGCTACGTTATTGCCTAACAGCACGATAGAACCGCCTTAACGAGAGCGCAGAGTTGGTATCCACGAAATATTGTGGGCTGCTGGTCACAATAATGTTCGTGAGGGTTGCCCAGTTGTTAGAATCCGACAGACTGCTCGTCACCTCGATTCTCAGCCGGGTGCCTACGCTGTAGTCCAAGGTCAACACTGGGAACACGCCCAAGCCCAACACTGAAGGTCCAACGCCCTTCTGAACAACGCACTGCACAAACAAGGTGCTGAACAGGTTGCCAGTGGAATCCGCCACCAAGCCGGATGCTGGGAACTCATTCGTGGCGACGGTGCTTACGACGGCTCCGGGTGTTATTTTCCGAATTCTGCCAGTTACACCCACCTGCTCAGTCACAAACAGGTTATTGGCTGCGTCCACAGTGATGCCCAGCGGGAAAGACAGCCGCGCTGATGAACCCACTCCGTCCGTGTTGCCACTAGCTCCAGCTTGACCAGCGAAGGTCGAGACTGTCCCGTCGGGAGTAATCTTCCGGATCGTATGAACAAATCTATCCGTCACAAATACGTTGCCAGTATTGTCTAAAACGATGCCTGTTGGAGAATCAAAACGCGCTACAGAGACCGCGCCATCTGCGGTGCCAGAAACACCTGCGAGTCCCGCCAGTGTCGAGACTACGGCTTGGGGGGTGATCTTGCGGACGGTCTTGTTGTCCAAATCTGCTACGTAGAGATTATTCGCCCGATCCAACGAGATCCCACCAAGACCCCTAAAACGCGCCACATTGCCTGTTCCGTCTTGGCTACCATACAAACCGGGGCTTCCAGCGAAGGTTGTGACCATTCCCCCCGGAGTAATCTTCCTGATAGTGGACGAAGAATCGGTCACAAATAAATTCCCCACGGTATCGAGGGCGATCGAGCCGGGACCATTGAATCTAGCTACGTTGACAGTCCCGTCCAAACTGCCAGAAACGCCGGCAGTGCCAGCGATGGTTGTCACAAAACCTGCAGGGGACACCTTCCGAATCGTGTGATTGCCTTGGTCCGGCACATACAAGTTGTCCGCCGCGTCCACGGCAAGAAACGCCGGTGCAAAAAACCGCGCATCCTCGCCGATGCCATCTGTGCTGTTCGTGCTTCCAGCCTGGCCTGCAAACGTGGCAAACGTGAAGGAATTCGTGCAGCCAGCGCGTTCCGCAAACAAGCACAGCGTGACAGCGACAATCCATTTCGCTGCATTGTCTTTGTGAGAGGATTTCATCTGGTGCCAGATTCTGACACAAACTTGCTTAATGCAACTGCTTCCACAACCATTTTACCACGAGCTAAATTGCCTATGGTTTCTCAGATGTGCTTCGAGTCGTCGTGGTCCTTTTGCGTGTAGCCGGATTCCTGGCGCTGGAAGTTCACCGCGTTTTTCTTCACGTAGGCGGCGAAGACGTCGTCCGCGCTCATCCCGAGCACCTGCGCCATGCTGATCAGGAAGTGGAACAGGTCCACGACCTCCACGCGCGCGTTCTGCTCGTCGAACTTCTGGTATTTGGCCCACCACTTCCACGGGACGCTGTCGGTCAGCTCGGCCAGCTCCTGCTGCATGGCGCGGGTGTAGTTGAGCAGCCACTTGGTTTTCTCCTCCTCGGTCATGCCCTCGGTCTTGACGCCGATGCGTTGGTTAAGGGCCTGCTGCATCCGAAAAAGTTCGCGGAGCTGGTCGGGTGTTTGCATGGGCGCGAGCGTGGCGAGGCGGGTGCAAAGTGCAAAGTGCAAAGTGCGTTTCCCGCTGCCCGGGGCCGGCCACGATGAATGATGGATGCGGGTTCGCGGTCCGTTTCAGCATTGAACTCGGCGGGGGTGCCCGCCACCCTTACCCCGTCAGCCGTGAACCCGACCGCCGCCAGCCCCTCTGCCCCGGCGGCCCTCACCGAGGGCCAGCGTGCCGCCTTCCTCACCCTGCTCACGGATGACGACCCCGCCATCTACCAGCTCATCCGCGGCAAGATCATCGAGCAGGGCCAGCCCGCCCGGGACTGGTTGCGCGGCCACACGTTGAGCAGCGATCCGGTCCTGCGTCGGCGCGCGCAGGAAATCGTGGATTACTTCGAGCGCGGCGCGGCAGACAACCGCTTCCTCGCCTTCTGCCTCAGCCGGGGCGAGGACATGGACCTGGAGCAGGCCATCTGGCTGCTCTGCCAAACCCAATATCCGAACATCAACGCGTTGGCTTACACCGCGCTCTTCGACAGCTATGCGGCCGACCTGCGGGTGCGGATTGATTTCGGTGCGCCGCTGGACCGCATCATCGGCACGATCAACCACTACCTGTTCAACGAGCTGGGCTTCGCCGGCAACGAGGCGGCCTACTACGACCCGGACAACAGCTACCTCAACCGCGTGGTGGACCGCCGGACTGGCAACCCCATCAGCCTATGCGTCGTCTATCTCGCCGTAGCGCGCCGGCTGCGCCTTCCCGTGACCGGCATTGGCATGCCAGGACACTTCGTCTGCCGGCTGCAAACCTCCAAGGGCGAGGTCTACATCGACCCCTTCCGCAAGGGCAAGCTGCTCACCAAGGGCGACTGCATCAAGTTCCTCATCAACTCCGGCCACGACTTTCACGACGGCTTCCTCTCCCCCGTTACGCCACGTCGCATCCTCCAGCGCATCTGCGCAAACTTGCACCACATTTACAGCGACCTCGGCCTCGCGGAGGAAACCACGCGCTTCCAGCGCTACATCGTGGCGCTGTCCAAGTGAGCCGCGCCCGGGCTTGAGCCTTCCGCCGAAAAGCCGTTACATCCCGCCGGCCTCTCATCGGCCACGCGCATGAACGACCCGCATCTCATCCTCGGCGTGGACATCGGCGGCACCAGCATCAAGGCCGCCGTGGTGGACACCCGCAAAGGCACGCTCACCACCGACGTCATCCGCGCCAAGACGCCGCAGCCCGCCACGCCGAAGGGCGTCGTCGCCGCCATCGGCGAACTGGCGAAGAAGCTCAAGTGGCACGGCCCCTTGGGCGTCGGCTTCCCCGGCCTCATCAAGCACGGCGTCGTCCGCCGCGCGCCGAACCTCGACCCCGCGTGGGTGCGCCACGAGATCGTGGACCAACTGCGCCGCGCGCTGGGCGTGTCGTTCGTCGCTGTCGGCAATGACGCCGATGCCGCCGGGCTTGCCGAAGCGCGCTTCGGGGCGGGGCGCGGCGTGCGCGGCACCGTGGTGCTCGTCACGCTGGGCACGGGCATCGGCTCCGCCGTGCTGCACAACGGTTCCTTGCTGCCGGACACCGAACTGGGCCACCTCGAAGTGGGCGGGCAGGACGCGGAGAAGTTCGCCTCCACCGTCGCCCGCGAGCGCAACAAGTGGACTTGGGAGCAGTGGGGCCGGAACGTGGACCGCTACCTCACCACGCTCGAATACATGCTCGCGCCCGACCTCTTCATCATCGGCGGCGGCGTGAGCAGCGACCCCGAGCAGTTCTTCCGCTACCTC
>Ga0172376_10001919_pt1 | contig 26015 bp, 26 predicted proteins | sample Lak35m_FD_121114 | JGI IMG/M metagenome (GOLD analysis project Ga0172376, IMG submission 121114) | Freshwater microbial communities from Kabuno Bay, South-Kivu, Congo - kab_092012_35m | ecosystem: Environmental > Aquatic > Freshwater > Lake | place: Democratic Republic of the Congo: South-Kivu...
AAAGAATCGATCGCCCTTCTCAAAGAACGCCGCGCCGCCCTAATCACCGCCGCCGTCACAGGACAAATCGCCCTAGAAGACATGAGCTAAAATTAATTAACCACCTTCAAAAACATTACCCATTATGGACTACCAAAAAATTATCACCATCGAAGCAGGCAAACGCAGTGGCAAACCATGCATTCGAGGAATGCGAATAACAGTCTATGACATCCTCGAATATCTAGCAGGAGGCATGACAGAAGCCGAAATCCTAGAAGACTTTTCGGAACTAACCTCAGAAGACATTAAAGCCTGCCTCACCTTTGCCGCCGAGCGCGAGAAAAAACTATTCTTGGTCGCACTATGAAACTACTCCTAGATGAAAATCTATCAGATAGAATCATCAGTAAAATTGTTGATTTATATCCCAATTCCAAGCACGTCAAACCACTAGGATTGATCAATACTGACGATGCAATTATTTGGGAATATGCAAAACTGAATGACTTTGTAATCGTCTCCAAAGACTCTGACTTTCACCAACGCAGTTTACTGTATGGTCATCCACCAAAATTTATCTATTTGCGTATTGGCAACAGTCCCACATCAAAAATCACCGCCATACTCAGAGACAACCTAGAAACAATTATCGAATTTGGAGGTAGTCAAACAGAAAGTATTCTAATTTTAGGTTGATCGCACTTCTCAAAGAACGCCGCTCTGCCCTAATCACCGCCGCCGTCACAGGACAAATCGCACTAAAGGAAATGCGTTAAAATCAACCTAATAAACAATACAAATTTTAGACCTATGAGTACATCCGTCACCATCGAAGACATTTACAAACTTTTTCAAGCCGCCCAAGAACAAGACAAAATTCGCTTTGCCGAAGCCGATCGCCGCGCTGCCGAAGCCGATCGCCGCGCCGCCGAATTTGAGAAACTCATGGCAGAATCCAAAGCCGAATCTGATCGCCGCGCCGCCGAAGCCGATCGCAGCATGGCAGAACTAAAGAAAAGTGTAGACCGCACCGTGAAAGCAGTCGATGCACTTACTACCCGTTGGGGTAGATTTGTCGAAGGACTAGTCGAACCCGCCGTAGTTGACCTATTCCAACAGCGCGGCATCGATGTCAAAGAAGTTTATCCTCGCGCCCACACCAAGCGTCAAGGCTACGCTATGGAAATCGACATCTTGGCGATCGATGACACAGAGCTAGTCCTCGTAGAATGTAAATCAAGACTCTCTAAAGACGATGTAGACGAATTCATTGAAAAACTCACTCACTTCAAACAATCATTTCCCCATTATCAAAATTACAAAGCCTATGGCGCAGTTGCAGGAATAGAAGTAAACGAAGGAATAGATCGTTATGCATACAAAAAAGGGCTATTCGTCATCAAACCATCAGGCGAAACCGTAGCCATCATCAATGATGAATCCTTTCAACCTACGGCTTGGTAAATTTTATAAAAATGCTATGAATAGAACCTCTGAACAAGCCTTTGAAAATGCGATCGCTTTTGTCATCCTTACCCTTGTAGTCAGTTTCGCAATTTGCTAAGATTTTATCTATGCATATCATCACGCGATCGCGCCTTGTTGACTTTTGGGCAGAGCATCCAGACTCAAAAACGAGTTTACTCCTTTGGCATAAAATCGCTACTACTGCCAAATGGCAAAACTTTATAGAAGTGCGTGAAGTTTTTGCCTCAGCCGATCAAGTAAAAAATCTGACAGTCTTTAATATCGGAGGCAATAAATACCGTTTAATCGCATTCATTGATTATAAGTACCAAAAGATTTTTATTCGTAATATTCTCACCCATGCCGAATATGACAGAAACAACTGGAAAAAAGATGACTGGTACGAATAACACAATTAGCTATCAACAAAAATCTAAAAATCATGATTACAGCCGAACCTAATAATTACATTCAGCTTCTACAAACATTTCCACCACGACCAATCAAATCAGAAAAAGACTTAATCGCAATCCAAGAAGTAATTGATCGCATAGTCGATGCTGACGAAATAACACCAGAACAACAAGACTACATCAATATTCTAGGTATGCTGATTTATGAATATGAAGAAAAGTATGTATCCATCCCCGATTTAAGCGGTGTTGAATTACTCAAGGCATTAATCAATGAGTTTAACCTTCAACAAAAAGACCTAGTTCCTATTTTTAAAACAGAATCCATTGTGTCAGCAATTCTCAATGGCAAGCGTAAATTCACAGTAGAACATATCGAAAAACTAGCTAACTTTTTTCACCTCTCCCCTTCAGTATTTTTCAAGGGATAATCATGATTGTCATGAATAGAACCTCTGAACAAGCCTTTGAAAATGCGATCGCCGATGTTCTATTAGCATCTGGATATCATCGTCATTTCTCACAAGAATTTGACCGCGAAAATGCAATTTTTCCAAATGAGGTACTCGCCTTTATCCAATTTACCCAGCCCAAAGTCTGGGAGAAACTAGAGATTGCTCATGGTGACAAAACAGGCGATCGCGTTATTGCCGCCCTATGTAAGTGGATGGATACCAATGGCTCCCTCAGTACCCTACGGCATGGCTTCAAATGTTATGGCAAAACCCTCCGCATTGCATTTTTTAAGCCAGCCCACGGACTCAACCCAGAACTAGAAGCCCGTTATGCCGCCAACATTTTAGGATTCACCCGCCAGCTTCATTTCAGCCCCAAAAATCAAAAATCCCTTGATGTTACCCTCAGTGTCAACGGCATACCATTAATCACCTTAGAACTTAAAAATCCTCTTAGTGCTGGCAATCAAACCGTAGCCGATGCGATCGCTCAATATCGTAGCGATCGCGATCCCCGCGAAAAAATATTTGATTTTAAAAAGCGCACCCTAGTCCATTTTGCTGTCGATACCGAAGAAGTCCATATGACCACGCGACTAGCAGGGACTTCTACCTATTTTTTACCATTTAACCAAGGTCGAGACGGGGGGACTGGCAACCCAACCGATCCACAAGGTCGCAACTATCGCACCGCCTATCTATGGGAAGAAGTCCTCCAGCCCGATAGCTTGCTCGATTTGCTCTCCCGTTTTCTCCATCTCCAAGAAGAAGAAAAGCTCACCGATGAAGGCAAAAAGGTCAAAAAAGAAATCATGATCTTTCCTCGATACCATCAACTCAAAGCCGTGCGCGATCTCGTGAACGCCGCCGCGATCGAAGGCACAGGAAATAACTATCTCATCGAACATTCCGCAGGTAGTGGCAAAAGCAACACCATTGGCTGGTTAGCCCATCGCCTCTCATCGCTCCATGATGCTAATGATAGGCGTGTTTTTGATAGCGTCATTGTTGTCACTGATAGATTAGTTCTCGATCAACAATTACAAAACACCATCTATCAATTCGATCACCGCCAAGGCGTAGTCCAGAAAATCGAAGAAGACTCGCGCCAACTCGCCGAAGCCCTAGAAAATGCTGTTCCCATTATCATTACTACCCTTCAGAAATTTCCCTTTGTCGCGCAACAACTAGCTAAACTATCTGAAGCGCGAGGTGAATCACCTAAAAGCCGATTACCCACTCGCAAATGCGCCGTCATTATTGATGAAGCCCACAGTTCTCAATCTGGCGAAACCGCTACCAAACTAAAAGAGGTACTCGGCGGCGAAGAATTACACCAAAAAGCCCAAGAACTTGCCGCAGAAGAAGGCGAATCAGACTTAGAGGCTCTGTATCGCAGTATGGTCAAGCGCGGCAATCAGGATAATATTAGCTTTTTTGCCTTCACAGCCACTCCCAAACATAAAACCCTAAAAATCTTTGGGCGCGATGGCGAACCCTTTAGCAAATACACCATGCGTCAGGCGATCGAAGAAGGCTTTATCCTTGATGTCCTCCAAAGCTACATCACCTATAAAACCTACTATCGACTACTAAAAGCCTGTGAAGATGACCCAAATGTTGAGCGCAAAAAAGCCGCTAAAGCCCTAAGTCGTTATATGCGTCTGCACCCCCATAATATTGCTCAAAAGACAGAAATTATGGTGGAGCATTTTCAAAATTACAGTCGCCATAAAATTGGTGGTCGAGCCAAAGCTATGGTAGTTACAGGCTCACGTTTAGAAGCAGTTCGTTATAAACAAGCCTTCGACAAATTAATCAAAGAAAAAGGCTATAAAATCAAAAGCTTAGTTGCTTTCTCTGGAGCCGTAGTTGATGACAAAATCCCCGAAAAGACCTATACGGAGCCAGAAATGAATGGCGGTATTCGGGAGAAAGATTTACCAGAAGAATTTGCAACTAAAGAATATCAAGTGCTGCTCGTAGCTGATAAATATCAAACTGGCTTCGATCAACCTTTGCTACACACAATGTATGTCGATAAGAAACTAGGAGGTATACAGGCAGTCCAGACTTTATCTCGACTCAACCGTACCCACCCTCTCAAAAAAGAAACTTTTATTCTCGATTTTGTCAACGATCCAGAAGAAATTCAAAAAGCATTTAAAGTCTATTTTGATGGGGCAACTATGGGTGAAGAAGTCGATCCCGATCGCTTATATCAAATTCAGAGTGAGCTAAATGAGGCAGCAATTTATTTAGACCCAGAGATTGACCAGTTTTGTGAAATATTTTTTGCTCCCAAAAAACAACAAAGCCAAGCCGATCACAAAATCATGAATGCCGCGATCGACAAAGCTGTTAGTCGCTTTCAGGATTTACTTGAGAATCAAGAAGATGAAGCTGAATTGTGGAGTGGTAAAGTAAAGGCTTTCTGCAAACTATACGCATTCATAAGTCAAGTCATCCCCTACCAAGACAGTGATTTAGAGAAACTATATACCTACCTTAAACATTTATCCCTAAAACTACCAAAAAGAACATCGAGTTCAGGCTATCAGTTTGATGATGAAGTGCAACTAGCCTACTATCGCCTCCAAAAAATCAGTGAAGGCTCCATCAGCCTCAAGATAGGCTATGCAGCAAAACTTGAGGGTCCAAAAGAAGTGGGCAGTGGTAAGGTTAGAGAAAGTGATGTTCCCCTCTCCCGTCTTATCGATCTGATTAATGAAAGATTTGGAGAAGAGCTAAATGAAGCCGATCAGTTATTTTTTGACCAAATTACTGAGGTTGCCACCCAAGTTGAGGCGATCGCCAAAGCTGCTCAAGCTAATCCCATTGATAAATTTCAACTTGTTTTTAGTCAAGTACTAGAGTCACTATTTATCGAGCGGATGGAATTAAATGAAGACCTTTTTGCCCGTTACATGAATGATCCAGAATTTAAAGAATTAGTATCTCAATGCTTAGGACAACAAGTCTATTCGCAAATCCCAAAAACTATTTCTTATAAACCTAAAAAAGGTCATTAAAAAACATAACTAAATATGTGATGTGCAACTATTTTTGAGTTATTGCCCTGAGGTTGTTTGAGCTACCGAAAATTCAAACTCCTCATTAGTACAGTACGAGGAACCAAGGCTTTCAGGGTTCTAGTTGCACATCGCGTTATTTTGCAGAGTTACTTACCATTTTTTTCTTTTGGCAAACTGACGTTAGATCAATGCTACAGCAATGAAAGAGATAGCTAGGACAAATCAAACCCCAAGAAGTGAGTGACGGCGAGAAGCGCAGCCATTCACTTCTTGAGTTTTATGCCCAAATATGACTGAATATAGCTATAACAGATTTTTTGCTTGTTACCATAGGTAGCAACTCACTTTAACTTGAGTTAATTAAGAAGTTTTTATGCAAAATACTCGGCTTAGTACAATCGTAAGCGTCAGTGTTGGTCAAATAGCCCAATGGTCGCGAAATCCTTGGCGACGGACATCTTTTATCTTGATTAGTTTGTTGGGAGGCTTTTTTTTAGCATCTGCAATCTCCACTATATCGGGAGCCAAATCTGAGCAAGATATTTCGACTGCGGCAGTTGTTCTGTTTATTGTGGAAATGACTAATCGTTATGTTTATGCTGGTAAACGAGTTAATGCAACCGATAGCGATGCTGCACCCAGACTATTAACCAAGGAAATTTTAAATTCTCTTAAATTAGGCTTAGTTTATGGACTATTTCTGGAAGCCTTCAAGCTTGGTTCATAATTACAGAGCCTTTCTCTCCATCTCTTTATGCCAATTCACAGAAGTGTGGCGATAGTGAATTAACATGAGTTCGATATTGCCATTTGCGGCGTGCAAAGCACGCCGCAAATGGCAGAAAATGGTAAGAATCGCTAAGCGATTCTTACCATTTTCTGCTTTCGTCGAGCTGGCGTTGAATTAAAAACCAAACCCTGTAAGGGTTTTGAAAGTACAAAATGGCTTAGCCATTTTGTACTTTGGTATTAAATAGCCAAAAAAAGCTCGCATAGCGAGCTTTTTGGACTTAACTGCGACGATGGGTAACTTGATCCGCATATTCAGAAATGCGTGCAGGTATTGAAGTGCCAATTAAGGTGATATTGACTTTGGGCGATCGCGTTTCTAGCACTTCTAAAAGTTCATCCTCAGTAATCAGCGATCGCGCCACTAGCAAGTCAGCTTCGTCGAGAATCACTAAACCTGCCTGTGCTGATTTGATGGCAACTTTGGCATAGTCCCATAGCTCTAGTACTGACAATTTTTCTATATCGGTCAATTCCAGTCCGTCTTTAGATAAATCGCGTTGAGCTTCACACCTTAGCCATTCTAGATTTTCAACAAGCCGACGGGGATTGCTCAAACCTTGATTAATGCCTGTCTGAAAAAATTGGATGAGCAAAACATTTGTACCTTGTCCTGCAACACGCAAGCCTTGAGCGATGATATCAGCATAGAGATTGCGATGGGGTGCGATAAACACCTGCATCTGACCTTTAATTGGAGTCACGATGGATGATGATTTAGGAGAGTTCGGATCTATTGGGTTCGTTTTAGCCTGATGTTGGTTGTTTTTTGGGTGATTCGTCTTAATCTGAGCTGTCTTAATTTGAGCAACCATAAACAAATCTAGTGTTTAAATTTCCACCATGCATCATAACAGACACTAGATATAGAAATCATGCAATCTTAAACATTTGTTAGTGATGTGGGCAAATCCCAGTTCACTAATACCAAAACACAAAATGGCATAGCTATTTTGTGTTTTTAGAAACTTTATACCAAAGCCCAAAATGGCGTAGCCATTTTGGGCTTACAAAATCTTTACAGGGTTTGGGTTTTAATTCACAAAAGTGTTGCCTCACTTTTGTGAATTAAAACCCGATGAGTGGCGGCGCTTCGCGCCGCCACTCATCGCAGCAATTTTCATTATAAAAATCGTTTTTTTGAAAGCCAACCGTTGGTTGGCTTTCAAAAAAACGATTTTGGTGTTTCCAGCGCCGCAGGCGCTGGAAACACCAAAATCGTTTTCATAATGAGAATTGCTGCACTCATCGGGTTTTATGTCCTAGCTATCTATTGAATTGCTGTACTATTCATTTGAAAGCGTTATGAAGCAATGCTTTCAAATTTTTTGTTGGTTTGGGTTTGAGCGCAAAGCGCTGTATGATGCTCTGAGTGCGTTTAGGTTAAATAAAAGTCCGTGTTAGACATTAAGCTCGTGCGATCGCAGCCCGAACAGGTGCAGGCTCGCCTCAACAGCCGAGGCAAAGGTTACGACATTAGTAAATTGGTCGAACTAGAGCAGGAAGTTCGTGCACTCGAAACTCAGCGATCGCATTTGCAAGCCGAAAGCAACGAAATTGGTAAGCAAGTTGGGCTCAAAATCAAATCTGGTGCGCCTGAGTCGGAAATTCAAGCACTCAAAGCGCGATCGCCTGAAATCAAACAACTGTTAGCAGAACTAGAACCCAAGGAAAAATCTCTGCGCGAAGAAAGCAATGCCATTTTAATGACTTTGCCAAATTTACCTAGTGAAACCACGCCCATTGGCGCCAATGAAACCGAAAACGTCGAAGTTCGCCGCTGGGGCGATGAGTATAAAAGCGATCGCACTAACATTCTGCCCCATTGGGAAATTGGCGAAAAATTAGGGATTCTTAATTTTGAACGTGCCGTGAAAATCTCTCAGGCTCGTTTTGTGAATTTGATTGGTGCAGGAGCAGCCCTCGAACGCGCCTTAATTCAGTTCATGCTGAATACCCATACTGCGAATAGTTATATTGAAGTTGCTCCGCCGCTTTTGGTGAATACTGCTAGCTTGACAGGTACAGGGCAATTACCCAAGTTTGCTGAAGACTCATTTAAATGTGCTGAAGATGATCTGTGGCTGATCCCTACTGCTGAAGTTCCAGTTACAAATCTATATCGCGATGAAATCTTTGATGAAGAGAACCTGCCAGTTCATCATTGCGCCTATACTCCTTGTTTCCGTCGTGAAGCAGGAAGTTATGGGCGTGATACTAGGGGCTTGATTCGATTACACCAGTTCAACAAAGTGGAACTAGTTAAATTTGTGCGTCCCGAAAACTCGGCGGAGGAGCATGAAAAACTAGTGCGCGATGCGGAATCGATTTTGCAAGCATTGAAACTTCCCTATCGTGTTGTCGAGCTCTGCACTGGTGATATCGGCTTTAGCGCCGCTAAGTGCTATGACCTCGAAGTATGGCTACCCACTGCAAATACCTATCGCGAAATTTCTAGCTGCTCGAATTTCCTCGATTTTCAAGCGCGTCGAGCAAATATTCGCTTTAAAAGCAAAGGCAAGAAGGGAACTGAGTTTCTGCACACTCTCAATGGATCAGGCTTAGCTGTTGGACGAACTATGTCCGCAATTTTAGAAAACTATCAGCAGCCTGACGGACGTATCTTAATCCCTGAAGTGCTCCAACCTCTACTCAACAGACAATATTTGTAGAAAAGGAATGTTGTGCTTGTTTTTTCTACAAAACTTTCGTGAGACTTAACTATGGCTACGATTCACCGACTGCATCCAGACAATCCGCAAACTCGCACGATCGCCCAAATTGTCGCGGCTTTGCGCGATGGTGCGATCATGCTCTATCCTACGGATACGGTCTATGCGATCGGTTGTGATTTGATGTCTAAGTCAGCCGTAGAGAAGGTTCGCAAGCTCAAACAGATGTCGAACGACAAGCCATTGACATTTTTATGCTCGTCACTCTCTAATATTGCTGAGTATGCGAATGTCTCTAATGCTAACTATCGCACCATGAAGAGTCTTGTACCAGGCCCTTTTACATTCATCTTGCCAGCGACTAAGCTTGTGCCAAAATTGGTATTAAATCCTAAGCGTAAAACTACAGGGATTCGAGTTCCTGATCATGGAGTATCTCAAACAATTATAGAAGCGCTAGGAAATCCTATTATTTCCACGTCAGCTAATCTGACGGAAGATGATCTTAATGATGAAGACTTTAGTACTCAGATTAAGAATGGGAAACAGCGTAATGTTTGTGAATTACCAAAAATAGAGCTGTTTGATCGCTTTTCTAAATTAGTTGATTTTATTGTTGATGATGGGTCTGATCACACCTATGAAGTATCTACAATCATCGACTTGACAAATGACCTAGATCCGCAGATTCTACGTCAAGGCTTAGGAGAGGTTAGCTTTTTGTGATGCAGCAATCCTAAATAAACGTGAATTCGATATCGCCATTTGCGCGGCGCAAATGGCGCAAAATGGTAAAAATGAAAGTACGATTTTTACCATTTTGCACGTTCGTCGAATTGGCTTTAAACAAAAGACCAAACCCTGTGAGGGTTTTGAAAGCACAAAATAGCATAGCCATTTTGTGCTTTGGTATTAGAGTACTTAGATGGCACATTGGTTTAGAAGTAGTACTTTTCGCTATAACCTGTGACTAATACTTTTACTTTTAAGGTCAAAATTATGCGTGTTTTACGAAGTTTACCACTCCTATCATTGGCTCTGGTGTTAGTTGGTTATATAGCTTATGGGTGGCTGCTTTCGATTCACAAAGCTGATTGGCGGATCTGGATTCCCTCTGGAGCGATCGCTTTTGGAGTGGATTGGCTATTCTCGGTAGGATGGGTGATCGCGGCGGTGATATTTGTCTTTTATCAAAAGTCGCAGTTTGGATTATCTTTAGGGCTTAGTGTTATCTGGGTATTGTTGATGTACGTGGCAAGAAATGAGCTACGTGCTTTTCTAGCCCATAATCGCGGCTTAAGTTTCTTTATTCTTGTGTTAACGGCTGGTGCAGGGCTAGGCTTGGGGTGGTTTACAGATACATTGCCTACAATTCGCAGCTTTGGTGAATCATTAGTTAAATAAACTCTAAAAAGCGGATTACGGCGCTTCGCGCCATTAATCGCTTTTTTTGTTTTTATGGTCGAACAAAATAATTGATCGCGATAAATAAGTATTACTTGTTACTAGCGCTACTTTTCCAAAACCCTAGAAGTTGCTTAATGATGGCAGACACAACTAAAGCTATCATTAATTTTTCATGCGTTTGGAACAGTTACAAGCTTTTTTGGCAGTTGCGGAAACAGGAAACTTTCAACAGGCGGCGCAAAAATGTGGGGTTAGTCAGTCAACTATTAGCCGACAGGTGCAGTCTTTGGAAGCAACTGTCGGGATATTGCTGTTTCATCGTCAGGGGAATGCGAAGCTAACCTTGGGTGGTGACCGCTTATTACCTCATGCTAAGAAAATTTGTCAGATTTGGTCAATGGCTGAACAAGAGTTGTTTGATTTGCAGGCAGGCAAGCAAACAGAACTTTGTGTAGCAGGGATTCCTTCAGCATGTGCTTATCAATTACCACCGATATTGCAAAGATTTTCTAAGGTTTATCCAAATGTTCAGTTGCGAGTAACAACATTAGGAAGCGATCGCGCTCTTAAGGTTCTCAAGGATGGCTTAATTGACATTGCGATCGTGATGAACAATCCATTTTTAACTGCGAGTTCGGAAATGGTAGTTGAACGCTTATATGAGGAAAAAATCCAACTTTTGCTGCCTGTTAATCATCCCCTCAGTAAAAAAGAATCAATTACATGGAAGGATTTGAATAATGTCCCTCAAGCTGTATTCAAAGATGGCTATGGATTACAGCGTCTTGTCCAAGATCAGTTCAATCGCCAAGGTCTACGTTTACATGCAGCTTTGGAGCTTAATTCTCTTGAAGCTTTTCGAGGTGTAGTTAAGCAAGGCAGCTTACTAGCCTTACTTCCAGAAACCTTTTTAGTGGAATTAAATCATGATCCAGACCTAGTAGTGCGATCGATCCATGATCCTTGTCTAACTCGCGAAATTGTCCTTGTTACTACCAGCGATCGTATTCAAATTCCGCCAATTCAATATTTTTGTAAACTTGCCGCTCAGATGATTCAGCAGGAAAGCTCTGTAGCTTTAAAAAGCGCTCTGTAAGCCCAGAATGAAGAGACTCTCTACTTTCTAGGCTATAATTCAACATCTAACTGACTTTTGCATTAAATTCACCCGTAGAGTAATGAGTAAAGAATTTCGCGAATTTTTGCGTAAAGTTGGTAGCGGTACACATACCAGCAAAAGCTTGACGCGCCAGGAGGCTGAGACAGCTACGATTATGATGTTGCAAGGGATTGCTACACCTGCTCAGATCGGTGCATTTATGATCGCCCATCGCATTAAACGTCCAACTAGTGAGGAACTAGCAGGGATGCTCGATGCCTATAAACTGATGGGGGCAAAAGTTGCACCGATCGCATCCCATAAACAAGTTTTAGTAATAGGATCGCCCTATGATGGCAGATCAAAGACTGCACCAGTTAGTCCAGTAACCGCGATCGTCTTGGCATCCGCAGGTATTCCGATTTTGATGCATGGCGGCGATCGGATGCCGACTAAAGAAGGTTTACCTTTTATCGAAATTTGGCAAGCTTTGGGACTGAATTGGCAAGATCTGACTATTGAGCAGGTGCAATCCAATCTAGAAACCAAAAATTTGGGGTTTGTCTACTTGCCCAAACATTTTCCGCTAGCCCAAGGGCTAGTTCCCTATCGTGAGCAAATTGGCAAACGCCCTCCTTTTGCGACTCTTGAGTTAATGTGGTCTCCCTATCAAGGTAAACAGTTTATTGTCTCAGGCTTTGTCCATCCACCGACTGAAACGAATATTCGAGAAGCTTTTGCTCAGCATGGGCTTACTGAATTTGCAACGGTCAAGGGTTGGGAGGGAAGTGTGGACTTACCGCGATCGCGTACTGCGATCATCGGTATCAATCATGGCGATCTCTTTGAGCGTTTGACTTTATCCGCAAGAAACTATGGATTTAGTTCTGAAGATCCAGCGATCGCTAATGCTTCAGAAATGGCTACAAAAATCATCTCTGCGCTCAAAGCCGAACCTTCCGAATATCTTAATTCCGTATTATGGAACTGTGGATTCTATCTATGGCTCTATGGAGTGCATGACGAAATCAACGAGGCGATCGCCCATGCTCAAGAAATCATTAATAGTGGTAAAGCTTTACAGAAATTAGAGGAGCTACGAGCTTAATTTCTCAAAATCAAAAATGATTGATATTGGTTCTGATTTGATGATGATGAGTTGTATTTATTACAGCAATGTTTTATTAGCAATCATTGAACCAGACTACAAAAACAGACAAAGGATCGTAAATTTTACTTTCGTTCCAATTGGTGACGAGCAACTAGATTCCATTAGCTTGTTGCAGTTTTATGTTAGCTATCCTTTTGAGATTGATAAAAAATATAAAAATGAGTTAGTTAAATTTCTTAGGACTTACGCATTGGGTAGATATGGTGCGGGCAAAGCCCGCACCATATCTACCTCAAACCTAATAAATTCGTTCGGTTTGCGTAAGTCCTATTTCTATGTTTTATCAATACTAAAGTACCGATGTATCAACATTACTCAGAGTTAATCAGCGATCGCTAGGGAATCTCATCAGGATTAATACCAAGCGATCGCAGATAAGCAGCAAGCCGTTCTTTTTCTTGACGTTCCTGCTCAGCGATCGCCTCAGCCCGTTGTTTAGCCGCCTCTGCCTCATGCCTAGCCTGTTGCTCAAAAGTCCGCTCCAATTCCGCCTGAAATCTAGCCCTTTGCTCAAAAACCCTCTCAAACTCCGCCTCAGCATAAGACCGCAAAATCTGATTAGAAATCGGGTCAAAGAAACGAAATCCCAGATTTGGATATAAATGCAAATCTAAGCCTAAAACTTCACTATGAAGCGACAAAGTGCCATCAGGAAAGATAGAAGAAGCGATCGCCACATACTCACCATTCTCCAAACGTAAACCTTGCAAAGATTCTGGCTTCAAATATTCACCAGTTGGGGCATATTGAAAATATTCTTTAACTCCCAAATCACGATAAATTAAAGGGTTTTGTTCACGGTCTTTCGTCACCGTTCCCTTAGAAGTTATTTCCAACACAAAATCAGGAGCTTTCCCCCCTTCTTCATAGATCTTGTAACTAACACGGTCTTCATTGCTCATGCCAAATACCACAAACGTATCTGGCGCAATTCTTTTCTCAATGCTCTCTTCTTGATAACGGATAAACAGATTCCCAGATACATAGACATTCTGCTGTTTCTCAAACCACAACCTTAATGCTTCAGTGGTATAACTCAAGTTACGTCGTTGTTTGTCGCCCTCTGGCATCGGCTCAAAGTCCTCGTCTGGGTATTCAACTGAGAGTAGCTGGCGATCGTTTGATATAGTCATGACGCACTCCAAGTCTTATCTATTGCTAAGTTAGCATATTCATAGTTATCAAACCCAAGAATTGATTGGCGGCGCGGAGCGCCGCCAATCAATTCTTGGGTTTTGTTTTGTCCTAAGCTTGATGGCTGTAGCTATAAATAAAAAAGGACTTCGAGCGATGCTCGAAGTCCTTTTTTATTTTTAAATAATTTGCAAAGCAAATTATTTAAATTGATTAGAACAAGCCTAATGTCAAAGACTTATCGATAGGCATGGTGGAGCCAATTCCCAACCAAAGAGTAACAGCAGTACCAAATAGAAATACAGCCATTGCTACAGGGCGACGGAAAGGATTTTGGAACTTGTTTACATTCTCAATGAAAGGAATGAGGATCAAGCCAACGGGAATCAAACTTTGGAGAAGCACTCCCAAAAGCTTGTTAGGAACAATCCGCAAAATTTGGAATGCAGGATACAAAAACCACTCTGGCAAAATTTCCAAAGGAGTTGCGAAAGGATTAGCAGGTTCACCGACCATTGTAGGATCAAGCACTGCCAAGCCAGTAACCAATGCGATCGTGCCAGTAATTACAACGGGGAACATGTATAAAAGGTCATTTGGCCAAGCTGGCTCGCCATAGTAATTGTGACCCATGTTCTTTTCCAACTTTGCACGCAAAATTGGATCATTTAAATCAGGGAGCTTTTCAGTCTTTGCCATGTTATTGCTTTATTTATTGCGTTATGGTTTTCTAAAATTATCTAACAGGAAAATCCTATACGTGTTTCTAAGATAAGAAACCTTACAAAGGACCAGAAATACCTTGCTTGCGAATCATCAAGAAGTGAGCCAGCATGAATACTGCAATCAACCAAGGCAATACAAAGGTATGCAAGCTATAGAAACGGGTAAGAGTTGCTTGACCAACGCTTTGTCCGCCACGCAATAGCTCTACCAAGGTTCCACCCACAACAGGGATTGCATCAGGGACACCAGACACAATCTTAACTGCCCAGTATCCAACTTGATCCCAAGGTAGGGAGTATCCAGTTACACCAAAGGTAACAGTGATCACCGCAAGGATGACACCAGTGATCCAAGTCAGTTCGCGAGGCTTTTTGAAACCACCTGTGAGATATACACGGAAAACATGCAAGATCATCATCAAGACCATCATGCTTGCAGACCAACGGTGGACTGAGCGGATCAACCAACCGAAGTTAACATCAGTCATGATGTAGCGTACTGATTCAAATGCTTCAGTGACCGAGGGTTTGTAATAAAAGGTCATCGCGAAACCTGTCGCGAACTGAATTAGGAAGCAGGTGAGGGTGATGCCACCTAAACAATAAAAAATATTGACATGGGGGGGAACGTACTTACTCGTAACGTCCTCAGCGAGCGCCCCGACTTCAAGGCGATCGTTAAACCAATCGTAAACTTTACTCATGTAATTGAAAAACCCAAGATTGCTGAACTAGTTAACAATTTTTGATAGCTGTAACTTATTTTAATACTTATGACCGAGTGTAGGCAAATCTAAAGACGTTTTTTAATAAGTTTCACTAAATTTATAGAAAAATACAGCAACCCTACTTCATTTGTGAGATTAAAATATGTTGTGAGCGTGCGCTACTAAGTAGCGCACGCTCACAACATATTTTAGGATGCATGAAAATACATTTGCATTTCAAATTAGCAGTTTTTGTGATTTCTCTATCCAGTAGTTGTGTAGCTCCCTCATTGGCTCAAGTTTGCCCCAAGGATTATTCGCATCTAAATTTGGGAAATAGTCACGAAGAATATCCACCGACACAGCGTGTTGGCACTGTTCGTAGCGATCGCGACTTAACATTAGTTTGGGCTTTACCCGCAGAATTCACCGAAATAGAGCCATTTGTAGGCAAAGACTATCAACTAGCGAAGCATGAAGGGCTTGATTTTATTCATAGCAATCCGTTAATTCCCCAAGTAGCTGTGCGATCGGTCTACGATGGCACAGTTATATATGTTCGTCGTGACTGCCCACAATCAAATTCCTTTGAGGCAAATAGTTTACAGCGTGACTGTGGCGGTGATTGGGGAAATCATATTGTGATTCGGCATCCTAATGGACTATTTACCCGTTATGCTCATCTTTATCCTGATAGCGTCCAAGTAAAAGTTGGGCAGAAAGTCATCCGTAGTCAAGCGATTGGCTACATGGGAAACTCAGGACGCAGTGATACCAGACATTTACATTTTGAGTTGGGTGTAGCAATTAAAATCAATCCCTGTGCGCCAGCGCAATCTTTTCACTATGTTTACGATCCAGCTATTTATTTACAATGGATGAATTTGTAATAGAGATTTGCTCCGCAAATCTCTATTGTTTTTTATAAATATGCAACCTAAAAAAAACTTAAATGTATGAATGACTTACCTGATAAATCCGTTGAGAAAGATAGCGATCGCGATCGCCAAGACACTAACAGTGTTGATATTCGCGAGATGAATATTGATGATATTGCGCCAATTTTTCACTTAGGCGAACAACTATTTACCAGTGACTTATATCCATACCTCTATCGCACATGGGATGAGTGGGAAGTAATCGGCATGTATAACACTGACTCAGAGTATTGCTTAGTAGCGGAAATCGATGAGCAACTCGCAGGTTTTATCCTCGGCACGATCATCAATAAAGCTTCATGGAAATATGGCTATATCACTTGGCTAGGCGTAAATCCCAATTTCCAACGGCGAGGAGTAGCTGATCGCTTAGTCGATAAAATAATTGAACGGATGATCGAAGATAATGTCCGCCTCATGCTTGTTGATACTGATCCTGCCAATACTCCCGCAATCAATTTCTTCAATCGCAAAGGTTTCGGCAATGCTAGAGAACATGTATTCCTATCCCTAAATCTCGCTAAACATGAATATTACGGCAGACTAATCAATTACGAACGAGACAAAGCCGAACGCAATCGCCCACGCCTACGGCGGCGCTCTTAAATCAGCAATTCTCATTATGAAACCGATTTTGATGTTTCTAGCGCCGAAGGCGCTAGAAACATCAAAATCGGTTTTTTGAAAGCTCGCCAAGGGCGAGCTTTCAAAAAACCGATTTTTACAGTCAGAATTGGTGTACTTAAATATATTTATGAGTTGCCACGATTTTTGTTAGACTAGGAAAAGTGTTTGAAGGCAATTGACAATAAATCTTCCAAACTCACCTACAAAACTAATCACCCCATCTTTTGTCTCGGAGATAACCACACTATGGCTCAGATGTACTACGACACGGACGCAAATCTTGAATTTCTAGCAGGTAAGACAGTTGCAATTATCGGCTATGGTTCTCAGGGTCACGCCCATGCCCTTAACCTAAAAGAAAGCGGCGTGGATGTCATCGTGGGGTTATATCAAGGCAGTCCCTCATGGCAAAAAGCAGAATCCGAAGGTCTAACTGTTAAGACTGTTGCGGACGCAGCAGCTGCAGCAGACCTAATTATGATTTTATTGCCTGACGAAACTCAAAAAGCAATCTACGCTACCGAAATTGCTCCAAATCTTAAAGCTGGAGATACTTTAGCTTTTGCACATGGTTTTAATATTCACTTCGCACAAGTCGTTCCTCCTGCTGATGTCGATGTGATCATGGTCGCTCCTAAAGGCCCTGGACACTTGGTACGTCGTACCTATGCTCAAGGTCAAGGCGTTCCTGCATTATTTGCAGTCTATCAAGATGCGACTGGACATGCTCGCGATCGCGCGATGGCATATGCTAAAGGCATCGGCGGCACACGCGGCGGCATTCTCGAAACTACTTTCCGTGAAGAGACTGAAACCGATCTATTCGGTGAACAAGCAGTACTTTGCGGTGGTCTCTGCGCTCTTATCAAAGCAGGTTTTGAAACCCTTGTGGAAGCTGGCTATCAGCCCGAACTCGCTTACTTCGAGTGCTTGCATGAAGTAAAGCTGATTGTGGATTTGGTTGTTGAAGGTGGTATGTCGAATATGCGTTACAGCATCTCGAATACGGCTGAATATGGTGACTATACCCGTGGTCCTCGTGTAGTTAATGAGCAGACCAAAGCTGAAATGAAGAAAATTCTTTCAGAAATTCAATCTGGTCAATTTGCTCGCGAGTTTGTTCTTGAGAATCAATCTGGCAAACCAGGATTCACCGCAATGCGTCGTCAAGAAGCCGAGCACCAAATCGAGGCTGTCGGTAAAGATCTCCGCGCTATGTTTAGCTGGTTGAAGAAAATTTAATTAAAACCGCCATTTGCGGATTGCTTCGCAAGCCGCAAATGGCAAAAAATGGTAACAATCGCTTAGCGATTGTTACCATTTTTTGCTCTCGTCGAACTGAAGTTAAAAAAAGCGGTGCTAAGCACCGCTTTTTTTAATTTTCAATTACCGGAACTTGTGGATTATTGGGTGAGTTGGGCTTATTTTTGATTTGCATATAGGCTTCTACGGTTTTGACTGCTAGAGGGGCGGCGATCGCACTACCACCACCACCACCTGCATTTTCACCAAAAACGGTCACTACAATTTCAGGCTTTTCGTAGGGAGCGTAGACCGTAAACCATGCATGGTTTGGGCGGGGCGGATCTTGAGCCGTACCAGACTTACCAGCCATGGCAATTTCCGCCGAATTTAGAGGCGCAGCTGTCCCATACTCAAATACGGATCTCAAAGACTTTTGCAGAGCCGCCAAATTAGTAGGGGATATGTTCAAAGACTGTCGCCACTCCCTTGCCTCATTATCTTCAAGAAGCAAATGGGGCCTAATTTTAAACCCACCATTTGCAACAATAGCCGTCATCATTGAGACTTGGACAAGATTAGCTTGGACATCACCCTGTCCAATGGACATATTTAAAGTATTACCAACATACCAAGGTTCACCGATGACGCGCTTTTTCCACTCTTCATCGGGAACAGTGCCTTTCGATTCTTCCTCTTTAATTTCGATACCTGAATATTCGCCATAGCCATATTTATGTGACCATAGAGCGAGATCTTTTTCGCCAACACGCATACCTACTTGTCCAAAGAAAGTATTACTGCTGTATGCCATCGCCTCCGAAAATCCAATCGTACCAAATCCTGCCTTGTTGTGATCCCAAAACTGAAAGCCGCCCAAGTCAAGGTATGGATAGGTTGGTAAAACATCATTGATGCCATATTTGTTGGTTTCTAAACCAGCAGTCATAGTTACGACTTTGAAGGTACTTGCGGGCGGATATACCTGCAAGACTCTATTGACAAAAGGATGATCCTTTTCTTGTAAGCGTTTCCATGTTGCCTCGGAAATCTTTCCTGAGAACAGATTAGGATCAAAGGCCGGATGGCTAACCATAGCAAGGATTTCGCCATTGTTAGGATTCATAGCAATAATCCCGCCTTGCTGATCCCCTAAAATCTTCTCAACGGCTTTTTCTAGATCTAAGTCAATCGTCATTTTGACAGCATTGCCTGCTTTCGGTGGCTTTTGTCCTAAAACTCGCAGTACCTTTCCAAAAGCATCGACCTCTACCTGCTGACCGCCCCACTCACCCCGTAGCTGATTTTCAAAAGCATATTCCACACCAGCTTTACCGATTACATCTCCTGGGCGATAACCTTTTTCGCGTAATTTAGGTAATTCTTCGGCAGTTAGTTCACCTGTATAACCCAACACATGAGCTGCAATATCGCCATTGGGGTAATAGCGCACAGCTTCAGGCTCAACTTTCACCCCAGGTAATTCGAGGCTATGCTCAGATAGCACGGTGACTAGCTTAGGACTAATTGATGTAGAGACTCTGACTAGGTTGGGCGAGTTGTAGCCTTCCTGTTCAAGTTTGTCTGTAATCGTTTGCGCCGAAATTCCAGTTAATCCTGCTAAACGATTAATAATTGGTTCCCATTTGTCCTTGGTTTGAGTGATCGGCCAGAGATACACCACATGCGCTAATCGGCTTGAGGCAAGAATATTACCTTTGCGATCAAAAAGCCGTCCTCTTTCTGGAGGCTTGGCAATTAGTCTGATCCGATTGTTTTCTGCAAGTTGTTGGTTGCGATCGCCCTCAATGAGCTGCAAATAAAAAAGCCGCCCACCTAAAATCCCGATTAGCACCAGTACGCTTAACAAAAATAAAATAGAGGCTCGCATCCCCTTTCCCATGGTGCGGGTGTTTTCAGTGGGATTAAAAGGGGAGTTTTGTCGTTGCGTAAAAGTCATACTGCTTAGGAAAGATTTTAAGAAAGAATTTTTCGCTAGAATAATATTTAGATCTATTGTATGGCGATCGTGAATTTAATTAATTCCATTGCATGTTTCGTGAATATCTTTATTATTCACAAGGTACAAAAGCAAGCTACAGCAGTCTTTCAGAGGAGTTAAAAGTCCGTGATTGTGACCCCTGTGCGTTCAGTAGTACGAAAGTGGAGTAATCTCAGTTTTACTTCAACCCTCTATCTGGCACCAGTATTAGACTTGTTGCTTAAAGAGGTGCCGTCAGAATGGCATCCAGAGTTGAGGTTGGGTTTGCAAGAAGCTTTAGTCAATGCCGTCAAACACGGCAACTCTCTTGACCCAAGCAAGCAAATTACTGTCAAATTTTCGATTGTGTCGCAAATGTACTGGTGGGTGATCACCGATCAGGGAAATAATTTGCAATCCTCTGGCGGCTCACAAGATGATCCTACCCCCTGTCATGACTTGGAATGCGGTAGGGGATTTTATATATTACACAAGATTTTTGAACATGTGCATTGGGATAGTGCTACACATCGTTTGACTTTGTGCAAACGTATTGATCGACTTAGTAAACCGATGATTGTTTGATCATTTAAAGCCTAGAACCAATAATACCAATTCACAGAAGTGCGGCTACACTTCTGTGAATTAAAAAACAAACCCTTACAGGGTTTTGAAAGCACAAAACGGCGTAGCCATTTTGTGCTTTGGGATAAAAAAGGCGGCACGAAGTGCCGCCTTTTTTATTGGCGATCACTATAATAGTGAGAATCAATCAAAATCAAGCTAGCAATTTTTATTGCCGCATCCTACGCATAAAAAAACACCAAAATTTGTTTTCCTAAAGACAAAACCGCATATTTGACATATAAGTTTAAAATAAGATTATAAAAATCTTAACAATTATCTTTGCTAAGGCGAAATTAAACATATGACTCCGATGACATTATTAGCTGAAGCTCCAGTAGAACGTGTAGGTCATATCGATGGTGAAATAGATTGTGAAAACTTGCGGGAATGTGATGCGATCGTTGATGTGTGGATTCCGGAGTGGTTGAGAAGTTGTTGGGAGAAATCGCAAAGGGGTGAAAGTTTAGAGAATGAAGATATCGTTGGACGAGCTCTAGATTTTGCATATAAACTACATGATGGACAATGCCGCGCATCTGGAGAACCATATATACTGCATCCGATCGCAGTTGCCGCCATTCTCAAAGATTTAGGGGGTAGTGATGTAATGATCGCCGCAGGATTTCTGCATGATGTTGTTGAGGATACCGATGTATCCTGTGAGCAGATCGAAGATTTTTTTGGCAAAGAAGTTCGTCAATTGGTGGAAGGGGTAACCAAGTTATCGAAACTGAGTTTTGAGAGTAAGACTGAAAGTCAAGCCGAAAATTTTCGACGCATGTTTCTGGCGATGGCGCAGGATATTCGCGTGATTATCGTCAAGCTTGCTGATCGCCTGCACAATATGCGAACCCTGCAACATCTGCGACCTGAGAAGCAAGTTCTGATTTCGAGAGAGACGAGAGAGATTTTTGCGCCTTTAGCAAACCGTTTGGGTTTAGGGCAAATCAAATGGGAACTCGAAGATATTGCTTTTAAGTATATTGAGCCAGAAAAATATCAAATAATGGAGTCTCTCGTTGCTGATACCCGCGAGAGTCGCCACGAACAATTAGTAGAAGTGACTCGGGTATTAGCTGAACGCCTAGAGACAATGGGTATTGATGATTTTGATATTAGTGGTAGGCCGAAACATTTGTATGGCATTTATCGCAAGATGGAACGCCAAAAGAAACAATATAACGAGATTTATGATATCCAAGCTGTAAGGGTGATCGTCAATACAAAAGAGGAATGTTATCGAGTTCTGGCGGTCGTACACGATTATTTTTGTCCAATTCCTGGTCGGTTTAAAGACTACATCGGCTTACCTAAGCCCAACCGTTATCAGTCCTTGCATACGGCGGTAATTGGGCCAAAGGGGCAACCTGTGGAAGTGCAAATTCGCACTTGGGAAATGCATCACATCGCTGATTATGGGATTGCAGCCCATTGGAAATATAAAGAAAGTAATTCGACTAGCAAGCCACTCAAGGGTGATGATCAGAAATTTACATGGTTGCGTCAGTTGGTGGAATGGCAACGTGAACTGAAAGATCCTCAAGAATATCTTGATAGCGTCAAGGAAGATTTATTTGATAGTGAAGTTTATGTATTTAGTCCCAAAGGAGATGTGTACTGTTTACCTCGTGGCGCAACACCTGTAGATTTTGCCTATCGTGTGCATACAGAAGTCGGTAATCATTGCTCAGGTGCATTGGTAAATAATGTGATGGTTCCCTTGCATCGTCCACTTAAGCATGGCGATATTGTCACGATCCTCACCCAGAATAATGCCCATCCCAGTACTGATTGGATTAATTTTGTAGCGACAAGTTCGGCAAAAAGTCGAATTCGCCAATGGTTTAAGCGATCGCGACGTGATGAAAATCTTGCCTTAGGACGCAGTGCCTTAGAACGTGAACTTGGTAAAAATGGTTTAGAGACATTGCTTAAATCCGATCAGATGCAGAAGCTTGCTGAGCGATGTAACTACCACAATGTTGAGGATCTGCTTGCAGGTATTGGCTATGGGGAAACTTCTGTCAATGCCGTAGTTAATAAACTGCGTGAACATCAACATCATGATCGTGACTTGAATCTTCAAAAGTATGAAGCACGCCATGAACCTACCCATAGTCAAAGCTCCAAATCACCAATTTTAGGCTTAGAGGGCATGGTTTACTCGATCGCAGGTTGCTGTGCACCTCTGCCTGGGGAACCAATTACAGGGGTGGTGGCATTGGGTAGCAATCGTGGTATCACCATCCATCGTCATGATTGCCATAATTTAGCGAATATCCCTAGCGATCGCCTGTTGCATGTGGGTTGGAATCAGCAGAAAGAAAATGATCAGACTCAAACCTATCCCATTGATATTCGGGTAGAAGCGATTGATCGGGTGGGGATATTGCGCGATATTTTAACTCGCCTCTCCGACAACAAAATCAATGTGCGCAGGGCAAATGTACAGACCAGAAAAGGCAAGGCAGCAATCATTGATTTAAGTATTGATATTAGTGATCGCCATCAATTTGATCGAGTTTGCAGTCAAATCAATAAACTATGTGACACCCTTTCGGTTTCGCGTCTTGTTGCTGAATAAGATCAACTCACAAAAGTATTGCCGCACTTCTGTGAATTAAAAAACAAACCCTGTAAGGGTTTTGAAAGCACAAAATGGCTAAGCTATTTTGTGCTTTGGTATAAGAGCAGTAATTCTCATTATGAAACCGATTTTTGTGTTTCCAGCGCCGAAGGCGCTGAAAACACAAAAATCGGTTTTTTGAAAGCCAACCAACGGTTGGCTTTCAAAAAACCGATTTTTATAATGAGAATTGCTGGTATAAGAGTTTTAAAAAGACAAAATGGCGCAGCTACTTTGTCTTTTGATATTAGAGAAGGAGCAAAAATCATGAACTTTCAAACTATTGATCTGAGTCCAGTCATTACTTTAACTCGCGAAGAGTTCATCAAGCTCTGTGCAGCAAACCCTGAAATGAAACTTGAACGAACTGCTAAAGGAGAATTAATCGTTATGTCCCCAACGGGTGGTGAAACTGGTAGTTTTAATTCTGATCTCAATGGTGAACTCTATGTATGGAACCACTCATTCAAGCAAGGAAAAACCTTTGATTCATCAACAGGGTTTAGTTTGCCGAAGGGTAGCGATCGCTCTCCCGATGCTGCATGGATATCTCTCGCAAAATGGGAATCACTTGCTCCTGAACAACGCAAAGGTTTTTTGCCCCTTTGTCCTGAATTCCTGATTGAGCTTTTGTCACCTAGCGATTCATGGAAACAAGGACAGTTTAAAATGGAAGAATATATGGACAATGGCTGTCTTTTAGGATGGTTAATCGATCCAAAATACAAGCGTGTTGCCATCTATCGTCAAGGACAAACCGTTGAAGTTTTGGATAATCCCAAAATACTCTCAGGGGAAGACGTACTGCCAAATTTTGTTTTAGATGTTAGCCGCATATTTGGCTGGGACTAGAGTACTAGCCCAACTCCCAAAAAGCGCCGCAACATCACTTTCTTTTTTGCTTTACTGGCGCTATTACTGCATAAAAAATTCATGTTATCATTGAATTAACGTATCTCTTAGAGTTACTATGCAACCCACACAAGCACCAATCAAGAATACTGCTCCACAACCGCCAAATATTACCTCCACACCCATCAGTCTTCCCGATCATAAGCAACTACCAGAGTCAGACGGAACCTTTGTGAAAAATTTTCAGGAACACCCACAAAGTATTGTCTTAACTAGCTCGATTGCTCCAGTATTAGAAAATTTACACCCTGATGGACGCTACTGCATTGGGCAAGATAGTGGCATTTACTGGCGACTTATGGAACCACCTGAACAAGGAGCCGAAGCCCCAGACTGGTTTTATGTTCCCAATGTATCGCCACTTGTTGATGGTGAATATCGCCGTTCCTATGTGTTATGGAAAGAATTCGTTGCCCCCTTAATTGCCATAGAATTTGTGTCTGGTAATGGAACCGAAGAAAGAGATGCCACACCGCCTAGCGAAAAGGAAAAGGCAGGAAAATTCTGGGTTTATGAGCAAGCAATTCGTATTCCCTTTTATGCCATTTTTGATGCATGGAGAGACAATCTTGAGGTTTACCATTTAGTTGATGGACGCTACGTCAAAATGCATCCTAATGAGCATGAACATTTTGCGATCGCGCCAATGGGCGTAGAACTTGGGCTGAAATTAGAGGACGGTGTATCTTGGTTGCGCTGGTGGGATAGTTCGGGGAATTTGTTACTAACTGGTGATGAACGGGCTTCACAAGCTGAGGCAATCGCCGATCAACAAAGGGCGATCGCTGATCAACAAAGGGCGATCGCCGATCAAGCGAGTTTAGCTCAACAACAGGCTGAGGAAATCGCTGAGCAAGAGCGTCAACAAAAAGAAAAATTAGCAAATTATTTAAAGTCTATGGGAATAAACCCTGATGAAATTTAAAGGTAGTCCTAAAAAGAAGGATAGGCGGCGAGAAGCGCTGCCTATCCTTCTTTTTAGGACTACCAATTTACAGCAATTACCGATCAAACGAACCACAAGAAAGATTTTGAAAGTGTTGCAAAGCAACACTTTCAAAATCTTTCTTGGTTTGGGTTTGAGCGCAAAGCGCTGTAAAAGATGAAATTTAAAAATTGTGGCTAGATTTCCATAGGGCAAGTCCGCCGATCAGTCCTAAATCATTGGAAACGATCGCTACTTTTTCCATCAAATTTGGTGGCAAATTTAAAGTAACCAGGCGAGCATTGCCGCCGCCGATATAAAGTTTGTCGTAATTAAATAATCTATAGAGCGTGGCGATTGCCTCTAATAATCTTGCATTCCACAATTCCACACCAATTTGATCTAGAGCCTCTTGTCCTAAACGATCTTCATAGGTTTCACTGCCAACAAAAATATGTTGACCTAGTTCTAGATTTGGCAATAGCTTACCATTGAGAAAAAGTGATGACCCAAATCCAGTACCCAGAGTAACTACTAACTCTACCCCCTCACCTGCAATCGCACCACATCCCTGCACATCAGCGTCATTGGCAATCCTAATCGGTTTATTCAGTTGTCTGTGCAATACTTCCTCCAAAGGAAACCCATCCCAATCAGCATGTAAATTAATAGCCCCTCTTGTCACCCCATGCTCGACCACGCTTGGAAATCCAATCGAAAGCCGATCATATTCCCCCTGTTTGGAAATCAAGCCGATTAATGTCGCCACGATAACATCGGGAGTAGCTGGATGGGGTGTATGAATAAGCGATCGCTTAGAAATTGGAGTGCCATCATCTTGCAAGATGATCGCTTTGATACTACTTCCACCAACATCAATCGCTAATGTTAAAAAACTCACAGGAATAGACTTCTCGTATTAGATAATAAGTTATACCAATTCACAGAAGTGTGGTCACACTTCTGTGAATTAAAACCAAACCCTGTAAGGGTTTTGAAAGCACAAAATGGCTACGCCATTTTGTGCTTTGGTACTAATCAATGATATTGTGGGTGCTACAGCCAATTGAGGCTTTGAGTA
>Ga0172376_10001920_pt1 | contig 26013 bp, 30 predicted proteins | sample Lak35m_FD_121114 | JGI IMG/M metagenome (GOLD analysis project Ga0172376, IMG submission 121114) | Freshwater microbial communities from Kabuno Bay, South-Kivu, Congo - kab_092012_35m | ecosystem: Environmental > Aquatic > Freshwater > Lake | place: Democratic Republic of the Congo: South-Kivu...
ATTTTTTATGGAATAATTTACTTGGCCTTTTTTAAAGGCAGCAAAACAAAGTATAAATTTACACCAAGTAGCTTTTCTATACTCTATTATTTCCATGTTTGATATTAAATGTAGCGGACCGTCGCTGACGATCGCTCCTGTAATCGTCACGATAGAAGTTCGAGTAATCTTTTTAAATCCTCAAGCTGTATTGAAGCTTATAAGAGGTCAACGCTGAACTTTACTTTTTTAATTTGCACCAAGTAAATTTACTCTTTTTGAGCATGACAGAACAGCTCTCGGCCTGCTTCCCCCAAACAATAACTTTATGCCATCTCGGTTTTTCTTCGCCTGAAATTTGTTCTGCAACTGCAAGTGTGCAGATGGCCTCCTGCTTTTTTGTATATTTTAAATCGGGATTTTTACCAAGTCTTCCACATATTAAAATGGTGTTCTTCTCGATCATTCATCACCTCCCTGAAAATTAATTAATTCCAAGCTTCTTCACTAAAAATTCACCAAGAGAAAGATTTACGCCGGTCTTCTTGTTGTGTTCATCCAAGGCCCTTGTCACTCGCTTCATTTCGCTCAAGCTGCCTTAAATATGAATAGGGGCCCATAGTGCCTTCTGCGTGAGCATTTACTTTTTCCAACAAAAGGCGTTGGATCTTTGCTGTATGTGGAACTCTTTAAAATCCTTGAAAATGAGAACGTTGATGTAGCCGCCTCTGGGGTCGCCCTACCTAATCCAGGTTCTGTTGCCCTCCACAAAAAGATTGGGATATTTGAAGAATACCTGATCAAAGGCACATATCGCATTAGTTCAATCTGGATTCGAAAAATACTCTGCAAGTAGTCAGTTCTAAAATTTTCAGGTAACTTGAGCCGATGAAACACCTAATATTTTTTCATGCTCTTTGCGGGGCCTTGGCGTTGATTCTTCTTCCTATTCCGCTCATCTCTAAAAAGGGTGGAAAAATCCACATCCAAACAGGTTGGGCCTATACCATTTTGATGATTTTGGTGGCCACCACTGCCTACGTAATCACTCCCTGGCGGGCCTTCATCGACCCCGAGAGGACAACAGCAACTCAATCCTTCGCATTTTTTCTTTTCTTCGTATCCAATCTTACAATCGTATCCCTTTGGTACGGAATGATTGTACTTCGCTACAAAAATCGCAAAGAAAGTAGCCACGACTTAAAACATATTGGACCGCCCATCCTACTTATTTTGATCACCCTTGGAATTATGGCCCAAGGTATAAAAACAAACTCATCTCTTCTTACAGCCTTTCCGATACTTGGATTTTTCATTTCCAAAGGCCAGCTTGAGTATTGGCTCAGACCACCTCGAGAAAACAAGCATTGGTGGTTTGCCCATATGGACGGCATGATTTCTGCCTGCATTGCTACTATCACAGCTTTTTTAGTGACCGCCGTTCCACGGCTAACGGATGCGTCTCTCTTCCGCTCTCCTATTCTTTGGATTACTCCTGGTGTGGTTTTAGGAATTCTGGCCAGGTGTTGGAAGGCCAAATATCGACAACAATTTAGCGGTTGATATGGCAAGAGAGAAGCAATTAGAAGAACACCTAGACCCCGTTTATTTCCTTGCGCTTAATTAATTTCCGACACTGATAATTTTGAAAATATTAAACAAGTCGAAGATTTATTTAATAAGATAGCAAATTCATTAGGCCGTAATGAACCATTCTACTTTATCAACCATTCCTCAAAGCCCTAACTTAGCTTCGGGAAAGAGCGCCTCCTTTTAACTTGCGCTCAAGCCCTAGTGCAAAAATTGATGGCTCTTAAAAGGTCTGAAGTATGGTCTTCACCGTTTTCAATTTGTCCTGACTCATATTTTTTAAAAGACTGAGGCATTCTTCCAACTTGTCTTGGGGCATTTCAATTTGCCCCAGGACAAGTTTTTGGAAGTGGCCATAGTCAAATCCGTAAGCGTGAAGGAACTTGGCAATAATGCCCGGACTCAGATCAATTCTGCCGTTTTCACAGTGGCAAACAAATGTGTCAGAAAGATTAATTAATCGCCCGGCCTTCCTCATCGAAAGACGACGGGACTCACGCAAAAATTTGAGCACCTTTGCTTCTTGGGTAACGATCTTGGTATCTGAGCGGCGATACCTGTTTCTTTTTCGTTTTACTTTCATGAGCATTTTCTCCTTAAAAAAGTTAAAAATGCTCTTTGACTGACTACACGCTTAGTCCCTTTGATCTTGGTGGTTTAACACCAAAATCAGCAGGTAAAACTACGCTGCTTAGTCACTGGATGACGGCCAAAATTTTGGAGGTAAGCCAAAACTAAGCCACGAGTAAGCCAACGAGGGTAATGTCGAGACATTTCCAGACACGTTGACCACGGAACGACTGATACAACTAATTGAAACCTAATTGAAACCTAATTGAAATAATTTAAATCACTTGGGAAATCTTTGAGGGGAAGGGTGTCCACCAACTTTCTTTTCTATGGGAAATTTGGTGGAGGTGGCGGGACTGATCAATTCCAAAAACTTATCAGTCGAATGTAGCCAAAATAGCCACGGGCCAATGGATTTCAAAACATCTTGCGATCTTAGCACTTTCACAAGACCTACTCTTCATCTAAAAAAGAGCACGAGTTTAAATTATTTTATGACTATCTATCAAAGTAGTCCATAACGAAAAATGGCCTACTCGTCCTCTTACCCGATACCTTTAAGCCATGGACAGGTATCATAAAAGTCCATAAAATTTCTTCTATGTCCTTCATAAAGCGTCCGCCAACATTAAAAATGGCCCCACCGGGTTCCCATGTGGTTAAACGACACGTAAAGGTGTCTCACAAGGGTGTGAAGTATTATGTGAAGGCCCATATTCGAAAAAACCGTGGCAAAAATGAAAAACTTCTTCCTGAAAATCTTCTCTACTTGTACTGGCATGGTGATCAAGACTATCCCCCCATAGGAGCTGTTAAAGGATTCGCTGAATTCCCTGAATTCGATTCCATCATCCAGTTTTGGCTGAATTTCTGGAAAGAACAGGGGCTCCCATTTCCGGAAGGGCTTGATCCACTCTTAATTAAAGTCATCATTGCCAAAGAATCCAGCTTCCGATCCCAAATTAGAACAAAAGCAAAGAACAGCTCTGCGACAGGACTGATGCAAATATTGCAGTCGACCCTTTATCGCCTGGAAGGTGTTCCTGAGAATAACTTTGTTGAAGTTCAAGGTCATTTTCTTCAGCTTAAATTAGGCGACCTCGCTGATCCTGTCATCAATATCGCTACTGGAATACGTTGGCTTTCTCATAAATATTACCTGTTAATGAAGAGCAAAGAGGTTAAAAGAAAGGACCTCTATTCAACCGTGAAATATTACCATCAATGGAATACGCATGGAGAAACCTATGCAGATGAAATCTTTAAACTCTATCATGACTCTCTTGATAAGCGGTTACCTGTCCCTTGATGTTTCATCCACTCAGGCTGCAATAGGAGTCAATGAAATCAGCTTCAGTTCCGGCACCAAATTAACTATGCCCAATAATCTAAAACCTGGTTGCTATGGCAGGAATCGGACAGAAGAAGACTGCTCTCCAACCACCCCATTAAATCTGATTTATAAAGGCAAGGCTTATTCTTACGACAAACTCATCGAACCATGGGAAGGAAACTTTTTTATCTACTTCGTAAAACTTGGCCCGAACTCCTATGCAAAAGACCTTAATGGAGACGGGTTCAAAGAAATTGCTATTTACCCTGCGGTATGTGGGAATAGCCCTAAGTCACTGGCCTATATCTATACAGTCAAAAGACACAAACTTTTGCCTTACGGAACCGGTGTTTACTTTTGGGAATCAGAGATTCCTGTGGAAAACATAAAACAGAACCCCCATTTTAAGCCTGATATTTAGATTTTCCCTTCGACTGCCAGGTGAAAAAAGGTGCCCGCAATTCCTATGAAAAATGTCACGGACGAAATCACAAAAGACACCAAAAGTCCGAAGAGATGTTTTGCCTTATAAAGTGAACACTTCTTAAAGCAGAATAAGGCACTACAAATAATCAATATCGCGGGAGTCACAGAAAATGCGATCTTACTCAAGGATATAACCAACCCGGCATTAATAAGTCCTAAGACACACCCAAATCCAATCACATTTTTCCATTGAGGAAGAAAAACTGGACGAATTTTTAAAAGATATCCGGTCCCTAAAAAAAGAAGGAAAGCCCCTGCGAACTTTAATAGGACCATACTCCAATTAACTGCATTATAGACTTGCTCCATTTATTCACCTTTGGGTCTATTATCTCTTCCAGAAGCTCACTCAGGCAAATGAATCAAGACCTTCTGAGTAGACGTTTTAAAATTGGAAATTCTTTATGCTCTCGGAGTAAGCGTTGTCATCCAAGAAGATAACGTATCATAAACTGTAATTGAGCCCTGAGCTTGATCAGGCCTGATTAGCTGCTGGGATTGATTAGTGACGGCGACAATGTTTACTTGATTGTAAATAGCGTAGTTCATACCACTAGTCGGTGGCGTCGCTGAAGGATGACGGACACTTGGATATTCCACGATGTCAGGCAAAGGGTCTAGAGCTTTTAACCACGAATGAGCCGCTGAATAATTAGTAGTGGTACCAAGTATTGCTGCTGAATTTTGATCATTGGTTGGATTGGAAATATTCCCAGCGAGGTCACAGTTTAATTCAAAACAAGTAATCTTCAACTCCTCCCCATCAAATGCTTTAGAAGCAAGCAAGTGAAAACCATATTCATAGAATGTGGTATCAATATCACTCGCAACATAAAGAGGGTTTCTAATGAATTGAGGTGGCCCAAATCTTGTTTGATATTGAGGTGGTATTGGACCTCTTTTAAAAACTTCCATGATTGGGTTAGGGAAACTCAAATACGTTGAAAGAGCTGCTCTCTCGACAACATTATCCAAAAACTTGAAAGATTCCCTGGCAGGTGTATTGAAATGATGACCACCAGAACATCTAAATAACATCGTCATGGATTTATTAATCTCTGTAGATAGTGCCTAAATTCAAAAAGATCCTCAGCACTATTTCTCATAATCTCTAGAGGAGACTTACCACCCAAAGCGGGATTAGGTTTTCTGATCCATTCCTTTCTTTGCTCTTCCCTATAGATGAGAGAACTAACAAGATCAAAAATATCAATAAACGCAAAAATAGTTTGATCATTTGCAGAAGGACGATCAGCAGAAATTGAGACAGACTGGGCCGTTCCCCAGGTACCATAGGTGGACGGAGTTCTCTGTAAAATATCGGCCATTTCTGAATCTATAAGACCCCACTCTCCTTGAATCCCTTTAAGCATTTTATAAATTGAATTTCCAATTGGGTTCGTTCCAACACGAAATTGACTGGGATCAACTGTTTGGGCCGAATAAAAACGAATGGCAGTCATAATTTTATCTCCATCTAACTATTCGGTATAGTAACACAAGGCTTTAAAGTAATCAAATTAAACCATAAGTCACCGTAAATACGAGACTACTATTTAGTAAACGATTATCCCGACTCAATCATAAGCATCTGTAATTACGCTCCATTCAGCTCAATATTTTTGAAGATGTATAGAAACCGGCTAAAAGCTTACCGTAAAATGGGATACTCCGTATCCAATCAAGGTGCTTTAATTTGAACCCGATGGGAGCCCGGTTTAGCTTGGACGTAATTTCAGAAATGGCATTACTGGTTTTTATCTTTTTATTAACCAGACTCAGTTTGCAAACGATCACTTTGCCTGAAACGTCATCGTAACATTTTTTTGTTACGATGACGTTTACCTTGTTACTTACCCACCATCTTACAAATGAAACCTCTTCTTCTGCTTATAACTCCTCCATGTTCGATCAAACGTGCTATGACCCATCCAAATAAAAATGTTCTCTATCGTATGTCCTCTTGAAAGCATCAGATCGGTAAAGCCCTTTCTTCCACCGTAAAGATCAATATCTTTGGAAAAGAAGTTTCTCATTGTCTTAAGTAGTGGCCTTTTAAAATTCCCTGACTGAATGACCCTTAAAGCAAACTCCTTCTCCTCATACAAAATGGGTATGGGCTTCCAGCGATCTTCAGAAGGAAGAGCAATAATCTTTGTCTGATAGATCCAAAAGATCTTTCGCCCAGCAATGGGTGTTTCAATTCTCCAGAGGTCCCGTGCATGAAGATTGTCTATCTCCTGGGATCTAAGACCTAGCCAGACCGATATGAAGAGCCAATTGAAGTTCGCCTGATTCAGCTTCCCTTGGGCCTTATTCAATTCTTCAGGCGGAAGTGGATCAGAAGCCTTGCGACTATTCTTGTTTCGCTGATAATGAGCATCCAAGAGACGTTGTCTTTCATATCCACGTGGACGAGTCACTGGCAAAAAAGGTTTGGCGAGTTTTCGGCAGATAAAATAGCCCCAGGCATTCACGAGGCTTAATATCGAAATGCTATAGCTAATACTCAGCTGCTGGTCATGGAAGTAATCGTAAACTTCTTTATTGTAGAAGTACCACTCAGAAGGATCGATCTTAAGGGCCACAATCATTTTCTTGGCTGCATTCCATTTTGAACGTGCATGTGATGTCTTTCTCCTTCCCTTTCTGGTCTCAGAGTCTCTGGTCCGCAAAAATCGACTTTCAAACTCTTCAACAAACTCAATAGGAAGAACCGCATCGTATTTCTTTTTGTTATTGTTCTCTTCAATCGCTATTCGCTGAATTCTTTCTTCTTGCCTCTTCACAAAATCCTGAGCATTAAGTTGCCGGGCCCGCACTCTTGCCTCATCAAGGGTCATGAGTTTATGAAACCCAAGTGTGCGCCAGCGATCAGGATCAACATCCCATTCTTTTTTGGCCTTAACAGAATTAGAGTCTTTTATGTCTTTTGATTTATAAGAAACGAATTGCACTTTCCACCGTGGATCAGATTTCTTCCACGGCAAAGCACGAACGTAGTAACCCATGAGGTAACTCCCATCTAAAAAAGTCAGAAATGTTGTGTGGAATTTTACGACTCGTCCACCACGTCCATATCGGACGTGGTTTTCTTTTCTAAATAACCGAAATCATAGATTGCGGTGGTGGAGGTGGCTCGTCGATTGTAGCCAAAATAGCCACAGCCAATGGATTTCAAATCATCTTGTGATTTCCGCGAAACTTTTTAAGTTCACAAGACCTACTCTGAATATGAATCAGAGCCTACTTTTATCATGTCACAAAACTACTTAAATGTGTAGTACTTACCTAGAATTAATCTGTAAGTTAAGAAATGATTCTTTTTTTAGCAAACCTAATCAAAATGTAACTCATCAATGAAAATGAAATATTAATAAATATCCAGGTATCTTTTTTCAAATGTACTGGGAGAATTGGATTAAAGATGATCCCATATATCGCAAAAATCAATCTGAATATTTGTTGGTGTAATACTTCTGCCTTAAAAACAACTGGAGTTTTTATAAAAGCAAACACTGAGAATCCAGAGACAACTAGCCTTAGAAAACCATAATAACCATAAGGAAGAGGGAGAACTGCGAGCAAAGACATCGTTATCACAGCTTTAGTTATTGAAACAAGGTGTGCCATTTCTATTTTTATTGCCTCTAGCTCCGCCTGTGCAGCTTTATTCGACATCTCGATTGCTTTCTTCTCCTTCTCTTGTGCAAGTGTGCGTTGATGCTCTTTCCAGTCATTTTCACGTCTAATTTGCTCAGCTAAAATCTCCCTAACTACCCTGCTCGCTTTCAAGCTTGCTTCTTCTGAGAAGAATTTTTCTACGAATGTATATATAAAAGAATTGAAGCAATTAGAAAGAATGCCACTAACATCTTTAAGATCTAATTTGCAATCAAGTAATATGTTAAAAATAAAGACGTGTTCCAGTGTAAATATCTCTTTTAGAAAATCATGATCTTTACTGCGATATTCAACCAAAATCTTGTCTAGCTCATAAAAATCATAGCATCTACCGTTCCAATAGCTTCTTTCATTATATCCAAGATTGTTCGAGCGAAATGCCTTTATTACTGTATTCAATTCTGCATTAGACTTCCAAAACCTCACATATCTTTCAAAATTAAAATAAATCTTTTCTCCATCAAACGAAAAATTGTCATAATGAAAAGGTGTCACCCACTCAAACCTACTGTAGGAATCATAGATTTTAGGTTTAATTGATTTCTGGTAATTCTCTCGGAGTGATCTCAACTCTTCTTCGTCCAGAAAATTGTCGACAGGCTCTCCTAGTATATCTTCAATACAATGATGAAAAACACTGTTCTCATCCATAAAGCTGGTCAAAGGGTCTTTAGCTGATGCCTTATGGCCTTTTAACTTATCAACTATATTTTTATGAATTGCATTACCTATTAAGTACAAACTAAGGCCAACTTGATTTATAAGAATTACTCTAGACTTCTCATCAGACAATGTTTCAATTTTTTCAGTATTAGAATTTAAGGCAAATTCAATGAGTGACTTTATCTCTGACTCACTAGTGCCAATGTGGCGCTTTGAAAAAGTTTCTTGCTTACTATCATTCAGAAAGTTTTCAACTATGCTGTCTACTAGTCTTTCGTGCTCTTTATTAAAAAAATGATTCACTCAAATCCTTTTACTTGCAATCTTCTATTGCTTCGACGACTGACGCACGAACCCAGTCGCCATTTTGTGTAAACTTAAATGGCGCTACTACAGGCTCATTATTAACAGAACCTTGAACTGCATAAACTACTACAGGTCTTCTTTCAGACTTAGCGAACTTTTCTTTCAAAAGAGTGGCATCAATTGTATTTAAGGAGTTAAGGACTCTACTTGAATCTAAGCTGTATTGCTCACCGTTCGTTTTAGCCTTCAGATAAATAATTGACTGATCCTTGCTTAAAAGCGATATAGAATCAGTATTCCCCACTCCCACCTGAAACGAATTGTCTTCGGCTAAACTCAAAACATAAGCCTTCAACGTTTGATTAAAGCTATCTATGGAAACATAACCTGGGGTCGTTGGTGAATTATCATCGCAAGAGCTAGTATCTCTTGACCTAACACTTCCAACCTTCGCCAAACATTTCGTATTTACACAAGTTGTAACAACTATCTTCCCATTTTGATTTTCGGCACATTCTCTTCCGGGCAAAGGGTGTTTGTTTTCTCTTATAACATCACAAGGATAAACTTTTACCTTTTTAATATCTTCAGCCTTCTTCATTTTCTTTTCTTTGGCAAAACTGCTTAAAGAGATGATCATTAAGATTCCTAGAAAAGAACACTTTCCCATCTGAATTTTTTCCATAAATAATGTCACAATATTTAAAGGAGTGTCCCCTGCTTCTCCTGTAGAAAGAACATGTTTTCAAAAAGATATCTCTGTTAATATTGATGAAACATTAACTCTCATAATTAACTAAAACTATTCTGCTTGGCCGTTTGATCAGTAGGATGTTCAGACGGCCGAGCTTTCTCTTAAACACTTTAAAAGCTGACACTCATGACACTCGATATTAGGAAAGAATTGATAAAGCTTATCACTATTATTATTTGCTTAGTTTTTTCACTCCAAGCTCTCGCTCAAAGATGGGGAACTGCCTTCCCGACAGATACAGAAATAGCCGAAATGGACAGAAAATACTCTGACCAAGCAATAATGGTTGAGAACCATTATTTTCCAAAACCTGGAAAATTCAATGAAGTGCTGGCCTTGCGTACCGCTGCCTCAAAACTTCTAAAAGAGTTCGGATTAAGCGCAGGTAGAGTTACAGTCACAAGACAAACATTGGATTCAACAAATGGAAAAGAAGAGGATATTGCGGCGATAGTGTGGCATTGCGAGTATCAAAACTTGGCTGCATTAAAAAAAGAACTAAATTCTTTTACCCCTGAACAAGAAAAAAAGTTCCAAAAAGAAATCCTCCAAAAGATGAAGTTGCTCACTGTCAAACATAAGAGGACTAGCAGCTATGTTGTTTTTGAGTAGATTGTGCTTTCAACAAGAAATGAGCCTACTCATGTCTCCTTTTTGCCCTTCACTGATCGGTCGATAGCGTACAGATAAACCTTGATTGTACTGAGGCTAACTCCGCAGTGCTCGGCAAGTTCTTTGTTTGTCCACCCGTGTCGCGCTCGAAGAGTTGCGAGCTTCTTCTGACTGAGGTTGAAAACCTCCCGTTTCCATTGAACCGAGAACACCCTCTTGGCGATCACGGGGTATTCGACCACCGTAGCGTGACCTGCACCATTCTTTTTATGCCTACCTCAATCACTCTTCATAAAATCGACCAGAGTTCAGAAGTTCTAGTTCAGACATTGCTAGATGCCGCACCTTCTTACTACATACTCATTGATGGAGTACATAACGCCGGCTCGGCGAAAGTGACCTGCCGGACTTAACCGGTCCAGTTTCTATGTTAAACTGGGCCATAGACACGGAGGTCTATCATGCCAAAGAAACGTCATTCACCAGAAGAAATCATCCAGCACATCCGCACGCTTGAGATCGAGCAAGCGAAGGGCGCCACTCTCGAAAGCGTGGCGAAGAAGATCGCAGTCACACCGCAGACCTTGATTCGCTGGAAGGCCGAATACGGAGGCCTTAGAGTCGATCAAGCAAAGAAACTCAAAGAGCTTGAGCAGGAGAACTCGCGCCTCAAGCGTCTGGTGGCGGACAAGGAACTCGACATTCTCATTCTTAAGGAGGCCTGCCGGGGAAACTAATCTCCCCGGCAAAGCGACGTGAAGCTGTTGAGCGAGCGGTTGAAAAGCTAGAAGTGTCAGAGAGACGAGCATGCAAGGTGATTGAGATCTCTCGAAGTGCCTGGCGCTACGAGGCAGTACCCAATCTTGAACAGGATAAACTCAAACAGCGGATCATCGAGCTTGCCGGGGCTTATGGAAGATACGGTTATCGCCAGATTACGGACATGCTGAAGCTAGAAGGTTGGGACGTGGGCAAAGACCGAGTTTACTCGGTTTGGCAGCGAGAAGGTCTGAAGGTGCCCCAGAAGCAGCCTAAACGTGGACGTCTTTGGTTAGCAGATGGTTCCTGCATTAGGCTTCGTCCGGAGAAAGTGAATCATGTGTGGTCTTATGACTTTGTCTCGGAGAAGACGCACGATGGGAGACCAATCAAGATACTGAATATCATTGATGAATACTCAAGAGAATGTCTCACGAGTGTCGTGAGGAGGAGAATACGTTCGATAGATGTGATTCATATCTTGGCCGATTTGTTTTTGGAACGGGGTTGTCCAGAGCATATCCGCTCGGACAACGGTCCTGAGTTTGTGGCAAAGAAGTTAGTGGGTTGGTTCAAGCTTCTGAACGTGGCACTGCTCTTCATTCAACCAGGTAGTCCTTGGGAGAATGGTTACTGTGAATCGTTCAACGGAAAGATGAGATATGAGTTGCTCAATGGGGAAATCTTTTACTCATTGCTAGAGGCCCAGGTGGTGATAGAGAATTGGAGAAGACATTACAACACGAGACGGCCACACAGTAGCTTGGGAGGCAAACCACCTGCTCCAGAGACGTGGAAACCGGAGCTTAAGCTTGTGGGGTAATTAAAATTGTGAGTGGTACAAAAACTCCCGGCCGGTCAGTGTTCGACCACTATGTGGCGTCCTCCACCACAGGCATAAATTTGCATTACGCAATCCAACCAATGGCAACGCCAAAAAGATTGATCGCAAACGAAACAAGAGAGGTGGACACACTCCTTATGGTTTTGCTTACCTTGATGGTCAATTGGTAATGGATCCCAGAGAACATTTAGTGGTGAGACAAATTATGAAGCTTCTCCAAGAAGAATACACAAACCAAGCCATAGCTGATGAACTCAACAATCAAAAAGTTCCCACTCGATTGGGAAAGACATGGAGACGATGTGTGATCCGGGCCATTATCATGAAAACCAAATTGGGCTATTGAAATAGGTCATTTAATTGAGACGCATTTACAAAGAGCACTTCTTCTCTTTCGGCATCCGTTAATGGAAGTTGATTGAAAGCTTTTAGTGTTTCCGCTGGATGCAACACTGGCCAATCAGAACCGAAAACAAACTTATTCATCCCAATTTTTCGCATTGATCTGACCAGTGCTTGTCGCTGTTCATTAGTCTTCATCCAAAGTGGCACAACCGAAATTTCTACGAAGTAATTTGGATGCTTTAACCCTTCCAACACTCCAAACTCACGTCCAAACATATGTCCGATGATCCAGCGGGTTTTAGGAGTCTCTTCAATGAGTTGTTTCAACTTCTCAATCTCGCCTGGTCGTGAGGAACGGGGATAGTTGGCATGAACAATAATTGTAAAGTTATATTCTTCTGCGTTCTTAATTGCAGCTTTGGCAGTTCCATAATCTTTTTCTTTTCTAAGATCCAAGCCAGAAGCCATGAAATGAAGTTTTAAAACTTTAAGCCCCAAAGAATGACATCTTTTGATTTCCTTCCATGCCCAATTCTTTTGTGGGTTAACGGCGCAAGCTCCAGCTAGTCTTGATTTATTTTTTGCCACCTCAGATGCAATGAAGTTATTTTCCGTTTGTGCGTATTTTTCAGAAACTCCTTTTGAATACGCATTGGAGAGAACTAAGGCGCGCTTTAAATCAACGCTATCCGCCGCAAAAAGTGCTCTTTCAGCGTTAAATTGCAAATCGTCATATTCTTTTGGTGGAGAATGAATATGCATATGAAAATCGGTCCCATAAGAATGCTCATGGTTAGGTTTAATTATATTTTGAGTTGAACAACCAAATAAAAAAAGCAAAATAACTAATGCTAAAATATTTAACAATTTATCCTCCGACTTTCATCCAAGCCGCATCCGGCCCACGTCCCGTACTTTTAATTTTTCCATCTAAGCGTTGTTGCCGAAGAACTTTACGAATGTAATCAATTCCAACCGTAGGACACTTCTCGATTAACTGAGCCACTGTAAATTTTTTCGGTAATCTTTCAATCGCAGCAACCACCAAAGCACCTTTCGCTCCTCTCGAAGTTTCAACTTGTCCCACTCTCTCTGCAAATTCTCGATAAGCAGATCGAATCACCACGCCAAGAAAATAATTCCACCATGGTCTGATGTCATGCTTTCCTTCGTGCCAACCCTGCGATGATTTATGAAGTGCCTCGTAATATGTTTCTTTGGTATCTTCAATGATCCGCTCCAAACTGATGAATCGCCCTACCTGATAACCATTTCGATAAAGAAGAAGCAAAGTCAGAAGACGGGCCATCCGTCCGTTTCCATCTGTGAATGGGTGAATACATAAAAAATCTAAAACGTAACTGCCAATCGCCAAGAGTGGTTCGAGTGAATCTTTTCCTGCAAGTGATTGTACAAATGATGAATGCAAAGAATTCATCGCATCTTCAGTTTGCCAAGCAGGAGTCGGTTTAAAACGAATTACTTTTTTGCCGTTAGGTTTAACTTCAACGATATCGTTGTCGGCTGTTTTCCAATTTCCACCCTTCATCGAGGAAAATTTGAATAAATCCCGATGCAATTGAAGCACTAAATTGGAATTCAAATACATGTGCTCATGCGAATGATGGATTAAATTCAGAACGTCGCGGTACCCTGCAATCTCTTGCTCAGGTCTGTTTTTTGGGCGCGACTTTTTCTTCATGAGCGTTTTTAAACGCTCAGGACTTTCAACTTCGATCCCTTCAATACGGTTAGATGATTCTGTACTTTGAATGATGGCGTTTTGAACAAGCGTGTCCAACGTTTGAGGAGACTGCTGTTTGAATAAGTCTTCCTGGCCACGATATTCTCCAATCTCACGAACTATTTTTAATAACTCGTTATCGATTTGGATGGATTGAATGAATTTTTTTTCAAATGACTTCATACTAATATATAGGTATTGTAGCATATATCAGTACCTAATTAATAGGTACAATACTTATTTATGCAATTGTCTGAATTTATTGAAGAAAACGATACCCTGAACGAGAGTTCGTCCAGGGTTACATTTGGTGGAGGTGGCGACGCTGATCAATTACAAATACTTAAAATGCAATTGTAGCCAAAATAGCCACGGCCAATGGATTTCAAATCATCTTGTGAATTTCCGCGATCATTTTTACTTTCACAAGACCTACTCTAAATTTTCATCAGAGCATCACGATACTATCACAAAACTATCTCCATGTGTAGTCTAACCAAGGTTATTAAAACTAAACCTATCTCTTGTAGAATAAGGAAATTCACCTGAATGATGCTTTCTGACGGCATATCCAGGATATTTGCCCTGCTTGATTGCAGATATAAAGTTCTCTTTCGTCATGAGAACCTTCTTGCGAACATCAAAAAACTCGATATTTGCTCCAGTCTTCGTCTCTTTGATTTTGATGACAAAGGACTTTGGAATCCTTTTGATGTTTTTCTCGCCCTTGTATTTTCTTTTATCCTTTAAATCGATGATCAACTCTCCCGCTTTTAGGGCTTTGATCAAAAAGTCGAAAAGCTCTTTACCGGTTTTCGCCTTTTTACCGTAAAGGCGCCCAACGGCATTATTCCAAAGATCCATATTTTCACTGGGAACTTCTTTCGCGCCAAAATTAAAATTCTTTAATTCGTTCAATCTTCCTAAAAGATCAGCCGTCTCTTCACCAAATTCCATGGCGTATCTTCCACTGACATAGGCATGTCTTAAAGCATCAATGTCATTATTTCCCAGCCCTTTGGCATATTCGTCAATAGAACCATCAGCTTTTTTTGGCATCGGTTTATATTGGGAATCGATGAAATTATAGACCTCTAGTCTTGCCTCAAGCATGAGAGTAAGAATTTTTGGACCTTCCATAAATTAGATCTTCCCTTCAACGGCCAAATGAAAAAAAGTCCCGGCAATTCCGATGAAAAATGTCACTGAAGATAATATGAAGACTATTGAAAGTCCCAAGAGATGCTTTGGCCTGTATTCAGGGAACTTGTCGAAGTAAAAAAGAGCAAAAATCGTAATCAAGAAAATTGGTGTAATAAAAAAACCAAGTTTTCCCAGAATAATTACTAGGCCTGCATTTAACAGACCAAACATACTTCCGTTACCTAGTACATTTTTCCAATTGGGAAGATGTTCTGGGCGTTTCACAATAAGATATGCCGTGCCTAAGAGGAAAAGGAATCCTCCAACACATTTTAAAAGAATCATGCTCAAAGTAACTTGATGATAGACTTGTTCCATTCCTTCACATCCTTGCACTTAATTTATCGCCTTAGACAGTCTGTTCGCTAGATAAATCATCACACAGTAATGAGTGTTTCAAATTAGACAAAAATTCTTTTTGCTCTTTTAATCATTCCCTCTACAATCAGATCTAGCGTTCTTGTATTAAGATCCTTATCCAGTTCGCTGGCCTTATAGCTAAAATTGTCAAAGCTGTTTTTTACCTCGACGAAAATCCTTTCAAAGTCATCTTTTGATATAAGGCACTTGCTCGCCGTCTCAAGGTAGTGGCGCTTCAATATCTTGTCGAAGTTATAGTGATTCGAATTTCCTATCCCCATCGCTAGTCTTAGCTTCTGAAGTGCTCTTTTTTCTCTCGCATGAAGGAAATAACCACTCATCACATCGTAAAAGGGAGTCATTCTGAATCCCTTCTGATTCATGAAGATGCTAAAGTTCTTTGCGTGACCATCTGTCGCATAAAGAAGATCAAAAATCATTATCCCCTTAAAGAATTCAAACCTGTCGCTAGCTTCCTGAGATCCCGCCAAAAACTTTGAAATAGCAACGATCCCTGGGCCTCCCTCGTTTTGATACTTCTTATAGGGAGACACTCCCAAAGCTTGACACATATCTTCCTGAGGGATTCGCAGGATCACATCCTTCCCATCATCTTTTAACCATCGGCGATCGAATCGCTCAACCACAAGCACTCTTTGGTCTTCAAATCTTTCAATCGTCGCCTTGCAAGTCTTAAGACCAAATTTTTCCATGATGAAGAGCGAAGCCCACTCGTTGTCCACACTATCATCAAAATTTATATCCATCCCCAAGGCACCAATCGGAGTTTTGATGATATGAGTAGTAGGTGTTTGGCCATGTGGCTCGCACCAGTTCTTGCCAACTTTAAGTAGTGCTGTCTTCTCTTGAGCCCCTGCGATAGATAGCCTGAAATCTTCCTCTTCCATTCCGAGAGGACTGATAGAGCCGAGTCCTCGGATCTTTTGAGCGATCGCCTTCCTACTTAATTTTGAATAATTCATCTCAAAGATTGGTGGCTCCTCTCTGTCTTCAGGAAGAAACGTAAGGGCCCCAACGCAATCTTTCCCCACCACCTCCAAGATGTCGAAGGGTCTAGTACTCTCTGCTCCAAACTTCTGAGCGACTAATTTTTTTATTTCATCATTATCAGGCAAAAGGTTATCAAAATATCTGGATACAATTTCGCCTTTATATTCCTGCTCCTGGATCGGAAGTGACTGAGAAACTGCAAATCCATCTCGAATCCATTCATCTACATACTGAAATGATATCTGTCCTGACGAATCTTTTTTAAGATGCCCGACTTTTGCACCATTTAAAAATACGTTAAGTGCCTTGCCTGCTTTTTTTCGTCCCATCTCTAAACCTCATCCAAGTAGCTAAGCACGGTCCGAACCTTGCTTTTACCACTTAATTTTGCTTTGAGCGTACCTGGACTTGATAGTTCAAGATTTAGTTTTAAGGCCTGGACAATTTTGAAGAAGGAATCTAGTGTTCCCTTCCCGCTTTCCACGTCACTGATGGTTGGTTGGCGCATGTTCATCATTTTCGCCAAGTCGGCCTGAGAAAGATTCTGCTGTTTGCGAAGCCGCTTAAGTGCGAGTCCTGCTTTCTTGGGTGTATTGATGTTATCAATTCGTAGGCCTTCATCTGTCTTCATTCAAGCTCCATACGATATTTAGTATAAACCTATTTTATACTAATTATCGTATTTTTCAAAACTATACTTAAATTCGTATTAAACTCTAGTTCACCAATCGTATTATCAAGAGGTTAGGCTATCTATCGAGAGCGCCTTTTCCTGAGAACGATCTCGAACCCAAGAAGATTTGCGACTTTTATCAGAGTGGATAATTTCAAGTCGTGACCCTGTTGCTCAAGTTTTACAACACCTAGCCTTGATAGGCCGGCGAAGCCAGCAAGATCCTCTTGAGTCACACCCAGATCTTTTCGTAATTTCTTTATGAGAAGCCCCGCCTTAGTTGAATCCTTCAAGATGATGTCAAGCATGTCACCTCCAGTATACTTATCGACTTTAATTCATGTTATCTGTTTTAAATGTTTACCCGAGTATACATGGCGAATAGAGTGAAGTCATTTACAAAATGACTAAAGTCTACTCGTCTAAAAGTACGCCCATTATTTTAGCCAAATAATACAAAACAAAAACCTGTCAGTGCTTCTTCTCTGTTTCGAGCAAGCACCTTTGAAGTTTGACCGAGTTTTCTATCGTGGCGTTCTCACCTCGCCTTTTGCAACCTTCCGCTCGAGGTTTCTGGGCTTCACTTTAAACTGGAGAAATCGTTGCTATACGTTCCATCCTTGACATCCACCGGTGCCCCCGACTCTCGTAAGTCAATAGCATTGAGATTATGCCTACTCTATTTTAGCTTCGCTAGCACAAGGCCACGGTCTGCGACTGAAGACTAGCATAGGCAAAATCTGTTAGAATACTTGTGCCAAATAATAATTTTAAATTCATCAGGCAGTGAAACTGTCTTAGATTTGATTTGTCTCAAAACACGAGTAGATCTTTAGTCTTTAACAGCTGCCGAAGGATTTCGCTTGGTAATGCAAGGCTTAGATAAGGTATCGCTTAGAACCTAAGGTCTTTCTTGAACATTTGTTTGCTTTAGTTCAGAATCTAAGTATCAGTAACCACCAACTTCAACGGACCAAAATGAAAACTAACGCCGTTACTTTTAAAATTCATGAGCTCTTAGATCTTAAAGGGGATACTGAATTTCAGGAAACAGACACTTCCATCCGTAAGAACACTGAATTTAAGAGTGCCAATGCTTGGACTTTAGTTTTTGCGATTTTCATCGCTTCTGTGGGTCTGAATGTCAATTCAACCGCTGTCATCATTGGCGCCATGCTAGTCTCCCCTCTTATGGGCCCAATTGTTGGCGCTGGCTATAGTTTGGGGATCATTGATTTTAAACTTTTAAAGCGCTCCTTTCAGAATCTCGCGATTGCTATTATTATCAGTCTGACTACCTCTACTCTTTATTTCATGATCTCTCCACTTTCTGAGGCGCAATCCGAACTTCTTTCGAGAGTTTCACCGACGTTTTATGATGTCCTGATTGCTGCTTTTGGTGGTGCCGCAGGCATTGTGGCCATGTCTCGCAAAGAAAAGAGTAATGCCATCCCAGGAGTCGCAATTGCCACGGCCCTGATGCCCCCTCTTTGTACCGCCGGCTACGGAATTGCAAATTTAAATTTTAAATATTTTGCTGGAGCAATGTACCTGTTTATTATTAACAGCGTATTCATATGTATCAGTACTTATGTATTTGTTCGATTTTTGAAATTCACCAAGGTTAAGTACAACACCGTATCTGAGCAGAAAAGAATCGATCAATGGATTGTGGCCGGAGCATTTGTTGTTATTATTCCAAGTCTGTTCTTGGCGTGGCTCCTCATGGCACAAACTAAATTTCAAAACAATGCTTCTCGTTTTGTAAAACAAGAGTTCAACTCTCAATCAAGTTTTATCTTGGAGAAAGAATTTAACTACAGCTGGAATGACCAACAAATACATATCACCACCGTTGGAGATACCGTTACAAATGATCAAATCAATTTGCTCAAATCAAAAATGCCCTCTTATGGACTCAATCCTTCATCTCTTAAAATAAAACAACTCTCCATTGATGATAGAATCGAAAATAAGTTAAAAGAAAGTCAAACAATAAAGTCCAAATCCGGATTGCTTCAGGCAAAAGTTCAACTCCTGGAAAAAGAATTAAAATCCAATAAAGAAGAAAAGATGCTCGGAATCGATCTCACTCAAGAGGTTCAGGCCTTTGCTCCCAAGAGCACAGAGGTCATCAAAATCGATGATTCTATTATCGTTGTCTGGAAGATAAGGCCAAAAAAAGAAGAAATACTCACAGTGAAAAAGTATCTGGACACACGACTTAAACTGCCTGGACTCAAAATCCAGCACCTCGGCCAGTTAAACCTCTAGATTGACTCTTCAAACCTTTATGATGAGCTTACGGCCCTCGGTAATCTATTATTTATTGGTGAAATTTTCGGATTGAGTAAGCAGCAAAGAGAAAACCGAGCCGAAGAATTATTAAGAAATTTTAGACTCTGGGAAAAGAAAGATACTCTATTTAGTCACCTCTCAAAAGGGATGAAGCGATCATTAACCATTGCTTCTGCACTCATTCACAGGCCTCTCTTGAAGATGCATTTATAAAGTTCACGGGGCTTCATCCAACTGTGTTACTCAAAGAAGGAAAGACTTGATATATTTAGCAATAACTAAGCACTTATAAGCGAAACTTCTGGGCTTCGTCTGTTGAAACTCGAGTAATCGTCAATATACGTTCCATCCATGACATCCACCGGTGCCCCCGACTCTCGCCAGTATTCGCATCAAGATTATGCGTACTCTATGTTTACGGTCTGCTGAGATATTCTAAGACAATTAAATCTGTTGGAATACTTGTGCCAACTAATTATTTAAATTCATTAGACAGTTAAGCTGCCCTGGATTTGATTAGTCTTATAGCACGAGTAGATCTTTAGTCTTTGATCATAGATTGCGGTGGTGGAGGTGGTCCCGTAAGTAACTATTATTATAGAAGTAGAAAGCATCAAAAACTACAAATAACTACAGAAGAGCCTAGACTCCATTTATTAATTCATTTAAAGCATCACTCAAAATCTTATCCTCGCCACTTCCATCAGTTCGAAGTCGCAGAATTGGTAAATCATACTTTTTAAGGATCTCATTTTTCATAGCATCCCGCTCAGCTTGCCTTGAGCCCTCTTGATGAAACGAGACTCCATCTACCTCAATGATGAGCTTTGGCACTTTGCTCACTCTATCGTAAATAAGAAAATCCACATGGGTATTCACATTGAAGGCATAATTCTTTTCAGATTCACTTAGTAAACTAACATCACGAAGAAGCAGCTTGAGCGGTACATGTACAGCTACATCTAACGAGTGTACCTGTTTCTCATATAATAGTTTCGTGAGTAGCCCATAGAAAAGATTTTCACTATCATAATCTGAAACGCGCTTATGCTTCGCAAGATAAGCCCTCCTGCGTTCTCTATAGCTTTTAAATAGATAATCAAAGACTGATTGTACTTTACTCTTAACAATCGAAAAGTTGTTATATTCAATATGGTTCACCAGATCACCGATATTTTTGTCCTTTAAAGAATCACCTTCATTCACTATCACAATTAATTGATCAATTGCACGTGAGATCGCCACGTTAAGACGATTTGCATTGTCTGTAAAATCTGAAATCTCATTATCAACCGTCGACAGGATCACCACTGATTTTTCCTGACCTTGAAACTTATCAACGGTATCAGCTTTAACTTTCAATCCTTCAAAAGCTTTTTGGAGCACATTGGTTTGATTTCGATAAGGCGTAATAATTCCAAGTGACCCATCCTCCAAGTTTAGAGAGAGATCTGGAATGATCTCCTGCCTAATCACATCAATTTGACGAAGATTTATTCTTTTCCTTTCGTGATTACCCTCAATAGTTTTATAAACGAGTAAGGGTTCACGCTCGATTTTATTCTCTGTGAGAATAATGAGCTCACCATTGTAAAACTTTTGATTACAGAACTCGATAATTTTTGGATGACAGCGATAATGTTCACGGAGCAAAGTCTTTGGGATACCAGGGAACAGGGAAATAACTGACGATAAAAGACTGTGATGAGAATACCGATATGCCTCAGAGATCTCAAAATTAGAAAAAATGGAGTCAGTTAGTTTCCTGGTCTGAGAATCGACCACATGTGAGAGTTGTTTTAAGTCACCCACAATGACAGCATTGTGAGCACAAGACAGAGCCAGCGCTCCCGTGCATACGTCGACTTGGGAAGATTCATCAATAATGACATAGTCATATTTCACTTCGTTTGAAAGGCTGCTTCTCAGGGAGTAAGTCGTACTTAGAATCAATGGGTAATCTTCAATAAACTCATGACTTCTCTTTCGTAAGTCTTCGATCTGGTACTTTTCTCGATTTCGCCCTTGATACTTATCTGCAAGACTGGCCCGAAACAATTTTAAAGAGATATCACGGTAATCCCTCATTTTTTGATCAAAATCAAAACTCTCTAACTCTTGCTGTAAATCTTTTATTTCTTTAGACAGTTCCTGAATCTTGAGCTGATAAAACTTGTGTTGCAAAGCCTCAATCACTACGTCACCAGAATACTTATCTTTAAGCTTTCGTGCGTTCGAAAGATTTCTATCCCAAAACTTTAAAAAGCTTAAAATACGCTTAAGGGCAGGCCAAAATCCATTAAGCTTCGAATCACTCTCAAAATTTTCAAATACAATCCAGAGCTCAAGTGCTTTTGATGAAGTTCTAATCGTTTCAACAGGCTCAATCTGATCATTTCTCCCTGCGGACTTCGTAAAGCCCAAGAAGTGCCTCTCCTCTGTTTGGAAAGCAGATAACTCTTGCTTGAAGCGCGACAATTTATTTTGCTTACCTAATTTATCATCGAGGGCAATACATCTTTCATTCAAGTCTTTTTTAATACTTTGAATTGTCTGTGAGTCAATTGACCAGTTAATCATTTCAGGCAGAGGTTTCTGAGATTCGATGAATTCCTTCTTATTAGTCAAATTCCCCAGGTTGGCCGCTATGAAATCAAGCTCACTTTTATAAAGTTTATCAAAAACATTCTTTATCGCAGAGTTATTGCTTGAGACAACCGCAACGCTCTCACCTCGCATAATCAGATTCGCAATTATATTAAGAATCGTTTGGGTCTTCCCAGTACCTGGAGGGCCTTCAATTACACTCAGTTGATTCAATAAAGCTTTATCAACGGCTTTTTTCTGACTTGCATTGAATCCAAAAGGATAAACTCTTACTGGGATTAAATCAGAGTCATCCATTTTATTCTCTGGGATTTTAGATGAAAGATATCTGCCAAGCATACTTGTAGGATTCACAAACTCAATTTTTGAGTAACTTTGCGCTAAGATATTGATGCTTTTTCCATCACCCACATCAACTTTTAATCCGATCTCATTCGCTAACTGTGTTAAATACTCAAAGCAGTCACGAGATTTTGGAGCATTAAGTTCAGACTCAATTACCTCTACATTTTCTGCATTGTAGGTGAATTTCTTACCACCCAAGAAAATCACTTCATATCTATTACCGATACGTTTGTACTCTTGAACGCTGTCGGTTCTGTCTTCGCCTTTTAGATAAATTTGAAATTTTTTATGCCTCAATTGAAAACGCCCAGAAAAAAAAATTATATATATAACTACTCTATCATCATTGACCAAAAAATAGCTGGCATCATTTTAACTCAGCGTGCACTAGTTCCATGGCACCACGCTCACAGCCATCCCGACAGCATCAATCAAGATTTTCATAGCATGAACAGACGAAGTTTGAGAGTGGTCTTTGCCTCCCGATTGGACGAGAATGGGCTATCGGAAGATGATGGTGGTCTGGCCCAGACGCTGGACGAACCGCTCTCTACTGTTAGTTATGTATCTGTTTTCATTCCACATTTCATTGGAAATCCAAGTGAAAATCAAGCAATTTTGCGGAAACTCTACCTAGAATTTGACCTTTCTAGCTATCAAATTTCAGATTTAACAGGATGGTCACGGACAGCAATCAGTGATTATCTCCGCAAGGCGAAGATCAATAAGGAATCAATTAAATCACCAATTCCACGCTATGGGGAACGTGAAGTTTCTGGTGTTCGTGTACCTCATCAAGCGGAACAAAAAGTTATTCAAAAAATAGTTTCATTAAAAACCAAGGGCTATTCATTTAGAGAAATTGCCAGAGTCCTAACAGAAAGTGGCATTCCTTCAAAACGTGGTGGCCAGTGGTCAAAAACAACAGTCCAAGAAATTTATAAACGTGAACAGGAGAAGAAAAAATGAAAGCAGTAGCAGAAATAGTAGCAGCTATTATTTTATTAGCATCAGGTGGCTATCTTGCACCAAAGGCAGTGGAGAGTTTTAAAAAGGAAACCCTTTTGAAAATTCAAAAAGGGCTTCCTCCGTTAGAAAACTTTAGTCAAAAACTATCAAAGTCTAAATGAGCTTGGAAAAATAAGCATGGACAAAATATCCCACCCCCAAAAGTCCAACTCCACTTGAGTAGCATGCCCAGAAATTTAAATTAAATTTCTGGGCAAGTAAGAATGGAACAAAAAATAAAAGAGATACTGGTATTGCTACAAATACACTTTTTGCATACTCAACAGATTGCTTTGAATCTCCCCATTCCATGTGCGAAAAGGCCAGCGCAAGTAAAGTCGTAAGTGGCAGGGCTGTCAAAAAACCGGCCAAGCCTGTTTTTTTCCCAGACAACCATGACACGAAACTAATCAGTATCGCAGCTAAAACTGTTTTCCCGACAACTAACCACATATTATTTCCCTGAAAAGTTTGCGGCCACAAATTCACCTGAAACTTTTAGGAAGATATACAGTTTTTTTTCTTTGTTACTTTTTTCATTTGTAAACGTAACAACCCATTCTTCCTTTCCGCTAAATACTTTCTTTTCTGACTGGTCATAAAGAGCTTCATTCCACGATGCTTCAAGCTTGCCATCTTTCACCAATCTTGAAATGTGAAACTTCCCAAGTTCTTGAGTCTTTTCTTTAGAAACTGCCGGTGCAGCATGAGAATGTCCATGCGAGTGACCTCCACCTGGGCCTGCAAAAGTAGCGGTTGATAATACTAAAGCCGATAATAAAATTAATGTTTTCATTCTTGTTCTCCTTATAAATTGTCGTGTTTATTTTGTTCGGTTGAAGACTTTTCAATTTGCATATGATGATGAATATGGTTGTCCTCGCTAAAACCAAACTCATCAGGATTTGAAGTATGTAAAAATCCATGCAGCTGCATAAGAAGCAACATAAATCCAGCCAGCATTATTCCATCATTAAAAACTCTGGATAGCCTCTGAAACATATGATGCTTTCTCATTTGAGTGATAATTAACAACATAATGGCAAGGCCGGCAATTTGACCAAATTCAACACCAATATTAAATGAGATAATTCTCATTAACATTTCTCCACCTTTATCTCCAAGTGGAAGCTGTTGCAACCTCGTCGATAGTCCAAAGCCGTGAATCAAACCAAAAATAAAGACCATCTTAAGTAAATTCGGTGAACCTTTCATCCCGAAGTACTCTTGAAAACCTTTATTGTTATCAAATCCCTTATAAATGACCGAGATGGCAATGACCGCATCAATTAACCAGTAATTAGCGGTAATTCCCATGAACGTGGCAAAAATTAGGGTAATACTATGGCCCAGAGTAAAAATACTGATGAACTTCACAATATCTTTGAAGGTTGTTAAGAAAAAAATCACTCCAAATAAAAACAAGAGATGATCGTAACCTGTTATCATATGCTCAGCGCCTAGCCAGATATACTTTAAATATCCTCCTTCGATCATAGCGCGTTTTGCATCTTCACTGATTCCATGAGCAAATGAATTTGCAGAATAGATCAGCGGAAATAAAGCCCAAATAAGCTTATACATATTTCCTCCATTTCAATTAATTTTAGTTTTTTACAAAAAAGTTAAAATTAAGCAATTGGAGGTCTGAAGACTTCAAAGGGATGTGGGCTTGAGATAAGATTTTTTTCTCTAAACCCATTAGAGATTTCTATGATTCTTACTTTTGCCACAATCTTATGGGAATTGCACAAAATTTTAAAATCACTTTGAACTATTTTTGAGTGCTCATGATTGTGCTCATGCTCATCACCATCTTCACTGTGCTTATGTTTGTGAGAATGAACATCATCATCCAAATTATCATGATGAGTAACATTGAATCTTGAGTACTCATTTAAGTGCGAATTCGCGTCATCAGGAACAGATAGGGGTACGACTTGACATAAAAGACAAGCGCTTGAAATACATAATAATATTTTTAACAAAATTAATCTCATTACCAATAAATCATACCGAAATTTTAGTTTCAAAGTAAACGATAAAAACAATTCTGGGCGTTAATTAATATCTTAAGTGATATTTCTTTCTCTGCTTATAACTTCGCCATGTCCTCTCCAGCGAAGAGTGGCCCATCCATACGCTGATATTTTCAAGCTCATGCCCTTTTGAAAGCATAAGATCAACAAATCCCTTTCTCCCACCGTAAAGATCAATGCCTTTACCAAAGTAACGATGAACCGTTTTGACTAATGGACGCTGAAAATTTTGTCCTCTGATAATTCTCAATGCAAATTCTTGTTCATTAAAAAGAATTGGAATTGGTTTCCAACGATCTTCATAAGGAAGAGCTACGATTTTGGTTTGAAAAACCCATAAAATTCTTTTCCCATTTTGCTCTTCAATCCTCCAGAGTTCTTCATTTTTTAAATTGTCCACCTCTTGAGGCCGAAGCCCTAGCCATACTGTTAAGTACAGCCAATTAAACTGTTCATCTTTTATTTTTCCTTTTGATGTGTACAAATCTTCAGGAGAAAGTGGCCTTGAGGCCGTTCTTAATTTTTCAGATTTATTATAGTAAGCATCTATTAGCCGCATTCTCTCGTAACCTTTTGGAGTTGCAACAGGAAGAAATGCACGACCAGTTTTTTTGCAAAAGAAATATCCCCACAGGTTTGCAATTTTTAAAACGCTTTGAATATATCGAATGCTATATTTTTTTGAATGAAAATAATCATAGATTTCATAAGTTGAATAAAACCAATCTGTAGGCTCTATTCCAATTGCGACAATCATTTTTTGAGCGGCCTTCCATACTATCATGGCCCTTGAAGTTCGA
>Ga0172376_10001923_pt1 | contig 25985 bp, 21 predicted proteins | sample Lak35m_FD_121114 | JGI IMG/M metagenome (GOLD analysis project Ga0172376, IMG submission 121114) | Freshwater microbial communities from Kabuno Bay, South-Kivu, Congo - kab_092012_35m | ecosystem: Environmental > Aquatic > Freshwater > Lake | place: Democratic Republic of the Congo: South-Kivu...
ACCGCTCGCAAACTCAGCCGCATGGCGGCAGCCTGCGGGCAAACGGCCGCTGCAAACGCTCCACCAGCGCGCTCGCCAGCGCGGGCACCTTTGGTGCGAAACATAGCCGGGGGCTTCCGCCCAACCGCTCGCAAACTCAGCCGCATGGCGGCAGCCTGCGGGCAAACGGCCGCTGCAAACGCTCCACCAGCGCGCTCGCCAGCGCGGGCACCTTTGGTGCCAAACATAGCCGGGGGCTTCCGCCCGACCGCTCGCATTTACTGCAGTCCCAGCAGCCACGCGAGGTTGGTGGGTGATGGCGGTCCGAAGCGGGGTTCGAGGGAGACGCCGACGCCGACGTTGTCTTTGCTGACATCGATACCGAATCCGAAGTGCAGGATCCAGTCGAGTCCGACGCGGGACATGGTCAGTGAGGTTCCGCGAGCCTGACTTTCGGCGATGTCATAGGCGACAGAGGCGGTGGAGATCCATTTGGGGCTCATCTGGTAGCTGTAGCTGCCGACGAGTGTCTGGCTTTTGAGGAATCGGCCGGCGTTGACTTCGCGGAAGCCGGCATAGAGGCTGCCGCGGAGACTGCGCTGGGTGAGGATTCCGACGCTCCATGTGCGGCCGGCATTATCGAAGATATCGAAGGAGGAATCGGTGAGGAGGCTGGTGCGATCGCTGAAGTTCCAGCGATAGTGATTGTAGAAGAGCCCGAAGTCTTCACCGAAGTTATCGCGATCTGCCTGGGGGAAGAAGGTCAGGCCATAGTCCCAGGTCATCCAGTCTCGAATGCGTGGGTTATCGGCGGGACCGGCTTTGGTTTGGAGTCGGTCGCGGAAGCTGATTCGGAGGGTTTGCAGGTTGTCGGCGACTTCGTGCCATGGAGCGCTGGTCCAGAGAGCAGCCCCGCTGCGGAGTGCGTAGTTGCGTGGATTGAATTGTGCGGGAATCGCACCCGGAAAGATTTGTGTGGGCAGTGTGTAGCGTGAGCGAAAGCGTTCCTGCGAGTTTTCGTCGATTTCATTGTACTGCGGAATGTCATTGAGGCTTCGGGACGAATCCGTCCACGCGTATTCAAGCATGGCGTCATGACGGTGTGCGAGGCCATTGACACCGAGGGTGGCGCTGCGGATGAAGGGAAACAGTTTTGTGGCGGTCAGGCGAGCACGAACGCCCGCATTGGCCATCCAGCGTTCCATGGATGCATCTGTGAATCCTTGTTCCCAATAGGCTGCTTCACCGCCGACGAAGGGTTCCAGAGTGATTGGCCCCATGTTAACCGGCGCTGCCAGTTCGTGGCGGGTCATGGCAACGGTACCGGACGCGTTGGTGAGGTACGGGAGTCCTGCCGGAGTCATGGGATCCAGCGGATCGGTGGGTGCCTGGAGTGGCTGCAGGTCTGCATAGCCGACGCTGGAGTGCTGATTCCAGTAAACGAGGCCACCGAAGAGTGGCTGCGAAAACGTGGACAGATCAGCTTTCGGCAGCCACTGAGTATTGGCTTCGAAGCCACTGAGATCTCCGCGTCCCCAGAGCATTCCGGACCATGCGCCGAGATCCTTTCGGAGTCCCAGAACTGTTTCGACGTCTTTTTCAGAATCGAAGCGATTTTCGTGGTATTGTTCGAGATAATTGCGGTCGGAAAGGAAGCCAATTTCGCCGAAGAGCAGTCCGTCCGCAGGAAGTTCCTGGCGATGTCGCCAGACGGCTTCGCCGCGGTTGTTGCTTTCGGGATCCAGCCGTCTGCGATCGAGGCCAAGATTATCGCGAGCGTCGTCGTACTGATAATAGAGTGTCCCGCCACCCTGCCACGCGCCTGCTGAATTTTCGCCGCGATATTCCCCGCGAATCCCTGCACCCGGACCGCGACGGCTGCGATAGTCCGCCAGCAGGTCCCAGCGCTGTCCGGGCTGACGCGGCAGTCCCAGCAGTTTTCGCAGATCCCACACCGTATTCACCTGCAGCCCAAAGATGCGATCCTGGCTGAGTGTGACGCTGCGGATCGGTATTCCGGGATCTTCTGCCGGACCGCTCACCCTCGGAAGGTACAGGACCGGAGTATCACCGAGCACGAGCTGGTTGTTGAGACTTGTGATCCATGTGGCGTTGCCGAACACCTGCTGACCGGAGAGCGGGTCGATGCCGGTAAACATCGACGGTCCCTGTTCCACGAAAACATCGCTGGCCCGCAGTCGATATCCCGGTTTCCCGTAGGGGCTGGTGGTGGCCCAGGCATTCTGCACGTGAAAGCGGTCGCGGCTGAGCTGTCGCATGCGTTCTCCGCGAATGCGGAAGTCACCGCCAGTGGTTGGTACGAAGGCTCTGAGTTCCGCATTGAGCAGCAGTGCGCGATTGCCGGCTGCATCAAAGAAGCCATGCGTTGCGGTGATCGAATTCTGACCCTGGCGGATGACGATGTTGCCTTCCAGATACACCTGAAATCGCGCATCAGCCGGCTGCACCACAGTGCTGCCTGCTTCGAGCGCATCGGATTCGCCACCCTGAGTCCAGATCACCACTCGATCGGCTGAAAGGTCAACGAGTCCCGGGGCCAGATCGGTTCCGCCAACCGGGGCATCGAGGCCATCCACAAGCACGTTGACGCCACCGGTGACCACCGTGACGCGTTCTTCCGGGACGGTGTCCGGAGTCGTGGACGACTCCACACGGAGCGGAGTTCCGGAGCGCGGCCGAATCTGGACTCGCCGTGAACCCGCCGCTGGCCCGGGATTCGGGAGCGACTGTACGGGTGGTGAGAAAACGTCGTTCGGAGATTGCAGGCTGGCGGTTGTGGCTTCTCCAGGGTCGCCCGGGTAAAGCCGTGCAAGTGCTCGTCTCAGCAGTGGATGGTCACTGGAACCGGACTCAGCCGAATCCTGAATCTCGAATTGAGGCGCGGCGGCGGATTCCAGCCGGAAGGCCATCGCACCCGCCGCACGCTGACCGGTTCTGGAAGTCAGTGTCAGGTCTTCGCCATACACCGCCGTGTCAAAACCCGATCCCGTGCGGGCGATGAAATACGCCATCCGAGAACCGGTGAAGGACAGGTCACCCTGAACGAGTGACACGCGGCCCACGACGAGGTGCACTTCCATCCCGTCAAACCGCAGCACCTCCTCGTAAAGGCCTCGCACTGTGATCGCAGCGGCGGAGTCTTCGGTGTAGCTCTCTGCCGGCGACACCATGGCTGCCGCTTCCTGTCCGCGCGCCGACTCGTTCGGCAGCCCGGTAAGGACGGCAGACAGGAGCATCAGCACAGTGCAGGACATCCGAGGCGGACGCATTCACTCGCAGTCTGAGGAAATAGGGAATTCAGGCTGAACAGGAAGTTTCAATCGCGAGTTCGTTGGGGGGAAACAGACATTCAAAGTGGCCACCAGGGGCTTGAAGCGGCAGACTATAGGCCGGACAGCAAAAAGGGGTCAATATGGTGTCTCAGGGCTGGACAGAATCCGACGCTGATGGTTAACTGTCTGAATTGCCCACCTTTCCCCGTTCAGTCCCACCGGGGAACTACCGATCAAAGTCAAGACAGTGCGAAACCGCGGCTGTCCGGAGTTCAACTGCCGCTTTCGTATTTCCGCGTCTCTGAAGGGGATTGCCGTGACGGCTGTTCAAACACCGCTGTTGTCATCCATCATCAGCCGTCGCGGATTGCTGGACATTGGGCGACTGGCGGTTGGTGGTGTGTCGCTTTCGCAGGTGATGGGTCTGCGTCGGGCGGCGGGGGCAGCGTCGGCTGCGGGGGTACGACCGCAGAAGTCCGTCATTCTGTTGTGGATGGCGGGCGGTCCGTCGCACATCGATATGGTGGACATGAAACCGGAGGCATCTTCAGAGGTGCGAGGACCGTTTCAGCCGATTGCCACGTCCCTGCCGGGTCTTGAAGTCTGCGATCTGCTCCCGGGGCACGCTCGAGTTGCACGGCATCTGACGGTCATTCGATCGCTGACGCACACATGGAGCGTTCACGATGATGCTCAGCATCTTGTGCAGACTGGCTACCCCCAGCTGAACGCTCGTCAGGCCGGCCAGCAGCATCCGTGTCAGGGTTCGGTGGTTTCGTGGAGTCGTGGCACAGCTGGATCCTCGGGGCTACCGGCCTATTTGTGTATTCCGGAAGACTATCGGACTCACGTGGGCTTCTACCAAACGGCGGCTTTCTTAAGTGCGCGACATAACGCGTTGAACGCCGGTGGTGATCCGGAGCTGGGCAATTATCGGCCACCGGCGTTTGAGTTGCCGGCAGGTGTGAGCCGCGGTCGGTTTGAAGATCGTCGGTCGCTGACCGCGGCGCTCGATCGCTTCCCTGCTCAGGCCGGTTTTCCTGCGGCACTTCAGGATGCTCTGGACGTCCAGCAGCAGGCGGCCGAGCTGGTGGCTGGCGAATCTGCCCGAGCGGCCTTTGATCTGTCGGGGGAATCGGCACAGTTGCGGGAGCGATACGGTCGGCACGCATGGGGTCGCTACATGCTGATGGCTCGCCGGCTGATTGAAGCAGGAGCCGGATTCGTCACGGTGAATCTGTATGAAAAGGATGTGGACTGGTGGGACGACCACTACACGATAGAGAGCAATCTTCGGCGGCGGCTGCCGATCTTTGATCAGGCATTTGCGGCGTTGATCGAAGACCTGCAGGATCGAGGACTGCAGGAGGATGTGCTGGTAGTGGCCTGTGGTGAATTCGGCCGCACTCCGCGGATTGATTCGGGGGCCGGTCGCGGACACTGGCCCCGCGCCATGCACGCAGTGCTCAGCGGTGGCGGTCTGCGTACCGGCCAGATTATCGGCAGCACCACTCGGGACGGCGGTGAACCGGCCAGCCGACCGCTCTCGCCAGGCGATCTTCTGGCCAGCATTTATCGTGTTGTGGGAGTGGATCCGGGGCTTGTCATTCCCGATCGTCAGCAACGGCCCGTGCCGGTACTTGCAGAAGGCGAACCAATTCGAGAACTCTTCTAAATCCCGTCGTCGTCGCGCGACAGCCGGCAAAGCGGACTTCCCAGTTCAAAGTTGCGACAGGCCTGGGGGCGGTAGTCGTAGTGGCGGCAGAGGAGCGTGGCGGGATCAAACCAGACGCACGGAAGCAGCTCAAACTGTTCGTCGCGGCGAATGCGTTCGCGGACAGGTTCAAGTATCCATGCAGGCACGTTCCAGAACGCTTCTTCACCCGGCTCGAATGGGGGCACGGGAGTGCGTCGGCAGCACGCGCCGCAGCCTTCACAGGAGAGAATTGGCGGGAGTGGCTTTGCCATACAGCAGTTCCGTTGAATCAGCGCCGTCCACGCGGCGGACCAGAACGGTCGCGGGCCAGCGGCAGGAGCGCCTGGGCTGCCAAATAAAGCACCACTGGCGCGATCCAGAGGATGCGGGCAACCTGCCAGAACCAGTCGGGCAGGTCAAGCAGCTGACCGGCGATCAGCAGTGCCACCGCACTGAACATCAGCCATGTGAGCACACCACAGCCCAGGGCCGTCATCTGGCTCTTGAACACACTGCGTTCAGTACCCGCGTCGAAGTGCACATCCACCGTGCGACGACGACGCAGCGATTTGCCGGCGGCTTCAGCCAGTTCAAGAGTCATCGAACAGGCATCAAGCCATGGCTGACACCGTGAACGGTCTTCGCAGAACCAGCGAATCCGCGGCAGCAGCGGAACGGAACCCGCCACTCCCAGCGAAAAGTCCCGCGTCTCACCAGTCGTCAGCACGGCACGCAGCGTCCCGCCGGAAAGATTGCCGGGACGCAGTGTGAGCGTTGCGGGGGGCAGAGGGAATTCAGCCTCCGGCTGCGTCCCCAGCGTGATCAAACGCGAAAGCAGAATTCCCCCCGGAGCTGCTGAATCGAGGCAGGTCACCTGGGAATAACGGAAACCAGATGCCGAGAGCACATCAAGTCCCGTTCGTGTGGCGTACGCCAGACTCTCTGACGAATCACCGACAAAGTTCATCTCTAAAAGCAGCTGCCGAACATCAGTGCGCGAAAGCCCAAGATCGAGGGCGGATGCAGAGAGATCCGCGATCAACCAGCGACCCGCCACGGGAACCACGGCCGCACGGCATTCATCAGCAATCAGCTGCAGTTCGAAAACCAAAGCCGGTGAAGCATTCGTCAGCGGAAGCATCACCACCACATGACGCTCGGCCTGCACCGCGGCGCGAGTCAGCCGGAGAATCTCTTCGGGGTCATCGAGCGAAAGAATCACGGTGTCAATGTTCGGCAGCAGCAACGCGTCCTCTACGGAATCCGTCTGTCGCAACGCTACTCGCCCCGCCGCCTGCTGCAGCAGAGGCCCCGAAATCGCACTCCCCACCAGCGCAGCATCCCCCGCCCCCTGCAACTCTTCCAGCAGAGGCCAAACAGAAACACTGGATCCAATCAGAGCAAATCTCATGAACTGTCCGGAAGGGGGAAGGCTGTGAGGATGAGAAACAAAGGAGCAGGAACGAGGAGCCAGGTGACGCGTGCGATCCACAGTCAGCCAGCGACCACAGACCACAAACAACAGACAAACCCCTTACGCAGCACCGAGTCCTGTCATTCGTCTCCACGCGCTGAGTTGTCCGAGATGCATCATCATATGACCGCCGCAGTAGAAGGCGTGCATGGAACCGAGAGTGGGAAAGAGTTCAGCAAGTCGACCGGGGTTGGGATTGGGTTTTTGGAAGGCGTCATCCGCTGCGGCTCGGAGAGCGGCGCTGGCGGCCCGGTAGCCACTGAAGTAGACGTCGATAACAGCCTGCATGGGCGGGTAGAGTGTTCCAGTGGGGTCATCGGCACATTTGGCGTCTTTGGAAAACGCGGATTGAAAGGCTTCGGGCGCAGCGGGAACGGGCTGTCCGAGGTCGCCGATGATTCGGGGAGCGTAAAGTGCGAGATGACCGAGAACGAAGGCGGGGTGGTTGGAATCGACTGACTGACCACCGGGGGCCGCGAAGCGGGCGAACTGATCCGCGGGAATATCCTTGAGCAGTCGTTCGGTATAGCCGAGGCAGAGATCCAGCGAGTCAGCGATGATGTTTCCGAGTGAACGTTCCATGGGATGTTCCTGATGGTGGGGGACTGGCAAGGGCAACGTGGCCGGAGGCGGGAACGGAATTGCCCGTTCCGCCGGAATTCTAGTGGAGTTGCCGGAGAAATCCGCTGCGGCGGACGACGTGGGCAGGAAATTCCCGCGCGACACGGCGCCTGTCGCGGGGCCCGTTCGCAGGTAAACCCGATGGGTACATTTTATTTCTCAATCGGTCCACAGCGGAATCGACTGTTTTTTGAGTTTTTAGGGTTGTTTCAACACAACTGCAGGGAATCGGCGCCGTCGCGGTCCGGTTTTTCTGGCGGTCTGTATGGCAACGCGATATTCTCCGTGGTTTCGGTTTTTCGGGGTTCCACTGGATGAAGTCATGTTTCTTCTGATCCTTGCCGCTGGTGGCATCTCACTGGGGCTCTGGCACCAAACCTTCGGCCTGGGCGACCTGGGTATTGTCGGGTTGCTGGTGTTGCTGGAGGGCGTGTTGTCAATCGACAACGCGCTCGTGCTTGGTTTGCTGGCGCGGCGGGTACCAAAGCACCTGCAAAAGCGAGCATTGACCTACGGACTTGTGGGCGCTGTGGTGTTTCGGATTCTGGCAGTGGCGATGGCCGCCTATCTGCTGCAGTGGCGAATTGTGAAACTGCTGGGTGGCGGATACCTGATTTTCATCGCGGTAAAGCATCTGTTCTTTGAATCACAAGAACAACAGGAGGAAGTGCTGTCGGTGGATGCTGCCGGAGAACCCCAGCTGCGGCTGGCCAGTGGCGGCCCGTTGTCTCCCGAACAGGAACTGGTGGAAATTCAGGAACGCGTCCCGATTCCGCTCCCTGAAGACATCCAGCAGCCTGTCGCCCAGCGGTCTCAGTCAAGCGGCAACTTCTGGAAGACGGTGGCGGTCATCGAGCTGACAGATATCGCATTTGCTGTGGATTCCATCCTTGCGGCAATCGCCATGGTGGGATCAAAACCAGACAACCACCCCGCTGATGCTCCGCACCCCAAGCTCTGGGTCGTAATCGCCGGTGGAATCATCGGACTGATGCTCATGCGGGTCGCAGCGGCCATGTTTATTCGGCTGCTGGAAAAGTTCCCGCGTTTCGAAGTCGCCGCTTATCTGCTGGTGATCGTCATCGGCATGAAACTGCTGGTGGACTGGGGCTTCAACTATGAAGGCAGTCCGTACGAAGTCGATTTCCACAGTTACCGGACTCCGGAATTCTGGATCTTCTGGATTTCCATGATTGTTGGACTTGGTGTGGGATTTCTGCCAAAGAAACCGGCAACGGATTCTGCGGGTGGAACGGCGGGCCCGTGAAACTTCGCCGAATCCCCGAAGACTTTCAGGTCGATGAGCTCACTGCACCGCTCAGCAGCGGTGGTCCATTCGCCCTGTATCGACTCACCAAAACCTCCATCGGCACTCCGGAAGCCATTCAGGCTATCGTGCAGCGCTGGAATGTGCATCGCAAGCGGCTCAGCTATGGCGGTCTCAAGGATCGTCACGCAGTCACCACACAATACCTCACCATCCACAACGGTCCCCGAAAGTCCCTGCAGCAGAAATCGCTGCAGCTGGAATACGTGGGCCAGACTGCCGTGGCGTTCACTGCGGCCGAGATCACAGGCAACCGCTTTCGACTGACGCTGCGGGATCTGACAGCCGCCGCAGCTGCTCAGATTCTTTCGCAGTTCGCCACGGCAGCCCGGACCGGCATTCCCAATTACTTCGATGACCAGCGATTCGGATCTCTGGGACAATCCGGCGAATGGATCGCTCGCTCGTGGTGCCGCGGGGACTGGGAACGAGCGGTCTGGCTGGCGATGGCGGATCCGCATCCCAACGATCCGGCGGACGAACGTCGTCAGAAACAAATTCTGCGAGACAACTGGGGGAAATGGCCTGAATGCCAGTCGCTGCTGGAACGTTCGCACCGCAGATCAATCGTGACTTATCTGTCGGATAAGGTGAAAGTCGGCAAGCCGGCAGATTTTCGAGGTGCTCTGGCGCGGATTCAGGTGGACCTCCGCGGGCTGTATCTGTCTGCCTGGCAGTCAGCGCTCTGGAATCGTCTCCTGAGCCGCTTTCTGGAGGCCACAAGTCCCGGGCAGACGCTTCCGCGGATCGAACTCACCTGCGGCCCGGTCGTGCTCCCTGCTCCCCGCGACGCATCCGTCCCGGCCGAATGGCTGAACCAGCTGCTGCCTCTTCCATCAGCCCGCATTGATCGGCCTGAAGGTCTGATCGGCGACCTGCTGGATCAGGTCCTGTCCGAAGAAGGCGTGGAATTGCGGGAAGTCCGCGTGAAGTATCCTCGGGACAGCTTCTTTTCGAAAGGCAGCCGGCCCATCTGGATCATTCCGTCCGGTGCCAGCTCCGCAGAAGCTGAGGATGACCTGTACCCCGGCAGGCGGAAGATCCAGCTGAACTTCAACCTGCCCCGCGGCAGCTATGCCACCATGCTGGTGAAGCGCATCACCGAATGTCCGTCGCTGTGAACTGAATCTTCTGTGGCGCTGCTGTTGTACGTATGTGTCAATCAGCGTCGTGGCCGTTGACGATAAACGATTGGTCTGAACGCCTACACCAGCAGTTCATTCATCACGCGTCCGCCCGGAACCAGCAGGTGAGGTCGGTCAAGCACATCGTGGATGTTCATTCGGGGATCAACACCCAGCAGGTGGTAGAGAGTGGCGATGATGTCGGCGGGCGAGGTGGGGTTCTTTGCGGGGACGGCACCGATGCGATCGCTGGCTCCATGCACAAGTCCCCCGTTGAATCCTCCGCCTGCGAGCAGGATGGAGTAGCAGGAGTTCCAGTGATCGCGGCCGGCATTGGCGTTGACTCGAGGCGTGCGTCCGAAATCGCCAAGCACAGCGACGATGGTGCGTTCGAGCATTCCGCGTTCTTCGAGTTCGCGAATGAGGCTTCCTGCAGCTCGGTCGAACTGCGGCAGCAGAGTATCACGGAGTTTGTTGAAGTTATTTCCATGGGTATCCCATGTGGCATTGGCATCCGGCGCCCAGGACAGGGTGACGACGCGTGTGCCGGCTTCCAGCAATCGACGGGCCAGCAGTGTGCTTTGGCCATAGATGTTTCGGCCGTAGGCATCGCGGACAGCCGCGGGTTCGCGGTCAATCTGAAAGGCCTGCTGAGCAGCATCGGAGGTGAGCATGTCGAAGGCGCGTCGCTGGTGATCGCTCATCACACCATATGAACTGCTGAGCGCTGCCTGCATGGTGGCGGTGGGATGATCAAGCCCTGAAAGAAGTCGGCTGCGTGCTTCCATGCGTGGCAGTGAAACTTCATCGGGGAGTGACAGTTCACGGACGCGAAATTCAGCGGCATTCGCATCGTCCAGAACCCAGAACGGATCGTGATTGGCTCCGACGATACCTCCGAGGAAGCCGGGCTGCAGAGGGCCGCCCGCACCCTCTTTGGTCTTGTAGGGCAGCGCCACGTACGGAAAGGCGGTTGGGGCGGAGGGACGCAGTTTGGAAAGCACGGAACCAATATTTGGGTGATCACCGGGTTTCGCACCGCCACCCTGTTCACCACGATCATGACCGGTCAGCGCAGCGTAGACCGCGGCGGCGTGAGAATTATTCACGCTGTGATTCATCGAACGCACCAGCACACAGTGATGCATTTGCCGTGCCAGATGCGGCAGATACTCGCAGAAATGAACGCCCGTCAGTGATGTGGAGATCGAAGCAAACGGGCTGCGGATTTCCTGGGGTGCCGTGGGTTTCATGTCCCACATATCCAGATGACTGGGGCCACCGTTGAGAAAGATCACAACACAGGAATCGGCGCGGGCCGTATGAGTTTGCGTGTCGGCGGCGAGCAGCTGTGGGAGGGACAGTCCGACACCACCCAATGCGCCCACCTGCAGCAGTCCACGACGGGAAAGCGATTGCGACCGACAATGACGTGGGGGCGGTGCGGTATCAGAATGATGGGACATGAAAGAAGCTCCCGGCAGCGGACAGAGATTACGAGCGAATCCCGATCAGCTTTGTGTTGAATGAACCTTCATTGATTGTCGGCCGTTCAGGGCGACCGCGGTGATTCCAGGTGAGTTCAAGGTTGTGGAGTCCCAGCAGACCAAGAATTGAGGCATGAATGTCGCGGACGTGCATGCGGTCTTCCACGGCGTACAGTCCCAGTTCATCCGTCGCGCCGATGGTTTGGCCACCGTGCACTCCGCCACCTGCCATGAAGATCGTGAAACCGGTGGGATTATGATCGCGACCATTCCCTTTTTCGCTCATTGGCGTCCGGCCAAATTCACCGCCCCAGATCACCAGAGTCTCATCCAGCAGTCCACGTTGTTTAAGATCACGAATCAGTCCGGCGACCGGTTTGTCCATGCTGCGGCAAAGCCGGGAATGGCTGGCTTCGATGGCCGAGTGGGAGTCCCATTTGCTGCCTGTGCCGTGATACAGCTGGATAAACCGCACACCACGTTCAACGAGCCTGCGGGCGAGCAGGCAATTGCGGCCGAAGGTTTCCGTCTCCTTTTGATCCATCCCGTAGAGTTCGCGCGTAGCGGCGGTTTCGGACTGCAGATCCACAGCGAGCGGGGCTTCCGCCTGCATCCGAAACGCAAGTTCATAGCTTTGCAGTCGCGCGTCCAGTTCTGTCTGCTGAGGCCTGGCAGCAGCGTAATCAGCATTGAAGGAATGCAGCAGTCGGAGCTTCCGCTGTTGCTGTTCAATTGTCACCGCGGCCGGCGTTTTCAGGTTTGCAATCGGCTCTTCAAGGCTGCTGCTGAGCTGTACCCCCTGATAACTGGCCGGCATAAAACCACTGCCCCAATTTCGAGTGCCGTTCACCGGGCGGCCACTGCTGTCGCAGAGCACCACGAAGGAGGGCAGATCGCTGTCAGCCGTGCCCAGTCCATAATTGACCCATGCCCCCAGAGATGGACGCCCGGCAAAGTTGATGCAGGTGTTCATCTGGCATACGCCGCCCGCGTGATTGATGCCGTTGGTCCAGCAGGAGCGGATGACGGCGATGTCGTCCAGATGACCGGCGATGTGCGGGATCCACTCGGACGCCCAGAGTCCGCTGTCGCCGTGCTGCCGCCACTTGCGGGGAGCTGCCAGCAGTGGAGCGCCTCTTTCACCCATTGCTGTAATGGGTTCGCGAAAGCTGTTGGGAAGTGGCTGACCGGCCAGCTGACTGAGGAGGGGTTTGGGGTCCAGCAGATCGAGGTGACTGGGGCCACCTTCAAGGAAGCACCAGATCACGGCCTTTGCACGGGGGCGATGATGGGCTACGGGCCGTCCTTCGCCCAACTCGACCGCGCGGGATTCCTGTTCGAGCAGATTCATAGCGAGCGCTGCAAAGCCAAGCCCCGAGGACTGCAGTAACTGGCGACGGTTTTGAAGAGAAGTCAGCACTGATGTTACTCCACGTAGAGAAACTCGCTGGAATTCAGCAGCACATGACAGAAATCCTGCAGCGGGCGACCGACGGTTTGGGCGGGCTGAGCAGCCGTGGAGGTTGCGTCCGCCGGGGCACCAGCGACCGTTTGCGGGGGCGGTGCATGTAGAAATTCCAAAGCGGCCGAGAGTTCGCTGGAGGTCGGTCTGCGCCCCCACGCCAGTTCTATCGCGGCACTGGCCTGTTCCGGCAGTGTTGAATACTGTTTTTCAATCCGCGTGGCAAATCGGGCGGCGCGTTCCAGTGGCCACGGGCCGTTGATCAGCAGCAGCGATTGCAGAGGTGTCGTGGTGGCGTCGCGTTCAGGTACGCTTTGCAGCCCATTCGCCATATCGAAGGCGCCAAGGAAGGGATCGGGAGTGTTGCGGGTGAAGCGGATGTAGACTGACCGTCGAGCCTGATCGGCAGAGACACTGGGACCGCCCAGCGCCCGCTGCAGTTCGCCGCTGCAGCTGAGCACGGCATCGCGGATTTGTTCGGCGGAAAGACGACGGACGCGGCCGCGCCAGAGCAGTTGATCGGAGGGATCTGCGAGCTGCTGGTGTGCGGCCTCGGGATGCACCGCGGACTGCTGCCACACGGCCGATGTCAGAATCAGTCTGTGCAGGTGTTTGAAGCGAAAGCCGCTGCTGATGAATTCGGACGTGAGCCAGTCAAGGAGTTCGGGGTGAGTGGGTGGCTGGCCCAGCTTTCCAAAGTCGCTGGTGGTGGCCGCAAGGCCTCGTCCGAAATGCTGCTGCCAGATCCGATTGACGATGACCCGGATGGTCAGCGGATTACCGCCATCACTGATCCATTGTGCGAGTGCCGTGCGGCGGCCTGTGGATGCAGGCAGAGGCTGGATGGTGGCAGCGGGCAAGGCATCGACAGGTTGCAGTACGGTTGGAAAACCGGGATCCAGCGGCGGTTCGCCCGAGCGATCGGGAATACAGGTTGGCGCCGACGAACCGGAGAAATCGGTGACGGTCATCACTGGTTCAAGCGGCGAGGGACGCAGGTGGTCGAAGGCCGCGAGTTGTTTCTGCAGAGCTTCGTACTGTTCTTTGTCTTCCTTCTTCATGCCACTGAGTGGTCCGCCGCCTTCTTCGAGGAACTGACGCGAGACCAGATAGGCCATCTGGTGCTCCCACGAATTCCGCTGTGCTTCGGGCTTGTGGAAACATGCCTGAATGTCCAGCGGAAATTTGTCCACCGTCGAACGCCATTTGCGATCGTGCAGCGGGCGAATGATGGCGTCAATCTGCGCCCTGACAGCAGCAGTGGCCGCTTCCCATTGCCGCTGTTGTTCCGCGTGCGTCTGCTGTTGGGAGGAGGTCGAGTACGTCAGATCGTCGCGCCAGATCACGGGTTCGAAAAACGCGCGGAAGCGAAAGTAGTCGGTCTGCAGCAGCGGGTCGAATTTGTGGTCGTGGCAGCGCGCACAGGCCATGCTGACACCCAGAAAAGCGTCCGCCGCAACGTCCGTCATTTCGTTCATGATGTCGTTCCACTGGCCACGAGCATCACGCTGGTTGTATTCGTAAACGCCCAGTCGCAGAAAGCCGGCGGCGGCCAGCTGTTCCGGGGTGGCGTTGGGAATTTCGTCCCCCGCCAGCTGTTCACGCACAAAATCGGGCCACGCACGATCACTGTTGAAAGCGCTGATCACGTAGTCGCGATAACGCCAGATGTGGGGCCGATGCGCGTCCTGGTTCCAGCCGTCGGATTCGGCGTAACGCGCCAGATCCAGCCAGAACCTTGCCCAGTGTTCCCCATAGCCGGGATCTGCAAGCAACTGATCGACAAGCTGTTGCCAGGCCGCCGTGAAACCAATCGCGGACACCTGAGCATTGAAGCGACTGATGTCTTCCGGAGCGGGCGGCAGGCCTGTGAGGTTCAGGAAAAGTCGCCGAACCAGCACGTGCGGTGCGGCACGCGGTGCCGGCGTGAGCTGATGGGAATGCAGCGCCTGCTGAACGAACTGGTCAATTGGAGTTTGCGGCCATGATTGATCACCGACAGCAGGAACCTCAGGACGCTGCACAGAACGGAAGGCCCACCAGCTGCGGTCGTCGTCGGTGATCACGGGGGCGGGTTCACGAAGCGGCTTTGAGTGCTCGGGCCACAGAGCACCCGCGGCGATCCACCGCTGCAGGGTTCGGATTTCCTGGTCGCTGAGACTTTTGTCCGGCGGCATCTCGGGGCCCTCGCGACGGACGGCCAGCATCAGCAGGCTTTGAGCAGCGTCGGAGGGAACAACGGCCGGGCCACTGTCGCCACCCTGCAGAAGGTGTTCTCGAGTGTCCAGCCGGAGACCGCCCTCCTGACGGCGTTCTCCATGACAGCCAAGACATTTTCCGGCCAGCAGCGGGCGAATCTGCGTTTCAAAGTCGGTGTCGGAAAAGTCCCGCAGCGGGGCATTCTGAGCTGATAAGGGGGAAAGCGACAGAGCCAGCAGCACTATGGCAGCCGTCGTCAGCCGGAATACGGCTGAGTTACAGGCTTTGGAAACGCTGAGGGCGATCGCGGGCATGGCAGGCGGGAATGAATGGCGGGCGGATGGGGAAGCTGCTGTCCAAACCATCTTGTGATTTCAGGGCCCGGGAGACAAGTCCAGATGCGAAAAACGGCAGGAGTTCCGGAATTTTCAGGGGCGCAATCCCGCACGAACGGCCACATTGATGGACTCAAAATCCGCCGTTCGACAGGGGAGATCCGTCCGCACCAGCGATCAAGCTGCTGAATAATGTCGGATCGATCTTTTTGGACAGGGCTCTCACACTCCCGTCAGCGAAGAGAAAATTTACCTGCCAGGAATGCTGGCTGCCGAAAGTCCCCACCTCCCTGGACTGCAGGTCCAGCTTCGCTCGACCCTCTTCACTTTCGTCCTCCGCTGCCAATTGGGAAAAATCGACCACCTTCGCAGCCCCTAAGGAATCTTCCATTTTTCCGCCATTTTGCAGCGAACTGCGGTCGCCAAAAATCCAGCCATGCCCCGGCAGGGTCGGCACGAATTCACCCGCCAGCAACGTTGCTGAACGACCATCCGGAATGTCTTCAAGCGATTCGGAACTGTTCACTGAAAACAGACCGTCGCCACGTTCTGAAATTGGCTGTTCCGTGCTGTGATGACAGCCTGCGTATGTTGAGACCCCGAATATCTGGTTGACGTTTTGAGAGGGGCACTTCAAAAAATGCAGATGGGGAATCAGCTTCCTGAACCGTGCGGTTCGGGCCGCCACGCCTCCAGCTGATCCGTCTTCAGGCTCTGTTCCCATTCCCTGAATTCCAGCAGAAGCTGCCGCCGCCTCAATCGCACCAAACGATCTGAACGGATCATTTGCATCCGCCTGCAGCCACGTATTTTCCTCGCCCATCTGCGGCAGTATCTGAGCGATCCAGCCGAGGCCGTCAGGGGGCTGCAGCCACGTGACCGGCTGAGTCGTGCTGACGGAGCCGGGAGGCAACACGCCGTGAACGTGCTGATAATTCATCAGCGCAATCCCAATCTGCGTCAGATTGTGCTGGCACTGCAAACGGCGAGCACTCTCGCGAGCAGCCTGGACTGCCGGCAGGAGCAGACTGATCAGCAACATGACGATCACAATCACCACCGTCAGATCCAGAATCGTAAATCCCCGGGCTGGTGACAGGCGGGCAGACATCAGAATTCTCCAATCACCTGCCGGTCCTCACGACTGCCAAGCAGCGAAAGAATCCGGGTATTGATATTTTCGCCGATAAAACGTACGGATCCATCAGCCACAAGGAACTGGGCTCCACCAGTGTGACGGGAACTGAATCCGCTGGTGGATGTGTCGTCAGGTGGCTTTGGCACAACCGTCGAGTTCACCACAATTCTGTCCCAGCCACCATTGATTGGCACGCCCGTGTTTCGCAGCGTCGATCGCGTGCCGGACATCCATCCCATTTCAAGTGTGTCCGGAAGAATGAGCTTCTCACCCACCAGCAGTGTGTTGCTGGCACCGTCACGGATCTTTTGAAAAGAAATGCTGCTGTTGAGAAACAGCAGGCCGTCGTTATCCGCCGCGATCGGCACGTCTGAACCACTAAAGCAGCCAGCATAGCTTGAAACTGCCAGCGGAGTCCCGAGAGCAGTTGATATGATGCTCGTCCCGTCAGAACTGCAGTTCAGTGCGGGCATCCTGGTATTGCGAACATTCAGATTCGCGTCGTCATAGACGGATACGTCAAAGCGAATGGTCTGAAACAGATTTGTCTGCTCCATTCCCGGAAGTAACTGAACAATCCAGCTCATGTGGTAACCCTCCACGATGTTTCGGACGGGCCCCGTGGGGTTTACGGTACCCGGTGGAAGCATCTGGAAGGCAAGTTCGTAGTTGTGCAGAGCAATGCCCAGCTGCAGCAGATTGTTCTTGCAGCCCGTTCTTCGGGCCGCCTCACGCGCCTGCTGGACTGCTGGAAGCAGCAGAGCGACCAGAATGGCGATGATGGCGATCACCACCAGCAGCTCGATGAGCGTAAAGCCGTTACAAGAACGGTGACGTGTCCTGATATCCCAGCTCTTCGGGTTCATATTTGATTCTCTCCGGTTCGCGTTGCACTGCACATCAGACTATTCTCGACACTCGCCCGCGCATTTGCGGTGATGATTCCGTTTTGCACCTGCACACTCACTGTAATCACAGTTTCCGCCGACAGCATTCCAGCGGGCACTGTCCACTCGGCCCCCGCCCAGCCGGCATCGGCCGCAAGACGCTGCCCCGCCATCCGCAGTGCCGCGTCCGCCACCGCGTCAGTCTGCACCCGCAACAGCTCACGCTGCTCCTGCCGCCGATCCGACAGCGCCCGCCGCACCTGTTCCGCACACAGCGCTGAGATCACCAGCAGCACCACCAAAGCCATCACCAGCATCATGCCACGGCGATGCCGAATGTCGCTGCCTTCGCTCACCAGCCCAGCAACACACCTCACTCTCACTTCACACCTCCCCTGCCACTCCGCAGCCGCATCTCGATCGCTCGTCCACCCACATCACCATCTGCCGCAGAAGTCAGCGCCCGCGGCACTGCTGCCGAATTCCCAGACATTCCGCCACTGCCAGACTCCCGGTACTTCACCAACGGCAATCCCTCGCGAATTCGCACTACTGCCCAGCCGGATTCATCTAAAAACTCCAGCGAATAACCCGCCGGGAAAGTGTAAGATTCGCGGCCGTTTGGGCTTGACAAATCACCTTCCAGTCGTTCCAGAACACCACGTTCTGTTCGCCATGTGACCAGTCCCCGCTGATCCGTCAGGTCGTTAAAAACCAGTTCCGTCGGGGATTGAACGATCAGTGTGCGGGAGTCACGTTCGTCGGCTCGAAGCTGCTGTTCCAGCCGCGCCAGCGTTCGCAAAAGCAGCACCGAGTGACGCTCTGCCCGGTCCGAACGCATCGCCGTGTGCAGGCACACTCCGCCAATCGTCAGCAGAACACTCGTCAGAAACATCTGAAACAACGCCATCGGAAGCATGGCTCCACATCGGCGTCGGCGTCGGCGTCGGCATCTGCTGCTGCTGTGTTTCATGGGTTTGCTCCTGCAGCACTTCCGGCGCTCGGCCAGAAAACCAGAGCAACCGGTGCCGCTCGAAGCTCGTCGATCACTGGCCTTGAAATGCTCAGCCGCACCCCATCCCCCGCCGGCCAGCTTTCTGCAGCCGGCACCGCCGAAATACTCAACTCAGCCTCGGGATATCGAGCCGTGAACCACGCAGACAGCCGAGGTGGCGTGGCCAGCGCCTCGGCTGCTCGGCGAAGATTATTCAGTTCGACCCTTGCCAGCACTTCAAACTGACGTTCCTGACGCACACGACTGGCTGCCCTGAGCCCTGGTAACAGCAGTGAAATGGCCATTCCGAGCACAACTGCGGCGACGATCAGTTCGAAAATGAGTATCCCGCGGCGGGGTGGCCGCAGCTCTTCAGGTTTGCTTTTCTTTGAAATTGGCCGGAGCATGTCAGTTTTCCGGTTAGGAAAGGTCGTTAATGAGTTTGACCAGAGGAATGAAGGACGCAACCGCAAACCAGAGCACGAGAAGCGAAACCGCAGCCTGCATTCCCCCCGCCAGCAACACTCGTCGCCTGCGAGCACGCCGCAGACGTTGTTCTTCCAGGCGATCCGCGAGCTGCCGCATGCCCCAGTCGGGATGTCCGGCGATGGCAGCAGATTCCAGAAAAGCAGCATCTCTGGTGGACAGGAGTCCCGCACGTCTCAACGCTGCCGGAATCTGTTCACCCTGCTTCAGAAACTCAATGAGCTGCAGCAGGCGATCACTTGCCCTCCCAGCCGGCAGCTGCTGCACCGTGGCCTGCACACACGGAATCAGCGGCAGTCCGGCTGCTGCGGACGTGCTGAAAATCCTCAGCAGTCCGGGAACCCAGTATCGAGGTATCAGATGCGCATACAGCGGACAGCCATAAATCTGACGGTGACGGGAATCGCTCCAGAAATACCAGGTGCCCCACGCCGTCAGCCCGATCACCGGTAAAACAAGGAATATCCAGTTCTCAAAGAAAATCCCCATCAGATCGAAAAACGCCAGTGTGATGGCCGGCTGCTCAGTACCAAATCCACTGAGAATCTCTGCAAATACTCCGGCCATTCTGGCGTTCAGAAGTGCGGCAACCACCAGGAAAACTCCGCCCGTTGCGGCGGCAGTCATCATGAACGTTCCGGAGCTTCCAGCGCCCTCCGTCATCTGCCGAATGAGCCGTTCCGCTTCATCACGAAGAACACTCGACAGGCACCCCGAGTTTTCCGAGGCGGCGATCGCTGCCGTAATGTGCGGCGGAAGCAGATCACCGATCAAACTGAGCGCTGTGGACAGGGAGTGACCGGAGTCGAGCAGAGTTGCCAGCTGCTGCAGCTGCTCACACCATTCCCCGCGAGTCACCCTGCCCTGAGCCTTCAACAGCACCAGCAGACTTTCGCCGCGACCAGCAGCCCCCGCCAGCATCAGCAACAGCGTGGCCTGACGCAGCGGTTCCGGGCGATTGCGAAAATACAACCAGCGTCTCATCAGACTCATGACCACAGTCCTCCCGCAGTCAGCCATTCAGACGAAATCGACAGCCCGGTCATATTCTTCAGCATGCGAAGTAATGGCACCAGCAGAAGCAGCCAGATTGCTGCCAGCAGCAGACCGCAAAACGTCACAATCACAATGTTGAAGACCAGTGCCGCGAATCCGGCGTCCCCCCTCGATGCTGCCTCGAACGCGCCCGCCAGCCCATCAAACGCGTCCGATGTGTCCCGGTAACCTGACTCCGGCAGAGCACGGCCGTCGGACGTGGTGAGCAGTGCCAGAGGAACACCGTTTAATGACGGGCCAGTGAATTCCGGAGCACGCTGGCCGACTTCCAGTGCCGCAGCGACCGCAGTGGCCTCTTTTCGAATTCCTGTTCCACCCGTCACTGCTGCCGCAGATCGCACCATCACTGCGGCTGAACCACCCTGACGCAAATGTATCGCAAGCACACGGCAGAAACCCGCCTGTGAAAGCCATGTCAGACTTCGCCCCAGCAGCGGCAGACTCCGCACCAGGCTCTCGCAGCTGCCCGTAAACACATACACACACACACACAGAACCAGCGACAGGAGCACCCCGCAAAAGGTAATATTCAATCCAAACATCCAGCTGGAAATACTCGGCAACACCGCCTCACCATTCATACCGCCCAAAATCTGCAGAATCGCGGGCACCAGGGTCGCACAGACCACAGAGAGTCCCGCAGTGAGCAAAACGCCGATCAAAAATGGACTCAGCAGAGCTGCTGCGAGGCGAAAACGCTGCAGCCGCAGCTGGGCGGATACAGGGATCAATTCAGCCAGCAGCTGCGTCTTCCGGCTTTCGTCCAGGTCGCCGAATTCCACGCCCCGAAGTTCCTGTGGAAGTACCGGACGCAGAGCCGCCACATCCCCCTGACCCCGCTCAAGTTCATCCGCCAGTCGCCGCAGCAGTCGCCGCGGTCGCTCCTGCAGACGCTGACGCAGAAGGAACCCGCCGAGCAACAGCAGTACACAAACAGCCAGCGACACAGGAAAAAGAAGAGTCGGAAACAGCGGAATCACCGCCGTCAGCAGCAGCACCAGCAATGCCGCAATGGCACTGCAGGCGGTCAGCCAGGGCCAGAACATCAGCAGAGGATGCAGAAATGGTTCGTCAGCCACCGCCCGCACCATTTCATGAGCCGGCAGCTGCAGCAGCATCGCCTCACGCAGACGATCGCCGACTCGCAGCTGCACCAGCCGCGGAACCACTCCCGCCGCAGGGATCACGTCAGGAACGGACTTCAACCATTCAAGCTGTACATCCAGCAGTCCCTCCGCCCGAAGCTGCTGCGCAAGCTCTTCGGCACTCAGAGCACTGCGCATGCCAAAAACCGGTTCGCCGGTGTGGTGCCGAGCCTGAAAGCGGAATTCGGGCATGAGTGTTGTCCAGGAGACAGGGCAGAACTGAAAGATGACGCAAACCAGAACGTCTCAGGAAAGTCCCTGATAAAGTTCCACAACTGGCCAGAAAACGATCATTGAATAGGTCAACACAACACCAACCGTGATCAGCAGAAACAAAGCCATCGGAAGAATCATCTGCAGCAGCAGCTGACCACGCTCAAACTGCTGTCGGTAAAAATCCACAACGGATCGCAGCCGCTCCAGAAGCTGCTGCTCGCGGCGATCCGTCTGTCTGAGACAACATGCCAGCACCGATGGCAAAGCCCGAACCTCACGGACTTCAGCCGCTGATGCCCCCAAAATGGACTGCTCCGCCAGGCTGTGACAGGCCCGTTCAAAGCTCGCTGAACCCGAAGCCGCACCAGCCAGCCTCAATGACAACTCCCACGGAAGCTGGTGGTCGGTCAGCAGTACAAGCATGCGGGCAAGCGAATAGCTCTGCAGTGAATGCACCTGCTGACGAATTCCAGGCAGCAGAAACAGGAACCTTTCAGGGCCACGAAATGCCATCGCAGAGGCACGGCCAGAGAATTTCCAGCTGACCAGGATCAACAGCACACTCAACAGTGGCAACGCAACCCACTGAGGGTACTCGTGATTCCATTCCAGCAGCCGCAGAAGTGTCGGACTGACACTTGAAATGCTCTGCAGCACCACCATGTCGTAATAATTCAGCAGAAAGCCACGCAACACAAGGAGCAACAGCACCGAAGCCATGCCCGCCACCAGCAGCGGATACGCAGCCGCACGCTGCACCTGCGATCGCAGCTCCTGCACGTCCCGCGCGTACTCGCCCATCATCTCCAGCGTCAGCCCCGGACGGCCTGACTGCAAACCAGCACCCAGCGCTGCGGCTGCCATTCGCGGTACTCCACCACGCTGCGATGAGACGATCGCTGATAACTCTTCACCCCGCTCCAGTCGCTCACCCAGGACCTTCAAAAAACGCTGCAAACATCGACCACTGCCCGCGGAAATACGCGCCAGTGACGCTTCAAGCGGCAGACCGGCACGCATGACGCTTTTCAGCTCGTCAGCCAGTATCGAAATGTCACTCAAATCAAGACCCATGTCACACCGCTCACGCAGGAACCTGCGATCAGGAATTCTGAAGCATCTGAAATCCTCTCCCCATCACGCGGAAAACTTCCTCGTGACTGGTTCTTCCCTCCTGAACAGCCTGCTGAGCACGCTGCTGAAGACTGATCACTCCCTGGGCCGACGCCAGCGACTGCAGGTGACGAGCGTCCGCACGCTGCAAAAATGCAGCCGCCAACTCCGGATCCTCAAGCTGCTGGGACTCTGCCAGTACCAGTCGGCCAAAGTATCCTGTACCGCCGCAGCGACTGCAGACAGACGCCAGAGACGACTCAGTCGGAAAACCGGAAAAATTGTCTGGAGAAGTCAGCAGAATGGCGGGATTCGCGGAAAATGCCGCGGAAGGCACGGATGTCGCCGTGCGGCACTGACAGAGCTTTCGCAGCAGTCGCTGACAAACCACCAGTCGCAAGGCACTGCGAATCAAATAGGGCTCCAGCTGCATTTCCAAAAGCCTCGCCATCGCCTCCACCGCCGTTCCCGCATGAAACGTGCTGATCACCAGGTGCCCCGTCAACGCCGCCTGAAAAACCGCCTCGGCCGTCGCCGCGTCGCGGATCTCACCCACCAGAATCACATCCGGGTCCTGACGCAATAACGACTTCACTCCGGATGCCAGGTCAAAGCCCGCCACCGGACGGACCTGCGCCTGAGTCACTCCGGGAAGCGATGATTCAATCGGATCTTCCAGTGTCATCACACAGCGGCTGTGGCCGGACTGCTGCAACACTTCTCGCAGACACGCATACGCCGAAGTCGTCTTCCCGCTCCCCGATGGACCACTCAGCAGAATCACCCCGGATGTCTCACTCAAGGCCGCTGTCAGGCTGTTGAGTATCTCAGTCGGCAGCCCAAGTTCACAAGGCAGCCGCAACTGGTCGTTGTCAGCAAACAACCGAATCGCCGCCTTCTCTCCGTAAAGCGTCGGGAACGTGCTCACCCGGACCTCCTGAGCACTGTGTTCGCGAGCGACTCGGCCCTCCTGCGGAACTTCAGTGCGGTAAGTCAGCAGCCCGGCGAGCACCTTGAAGCGGGCGATCAGCCGAGCACCCAGCTCGCGGTCAAATCGAGCCACTCCGTGGAGCACGCCGTCGATTCGCCACTGCATCCGCAGCTGTGTCTCCTCAGGTACCAGATGCACATCACTCGCCCGCTGCTGCCGCGACTCCTGAAGAATCGTCGAAACGACCGCCGGCACATAGGCGTCGTCCCGCGGAGACAGTCGATTCACTGCCGCCGCGAAACTGCTCGTTAAACGACCACCGTCCTGCATCGCTGACGCTCCGTCAATGCACAAAATCCCGCAACACCCGGTGCATTAGCCGAGTGTCGCGGGATCATAGAGACTGCAGCGTTTCAACTGCAAACGATGCTACCAGACGATCCGCCAATTCGGTTGCCAGACATAGTCCGGAAATCGTGGCTCATGTCGGTTGACCCGATGGGGAACAGGCCACACAGAATGCTGCGGCGGAAAACCGGGATGACTGCCAGCGATCGGCGGCACAGGACCGTATGCATACGGGACTGGGGCATACGGGACGGGGGCGTAAGGGACTGGGGCATACGGGACGGGGGCGTAAGGACTCGGCTCGGGGCAGCACTGCGGAATTTCCGTCACGCGCACGCCGCGCACTCCGGAATAGAACTCCACACCCGGTCGGATTGAGCCAGTTCTGCCATAATCGCAGCTGGCGCAGCCGCGGGAGCCGAACTGCGGGACACCAGGGCCATGTCCCCAGGGCGTCGAGATCGATTCGCGGCCACCTCGATACTCGTAACGCGGAGCCATATCAGCTGGATGCAGATAACCCCCTGCCAGACCGGGATATTCGTGAGGCGCGACAGAATAGTGCTGTGGCGGCTGGCCGTGTTCGTACAGCGGAGCATGTTCGTACAGCGGAGCATGTTCGTGCGGTTGAGCATGTTCGTGCGGTTGAGCATGTTCGTGTGGTTGAGCATGTTCGTGTGGTTGAGCATGTTCGTGTGGTTGAGCATGTTCGTGCGGTTGAGCATGTTCGTGTGGAGGACCGTGTTCGTGCGGCTGGGCATACTCACGCGGCGGACCATGCTCATGCGGCGGGCCATCGGGGTGCTGGAAATGAGCAGGCCCTGGATGCTGATGGAGGGCTCCGTATGGATCCTGAACCGGAAGCCTTGCCAGCATGTAGAGGTCGGACTGAGTAATATCGTCGGGTTCTTCTGACGGCGGCAACTGCTCACTGCCACTTTCGGACGTCTTCTGACGCCGCGCTGGCGGGTTGTCACGGGGAGTGAATGGGCCCGACTCGCGATCCGTTTGCGGATCGTCACCCTTCCGCGGCGGACCGCTCGGACGACGCTCCGGACCGGGATCCGGCTGCGGCCTTGGGGAACCCCGTTGAGCTTCAGGCTGCGGCCGTGGCCGAGCCTGATCCCGTGGAATCGGGGGAACCGGTGGCGGACCAGAACGCTCCGCCCCGCGATCGTCTCGTGAGCCGTCTCGCGGCTCAGGTGGACGCGGCGGCGGTGGTGGCTGCTGAGCCTCGTGTTGCTCGGCTGGCCGATGCTGGTGACCACAGCGATCACATCTCCATTGCCCCGGACGCGTCGTGTCATGAATGATCACAGGCGACAGACAACATTCAGACATGGGGGCTGGCTGCTCGGCGTCACAGACAATGTGAGTATCCACATAGCGCGACCCGGCACTGGATGCCCCACAACTGTGGCAGGGGCCGAACAGATGATAGCCACCTGTTGAGTATGATTGATCCAAAGCACTCACGGCCTCGGAAAGATCCCGGAGCTCGTTCACCACGGAATTCTGCACCGCAGCCCAGCCTGTGGCCAGACCCGCGGCAACCACCGTTCCCACGATCACCAGTTCCGCGGATATCACCGCGCCGAATTCACACCGCCTGAATCGCTGCAGCTTTTGCAACAGACTGACCATAGACACGCTCCCTGACAGAACCTCTCGGAGTGCCAAAACAGACTGCTGCTCAAAGCGATGCACTCCCGAGATCTCTGCAGGCGTCCCGCCCGGACCAAATTTGCTCGACGCAGATCCGGTTCCGGCAGACATGTAGTGGGGGGAAAACAAAATGCGAGCAGAGGCGGCCAAACCCCTGCTCGCATTTGCTTTTCATCAGTCTGGCTCCTGCCGGACCGAAGGGCGGTTTCTCAGGCCGCCAGTTCTCTCTCGCAGTGAACAGAGTGGATCACAAACGGTACAGCCGTCGATGAGCAGACGCTCAAATCGAACCCCTAAAAGCGGCAGAATCCGGATTTTCAAAGTTTTCGGCAGAACCGCTGTGATCGCTACAGTCACAACGATTGACATATTCAGCAGAACCCGTGCCATTGATGCAACTGCTACAATCGTTACATCTTAACATCGAGGTAAGTTGTTTGCAGAAAGGGGTTTAAACTTGCAGACTCATTTGGGGACATTTGAGTCCCTTTTATTGCTCGTATGAAAAGCTTTGCGCAATGTAAAGACAGCTTGTCAAGTTTGCTTAGCGCTTTGCGCCGGCCGGAGTCACCTGAGTCTGAGTCTGAGTTTGTGAGCGGTTCGGCGTCAGCCAGGAGCTCCCGCCCAACCGCTGGTTCCAAACGCTGGTCAGCCGCATGGCGGCAGCCTGCGGGCAAAGTCCCCCCGCCACCGCCCTCGCCAGCGCGCGCACCTTCGGTGCGAAAAGTACGGCCCTGAGGTGCATGGCACCTGCAGCGAAAATTCCAGAGATTTTATTGGTATGCGCATCATTTGGTGCAACACCGGGGACAGTCCCCGCGGGCACGGCGGCAGGCGTGCACCAGCGGCCGCTGGCCGGGCGGTAAAATCGGCACAAACCGAAGAATCCCCAGAAACCGCAACGACTGCGCCGTTGCCAGGGACAGTCCCCGCAGTCGCAGACACCGGGGAAATGAGGCGGGCCGTGGCCGGCAAAAATGGCCCGTTACGGCCCAAAGGTGCATGGCAC